>Ga0182027_10016372_pt1 | contig 10129 bp, 5 predicted proteins | sample 712E1DmetaG_FD_121300 | JGI IMG/M metagenome (GOLD analysis project Ga0182027, IMG submission 121300) | Permafrost microbial communities from Stordalen Mire, Sweden - 712E1D metaG (Illumina Assembly) | ecosystem: Environmental > Terrestrial > Soil > Wetlands > Permafrost | place: Sweden... | reverse complement strand
TCTCATCTGCTTTGTGGACGAACCCATTTTGTCGGCATTCGGTTCGTCGACGTATGTGTCGGTCCAGCGCGACGATGTTATCGCAGCGGTTTCGGAGGTGGTTGAGGCGATTCACGGCGCCGGCGGATTGTGCGGCGTCCATTGCTGCGGCAACACCGAATGGCCGATACTTATCGAATCTGGAGTGGACATCATCAACTTCGATGCCTACGGCTATGGCCAGTCCATTGCCCTGTACGCGAGCGAAGTGGATGCCTTCCTGAAATTCGGCAGTTATATTGCATGGGGCATCGTGCCGACGTCGGAAAGAATCATGGACGAGACCGCGGAGTCTCTCGTAGCCAGATACGACAAGGTGGTGGACGGTCTGGGTGCAAAGGGAGTCGACAGAGAGCTGGTTTACAAACAGTCCATGCTCACACCGTCGTGCGGAACCGGTTCGCTTTCCGAGGCGCAGGCGGAGCGGGTTTTCGATATGCTGGCGCAGACATCGGAAGCGCTGAAGAAAAGGATGAAGGCTGAAGGATGAAGGCTGAAGGAAAAAGAAGAAAAGGAAGCGAAGTGAACGTTGCAGGGTTAGGATTTGTTCATCCTTCATCCTTTATCCTTCATCCTTTCTTATCATGACTACCATTGCAATCACCGGCAAAGGCGGAACAGGCAAGACCACCATTTCGGCGCTCATCGTGCGCCGGCTCGTGGCCGACAAGAAGACGCCGGTGCTGGCCGTCGACGCCGATTCGAATGCGAATTTCAACGAAGTGCTCGGAGTTTCCTATTCGGCGTCGGTTGGCGGCATACGCGAGGACGCGCGCGCAAAGGCCGGCTCCATGGGCGGCGGGCTTTCCAAACAGCAGTTTCTGGAAACGCAGGTAAACCAGGCGCTTGTCGAAAGCGAAGGCTTCGACCTTGTGGTGATGGGCAGGCCCGAAGGACCGGGATGCTACTGCTTTGCCAACAACGTGCTGCGCGACGTGCTGGCCCGGATTTCGCGGAATTACCCTTTTATCGTGGTTGATTGCGAGGCCGGGCTCGAACACCTGTCCCGCCGCACGCTGCTCGACGTCGACTGGCTTGTTACCGTATCCGATCCGTCAATTCGGGGGCTGCGCACGGCCAAACGGGTGGGCGAGCTCGTTGACGAGATGAAGACGCGGGTGCGGAGAAGGGCGCTGGTGATCAACAGGCTTTCCAAGACTGCGAACGAATTGACAGAAGCGCAACGGGAGGCAATCGCGGCCAGCAGGTTCGACAGGGTCTTCTTTCTGCCGCTTGACGAGGAGATTACCCGGATGGATGAGAATGGCGGTACGGTGAGGGATATCAGTGAGAATAGTGGGATTTACAAAGGCCTGTCCGAGATGACGCGGACACTGAGCGAATGATTGCCTGGGCCCTCTCCCTGTGGGAGAGGGTGGCCTGCCGTTGGCAGGCCGGGTGAGGTCCCTGGAGGCTACGCGATTGACCTCATCCCCTCGTTCCCCTTCTCCCACGGGGAGAAGGGGAGGCCGGAATATGCCGCTGGTTTTGAAAATTGGGGCGAAATTGTACCCTGGAGGACGAATGAGTGACAGCAGAAATTGTGCACGCGACATCGATCCCGCAACTTTGCAAATGAAAGCAGTTGCAAAGGCGCGTGGCATCGAAACCGTGTGGGATCGTTCGGACGCAAATACCCTGTGCAAATTCGGCGCCGAGGGACTGTGCTGTAAGAATTGCAACCTGGGGCCGTGCAGGATATCGGTGCGGGCGCCCAGAGGCATGTGCGGCGCGGACGCCGACACCATCGCGGCGCGCAACCTGAGCCGGTCTGTAGCGGCCGGAACATCGGCGCATTCGGATCACGGCCGTCACCTGGTTCACACGCTGCGCATGGTTGCGGAAGGGAAGACAGACTCATATAGAATTACCGACGAACGAAAGCTTATGGAAACGGCCAGGATTTACAAAATAGAGACCGACGGCCGACCGGCTCTCGACATAGCACAAGAGCTGGCCGACGTATTGGAGGCGGAGTTTGCCTACAGCGCGATTCCGATGAAGACTCTTTCACAAGCACCCGTCAAGCGGCAGGCTCTATGGCAAAAAAACGGTGTGCAGCCGCACGGGGTCGACCACGCGGTGGTTGAACTCATGCACCGCACCCACATGGGCGTGGATCACGCATTCGACCACGTAGAGCAGGCTTCGATCACCGCGTCGCTTGCCGACGGCTGGGGAGGCTCGATGATCGCCACTGCCGTCTCCGACATTCTGTTCGGGACGCCGCGTCCGCTCCTTTCCTCGGTTAATCTCGGGGTTATCTCAGCGGACCAGGTGAACATCGTTGTGCACGGCCACGAACCAACACTGTCGGAATGCGTCGCCGCGGTATGCGAAGACCCGCGGACCATCGCCTACGCAAAAAGCAAGGGAGCAGCCGGCATACGCCTGTCGGGCATTTGCTGCACCGCCAACGAAATTCTCATGCGCCGCGGCGTTCCCGTTGCTGGCAGCTTTTTGCAGCAGGAGCTTGCCATCATGACCGGCGCTGTGGAAATGATGCTGGTTGACGTGCAGTGCGTCATGCCGTCGCTCGCCTCGGTTGCCGCGTGTTTCCACACCAAAGTGGTGGCAACGTCGAAACTCGCGCACACCAGCGGTTTCGAGACAATCGAATTCGACGAGGAACACGCGATGGAGCAGGCGCGCAGCCTGGTGACATCGGCAATCGACAACTTTGCGAACAGGAAGAAAGACTCGGTGACGATTCCCGACGCCCGCGTCGAATTCGTCGCGGGATTTTCGGTGCGCGCCATCCACGAAATGCTGGGCGGTCGCTTCCGCAGCGGGCTTCGGCCGCTCAACGATGCCATTATCGACGGCCGCATACGCGGGATCGCGGGCGTGGTGGGATGCAACAATCCCAAGAAAGGCCTCGACGGAACAATTGTCCCTCTTGTTAAGGGACTCATCGCCAGCGATGTGCTGGTGCTGCTTACCGGGTGCGCGGCGATCACGTGCGCAAAGGCCGGACTGCTTTCCCCCGAAGCTGCGGCAATGGCAGGACCTGGATTGCGCGAGGTGTGCGAGGCGGTGGGCATGCCGCCCGTTCTCCACCTCGGGTCATGCGTTGACAACAGCAGAATTCTTTCCGCTGCCTGCGACGTGCTGGCCGAGGGCGGGCTCGGCGACGATATTTCGGATCTTCCGGCAGCCGGCGCCGCGCCCGAGTGGATGAGCGAAAAAGCTGTTGCCATCGGCCACTATTTTGTGGCCTCGGGCATGCTTGTCCTGTTGGGCAGCCCCCTGCATGTTACGGGCGGCGAAAAACTCAATACTCTGCTTACAAAGGATCTGGAGACCACGTTCGGCGGAAAGTTCGCGTGGGGATCGGATACGCCGACGCAGGTGAAGATCATACTCGACCATATAGACAAGAAACGCGAGGCGCTCGGCATCAACACAAAGCGGCAGCGCCAGCTCCTGGATATGAAAGAAAGAAGGGCGCTCGATGTCTAAGATTATCGCAACCGCCGCCATCCGCGGGGCGCATGCCATCGTGGCGCAGGCTCGGACACGGCTGAGCGAGGTACTGGCGGCCAAAGGTGCCGATTGCGGCGTATCGTTCCCCAACACGGGCTATTATCTGCCGATTGCCTATTCGATGCTGGGGCTGGAGATAGCGAACCTGGGACAGATGAAAGCTGTTATTGACGAATGCAACAACCTGCTGCCGCCGGTCCCGCGCGATGCGCTCTGGCTGCCTTATCTGGGCCATACGCTCAATGCGGGCATGGCCACGCTGCTTGCGTTTGAAATAATCGAGGCATGCAAAACCCTGATCGGTTCCAACCCGGTTGACGGTATCTGGCTGGGCGCGGCCGACGACGTGATTATGCGCGAACGCGGAGTTGAGTTCGTTGACGGAAGCGCGCCCGGGTTCGCGGCAATCGTCGGCGCCGCGCCGGATGCCGACGCGGCCGTCAGGCTGGCCCGCGAGCTACAAAGCAAAAACCTGTACGTGTTCATGGCCGGCAATGTCGGCGGCGTGTCGTTTGCCGAACAGCTCGCGTCCAAAGGCGTTGAGCTCGGCTGGGCAACCCGGCTCGTGCCCTTCGGCAAGGACATCAGCGCGGCGATTCACGCGCTGGGGTTTGCCAGCCGTGCGGCCCTGTCGTTCGGGGGGGTCAGGAAGGGTGATTTCAAGAAGAACCTGGCCTACAACAAGAACCGGGTTTTCGCGTTTGTGCTTGCCCTGGGAGAGGTCGACGACGAGAAATACGCGGCGGCGGCGGGATGCATCAATTACGGATTCCCCACCATCGCAAATACGGACATTCCGCAAATCCTTCCTACCGGCATCTGTACCTACGAGCATGTGGTGAGCGGCGTGCCGCTTGACGCCATGGTGGCGCGGGCGCTGGAGGTTCGCGGCTGCAAAGTAAAGGTGACGCATGTGCCCATCCCGGTAAACTACGGAAGCGCGTTCGAGGGGGAACGCATCCGCAAGGAGCAGGTGCATGTCGAATTCGGCGGAACCCGCACAGCGGCGTTCGAGTATTGCACCATGAAGGACCCTTCGGAAGTTGAGGACGGCAAGATCACCGTTGTCGGCAAGGAAGCCGACGAAGTTGAACCCGGAACCCAATTGTCCCTTGCGGTCTGGATTGAAGTGGCCGGCCGCAAGATGCAGCCGGATTTCGAACCTATCCTGGAGCGCCAGGTGCATCACCTGATCAACGGCGCCGAAGGCATATGGCACATGGGTCAGCGCGACATCATCTGGGTACGCATCAGTAAAGATGCGTTTGCTAAGGGCTTTCGTATCAGACATCTGGGCGAAATCGTCCGCGCGAAATTCTTGAGCGACTATCCCGCCATCGTGGACAAGGTGCAGGTAACGCTGTACACCGACGCGGCAAAGGTGGATGGTCTCATCACGGAGGCGCGGCGCGTGTACCGCGAGCGGAACCTGCGCCTGGAATCCATGACCGACGAAAGCGTCGACCTGTACTACTCCTGCCTTTTGTGCCAGTCGTTTGCACCCAACCATGTGTGCGTGATAACGCCGGAGAGGCTCGGCCTGTGCGGCGCGTACAACTGGCTCGACGGCAAGGCAGCCTATGAGATCGACCCCACCGGGCCCAATCAGCCGCTTACCAAGGGAGAACTGATAGACCCGGTGCGCGGCGTGTGGAAAAACATCAACGAGTACGTATTCCAGCATTCAAACAAGTCGATCGAAGAGATCACCTTGTACTCGATCATGAAGAATCCCATGACCTCCTGCGGCTGCTTCGAGGCCATCTGCGCCGTGGTGCCGGAGCTCAACGGCATCATCGTTGTCAACCGCGAATACGCCGGAGACACGCCGCTGGGCATGAAGTTCTCCACCCTGGCCGGCAACGTGGGCGGGGGACAGCAGACGCCCGGGTTTATCGGGTGCGGAAAGAGTTTCCTTCTGTCAAAGAAGTTCCTCTCGGCCGAAGGCGGGTTCGGCCGCCTTGTGTGGATGCCGTCTTCCCTTAAGCAGCAAATGAAGGAAGACCTGGAAATAGCGGCGGGGCGCACGTCATGGCCCGATTTGCTCGACCGGATCGCCGACGAAACCGTGGGCGTTGACACCGCCCTCATTGCCGCCTATCTCAAGGAGAAGAAACATCCTGCTCTTGCTATGTGGGACATCACGCAGCCAAGCCCGGAGGCTTGCAAGGCAGATAGTGCGCGTGAAGCTTCACAGGGAGGTGGAACTCCCGCCGCAAAGCCGCAAGCCGCTTCGGCGCCGGCAGCCAAACCCGCGGCGCCGAAACCTGCGGTCGTTCTTGAGGAGCTATTGGCAGTTCCGCCCGTTCCCGGGCCCGATTCGTCCATGACCGAATCGCTTGCGTACATCCGCGCGGTGGTGGCCGACCTCGCGCGCAAAGCAGCATCGGGCGAGGCAGACCCCAAGCTCATGAGTGCGGTTACTATGCTGCTCGCTTCCACGGCAACGCTTCATGGCATGAGCAGCGGCGCTAAACCGACAGGTGCCGCTCCTGCTGCCGATCAGGCGCCGGACATTGTTTTGCCCGCAAAATTTACGCACGCGAAAGAACCCGGCGCTTCGGCCGTAACGCCCGTTACCATCGGCGGCTGCGGCACGCGCACAAGCAGCCTGATTATCGGCGGTGAAACAATCCTGCCGTTCCGGTACATGGAAGGTTCCTCTGGAAATCCTACGGCCATTGCCATGGAGGTGTTCGACGCGCCGCCGGAAAGATACCCGGCCGCGCTTCGGGAATACTATGGGGATACGCTGTCAGATCCGGCAAAAATGGCGCGCCACTGCGTCGACAAGCTTGGCGCTCAAGCGATAAGTATCAGGCTTGACGGATGCCATCCAGACAAGGGAAACCGTTCTGTGCAGGACGCGGCCGGCGTGGTGGGCGCGGTGCTTGGGGCTGTCGGCGTTCCCGTCATCGTGAGCGGCCCGGCGCACTTTGACAAACGCAATGAGGTCATGAAGAAGATCGCGGCCGATTTCGCAGGCGAGAACCTGCTTCTTAACTGGGTTGAAACCGACAATTACAAAACCATTGCCGGCGCCGCCATGGGGTACAATCATTGCGTTGTGGCGCAGTCGCCCATAGACGTCAACATGGCCAAGCAGCTCAACATCCTTCTTGCCGCAATGGGAATAAAGCCGGACAAAATCGTTATCGATCCCATGACCGGCGCGCTCGGCTACGGGCTCGAATATACCTATTCGGTGATGGAACGCATACGCCTGGGCGGGCTTGGCGGCGACGCCATGCTATCGCAGCCGTTTGTGTGCACCATCGGGTACGAAACAGCAAAGTGCAAGGAAGCCAATGCGGTGGGACCGGAGTTTGAAAATTGGGGGAATGCGGCGGAACGAGGTGCAAATCTGGAGATAAGCGCGACAATTGCTCTTGTCAATGCCGGGGCGAATCTTGTGGTAATGTATTACCCGGAGGCAGTGAAGACGATAAGAAATGTAATTGACAAGATGAAAAGTAATTAATGCTGATTTTGCGGGGGGAAGTTTCCCCCTCGCTCCAGCCCGGCGCGGCGCCGGTCTTCCGCTACCCCCTCCTGGGTGCACCCCTTGTTGGAGCAGGGGCGAGAGTCAATCTTTGATTGCGGGGGCACCCACGGAGAGTGGTTGGTCCATGGATGCAGCTTTTCATGAATTTTTGAAGCGACAGGATGAACTATTAGATTGCGTTTTCTGGTTTTGAAATTTAATGGCCGAGAAGCGGCACACAATAGAGAAGGCGTTGCGGAAGCGTGACGCGCGCAATGCGTAAGCGTTGCGCATCGCGCACGTTTCCGCTGGAAAGGGTGTGGGCGCAGATCGCCGCCGCTTTGCGGCGGAAGCTGCGCCCCAGGGGAAACCGCGAAGCGGTGTCCCCCTCAGATTAAGATTCAAGAAAAATCAAAAAAGGGACTATTAATAATGGCCAAAAAACTCACCGGCATGGACATCTTCAAACTCCTGCCCAAGACCAATTGCGGCGAATGCGGCGTGGCAACGTGCATGGCCTTCGCCATGAAACTCGCGCAGAAGAACGCAGAACTTTCGCAATGCCCGTACGCGTCCGACGAGGCCACAAAGGTGATCGGCGCGGCAAGCGAGCCGCCGATCCGTCTTGTAAAGATAGGCACGGGCAAGCATGCCGTTGCCATCGGCAACGAGACCGTGATGTTCCGGCACGACAAGACTTTCGTGCACCAGACCGCCATTGCGCTTTGCCTCGACGATACGCTCGGAGGGGCTGCGATTTCGAAAACCGCAGCAGACATGGAAGCGTATGCAATTGTTCGCGTGGGCGAGACGCTGCGCGTCGATATGCTGTGTATCAACAACGCAAGCGGCGATGCCGATGCTTTTGCCGCGGCGGCACGAAGCGCTGCCGCCAATTTCAAAGGCGCGCTCATGCTCAAGAGCGCATCGGTAAAGAACCTTATCGATTGCTCCACGGCGGTTGGGGATCGCGCCCCGCTGCTGCATGCCGCAACCGCCGCAACGGTCGCCGAGCTCGGCGCATTCGCTGCGTCGGCCAAGTTGCCGGTATGCGTTTCCGCGCAAACTATCGACGAGGCGTTCGGCCTCACCGACACGCTTGCAGGCAAGGGTCATCGTGACATCGTCATAGACGTTGCCGCAAACAATTGCGCGGCAATGATCCAGAACAACACGATCGTGCGCAAGGCCGCGATTGCTTCCTCGGTGAAGCAGATGGGGTATCCAATTGTCAATTTCATCACCGGCAGGCAATCGGCCGCCGACATGGTTGCCGACGCGTCGAGCGTGATCTGCAAATACGCATCTATTGTGGTGATAGATCATGCCGACAAAGATGCGCTGTTGCCGCTGCTGATGCTGCGGCAGAATATTTATACCGACCCTCAGAAACCCATTCAGGTTGACGCCGGAATTTATAAGATCGGCGATGCGGGGCCAAATTCTCCGCTGGTGGTCACCACCAATTTTTCTCTCACGTACTTTATCGTGAGCGGCGAGCTTGAGAACGCGGGCGTGCCGGTCCACCTCGCCATTGTCGATTCCGAAGGAATGAGCGTGCTCACAGCCTGGGCCGCACGCAAGTTCAACGGCGAGAAGATCGGAGCCTTTCTGAAGAGCAAGGATGTGAATAAACAGTTCTCGTCGCGTAAAATCATCATCCCCGGGTACGTGGCGTCCATTTCGGGCGAACTCGAAGAAAACATGCCCGGGTGGGAAGTGCTGGTGGGGCCGCAGGAGGCGTCCGACATCACGCCGTTTATGAAGAAGTTTGCGAAGGTTTGAGAACCGGCGAATTCGTATTTTCTTATCATGCCGCACACCATCACCTTTCTCCCTTCCAACAAGACCGGCCTTGTCGCCTCCGGCATCCGCATTTCCGATGCCGCGACAACAATCGACGAATTTGACCTGCACCTCGAATGCGGCGGCAAGGGCACGTGCCAGAAATGTCTCGTGGAGCTTGTGGCGGGTTGTGTTGAAATCAACGACCGCATATTCACGGTTGCGAAAGGCGCAAAGCCGCTTCGGATATTGTCCTGCCAGGGACGCGTATGCGGCGAGGGTGTGTTTTCCATTGTTGCGGGCAGGGCGCACGAGGCCGCGACCATGTCTCTGGGCAAGGACATTGCAGCCATACCGCCGGGATTGTTGCCCGCAGCGCAGGACATTTCCCCGATCGTGACAACGCTGCGGCTTTGCGTGGATCAACCGGGCGCAGAGAGCAATTTTCCAGACAGTCAGCGGCTCGAAACGCAGGTTTGGTCCGTTGTCAAAAGCGACGCGCCGGTGTCCATTGAGCCTTCCGCATTGCGCTCGCTTCCAAATGCTCTGCGTGCCGACAACGGCCGGATAACCGTTCGCTTGCGCAAAGATGCGGAACCAATGACGGTTCTGTCGGTTGACGCAGGCGACAAAGAAAGCCCGGACGTAGGCATCGCCTGCGACATCGGCACCACAACCGTGTCGGTCCACTGCGTTGACCTTTCCACCGGAAAGGTCCTTGCCACCTCATCCGATTACAACGGCCAGATCCGGCGCGGCGCCGATGTAATATCCCGGATCGATTACGCGAAGAACGACCAGCGCATCGGGGAAATGCGGACGCTTGTGCTTGCCACCATGAACGGCCTCATCACAACGGTACTTGACAATATGCACATCCCGGCCGACGAGGTCTTTAACGTTGCGCTTGCGGGCAACACCACCATGATCCACCTGCTGCTGGGGCTGCCTTCGCAGGCCATCCGCGAAAGCCCGTATGTGCCTGTTGTCAACGCCCCGCCGGTGATGCGCGCATGGGATGTCGGCCTGAACGTGCATCCCTTGGCTGCCGTGTCGTTTGCGCCCGGTGTCGGCAGCTACGTGGGCGGCGACATCACGTCCGGCCTGCTTACCACGCCCATGATACACGACAAACATGCAATGAGCCTGTTCATGGACATCGGAACAAACGGCGAGATCGCCATCGGCAACGCGGAATTTCTCATGGCTGCGGCATGCTCCGCCGGGCCTGCCTTTGAGGGATCGGGCATCAAATGCGGCATGCGCGCCGCACTCGGCGCCATCGAATCGTTTGAGACCGATGCGCAGATGAACGATGTTCGCTACAGCGTGATC
>Ga0182027_10016371_pt1 | contig 10130 bp, 7 predicted proteins | sample 712E1DmetaG_FD_121300 | JGI IMG/M metagenome (GOLD analysis project Ga0182027, IMG submission 121300) | Permafrost microbial communities from Stordalen Mire, Sweden - 712E1D metaG (Illumina Assembly) | ecosystem: Environmental > Terrestrial > Soil > Wetlands > Permafrost | place: Sweden... | reverse complement strand
CATCAAGCGATTCTCGATGGCCCAGGCGCGGCGCATGCGCCAATTGGCGGCCACCATTTCCTCGATCATGGCGAACTCGACGCCATCGGCAGGGGCGAAACGCTCCTGATGCTGGGTGACGAGTTCGTCGAAGCACTCGCTCGATTCGTTTTCCAAGACAATGCACTTGGCCAGAAGACCGTGGCGGAGGGCGTTGGTGGAGGCACGTTCTTTCCCCTCAGGGGTTATGGGGCCTCGGGAGCGGGCTCCGTTGGCGCGCGAAGAGTTGATTCGTCTAAGTGATCTCATATCATCCAGTCACAGGATACAACGGAGACCCTTCGATAAACATGTTAACTCGTTTGTTTTCAACGCAACATTGTTGTGACCGGGATTCAGATCAAGGGGTATTTTGGTCTGTTTTTAGGGGTACGGGCGGTAGGTTGGGGGTAGGGGGGAGAGATGTGGAAGGTTACGAGCAGGGACCAGAGCGGGAGCTGGTAACCTCTGCCGGTATCGAGCCGCGCTGCGACGCGGTTTCGATAACGCCAAACGTTAGGTGGTCCTGATGATCGCGCTCCTGGTCCACGGGAACCTGGTGCTAATCGCGCCGCGCCCGCAAATATCAGCGAGCCTCCGGCGGCTGATATGGCAAGCCTCCAGTGTACTGAATCTTGCGGTCGATGGCATCACCGAGAAGCTTAAAAATTGTAGAGAGCGCCTCTTTCGCTCCGGGACGACTGGCAAAGGTCGGAGCTACCGTCAAATCGGGCATGCCTGGGTTGTCAGGCAGGTATTTTGAATAGGAGACGGTCGCGGAGACGTCCATGAAGTTCAGATTGAGCGAGGCCCCCGACTTGGCGGGATTCTTCGCGGTGATCTGGATGGACGGGTCACCGAGAAAAAGCTTGACTCGCACATCAGCCAGTGGAACCGTGAAGGCCGCCTGACTACACTTTTTCCATCCGCCAGCCTGCCAATCTGCGCCATCCGGGTCAAAATAAAGACTGGTCAGGTTTAGAGACAGCGTGGCTTGATGCAGCCAAAGAGGCCACATAAATCGGTGATCATAGTGGAGGAGGGGCAGAGGAATGGAGCCGCCAGCTTGAAGTACCTCGGTGAAGTACGTTAACGCGTTAGTATAATCTCCACTCGCCATCGCGCCAGATGCTGCCCGAAGTCGAGCTTGTACGACTGGGTGACGCCCCACTTCCACACTGGGCGCTGGTGCCGAAGAAACCTTGAGAATAAAGTTCCTCTCGGGAGTGTAACTTTGTCCGGAGCCTGGGTCTTTGAGATGAATTTCTTGAGGGAGTTTTGGGGCTCCGGAGTCATAATATGGCAACGTTAGATCGACAGATAGAAGGTCTTTTCTTGCATACAGTTCTCGAGCGTGGTCTCTATCCATTTGCAGATAAAAGGGTTCGTTCTCCACGCGCAACGTGAACACGCCAGTATCGGCATCGTATGTGACCGATTGGGGTTTGACGTCGGGAGTAATATACCTGTGGCTCTGAATCGCACTAATCTGCTTCTGAAAGAGACCAGCTTCACTAGTCGCTTCTTCTGAATAACGCCGCTCGATCGCTGCGCGCTCGTTCCGGTATTTCGCGTCCACAGCCATTTTCTCATCGGATTGCTTCTTAACTCGATCCTGGAATTCCTCGGTGCTCTCAAAAGTGTCCTTGGTAAGCGTTATGGCAGCGGCCTGGCGCACTGGTGCGTAGTCCTGGTCGAGTTTTTGGATCGCCTGCCGCTTCTGCTCATCGACCGAGAGCTTGGCAGAATCCAACTTTTGGCGAATCGCGATTACTTCCTGGCGGGCCATGGCCAGAGTAAACGTCCCCATCTTTGCTTCGGCAGTCGCCGTACGCTCTATGTCCAGTTTCCGCCGCAATTCGGCGATGTTGGATTCCTCCACTTGGCGCTGCCTTTGACGCTCGGGATTATTTGGGTTGAACTGTTCAACTAGTCGCTGCTGTTCCGCCTCTAGACTCTTGCGTCGATCAGCCTCTTTCGCTAGCCGCTCTTCTTCGAGCCGCTGCAAACGGAGGCGCTGCTCCAGTTCGGCCGCTCTCTGTTCCGCTTCCCGACGCTGCCTGTCGGCTGCAGCCCCTTGCGCAGTCGACCGTTCCTTGTTTAGGGAAGCCAACTCTGCTTCCAGTCGAGCTAGCTCGGCCTGCACCTTCTTTTGCTGGGATGTGATGTCGCGGAACACGAAACGTCCAATCACACTCGATACTGACCACGGCACTTGCGTTCCACCCGAAGCCCCGCTCACCCCGGCTCTTACCTCGTCAAATACCTGGTTGAGGTCCATGTCGGGCTTGGTCAGTGCCTGCACCAACTGGCCAGTGAAAAGTCCGTTCTCGCCACCGGGATTGTCGCTGGCTGTTCGACCTGGGGCGGTGGCGAAGGCGATGTAGACACCGGCGCCAGCGTCCATCGTCGCGAGTCCGCCACCACCACCGCGGGTCCTGCCGAAGGGATTGTTACGGCATGCGTCGAGAATGACGATGGTCATCCGGGGCTTGCGGGCCTCCAGCTTATCGAGGAGAAGATTGGCGGAATATGCCTGACGCCTAGCCTCGGCTTCGTCACGGGCTTGGAAGTCGACCGGGACGAGGTAGTTCTCGCGGTTCAGTTCCATGCCGTGGCCGGAGTAGTAAAACAGAGCAACATCGCCAGCACCGATTCCGTCGACAAAGGTGTTAATCGCACGTTCAAGAGCAACGCCATCCAGGTTCTCGCCTTTCTGGACCTGGAAATCCAGGCCACCAAGAGTAGTCGCTACAGACCGTGCGTCGTTGATCGTGTTCTGGAGCGGAGCAGCGCCGGCATAGTTCGCATTGCCGATAATGAGTGCTCGGCGGAACGGCGCAGCAGCGTCTACTACCAAACCGCGGACGGCGGGCTGAGATTGAGCTGGGCAGACGGTCGATGATAGACCCAAAACTCCAGCGAGTAGAATTAGCAGGTTCTTGGTCATAGCAGCACTCTACGGTTTACTTCTTTGGGCTCTTGGAAATCGTCGCCCATTTTCACGGTGCCGGCTTGAACACTTGGCCGCGACGTAATCTCGCCTTTAGCCGGGGTTCCGCCCAAAACCTCACTCTTTCGCACCGGCTGTCCCGTTGGTAGGAGTATCGTCTCACAACCGGTTGGCTGTCGGTTCAACCGTTCAAGCCGTAACTCTTCTTCTCCGTCGCGGAACTTGGCGGGCGTCCGGCGGGAGCATCTGCAGCCATGTGCTTGCCCGGCAAGAGACCCTTCCATCAGATCTCTCCATTCCGCACTAACGTTGAATCCCAACGATCCGCCATCCTTCCTCAAACTGGTGCAAAACGAAGCGCACACGCTGGACTTGGTCTTGCTGCGTCGATCCGTTCCGTGTTGAGGCCGTTAGAATAACTGGCACATCGATGTTGCCGCCATTCGCTTTCGCCCTGTAGACCTGTACGTTTCGGAAACTGAAATCGGTCGCGAGTTTGTCCTGGAAAATCTGATATAACCCGGGGAGTAGATCCAGCAGGTCTTCGACCGGCAGCTTTCCTCCGGTGAACTTCTCCACCAACCGGAACGAGGCGCGGAACATTCGCTCCTGCCGAGGATCGATGCAACCCAACATAACGTTGAGGTCCTTGTCGTTCAAGGCTTGGAGGAAACGTTCCACGACCGGCTCCGGTCCGCTCTCTTCTTTCCGGCAAGCGACCGACCCGAACAGCAAGAGTGCTGCGGCCACAGCCGCCTCGAAGTGAACAACGCGCCTCACGCGAAGCACGCGAAGGACCCTCCTTCTGGTGCGACGTTGCCGATAAGCCGTACTTTGCGACACGCCCCACCCACCTGAACAAAACGTATCAGCCCGGCCGCCGCTGCAAGAGTGTAGAATAGATCGCGGTAAGGAGCCTTAACGTGCTGCTCGACTTGCTCTCCCTTCTGGGCGGTGCTGTCGCTGTTTTTTTTCTGAAGAATCCCCGTGGCTTCGTACTGGCAGTTGCGGTAGGAGTTCTTCTGGCTGCGTTGTGCTGGTATGGTTGTTTCGCTTACACCCGGCTCTGGAATAGGCGTTTTCATGTGAAGCCGGCGCACCACATGCTTTGCGCTGTTGCGGCACTGATAACGCTGCTGTTCTCCCTCCTCTATCCTGCCCTCGGGTACGTGCGAGAGGCTGGTGAAGTCTCCGTCGCTGCGTGGGAAGCCACCATCCGCAGGGATTCGGTCTGGGCTACGGCTACCTTCCGAAATGCGCACCAAGCGGTACGGAGTTTGGGTATCGAAGATTTCCGGGGGGTTCCGCCGCCAAGTTCGCCCGGATCTTGGATTCCCACGTCTCATGACAGGTCCCGCCAGGAAGCAGCCTCGACGTATGCGACCTCCGCTTGCATCCACTTTGCCCGCAGCCGTCCCTTTCTCAGTAAGGTCGTCTGGGTCCGCCCCGGCATCCCTGCTGAGGTCGTTTTCGAAGATGTCCACCGTTGGCACCAACGCAACCCCAACTACCCGCCGGAGCGCGCGATCGGGCTTGCGGTCCAGCAGATTCGTGCGGGTCTGATTGCCCAGGTCCCTCGCTTGGTTTCCATATTCCGGATTCTGGCTGTTGTTGTCTTCTTCTTGGCCCAAGGAGTGCCTTTCGGCCTGGTCGGCTGGGCCGCGTACCGAGACATCAAGGTTACGGCCTAGCATCTCTGCCGAACTGGTGCTATCGAGGTGTTGCTGCGGCTTCAACTCGACGACGATCCTCCCTGGCGGTACTTGGCGGTCCTTTCCGACAACGATCACTCGCAACGAAAGTGCGCCTCGCGGCGAGTCGTCCCGCTTATGGACGATACCGCTTCGCCAGTTACGCCAACAAGCAACGCCTTGCTGTCCCCGCTGCAATCTTTCGATCACCAACATCGCCTCGCTCAGCGGTGAACCAGAACGATCTCGGCGGTGATGACGCCCTGAGACACAACCTTTCCCGCCGGCTGGACGACATATGTCGCGGCGGAGTCCTTCGAGTCGTCCACTTCGATAACCAACGCCTTGCTCCCGCGCTGGGCCTGCGCAAGCAGAGTGACATCCTGCGTCCGCTTCTCATCCCACGGGCGCATAGGCTCGGCCGGCATGGCTCCCGGTTGCACGTTGCTGCCTTCTGGGGTCAACATCACCAGGAGACGCTCTTCGCCCTGATTGTTGTCAAATTTGAACCACGCGCCCCAAGAGGGCAGTGCGGCTACCGTGTTTGCCTGGATTCGGTTGTCGCCGCCATTCACGCGGCTGTCAGGGAAGAGAACGCCCGAACTGCCATCGGGGTTGCGTTGAGCGATCACGAGCCGCCCAGCGACATTACTCTTAAGTTGGAGTCGAATCCTGTCCCCGCTATGGAAAATCGTGGTCGGATTCACGCGGTCCACACGGCCATCCGGGCCCTGACGCTCGATGTAATACATCAAGCCGGCGTTGACCCCCAGCGGCGTCGGCTCCTCCGGCTTCCGGACCGGGGTCGATTTCTTAGCGTTGGAACTCGCCGTCTTGACTGGCGCAACTCCACTGCCACTCGTGGGGTCAAGAAAAAGCGCTTTCGCTCCTGTCTGAGCAGCCGCATTCTCCGCAAACATGGCCCCTGCTGCGAGGGCGACTACGAAGATCGTTCTTCTCATATTATCTGCCTTTCTCCTGCTGAACCAGAGTCCCCATTCACCATGTCACTTCTGCGCGCCTCGGGCCACATCATCGGCGACTGGGAGGTGTTCTCTATGACCTCCCGCACCGAGCCTGCGCGCCGTCCATTAGGGTGTCTCCCTCTTGGCTGAGGCAGCATCCAACACTTCCTGAAAACCTCTGGCGGCGCGCACTTTCGCCAGGTCAGGATCTCGGCGCAGAGCCGAAACATCACAAAACCCGCTCTCCACGGCTTGCCGAAGCTCGGCCAATGCTTGTTCCGTCATCCCTTGGTGCGACCGGATACAGGCCAAGTTATAGTGTGCTGCACCACACGCCTGTTTGATCCGCTTCCGCATCACCTGTGTTCGCGCCAAATTCGGATTGCTGGCGTCTTGTCCCACTTCGAGCATGTAAGCGAACTTCGGCAAGTCCGCGTCGTTCATCTGATCAAAGCAGCCGATCAACTTCAGCTCTTCTCCCAACTGATTCTCGGACTCGGAAAACTTCTTCAACTTCAATTCCGCAGCCGCGATGTTTTCGTGCATTGCGAGAAAGTTGGGATCAATTTGCCGGACCTGTTCGAACTCGTTCAATGCGAGGTCGTACCGATTCTGCGTGGCGTAATTCATGCCTTGTTTCAGGTACGTGAGCAAGCGATTCACGTCCGGCTGGGTGACCGGCTTTAGCCCGCAAGGCGTCGACGCATCCGTTGATGGAGGCGATGTTGCCGGCGGTATGTCACGGATCTCCCGTTTGGCGCTGTCGGCTGGTGCGGCGGTTGATGGCGGTTCCTCAGGGTATCTGCTCTTCGGCCAGAACAACCAAGTCGCCACTCCAGCAGTGATCACGACGAGAGCCGCAGCGATTATTAGCAACCTCTTGCGCGATCCGCCGCTTCCGGCCTCCTGGATTTCTTGTAGGGGTTTGCCGCATTCCTTACAGACGAACTCCTCACCCGCCTGCAGGTCGACGACTTCTTTGGCATCGGCAACCGAGCATCCCCCGAACTGAATGCACTTTCCCTTTCTAGCAGCCATGGTTTACCGTCTGTGAACTAAGATCTCCTCAGCTTTCTTCGCCGCCTCGGCATACTTCCTGTATTCGCTGTCAGTCGGGTTACGTCCCGCCTCGTTGAGCAGTTCCTTTTGGCGTTCGCGGATCTGGACCATCACCTCGTCTCGCTTAGACTTCGAGAGAAACTCAGTGGCCAACAGCTTCTGGATCGCGTCCTGCAACTGATCTAATAAGGCCTGTCCTGCCGCTTGGAAAACATCGGCCAGCGTCGCGCCCAGATCCTGAGGTGGGTCGGGCAGTCCATGCTCGTCCTTCGTGACAAGCCAGACTTTCCTCTCCTCCGTTTTTCGGTCTTCGAACTCCTGGATGATCCCCATGGCCTGCGCAATGAGAACATAGGGCCGGACGTCCTCTCCCTGCACGGACTTGACAAACAAGCCGGGGAACTGCGTTCCGTCACCCTCTCCATGCAACTCCATGGCGTGAGGGGTCCCCCTTACCTGTTCCATCCGGGCATCGTACTTCTTTTGCAACATCCGCACACTCTTCGCGTAGCGGGCAGGCATGACGTTGCTTACGCACACCAGGGTAATCTCGTTCTTTTCCTGGGGATTTCGCACCACCTCGCTGCCGGGCAGCGCTGCTGCCCCAATCAACTCCTGCCCGAGCGTATCGGCAAACTTCTCGTTGCCTGACGCGTCCGGCATCAGGACGGTGAAGTACGTCACCGGAGTTTTTTCCGTCTTCGGGATGCCAGAAGCCGTTCGCCTTAGCTCCGAATCCTCCAAGGGAAGAAACGACTTGGCGTTGCGAACGATCCGTTCAGCATAGGACCGCAAACCTTCCGGGTTGCCTGAGTACTCCCGATCAAGCCGTTCGATCACGCTGACGTTCAGAATCCGGGCCAGAGCCTTATCGCGTCCCACCAGGTCCTCGTGGGCCTGGGTAGCGCTTGTCTCGCACACCTGCTCCAACTCCTCCAGCAGCAACCCACCCAGCTTCTTGCCAAAGAGACCGAAGCGCCGGTCCTCGCCCAGCAACTCTGTCAGCCTCTGCCGAACCGCGGCCGTTTGCCTCTTTTGCAACGCTTCGTCAAGCCGCAACTTTTGCTCGAAATCCTTGACGACCTGGGGCTTATAAAATCGCACCACCGCGCGGGTCACGTCGTCGCCGCTTTCATCCGCGCACCGTCGCTTCATTCGCGTTTCGAACTCCTTGGCGCAATCAGCGAGCGTTTTCGCGCATACGGCGACCTCACTAATCAAATTGTGCACCTCGGACTTTAGAAAATCCAGCATCCGCTTGGCATACTCCATGCCGGCGATACGCGTGCGTACGGCATACAAATCTCTCAGTTGGTTTCCTTGCGCGTCAAACAGGCGGTCGTACTTTCCCAATGCCTCGCTGATCAAACCAACTTTTGCCCATTCCCTGTCATTGGCCGCAACCAGCGCCTCGAACTGCGTCGCATTCTCCTTGGCGCGTTCGACTTTCGGACCGAGCCCCTGCTTTCGTGTCTCCAGATCCGCGACCACCGCCTCCAGCAACCGCGAAATATCTAGCATCGACATGGACCCATTCCGCCACTCCTCGAACATATCCTGTTCGAGGAGTCGTCGGATTTCGGAGACCTGGTCGGCAGTATCGCGCTGCTTGGTCTCATAGAACTTCTGCACGCCGAGAGATCGGTAGTTCTCCCCGTAAGCGGTCGCGCACAATCGCTTCAACGTGTCGTTCCAGTTTTTCCGGTCCTGCGTGTTCTCCTTGACGTGTGCCTTCAGGTTCGGCAGAAGGGTTTCCCAGTACTCGCCGATCGGCTTCCACTGCCGGCTGTTCACCTCATCGACAAGAATTCCGAGCGAAAGCGTCAGGTGGTCGTCCGTCATCTTCCAACGCTGCCGGGTCGAATCCTGTTTCACCCGTTCTGCGTAACTGCGGTTGACGGATTGGTCCAAGAATCCACGCGACTCGCTCCAATTATTGAACTGGAGTTGGAGGCTCGCCTGCTGGGCATACGAATACGTGAGGTATTCGCGGATTTCCGCCTCCGGGTAGGCAATCTGCTTAATGCCAAAGCTAAAGAAGAGCCGGCAGCGTTCCGGACGTCCCTTGTCCGACGACTTCTCCGGCTCGATACCTTCAGCGCAGTTCTCGTACTTCTCTTGGCGCTCGAGAGACTGCCAGTTGAAATGCCTTGAGGCCACGATCTTCTGGTAGAGGAAGTTGGCGACAATGTCCCACAACTCCTGTTTCACATCCACCCTCTGGTTGGCCTCGTTCACGTCTGTGAACAAGTAACAGCAGTTGAAAGGGCTTTGAATATTCAGCCGTCGCGGGCTGGGAGCAGTGACATCGTGCGGTTGCCATGCGCCCACTCCCAGTGCGTTCAGCTCCAGCAGGGCAGCGTAACCGTTGGCGTGGTAGTTTTCCTTGGCTTTATTCGGGTCCGGATACTCCTCGGGCAGGAACGCGTAGACGATGATCCGACAGCCTTCGTGCGGGTAGAGGTTCCGAAGTTGAGCCACCACATCTACCACACTGCCGCTTCCCGTTCCGCCCGCCAGGCCGCAACATATATGGAAAGTGGTCATCGTATCACGGCCACGCTGCATCTCGTTGACGTGACTCTGCACGCGCTGGCGGAACTCCAGCGCCTTGCATGCGAACAGAAAGCGTCCCAGGCGGCGCTTTTGGCCGCCGAAGATATTCTCAGATCCCATCGTTCCGAGGATGCTCCGAAATTGTTCACGGTCGCCCAGCCAGGGACTGATACCCGGATAGCTCGGCAGATCGTTTAGGACCGTGTCGAGGCTCATGCCTTTGATGAGGAGTTGGCTCTCCTTCTTCAACTGCACGCTACGGCCGAGCACTTTCCATTCCGGGTCGTCCTGCTTCATCAGTTCGTCGCTCGAGTCGACGTAGAGATAGCGGAGGTTCACACCATCGGGATCTTCGGTTCGGAAGTCTTCGTAGATCTTCTTCCGGAAGGCACGAATGATGAGGCCACCGGTCCCGCCAAGCCCGATCACCAAGTGGTTAGACATAAAGGGATTAAGCCGACAGTATACTCCCTTTTGTCAAGCTGTGGCGCGGCCAAAATGGCCCAATACAACATTCATCCAATTGGTCCACTATGAGATGGATTCGAGCGGCGTGTTGCAGTGTGGACTATGCTGTTATAGGCGGATCGCCGGAATCGTGGCCGAGTTCGCGGCTGAACCTGCACTTCAGGTCGGTTGGGAAGCGCCGGTGGCCAGCGCTGAAAGGGAAGTCGGCGGAGACAGAGGAGAGCGCACATGAGAAGGAGCGTTTTGGCGCTGGTCGCGCTGAGCCTGCAGGTTGCGCATTCACAGGACCCTTCGGCAAAGCCAATACTGCGCATCGAGACCGGGACGCACACCGCGCCCATTCGGGGAATCGACGCAGACGCAGCGGAGCGGTATCTAGTCAGCGGCTCGCAGGACAAGACGGTACGGATCTGGGATCTG
>Ga0182027_10016369_pt1 | contig 10130 bp, 8 predicted proteins | sample 712E1DmetaG_FD_121300 | JGI IMG/M metagenome (GOLD analysis project Ga0182027, IMG submission 121300) | Permafrost microbial communities from Stordalen Mire, Sweden - 712E1D metaG (Illumina Assembly) | ecosystem: Environmental > Terrestrial > Soil > Wetlands > Permafrost | place: Sweden... | reverse complement strand
GCCCACTCCCCCAAAGATCCCCCAATCGAAGCCCCAATCGAACCCGCAGCCCCCGCGCCCGCCCCCAATATCGCCGGCGAAACCCGAAATCCGCCCTGTCTTTTGCACAAAGCTGAAAGCTGAATGCTGAATGCTGACAGCTTCTTCTTCCCCCCCCACCGCCGCCAGCTAGAATATGCGTGTGCAGGCGGGCAGTGGGGTCTATTGGGCTTTCGTCACCGGGGTATTCTTCCTCTATTGGGCGTGCGCGGGGTCGCGGCGGCTCCGTTTGGCCGCGGTCTTGCTGGCGAATTACATCTTCTGCGCGCGCTTCGGGCTGTTCTACGCGGTCCTTATCCCGGCGTGCTCCAGCCTGGACTATGTGACGGGCCTTGGACTGATGCGCTGGCGGAACCCGGTGGTTCGCCGGCTGCTGGTGAGCTTCAGCGTGTGCCTCAATCTGGCGCTGCTGGCCGGCTCCCACTACATGGGCGCGCTGGCGGGCGACGGTTGGGATTGGGTCTTCCGGATGGGGCTTTCCTTCTACGCGTTTCAGGCGCTCACCTACACCATCGATTTGTACCGGCGCGACGGGGAGGGCACGCCCAGCCCGCTCGCGCACCTGTCGGCGGTCTCGTTCTTTCCCACGCTGCAGGCCGGCCCCATCACGCGCGTCGCCGATTTAATCGGCCAGCTTGCCAACCGGCCGCTGCTCAGCCGGGAAGACGGCGGCCGGGCGTTCTTCCTGATCGGCCTGGGGTTGCTCAAGAAAACCCTGATCGCGGATTTTCTGGCCGAGAACCTGGTCAACCGCGTCTTCGATACGCCCAACCTCTACAGCGGCGGCGAGGCCTTGATCGCGGTCTACGCGTATTCGCTGCAACTCTATTTCGATTTCTCGGGCTACACGGATATCGCCCGCGGCACGGCGTTGCTCTTCGGCATTCGTCTGCCCATCAACTTCGACCGCCCGTACCTGTCCGCCAACATGACCGAGTTCTGGCGCCGCTGGCACCTCACCTTCTCCAATTGGCTGCGCGATTATCTCTACTTCTCGCTGCCGGGCAAGAGGTCGAAGATCATGCCCTACCTGAACCTGGTAATCACCATGTTCCTGGCGGGGCTGTGGCACGGCGTGACGTGGACGTTCGCCATCTGGGGATTGCTGCACGGAACGGCGCTGGCGCTGACGCGCGTGTACATGGTCCGCCGGGGCCGCGCCAAGCGTCCGGCCAACCCCTGGCGCCGCGCGGCCGCGGTTTTCTGTACGTACCAGTTCGTGTGCCTCGCGTGGGTGTTCTTCCGGGCGTCCAGCGTATCGGCCGCGTGGGCGCTGCTGGGGCGCGTCGCGTCGCTCACCTTCAGCCTGGCCAACGTCTCGCCCGGGTTTGCGGCGGTGCTGCTGGTGGCGGCCGCCGCCATGTTCGTGGGGAAGCAGTGGTATGGCCACGCCATCGACGGCTTCGCGCGGTGTCCATTCTACGTGCATGCGGCGGCGCTGGTAGCCATCGCCCTGACCATTCAGTTTCTGGGCGGACGCGGCAACGCCCCCTTTGTCTACTCGCGGTTCTGACCATGCGGCGATTCCCAGTCCATACCGCTCTGACGCTGGTTCTGCTGGGCGCCGCTCTGGCCGGCGCGCGGCTGCTCGCGCCTCGCGTAAAGGCGCCCGATGCGGCGCTTTTCGCAGCGGTGGTGGATTTTTCGCCGGAGAACGCTCCGGCCACGCCATGGAAGCGGCGCATCGAACCGCTGCCTGCCAGAGCCGAGCTGAGATCGGTCCTGCTGCAAGATTCCGGCGGCGCGCTCGACCATTTCTACGAAGCGCTTTGGAGCACTGAAAAGCGCGAGCCCCGCGCCGTCACGCGCATCGTCCACTATGGCGATTCGCCCACCACCGCCGATTTGATCACGGGCGATGTGCGGACGCTGCTGCAGCGGCGTTTTGGCGACGCCGGCCACGGGTTCGTCCTTCCCGCCAAGCCCTGGGCGTGGTACCAGCACACCGGCGCTTCCGTTTCCGGATCGGGCTGGGAGATGCTTCCGGCCAGCCATTTCGAAATGCGCGACGGCCTGTTTGGACTGGGCGGCGTCACTTTCACCGGTGAGGCCGGCGCTTCCAGCCGGGTGGTGTTGCAGACCGCCGGGCACACCGATTTCGAAGTCTGGTTTCTGCGCCAGCCGGGCGGCGGGGCATTCACCTTTCGCGCCGATGGCGAGGCGCTCGGCCGCGTGGATACCGCCGCGGAACGGAAAGCGCCGGGCTTTGCCGCGTTCCACGCCAGCCAGGGCGCCCGCACGCTCGATGTGCGCGTCGAGCAGGGCAGCGTCCGCCTCTTTGGGATCTCGGCGGGGAAGCCCGGGCCGGGAGTGGTCTACGACAGCCTGGGACTCAACGGCGCCTCCATCACGGTGCTGTCGCGCATCTTCAACCAGGAGCATTGGGCTGCGGAATTGCGGCATCGCGATCCGGACCTGGTGGTGATCAACTACGGCACCAACGAAGCGGATTTCGGCCAGTTCGTGGACCATGGGTACCAAAAGGAACTGCGGGCGGCGATAGCCCGCATTCGCGCCGCCGTGCCGCGCGCCTCCATTCTGGTGATGAGCCCCATGGACCGCGGCTACCGCACCGGCCCCGGCGAGATCGCCACCATGCCGGCCATCCCGCGCATCGTGGCCATCGAGCGCCGTGTGGCGGCGGAGACGGGCTGCGGTTTCTTCGACACGTTCGCGGCCATGGGTGGGGAAGGAACCATGGCGCGCTGGTATGCCGCCCAGCCACGGCTGGTCTCGGCGGACTTCATTCATCCCATCCCCGCCGGCGGCAAACTGATTGCCGTGGCCTTCACGCGCGAGCTCGGCGCCGGCCTCAATCGCTATAAGCTGCGCGCGGTACGTTACATTAAGTAGAGAATCGGTGCCGACACCACTCAGATGGCCGCTGCTGGTTGCCCTCCTTCTTTCCCTTGCGCCACTGTGGAGCGCCGTCAAGAAGAAGCACAAGGCTCGCGTTCCCGCCGCGCCGCGAGTGGCGGCCGCCGCCCGCGCCGCGGCTCTGAAGAAAGTCGATCGGTGCCTGGAAGACCCCCCCGGCGACGCCCTCGAGCAGCCCGGCGCGCTGGTCCCGCTGTTTGAGGGCCTCTACCGCCTGGGCGGGGCGGGGGACCGCGCGCCCGTGCACATCGTCCATTTCGGCGATTCCCACACGGCGGCGGACGAATGGACCGGCGGCCTGCGCGAACAGTTTCAGCAACGCTTCGGCCATGGCGGCTCGGGATTCTCGCTGGCCGGCCATCCCTTCCTGGGCTACCGGCGCTTCGATGCGCGCGGCGGGGCCAGCGCGGATTGGAAGAGCGAGGGCCTGCGCTCGGCATCGGGCGATGGCTACTTCGGGCTCGGCGGCGTGAGCATTGCCACCGACCGCGCCGGCCAGACCGTGTTCCTCGACGCCGATTGCGACAGCCTGGAAATCGATTACCTGCAACAGCCGGGCGGCGGCAGGCTGGCGCTGTACGATGGCGACCAGCTTGTCGACCAGATCTCCACCGAGGGAGAGCTGGGTCCCGGCGCCGCCAGCTTCCATCCCGCGCCCGGCCAGCGCCGCTTCACCTTGCGGACGCTCGACTCCCAGCCGGTGCGCCTCTTCGGATGGGCCGCCGATAAAGCCGCCGGAGTAACTTACGAGGCTCTGGGAATTAACGGCGCGGAAGCCGGCGTGATGCTCAAGTGGAACCAGGCCATGTTGGCCGCTTACCTGCAACGCCGCAATCCGGGGTTGATCGTGCTGGCCTACGGCACCAACGAGGCCAGCGACCCTTACTGGAGGCGCGAGAGCTATTCCGCCATGTTGTCGAGCTTGCTCGACAGGCTGCGCCGGGCCGCCCCGGCGGCCTCCATCCTGATCCTCGGTCCCACGGACAGGTGGTACAGGGTCCAAGGGACGTGGCGGCCTTATGCGGGCGTGGATTCTATTGTGGCGGCGCAGCGAACCGTGGCCCGCGAGCATGGCTGCGCCTTCTGGGACGCGCGCCGGCGGATGGGCGGCGATGGGGCCATGCGCGATTGGGTGTATGCGGGGCTGGCGCAGGGCGACTACGTGCATTTCACGGCCGCGGGCTATCGCCGCCTGGCGGATGCCTTGTTTGCGGACCTCATGCGGCAGTACGAAGATTACAGCAAGGTCCGGACGGAAGCGCCGGACCAGGAATCCCATGGACAATCGAACCAAGATCGTTAACATCGTGCGAACGTTCGCGCCGGAGCCGATCGATCCTGCGCCGTGCGACTCGCTCTTCGAGTCGGGGCTGCTCGATTCCTTCAGCCTGGCGGATCTGGTGAGCGCCCTCGAGACGGAGTTCTCGATTCGTATTCCGGATGCGGACTTGCAGCCGCGGAAATTCGATTCCGTCGAGCGCATCGAAGCGTACGTCGAAAGCCGGATGTAGCCATGGCATACCTGCGCGCGCTGGGCGGCTATCTTCCCGCGCGAGTCGTGGATAACGCGGAAATGGGCGTCATGACCGGCGCCGACCCGGCCTGGATCAAGCAGGCCACGGGTATCGAGCAGCGCCGTTTCGCGGCGCCCGGGGAGACGGTGGCCGATCTCGGTCTGCGCGCGGCCCAGGACTGTCTGGAAGCCGCCGGGGTGAGCGCGCGCGAGGTGGGGTTGGCGATCGTCGCCAGCGGTACCGGGGAGCGCCGCTTTCCGGGGCCGGCGACGGCCATCGCCGCGGCGCTGGGGATGGCCGGCGCGCCCGCCATCGACCTGCCCATGGCCAGTGCGGGCGCCCTTTTCGGCCTGGCGCTGGCGGCCAATCTGTGCCGGGACTATGGCAACGTGCTGGTGATCGGCGCCGAGATCATGTCCCGCGTGGTCCCCATGGAACCCGCCTTCCGCGACGCGGCGATTCTGTTCGGCGATGGCGCCGGCGCCTGCCTGGTGAGCGCGGAGACGGGCTTCGCGGCGATCGTGGATTCCATCCTGTGCAGCGATGGCGATCTGGCGGATGCGCTGCGGCTGGACCTGGACGGTCCGCTGCACATGGACGGACGCACCGTCATTCTGCACGCCTCGCGCAAACTGCCGCGCACCATCACGGAGCTGCTGGAGCGTCACGGTGTGCGGCCGGAGGATGTGGGCGCGTACATCCTGCATCAGGCGAATCTCAACTTGATCGTGCGCGTGGCGCGGGCCGTGGGCGCGGAGGAGAGCAGGTTCTTCCACAACCTGGAGCGTTACGGAAATACTTCGTCGGCCTCGCTGTTGATCGCCGCCGCCGAATGGCGCCGCGCCACGCCGGCGGAGCTTACGTCCCCGGTGGTGCTGGCGGCTTTCGGCGCCGGTCTGAACTGGGGCGCGGCGCTGCTCGGCCCGCTCAGCCGAGCAAGCCGCTGATGGCGGTGGCCGCGCCGGCGATGCCGGCGGCCAGTCCGATCGCGGGGAACATTTTCTTGCGCGAGATGAAGTACAGGGAGCTCAAGACCAGGGCGATTTCAAGCAACCCTTCGCCGATGTCGAAACGCAGGGCGCGGTGCTCGGCGGCCTCCGCGGCGCGGTCGTCCTTCTCGGCTTCGGCCTGGATGGTCTTGCCGCGGGCGCCGTAATCCTCTTTCTGGGCGGCATAGCTCGATAGCGCCTTCACGGCCGCATCGCCCTTGCCGCCGAGGACCTGGATCAGGCTCTCGCCAAGTTCCAGATTATGGAATTTCACGCGCGTGGATTGATAGTGCGCCCAGGCATCGTTGGCGGAGGATTTCTGCATGATGGCCTCCGTGTGGGTGCGATGCGAGACGATGCTGACGATGGCCAGGGCGACTGCCAGCACGGCCGCCAGGATGCCCACCTTTTGACCCATGGGGTCGTGATCGTGTCCGCCTTCGTGATGAATTTCAAGTTCCGCCATATTGGTTCTCGTATTATAAGCTAGTGGACTTCGACGAACAATGCATGCGCGAAGCGCTGCGGCTGGCGCGCGAGGGCGCCGGCGGCCAGGAGACGCCGGTGGGCGCCGTGGTGGCGATCGATGGCGAAATTGTGGGCCGCGGATGGAACTCGCCGGTGGCGCAGCGCGACCCCACGGCGCACGCCGAGATTCTGGCCTTGCGCGAAGCTTGCGCGCGCATCGGCAATTACCGGCTGCCCGGCGCGACGCTCTACTGCACGCTTGAGCCTTGCGTGATGTGCGCGGGGGCGCTGGTGAATGCGCGTGTGGCGCGGCTGGTATTCGGCGCGCGCGATCTGCGCTTCGGAGGCGTGCGCAGCAAGTTCCGGCTGGCCGATTCGGACCTGCTCAATCATGCGGTGGAGGTGGTGGAAGGCGTGCTGGCGGTGGAGTGCGTCGAGCTGCTTCGGGATTTCTTCCGGGCGCGAAGGTGAGGGGCAGGCCAAAGGGCCTGCCCCACCTGGTCAGAACGTGAGGCGCAGGCCGACTTGCATGCGGCGGGCCTCGGTGCCGTCGGGGGCCGCGGCATCGCCGGTGCCCTGGCCGTAGGCCAGCGGGGTGAGGGTCAGCACGCCCTTGGACTCCGTGAAAGCCTGGGTGCTCATGCCGGTCGGCGACCAACTGTTGCTGATGTTGAACACCTCAAAGAACGCGTACAGCTTGTAGCGTTCGCCGAAGGGAAGCGCCTTGCTGATACGCGCATCCGAGCGCCACATGTTGGGCTGGTACACGGTGTTCACCGGCCAGAAGGGCACGCGGGTGCTCAACCCGGAGCCATCGATCGTGAAGTTACTGAACATGCCCGCGACGGGCGTGTCCTTGACGCTGATCGTGGCGCTGCCATAGGGGCGGGCGCTATTGACGGTGGTGATGGAGGATAGCTGCCAGTTATTCACCACATATTTGAAGAAGGCGCCGGTGCGGTGCGTGAAGGTCGGCTCCCAGACCCAGGACAGGACAACGCGATGGCGCTGATCCTCGAGTCCGTTGCCCTTGTCGGCCTTATAGTTGCCGTTGTAGAGCCAGGCGTTGGCGCTGCTTAGATACATGCTGTAGGCGGATTGGGCGTAGCTTTGGCCATCGTCGATCTCGTGCGACCAGGTGTAAGACAGGTCGGCCTGCAGGCCTTGACCGAAGCGCTTCTTGATTTGCGCCACGAGGGCGTTGTAGGAGCTGGTGACGCCGTTCTCACCCTGGTAGATGCCGTTGAAGCGGCTGTCCGGCCGCGTCCCGGTGTAGACGGGGGTGGTGTAGGAGCCGATGTTGTTGCCGCTGGCGTCGTTGACCTGGTAGGTGAACCTGGTCGAGCCCAACTGCGGCAGGTTCAAGTCGCGTACGCTGTACAAATCCACACCGCGGCTTCCGACGTAAGACACGGTGGCGGAGAGGTCGGCTCCGAGCTGACGCTCGAGGGCCAAAGTGGCCTGCTCGGAATAGGGAGTCTTCAAATGGGGTTCGGCGAACTGGATGGTGAGCGCCGCCAAACCGGAAACGGACGGAGCGACGCTAAGAACGTTGGGGAAGACCGGACCAGCCGCCTTCTGCACCGCTTGCGTCGCGGCGAGCGAGTAGCTGGGGAAGGTCACGCCGTTCTGCGTGAACAGATCCTGCAACGTGGCGCCGGCCATCCGTGCGAAGAACATGCCGTACCCGGCGCGCAGGACGGTCTTAGCGTCCAGGCTGTAAGCCAGGCCGATGCGCGGCATGAAATCCTTCTTGGGCGAGTTAATCTGGCCGGTCTGCGTGTAGATGGAGTTAACGGTCGTGGGTTGAGGCATCGCGGCGAACTCGTAGCGCACGCCGTAGTTCGCGGTCAACTTCGAGCTGATGCGCCACTGGTCCTGAACGTAGGCGCCGTAACTTCGAATGGTACGGTCCACCGTCGGGTCGCCATAAGCCTGCGAATAGGAGTTCCAGTTCTTGGCGCCGGTGGTGTTGCCGGAGTAATCGAGCGCAAAGGCGTTCACGTTGTTGTAGCTGTACGTACCGTTGCGGTTCGGGGCGTATACGCTATAGTCTTCGGCGTCGTCGACATCGATCCCCGCCTTGAGGGTGTGGGCGCCCTTGGTCCATGAGACGTTGTCGGCGAACTCGATGCGGCGCTCGCGCGGTTCCACGCGGGGCAAGTAGTTGATGGGGCCAATAGCCTGGCCATTCACGGAGACGCCCAGCAATCCAAGCGGGCCGACCAGGGTCAGATCCGGGTCGTCGCCCTCCAGATCGTTCATCCAGCCGAAACGGAACTCGTTGACGAAGGACGAATTGGGGACCGAGGTCAAGGAGAATCTGCCGTTCTTCACATGAGCGTAGTCGTTGCCGTTGCTATTGATGGCGGCGCCGGTGGTGGAGGCGGCGACGGTGTTCTGGAGGCCGTCGGGCGTCCTGAATTGCATGAAGTTGAAACTGGCGCTCAAGCTGTTGCGATTGGAAAGGTGATAGTCGAGGCGCGCGAAGCCCAGGTCCTGGCTGACAGTGCGCGGGAAGGTTCCGAAAAAGCGCGGCAGCAGGGCGTTGATCGCGGCGCACTGCGCGGCGGAGGGCAGCGGGTTCGTGCTGCCGCCGGCCGCGGCGCCGCATCCCACCCAAACCTGGTTGACGCTGTCGACTACGCCGGACCGGAACAGGCTGTCCACCAGCGGGTCGTTCCGGCGGGTGACTTCGGCGTTGAAAAAGTAGAAGAACTTATTCTTGATAAAAGCGCCGCCAAGGCTGCCGCCGCCCTGAGTGCGCGCATCGGGGCCGATGACGCTGGCATAAGGGTCGTGGGCCTCCATGGAGTTGTTGCGATAAAACCAGTAGCCCGAGCCGTGAATGTCATTGCTCCCGCTGCGCGTAACCGTATTGACCACCCCGCCGGAGGCTTGGCCGTACTCGGCCGAGAAGTTGGCGGATACCACTTGGAACTCCTGGACGGCGTCCTGCGAAATCTGCGACACGACGCGGGTGCGGCCGGCGTTCTCGACATAGAACTGTTCGGTGTTGTCGTTGCCGTCGAGCAGGAAGTTGTTGCCGTTGGCTACGCCACGGAAGGTCAGCAGCCCGAAATTGCCGTCGTTGGTGACGGCGGGCGTCAGCAGGACGAAGGTGTCGACGCGGCGTCCGTTGATCGGCAGATCCACGATCTGGAGGGAATTGACCACCTGCGAGACGTCCGTCTTGGTGTCCTCCACGAGCGGCGCCACGCTGGTAACCAGAACCTGCGTACTGGCCGCGGCGATCTGCAAGTCGGCCTTCAGATTGAGGTTTTGGCCGACAGACAACACGATATCCTTGACTTCCCAGGCGGCGAAGCCGGCCGCCGTCACGGTGACGTGGTAGCCCGATCCCGGGATGAGCGCCGGCGCCGCGAACACGCCAGATTCGTTCGTGTCGATGGCGCGGGCAAGTCCTTGTCCTTCGTTCGCAACCACGACCTTGGCGTTGGGGACGGTAGCACCCGAGGGGTCCCGAACAACGCCGGAAATTCCGGCTACGCCGGCTGCGGATTGGCCATACGCGACGGTAGTCGGGTAAAGCAAGAGCGCCGACACCGAAATCAAAACGAATCCGGTGAGATTTCGATTTCTGAAGATCACGCGAAAAACCTCCCTAAGCGTTCCTATCGCCATAAACACCAAACACGCGAACCGATCAAAGCCCCGGCCGCGGCTATGCGTGAGGCGGTATAGGTAGAATAGCACCACGACTGGTGAAAATTGGGTAACAATCGAGGCAAAAAACATCGCGGCGTCCCGGTTTTGGCGGGGCGCCGCGGATGCGCTACGCGAGAAAGTCTAGAACGTCAGCCGTCCGGACACCTGCAACTGGCGCGGCCCCCACAGCAGGTTGCTGGTGGACGTGGTCGCCATCAACGGGGTGGAAGTGTAGGGGACGAAGCAAGCGTTGGCGTGGCCGCCGCATGCGCCGGCGCCGGGCGCCAGATAGGAGAACGCGGGCTGGGAGGAACTCGTGCCGGCAACGCTCGATACATTGGTGTGGTTGAACAGGTTGAAGGCTTCGCCGATGAGCGACAGCTTGACGCGCTCGCCGAACGCGAACTGCCGGCCCACCCGGAAATCCACGTTGTGAAAACCGGGAGCGGTATAGGCGTTGCGCGGCAGCCAACCGGCGCGGCCGTTGGTGGCGCCGGCGTAACTGACGCCGCCGGTTACGCCGCCGTCCAAGGGTTGGGGAGCGCCGGTGATGTACGGCGTGACGGGCTGGCCG
>Ga0182027_10016368_pt1 | contig 10130 bp, 8 predicted proteins | sample 712E1DmetaG_FD_121300 | JGI IMG/M metagenome (GOLD analysis project Ga0182027, IMG submission 121300) | Permafrost microbial communities from Stordalen Mire, Sweden - 712E1D metaG (Illumina Assembly) | ecosystem: Environmental > Terrestrial > Soil > Wetlands > Permafrost | place: Sweden... | reverse complement strand
CGTTGAAGAGCGCCGTGATGAGCCAGTAGATGGGCGGCCCGACAAAATAGAAGCCCTTGTGCCCCGGCGGCCACTCGGGATTACGCAAATGGCGGTAATCCTCGAGCATCTCGCCCGCCATGGCAGCAGCGATGTGGCGTCGCACCGGTCCGGCAAGCGCGTATTCCACCAGTGGGCCGTCGAAGTCCGTAACATGATTGGCGACGATCAGCAGCGGCCCCTGCGGAAGCGGCTGCCGTGGCCCGATGACGCGCGGCGCGGCCAGCAGCCAAGTGAGCGGACGCATGATGGCTTCAATGAAGGCCACGCGAATCCACTGGACCGGCTTCCACCACGGCCACACGGGATAGCGAAAGCTTGGACGCGGCGGCTCTTGCAGGCCCCAGGACACAGTGGTCGCGCCCGGAACAGCTCCGGTTTGCGCTCCAGTTTGCGGTCCGGTTTTCGCCCCTTGCCGCGCTCCGGATTGCGCTTGCGCTGCTGGCTGCTGGCTTGTCTCCGCCAGCGGTACGCCATCAGCCACTGCGGTCCCGGCAGCGCCGCCGGCCACCAGCCTGCGCAGTTCGCCCAGTGTCTGCACCTCTTCGAGCAGCCCGCTGCCTGAGACAATGCCCAGCCGCTCCTCGATGGCCGCGGAAAGCTGCACGCGCCCCAGGCTGTCGAGGTGCAAATCTTCAGTCAGGCGCAGCTCGTCGCCCACGCCTATTTGGTTCTCGCCGGTGATCTGCGCGATGAGGGCGAGCAGCCAGTCGGATGAGGGCGCAAAGGCTCCTTCGGCAGCGGTGTGCGCCATCCCGTTGCTGACTGTCGAGGCTGCGGCCTGGATCCTGGCCAGCCATGCAGCAACCGGCTTGCGTCTCACTTTGCCGGTTGAGGTGCGAGGCAGGTCGGGTTCGGGCCACAGAACCCAGCGGCTGATGCGCTGAAATTCCGCCAGCCTTGCATTGGCCCGCTCGATGGCTGCCTCGATGTGTTCTCCCGATCCGCGGCAAGCCAGCACGGCGCAGGGCTCGGGCCCGAGAGGAGTTTCCATGGCCACCACGGCGCAGGCCGCAATCTCAGGCTGTTCCTCAAGCACAGCTTCTATGTCCTCCGGGTGTATATTTACGCCCGCCGCGGTAACGATAACCTCGCTCTTGCGGCCCAGAAAGCGCAGCTCGCCCGACTCCTGGCGCTCGGCAATATCCCCCGTGGCCAACCATTCGCCCTGGCGGGGATGGAGCGCGCCATCAGCCCAAGTGGCGCTTGAGATCATTGGGCCACGGACCAGGACCTCGCCGTCGGCGGCCAGCTTGACTTCGCGGCCAGACATCGGCTTGCCGATGGTGCCCTTCGCCACGTGGAAGGGATGATTGAGCGTGATGAGCGCGGTGGTCTCGGTCATACCATAGCCCTGCACCAGGAGGAATCCGAGCGTGTTCCAGAACTGCTCCAGTGGGCCCGGCAGCGCGCCGCCGCCGGATACGAAAGCCCAGAACTTGAGACCAAACTCGCGATGAACAGACCGGAAGCGCCACCAGCGCCGCCACGGCCCGATCTTCTGCGAGAGGGCGGCGCGTTCGGCAAGACCGGCATCGCTCGACTCGAGATGGGTCTTGAGCAGCGCCAGTACGCGCGGCACCGCAGCCAGCACGGTGACGCGCTCGCTGTGGATCATCTCGATGAGCCGTGGAGCGGCGAGGCGGCTCTCAAAGTGCAGTTCGGCGGTAAAGATGGGTGGCACCCAGAGGCCCATGGTCTGGCCGAAGACGTGGCTCAGCGGCAGCGTGTGCAGAATGCGCAGCGGATGGATGAGGCGCTCGTACCGCATGTAGGGCTTGGCGCCTTCTTCGATGGGCTCCACGCTGGACAGCACGTTGCCGTGCGTAATCACGATGCCTTTGGGGTCGCCGGTGGTGCCGGAGGTAAAAAGAATCTGGAGCGGGGTTTGGTGCGACAGGCCGGAGATGGCGCCCATCTCCGCGGCGGGAAGCTGGTCGAGCCAATCCTCGAATGCGAGCGCGGGAATGGCAGATCCGGTGTGCGCCGCAGCTAGTTTTCCCAGCAGGAGCGAATCGCCGACGGCGAGCCTGGGATTGACGTCAGCGGCTACGCGCGCGGCAAAATCGGCGGTTCCGGCGGCGTCGAGGGGCACAGCCATCACGCCTCGCAGCAGGCAGCCGTGAAAGGCGGCGATCCACTCCGCGCCGTTCTCGGCCCACAGCAGCACGCGATCACCGGCGCCGATGCCCTGCCCGGCAAGAAACGCGGCAAAACGGCCGGCGAGCCGCGCCAGCTCTCCATACGTGGTCGCGCGGCGGCGGTTGCCCTGGTAGCGCACCACCGCAATCTCGCGGTCGAAGCGGCGAAAATCATCGATCAGGCTTGCAAGGTGATCGCGCATAAACTTTCAGCAAGTTCATGGTACGCGATGAAGCTGCCACCACGGTTTGCTGGCAGCCGGGCCGAAGCTGAATGAAGCGGGCAGTGGCTGTGATGGATCGCGGCGTGCGTGATGGATGCGGTTCGGCAATTGCTCTCCCGGCCTCGGTTTGAAGCACGACCGGCGCGCCGCGGGCGTCGTACACTGCTTATTAGGGCTTGTGTCGAACGCTGGTGCAAACAACACAACGTTCAAAACAGGCTCTAGGATTTCAACATGAAAAGACTCGCCATTGGCCTTTATGTTTTGGTTACCGCCGCTTTAATGGTCTGGGGATATTACCAGGCTATTTACGTCGCGCCCGACGAGCAGACCATGCACGAGGTGCAGCGCATCTTTTACTACCATGTGCCCTCGGCCATGGTGGCTTTCCTCTTCTTCGCTGTTTCGCTCGCCGGCTCGATCGGTTTTTTGGCCTGCCGGCGCAACCGGCCGGAGTTGGCGCAGGTTTCCGACGCCTGGGCGCTGGCTGGCGCCGAGGTCGGGGTGGTCTTTTGCACCGTGGTGCTGATTACCGGACCGCTGTGGGGCCGACGCGCATGGGGCATTTGGTGGACCTGGGACGCGCGGCTGACGACCACGCTGGTTTTGTGGCTGATCTACGTCAGTTACCTGCTCTTGCGCCGTTTTGCCGCTGGGCCGCAGGTGCAGACGCTGGCGGCGGTGCTGGGCATCTTCGGTGCGCTCGACGTGCCAATCGTCTACATGTCGAACCGCTGGTGGCGCACGCAGCACCCGGCCCCGGTCTTCGGCGGCGGACCCGACTCCGGCATCAAGGATCCGCGAATGCTGGCCGCCTTTGGCTGGAATGTGCTGGCTTGGCTGGCTTGGGGAGTGCTGATCCTGGCATTGCGCTACCGGGTGGAGCGGCAGCACCAGAAGATTGCAGCCGCAGAGGCTGAGGCGGCGCTGAACGCCTGACCGGACGGAAATTCAGTCCGGGATCGAAGAGCAGGAAAAAGACGGGGAGAAGAATGGATCAAGCAGCAATTCTCGACCACCGGTTTACTATTGCCGCCTATGTGATTACGTGGGCTATTCAACTCGGCTATCTGGCGTGGCTGGGCCTGAAATGGCGCGCGCAAAAACGGAGATCGGCGCGCTAGACGCGGCTCGGGCTCATCGACCGGGGCCCCTGCGTGTTGCATCCTTGCGCAGACACAGAAATCCACACCCACGCCCTCGAATCGCACTGTCCCCTTAAAGACCAAAGACGGAGAAGCAATAGCACCTCTGCGTCACCCGGCAAGGTTTTCGTGCTATTTCAAGTTCTCTCTTATCTCGCCGATGATTCATTTGTAGAACAGCTACAAAACCTTTCTGCAGTCGCAGTATGACCGTGCGGCCTTGAGGAATTGGCTTCATGTTGAGAAGGAAGCCGATTCGCACTCGAGGGATTGCCGTGCTGCAGCATGCGGATAGCTGGACGCCGCACGAGGAGAATTCCGATGCACGATCTTTTGATTGCTCTCGCCTTTATCGGTATGGTCATCGCTCCCGCGATTGTGGCCACGAATAGCCATATGGAAGCCACAGACGACTCGAAGTAGGCAGCACGCTCCATCGACGTTGTGCGGCGGCCGAAACTGGTCTGCACAAATGCAATTCCGGCCATTGAAACATCCATCACGAGCAAAACCCTTACAATCTTTTCGCTGCGCTTAACGTTGCGAGCGAAGCCGTCCCTTTCAAGACGACTACAAACTGGGACACTACGAAATCTCCTAATTAAGGTGTTACTGATTCGATAAACCACAGGTTACCGTTGGGGAGTTACCTCTGTGCTATTCTCCGCGCCAGCAACAATAGGGTACAGTGTAGTAACCCGTATTTTGCCCAATTTCTGAGCAAGGGGCTGGCATCGGTTCCCTCATGGAAAGCGTCTAATAACCGATGAAGCAGGCACGGACATGAACGTGTACGCGTTTTGTCTTGTGAAACGGTGGTCCTATCGACGGTCCAACGATTGGTGCGGTGACTTCGCAGCCCGTGAAATGTGAGTGAATTATGACCCTATGTGATGACATCTCAACCTCCGTGATTCGTGGCGAGAAGCTGCCGGATGTAGACGTGAACCTCGTGTTCCGGCAAATCAGTGGTGAAGGCGACGTGTATTTTGTGGCCGAGTGCCTGGAAATTCCCGGATGCGTATCACAAGGAGACACTCGGGAAGAGGCTGAGTGCAACATTAAGGACGCAATCAGTGCCTGTCTCTCTGTTATGTACGCCGATGCCCTGAAACGCATGATGGAACGTCCCATAAATCGTGACCTTCGCGGAATCTCGTTCCAGCGGCGTCTCACAATCACCCAGCCTCAGCCGGAGTTACAGTTCGCTTAGCAGGTGAGAATGGCCATCTCCGATTTACCTCTAGCAAGTGGCAAGCGGCACAAAGAGGTATTCGAGGAACTTGGGTGGCTCGTGCGATCTGAAGGTAACCACATAATCCTGACCCATATCCATCACCCTCAGGTATACCTCTCGGTACCTAACCAACATGAGGTAAAGAGACAAACTCTCAAGTCTGTCACCGGTGTTACCGACCCTGGAGGATGAAACGCTGTTTCTTATCAGAAAATCGTTCGTGATGCCGGTCTCACCGATGAACAATACTCCATCTTCTTCCAGGGAGTACCCCAAGTCGCTCTGGCCGCCAAAACGGACGAAGAATTGTTCAAGGAAACTGCCGAAGCAGACGGAAAATGCCGTATTCACTGCATGGTCTGCTGCCAAGAAATCTGCTTTTCTGCGGAACTAGAAGTGCTTGCCGCTGCAAAGCGCGAACACCCGGCGGTATGCACGGGCCCACTTTCCGCTAAATAATGCATTCAATTCCGCACCATAGCAATACACTGCTTAATCTCTTCCAGCAAGCAAACCTTGTCACCGAACGAAATTGCCCTTCGCTTGCCCAGCCGGTAGACTGGGGGATCGGGGGTGAGTCATGTTGGTTGTCATGAAGGCGCAGGCGACCGAGGAGGAGATCCAGGCGGTCTGCGACCATATTGTGCAGTTGGGTTTCCGGCCCCATCCCCTTCCCGGAGCCCAGCGCACAGCCATAGGGATCACCGGCAATCAGGGTGAAGTCAACCGCGGAAATCTGGAATCGCTCTCCGGCGTCGCGGAGGTCATCCGCGTCTCAAAAGCCTACAAACTGGCCAGCCGCGACGTGAAAGAGGAGGACACCGTCGTCCGTTTTGCTGGAAGCGATGCCGCCATCGGCGGGCGCAACCTCGCTGTCATCGCCGGTCCCTGTTCTATCGAGAGCCGCGAACAGGCTTTTGCCATCGCTGGGCAGGTGGCTGCGGCCGGCGCGCAGTTCTTCCGCGGCGGCGCCTACAAGCCGCGCACTTCTCCTTACGCTTTTCAAGGCCTGGGCCTTGAGGCGCTGAAGATCATGGCCGAAGTGAGGGAGAGATTCGGCCTGCGCATCGTGACCGAGGCGCTCGACACCGAGACGCTCGATCTGGTGGCGGAATGGGCTGATGTCATCCAGATCGGCGCGCGCAACATGCAGAACTTCACGCTGCTAAGGAAGGCGGGCCTTCTGCGCAAGCCCGTGCTGATCAAGCGCGGCCTGAGCGCCACGCTGGAAGAGTTTCTGATGGCCGCCGAGTATGTGATGAGCGAAGGCAACTATGAAGTGATTCTGTGCGAGCGCGGCGTGCGCACGTTTGCCGACCATGCGCGCAACACACTCGACCTGAGCATAGTGCCTGCGTTGCGGCACGCGAGTCACTTGCCCATCCTCGTCGATCCCAGCCACGGCACCGGCCGGCGCGATTGCGTGCTGCCCATGGCCAGAGCCGCCGTGGCCGCGGGGGCAGACGGCATCATGGTGGAAGTGCACGATCACCCGGAAAACGCATTCTCCGATGGCCCACAGTCGATTTACCCCGCGCAATTCGCCACCATGATGCACGAGATTGAGCAGATCGCGCCCATCGTCGCGCGCACATTAGCGCGGCGAGTAACCGCTCCTGTTGCCGCGGGAGCCGGTGGAAAGTGAACAACAGTGGACGGTGAAGAGGGAACAGAGATCAGAGATCAGAGAACAGAGATCAGAGATCAGAGATCAGAGATCAAGGGCCTGATCCATATTTCTGGTGCTTGCTTACTGGCGCTGTCTCTTACCGGCTGCCGTACGCACGATTTTCCGCAGTATCCGCCGAACTATCGCGAGTACGCCTATGTGACCAACGGAGGCAGCGACACCGTGACCGTGCTGGACGTGGTGGACGTCCGCGTGGAGCGCGAGCTGCCCGTGGGACGGAATCCCGTGGCCGTGGCTGCCAGCCCCACGCGCAACGAAATCTACGTGGTGAACGCGGGCGCCGCAGACGCGACGGGCTCGAGTTCGGTGGGCTCAATTTCAGTGATCGATGCCGAACACAATAGCGTCGTGGCCACCATTCCACTGCACCGGCAGCCGGTCTCGATCGACCTCGACGCAGATGGAAACCTGGCGTACGTGGCCAACTCCGGCTCCAACACTGTCTCGGTTGTCGATCTCAAGGCCCGGCGCGAAACGGCGCAGATCGGCGCAGGCGAAGAGCCCGTGGCGGCGCGCCTGGCGCCGGATGGCAAGACTCTTGTGGTGGCCAACCGGCGCGGCAACTCCGTCACGTTGATCGATCCTGCCAGCGGCAAGGTGCGCGCTGTCTTCGAGGGCTGCGCCGGCGCGGCCGGCGCGGTGATTCTTCCCGATTCTTCCAAGGCCTTTGTGCCCTGCTCGGCCGGCCATCAGGTGATGGCGATCGCATTGGCGCGCCCCGCCCAGCCCGATCGATTAGAAACGCTCATGGACGTAGGCCGCGCGCCCGTCGATCTGGCCATGAAGCCCGATGGCGGCGAGATCTTCGCGTCCAATTCTCTTTCCGACTCCGTCTCGGAGATTTACAACTCCACCGACGAGGTGGGCGACACGTACATGATCGGCGCCGATCCTGTGCGTGGGCTGGTTTCGCGCGATAATTCGCTGCTCTATGAGGCCAACCTGCGCTCGCAGGAAGTGACCGTTTATTCCATTGAAGACGGAAAGCTCCTGGGCTCGATCCACGTGGGCGACGGGCCCGCGGCGCTCGCGTTTTCGGCGGCAGGGCACCTGCTGTTTGTGGCCGACAGCCGCTCCGGCGACGTTGCCGTGGCGCGCACCGCATCGCGGTCGCTATTTACCATGCTCCCCGCAGGCCGCGACCCCAACGCCATCGTGGACAAGGCGTTCAACGTGCGGTGAGAGCGCGGTACAGCGAGTTAGCGAGTCAGCAAGTTGGCGAGTTAGCGAGTTAGCGAGTTAGCGATTCAGCAGGTCAGCAGGGTTTGTGGGGTTCGGAATTAGCACATGCAGGGCGAGATGCTTTATTCGTCGTCGTCGTCCTTGCCGTCATTCTCCGGGTCGAACTCGGGAAAGCCATTGGCGTGTTTGCAGCCCACGCAGATGTCGAGTCCGTTGCAGATGCGGAGCGCGGGGGCAAGCTCGTCGCCTTCTTTGGATTGGGTCATCGATTCCACCGATTCGATGCCGAGGTCGATTGTGCTGCGATCGGCATGCTGCGAGGCAATCTGCAAGCCGTAGAGAAGCCGGCCCGCGAGCTTGTCCTCGATGCGTCCGCTGAGCATGGCGTCGAAGATCCGCGAGATGGCGATCAGAATGGCGGCGGGGGCCTCGGGGACAGGGAGCGTGATGGGGCCGAACCTGGCGTCGTCGCCGTTGGCCCGGTTGTGGAGCTTGGCGTGGAAGTAGCAGAAGCTGCCGCTGCGCATGGCCGGGGACTTGCAGCGGAGGCCGTTGGGTTTGATGTGCCGACGCGCCATGTACATTTGAGTTATCCCCACCCCCCATACCCCTTCGAGGGGTTAAGAGGTTTGTTACCAATGACTTGTACCCTCGATCTCTGGCTCTACGCCGTTGAAAGCAAAGGGTTTATCTCGTAAATACGGGCGGATAAAGGAGTTACGCTGCGTTTTCGAGCCTTTTGCACTTTTTTGAGTGCAAAGCGGCAGGAAAACGATGCCGGCTGTGCGAAGGAGAGCCCTGAAAAGAGGGCGGCGCGGGAGTCTCCCCAGCGCGCCGCCCAGCCGCCATGCTCACTTCTTCAACCTGAAACCAGTTTAGCGAGTTCGAGGAAATTTTCTGCAAAGGTGGGGAGGGTTTTCCGGCTGTGGATTCAAGCGGTTGCGGGGGATGGGGGGTTGACGGGGTGACTAGGGACTAGGGACTAGGGACTGAGGGACTAAGGGACTGAGCGGCTAAGAAGCAGTAGGCCGTGAACAGCTCGGTGCCTGTAGCTTGTAACCGGTAGATGCCCGCGTTCGTGGTTCCCGGGTCTCAGAATCGGGGCCACGGGGCACCCCTTGTTGTGGTGAGCTTGCTTTCTGAAGGTCCGGGCCGCGCGCCGGGCATTCATCGGAGGTAAATGCCTAATAAATCAATCGCCGGCGAGAGCTGTAATTGGAATGAAGCCGCTTGACGTCTGCCGAACTGCAGAAATGAGGCTCATTCGGCGACCGCTTTCGGGCACGCATTCAACCGTTCGATCCGGAAACTCGTTATAGATTCGTCCGTCAAGTGTCCGTCCAGTTAAATGCTTTCGAACACCACCCCATTGTTTGAAGAAGAACTTTACCCCGGAGTCCCGGCACTGCTTACGCAACGATCTCACCCATCGCGCTTCGATCGGGCGAGCTCCAGGGCCACTCTCGCCACCAACAATCATCCAATCGATCCCATCCAGCCTTATGACTCCTATGTCTTCGATCAGCGGCTCAATGGACAAAAACTTGACTGCAGCGCCGGATTGACGTAGATGAGCGATGCGGGGTACGCCGTATTTCTTGTCCTCTACGCTCACGCCCCACCAAACGTTTCTCAGTTCGGCACCGAACTTCAGCTTGGTTCTTAGCAGATCGTGCAATCTTTCCGAGCGTTTGGTAAGAACCTGAAATGTGTGCCAGTTTGCCTGTGCCATAACTCTTGCCACCGCTTCGATGTACTCGTCGGGAACGCCCTCATGAAAGAGGTCGCTCATTGAATTGACAAAAATCATCTTCGGGGTCCGCCAGCGCAGCGGATCAGGCAGCTTCTCAGGAATGAGCCGTAAATCAAAGCCAAACTCAAACGGGTGCCCAGGTACACCGCGAAATCTCTCGGCGAATCTCTCGGCGTAACAATGCTTGCAACCTGGGCTGATCTTGGTGCAGCCGCGTACTGGATTCCAGGTTGCATCAGTCCACTCAATCGTGCTCTGTATGCTCATGGCTGCTCCTTTGGGAATCGTACAAGATCGCGCCCCGCCAGTCCCTTCCCCTTCGTAGTGATCGGGGTAACCTCGACAATTCCGGACGAACGTAACTCCTGGAGAACGAAACGGTAGTGCTTCTCTATAAACGGCAACTGCCAGGTCTTCCCGCAAATGTCGTCAAAGGCTACGTGTTGTCCCGCAAACTCACGGAGCAGGATAGTCTTTAGCTCAGCCGGTTGGGGAGTTTGGGAGATCAATACGCCTTGAGAGTCCCCGGAGAAATCGAACGTTCCCTCCTCGTCGCCAAGGCGCCACATGATGTCCTTCATGAGAAGAACGGCCTTCTGTCAAGGCCAGAGTGAAATCAGGCCACTGGGGTAGAGCAAAATCAGTCCAGTCTATGACGGTGAAGTTGTTGGATTTGCGGGGCAGAAGGGCCTCTTGAGCGTAGCGAAAGAGGCCCTTCT
>Ga0182027_10016367_pt1 | contig 10130 bp, 7 predicted proteins | sample 712E1DmetaG_FD_121300 | JGI IMG/M metagenome (GOLD analysis project Ga0182027, IMG submission 121300) | Permafrost microbial communities from Stordalen Mire, Sweden - 712E1D metaG (Illumina Assembly) | ecosystem: Environmental > Terrestrial > Soil > Wetlands > Permafrost | place: Sweden... | reverse complement strand
GGAATTGATTTTTTACTGTCATCAATAATTATATATTTTCCATCTTTATCACTTCTGACATAAACAGGGCTTCCGTCTTTCCAGTCGCTTTGCGGATTAACAGGTGCATTAAAGTATTGACCGTAAAGAACAGGCCAGTCACCGTATTGCTCGCGGTTCAGATAAGAAAGAAGTTTGATCGCATTTTTCGGTGCATTCTCATTCAAGGGTGTTTGGGCATTGGAGCGGATTACAAGGATCATATAGGTTGAATACCCGATAAGCAGATATGCAAAACAAAGGAACAGCGTATTTAGCAATGCTCTTTTTGTAGCATGATAGCGAATAAACCCATAAATAAGTGCACCTGAGAAAATTAAACGCATGATAAAACTCATGAACGATGTGCTTGCAAAAAATATCAAAATAGTGAAGATGGAAGTGAGTCCGATCAATAAGTATTTTAAATTTGAAGAAGGTTCATCGTTGTGAGTATAAACGATCCCGGTAAGGATGAGAAGCACAAAAAGAATAGCAAGAAAAATTGAACCTGAATTGAAGGGGAGCCCGAAAGTATTTACAAAAAGCAATTCTGTTTTAGCGAACAATACCAATATCTGTGGAATTACAACTGAGAATAATCCACCGGTGATAGCCATAGAAACGAGGGTAGTTATAACCACACCTTTCCAGTTAATATTCTGATATTTTTTATAATAATATATATACCCGATTGCAGGAATAGCAAGAAGGTTAAGTAAATGAACCCCAATCGAAAAATCCTATGAGAAAAAAGATTAGTATGATCCACCTGTAACTGTTTTTTTCATCTGTCTCCCTGTCCCATTTCGTAGCTGCCCAAAAAATAATGGCAGTGAAAAATGATGCCATCGCCCACACAACTGTTTCAACTGCCGAAAACCAATGAGATTCAGAAAAAGTAAATGCCATAGCTCCAACTATTCCACTTCCAAAAACCGCAATCATGTTTCCCTGTGTCAGCTCATCTTCATTTTTTCCATAGAATTTTTTTGCCATATAGGTTATGATCCAGAATAGGAACATAACTGCAAGCCCGCTTACCGTAGCTGATAAAAAGTTCATCAATTTTGCAACAATGGTAACATCACCGAAAGAAAGCAAAGAAGCCAACTTGCTTAGCAGCAAAAGTGTTGGAGCACCGGGAGGGTGCCCGACTTCAAGTTTGTAAGAACAAGAAATAAATTCTCCGCAATCCCAGAAACTTGCTGTTGGTTCTGATGTTAAGATATAAATAATCACAGAAGCAATTCCAACCGCCCATCCTAAATAATTATTCAGTTTAGTGTAATTTTTCATAGGTAAAAAATAATGTATGGGGGCGAAGGTATTAAAAAAATATGAACTGATTCTTAAAATATGTTAAACAGATTTGTCACATGAAGCTGCATTGATAATAGAGAAAAATAATTTTGTACCATTAAATTATTTGCTATTTTTGCAAACCATTATCAATAAAATTGTCCTGTGGTGTAACTGGCAACACGTCTGATTTTGGTTCAGAAGAGTTCAGGTTCGAGCCCTGACAGGACAACTTATAAACCCTTGATTAAGCTAATAATCAGGGGTTTTGCTTTTTGGTGGTGGCAAAAGTGGTGTCAATTTTATGTGACTATTTTATCTAAAATACATCATATGTCATCCCTCTTTCCTTAAACCGGTTCTTCGTTGTTGACGCTATTCCATTTTCAACTTTCACTGCAATATCACAGTCGTGTACCAACTCATTTGATCCTCGCACCTTACCATCCTTTGTGGATTGGGAAATAGAAATGATGGCTGAGTTTTTATATTGCAGTCTAATCTTCTTCATTTTATCCACATCGATCCTCATGTCGTCAAGACTGTCTATAAAAATAAAGTTGTACGTTTCCGGTTGCACTACTCTGAGAATGTCTTCAAACGTTCTTAAATCCGCCACATCCAGATATTTTGATTCGGCATGGTTATTCATAAACTTATCCGTAAGTGTTTTTGATAGCCCTTCCTCTGAACTGATATAAACAACCCTGCCAATATTTTCCGAAAGGTATTTTGCAAATTGTATGGCAAAAGTGCTTTTGCCTTCTCCAGGCATTCCAAATAGCAGGCAATAGAAATTATAAGAAGGAATTCCAAAAAACATGCTCCATTTTCCCTGAAAAGGTAGTGTCGTAAACTTCATTAATTTTAGTTTCTGACTGTTGACTATTTTATCGGAACCAATATCCGTCAGAGAGACGTCAGAGACGTCTGTTTGCAGTCCGGCTGAAGGTTCTGCACATTCTTTTACTTCTGGATTTATGCTTAGGTCAATTGTTTTTATTTCCTTTTTCTCAATAACAGGAATCTGTTTTTTTTCTTTAATAAAAAAAGGAGTAACCTTTAATTTTTCATTTAGTATGCTTAATGCCTTATCTGTGTCATGTATCAGGATTATCTTGTTTTGGGCTTCAATTAATATTTTTTCGGCCTGTTGCTTCTTGTCTTCTTCCCTGATATCTTGTGTGACCGCTTTAAGTACCTTTCCTGTAACAAACCCTGCTAGTCCTCCAAAAATAGTACCTTCGGTTTTATTTTCTGAATTTTTATTTCCCAGAAATGCTCCGGCTCCTGTAAAGCCAACTACCCAGATATTTCCATCCTGTGAACTTATTTGTTTCAAATTATCCTGAAGCGATCGAACCTCGCTTTCCAACTGCTTTCTGACGTCTGTCAGACGTCTTTGTTCTTTTCCAAGCCTTAATCGTTCCGGATTACCTGCTGCAACTTCTACCGTTTTGTAAATAGTTACCGACGTATTAGTTTTTCCGGTATTGCTATTTATATTTTCATTGCATCCTGAAATTCCCCTGAGCTGGCTTATGACATTTTTTTCTTCCTGCACTACAGGCAGAGAAGCTTTATTTGAAGGTCTTGTTTCTTCCCAATGTTTGGCCTTACAGGTATTGCTGCAAAATTTGGCATCTTCTCTTTTACCTGTGATCTCACCATTGCAATACAAACATTTTTTTGTTTCCATGGTTTTGTAATTTGAATTTTGTGAAATAAACGTCTACAGACGTCTGTTTAATGATCTTAAAAAAAAGGAAGAATCTTTCTTCCCAATTTTTATCAATGTTAATACTCTTTGCTTTTATTATTATTTTTTATGTTTTTGTTTTGTTTTCATTTTGCAATAAAGCATAGCCTGCCACATATTGGCAGGCTATGCTTTGTATTAATCTTCTTCTTCGACATTGTCGTCGTACCACTCAAGAAGTTCGTAAAGCTGTTGTCGTTCTTCCGGTTCGTAGTTGACGCTTACGATAATGTTTTCATCTGCCCTGCCTGAAATTTCATTTTCAAGGCAGCTGTCAGAGAGTAATTCGGCAAATTCTGCCATGAGATCCGAAGGGATCTCGAACTTTTTTGTTTTCATGGTTTTTATGATTTAAGTTTATTATTTATTTAGCTAAAGATTTATTCTGTTATTGTACCTGACCTGTAATAATAGATTAAGAAGAATCTATTCCTTTCATTGCATTGATCAGTGATTGTTTTGGGTACAGTATTTTACGACCTAACCTTAACGGAATGAGTTTTCCGTTTTTTTCGTAATGATACAGGGTCACCAAAGAGCAATGCAAAAATGCAGCAGCATCTTGCCTTGACATATACTCTTCGTTATTATAGTTCTGATTATTATCCTGAACGGGATGGATTAACTTCGGAATTTCTGCTTTTAACGTTGCTGAAATTATTTCCTGAAGTTCTTCCGGTGATATTAAAATGTATTTCATCGCTGATAGATCTTTTGTTTCTATCAGCAAATTTATACTGCACTTAACCCAGGTTTATTCCTTAATTTCCCTGTGGAAATTTGCGAAATGTAAAAGTGATAAAATCAAATGCCGTTGAGAAAACTGAACTTCTGTTTGTGTTTCTGACAATTGCCGGAAAGATTATCCTGGAAAAGTTTTGGGTTAATCTCAATATGAAAATAAGAACAGAAAGCATTGCAGATGGTTTTTGCATCGTAACTTTCATTGAAATATTTAGTAACAACTTCTGACAATGCAACCAGCTGTGTCTTTTCTCCTCTTACAGATGGTATACCTTTCCAGATGTATTCGGAATTTTCATTCATGATCACTATTTCTCTTTCTGCTAAAGCCGAACAGATTTTTTTTAATTTTCTATTGTCTTTAAACATTTCCGGTAGACTGATCTCTTTTTTCTTTTCCTTGCTTTTTAATTGCGCCGAAAGAAATTCTTTATAGGATACCAGAGCAGATATAAGTGAAATATATAAAGTGTCAATGGCCATGATCCTGTCATACATGGCTTCGCTTAAAAATCCTTCAATAATCTTTACTTTTTTATAATCAATATTTAAAACATCTCCTTCTGTTTCCTCATAAATAGAATCTCTGGCAATTTTTGTGATCTCATCCAGTGTTATATTCTGTAAGAACGTCAAATTCTTTTTTGATCTTGTGAGGCTTTTTATCACAGTTATATGTTTCTTGAACTCTTTAAAGCCACCCGGATAATCAGTCTCCTTTCTGATTCCCGAATATATTTCTTTGAACCTTACATCGGATGTCTTATTATATTCTTCAGAGGTTTGAATCAATTCTGAAATGATCTTGTCAAATTCTTCCTTTGATATTCTCGGAATTAATATTTCTATAATGTATAAAAAGATGATCTTAAAAAAATGATTTAATTCGTCTGTTTTTTCTTTATCATCGAGTATTTCTGTTATTCTCTGAATTTCCTGTTTAATAAATTTATTTCTGTAATATTCAGGATTTATCAGCCATTGTTTGCTTGTCAACGACCATTTGAAGGATTCTAAAAAAAATATCTTAGAATAATATCCAAGTACTGCAAAATAATGATTTGACAACAATTCTGCCTTTATTATCATTTCGTCTTTCTTGCTTTTATTAAATTTAGAATTTAAATCCAGAATTTTGTTTTTTTTACCAATAAGAAAAAGTAAGGCTACTAGAAGATCGACAACAGGAATTACCTTGTCTTCAGAAGTCTCTTTTATTTTTGACTTTATCTCTTCAACAGATAATTGCAGGGTCGCATCAAGATCACTAAAAATTGAAAAAATAATTTTCATGAAAAATTTAATATAAAAATTGAATTCTGTTAGTTTGTAATTCAGCTATAAAATATGCACTGCTAAGTTTTTATTTATCCTGATTATTTTTTTATAACAAAAAACAACCCTAATAATTAAAATTAGGGTCACGAATATATATATTATTGAAATTCTTTCTTTCTATTTGTGCGTAACTTTTTATTATAGTTTTGTATTAATTCATTTTGTTTTCGGTTTTTTCTCGTGATTTCCAATATTCTTCATGCAAACGGTTAAGTTCTTCTCGTTTTTTTAGCTCATCTGCTTTTCTATATTGAAATTTATCTAATTCTTCATATAGCTTAACTTCCCTTTCAAATTTGGGATTACGTTCTAATTTTCTCTTAAAAGCGGTTAATTTGCTGTCGGTAATTTTTCCTTCAAGATAAGAATTATGTTTAACTATTTTATCACCACTATTTTATCTGCTGCAAATAATTTATTGCTTACAATAGCCCTGTAGAAATAAATTCCCTGTTCGAGATCGCTGCGTGAAATGGTAATTGAATTTTTACCACTGGAAATCGGATAACTGAGTATTTTTTTATCCATCATATCGTAAACTTCAAAAGTACCGGTTTCTTTTTCGGGTATCTGGTAACTAACCTGCATATTGCCATTGTTGGGATTGGGGAAAACAGATAAATACGTGTTTGCATCTGTATTTGTATTGATACCTGTTAAATTATTACTCGTTGCTGCATTTATCGAATCCTGCTTAATATTATTAGAATGTGCAATTACAGAATCTGTTTTGCTCTTAATACTATTGTTTACATTATTTGCATTTGCATATGGATTTATGCGAAATACAGGTGTGCTGCATTCAATTCCCTGATCAATATATGCATGAAAAGAACAGCCCGAATAAGCAGCAGAGCCACTTGCTCCCGGAGTAACAATAATTTTCTTTCCTGCTGTAAATGAAACAATGCTATAATCGGTGTTGTTAATATCTCCAACTTTAAAATTATTTGCACATAAAGTATTACTTGCGTGATAATCTATTGGGTAATTATTTTTCGGAATTGATGAAAGAGGATTATCAATTGTATAGGCCTCATTAATATTTTGATCTTTTAAATAAAGATTAGGGCATAAACCGTCCATATTAAAAATTGTAATTTGTCCGTCATAATTTCTTAGGGTTACTAAGGCATTTTTATCAGGATAATTATTAATGTGCATTGTACAAATCATACCATTCTGCTGATCTAAAGGAAAAGCTTCAAATCCAACGCGTGTTAAATTATTAGATTTTATTTTTAAAATGAAAAAATAACCATCATGTTCACGATGTATAATTATTTCGTCATTTCCATCTCCATCAAAATCTCCAGCTGAAATTCCATTCCATTGTGGATTAGAAACAGTATTATCTGAATACTCTGAAATAAGAATTAAATTATTGCTTTGATCTATTTTCCAAATTTGAATTTTATTATCAGAAGTATTATAAGTAGCTATTTCATTATTTGAAGTACCGTCAAAATTGCCAACCACAACACCAGATAGCTGTGATGCAACAAAATAGCTATGAAGAAGAATAAAACCATTATTTACATCGTATTTTAAAATATAAAGTTTACCATCAGTATTATTTGCTAAAATAATTTCATCCCCATTAATCCCATCAAAATTCCCTGTAGCAATAGAAGTTATATTATTCCCGGATAATAACCCTGAAGTACATATTGAACTAATTGTTGCTCCATTCTTTCGGTAAAGAAGAATATCACCATTGTCAGTTGCAATAACAAATTCATCACCAGGAAAGGAAGCGATATCTCCAGAAGCGATTGCAGTAATAGTCTGAGAAAAATTTAAAGGACCGACAATGTTTATAATATTATTATTTACATCCAAATTTTTAAAATTTAATTCTATGTTGCCGTTTACACTACTTGCTGTTATTAATTCTTGTGTGTTATTCCCATCAAAATAACCACTTGCAACACCTTTATATTGAAAATTTGTAAAGGAACTTCGTTTAACTGCAATCGGGTTAAAAGTATTTTCATAGGCGGAAAAATTTGAGTTATACTCACCTTCATAAAGAGTAAGATTTGCAAAAGCTTTTAATGAATTCATATCTGGACTTGAACTTGAATAAAAAGGGTATACGGCCTGCTCAACAAACAAATCATTAATTATCTGATATAGGTATGGATTATATTGTGCTAAAAAAGCAAAACTGCCAATAATATCATAATATTTAGATTTGGGAGTATCATTTAGGTAAAGATTTGCATCTGTTCCATAAACATTAAGGGCAAATTCGTTCGGATGTATATAAATTCTTTGAGCAACGGTATTTGCAAATAACTCCATATCCGAAGACCAAAATAATTGTAAATTATTATTATAATTAGGAATATTATATTGATGGCAAATATTGGCAAAGAATGGTTCTATATAACCATGTGAAATATCTTCCCAATCATTTCCAGAACAATTTAAATAATAACACCAAGAATACCAGGATGGTTCTGTATTTATGTTCAACTGTTGCCTGAGGAGGGTAGCAATTGTAGTAACTTTTTTCAAGTACTCACTCGCATAACATGGAGTACCACCTAGGGTGTTTTCAACAACATACATCATTGCAAGCGAGCTTCCAATAGAACACTGTAAATTAATAATTGCTTGATCACCGTTTTCATAATATCCTTTATCATCATCATACCAACGATCATTGAAATACCTAAGTGACTGATTAACTTTAAATCTTAACCAATTAGCATAATCTCCATAATTGCTGATAATAAATCCATCAGCATTTGGCGTGAGGGAATATACCTCGGAGGGGACGGGCAAGGAGTGTAAATTAGAAAAATCCTGAACCAATACTAGATAAATAAAATCTGCCATGGGAAAAGTAATAGATCCTGTATGGAGAATATCTTGACTATTTACACAAGCAGATGTTACTTGATCTTTAAATGTCCATCCCATTGATGTTGTTGATATTGAACTTCTATCTGGTACTGTACATGTTAAATTATGGTAATCATCATAAAAATGGGCGGGAAACCCTAAAACAGGATTAATATTTTGGATATTATCATCTCTTCTACTAATCACCCTAAAGGAATGAATAATAAATTTATCTAAATAGTGTATATCTTTTGTAGCTTTATACATTGTTACATATGAATACATGAGAGGTGCCTCCACTACATGTAAATAGTTTTTTATATTTGTATGCAATGACCTGTCTCCATTATCTTCCAGAGGCATTTCATTTTGATATTGTTGATAAAATCCATATTCAATTTTATCAAAAGCTTCACGGAATGTTTGAGCCGTACATTCAATGGAGGCAAATATTGATATAAATAAAATAATTATTTTCATTTGCTATTTATTTTAAGTGATATACCTACTTTAAATTCAAAAGAATATAAATGATCTGTTATTGATAATGGTCTTAGTTCGAGATCATTTAAGGTTGTGTAAATAAACCCTGGATCAAAATGCAATAAAATTTTATTTCCAGGAAAAGAATAATTCATTTCTAAAAAAACATTTCCTAAAAAACGCAAACGGTGACTTGCTATTAATTTTTCCGAATAAATTACTTTTGAATTTTTAACGCTTGCTATCGAATAGATATAATTAGAATAATCATAAATGTCTATTCCTGCACCTATACCATAGGACAGTCCTTGTTGCTTTGTAAACAAATATTCAAAACAAAGTGGAATACTAATTATAGAATATTTATAATTATACTTGCAATTAAATGCAATAGCTTGCTGCCCTGCATTTCCAATAGGTTCAAAAGATAATGAATCTAACAATTTAGATTCATATCTCATATGATAAAAAGACAAACCAGTATTAAAATATAATTTTTTATTTATTTTATATTTTATAGAAAATCCATAGCCATATTTCCATCTTGGTAATTCTAACGAATTGAGATAATTTATATATTGTCTAGATGATGGCAAATCAGATGCTATTAATTTCCGATATGAATAATTTGGTGAAATATAGACACCTAAATTCCATTTATTTTCTTTTTGAATAAGCAAAGTGTCTTTTATTCCCTGTGCAGTTAAAAGCGAGAAAACAAAAAACGACAAACAAAATATTAAAATAATTTTTTTCATTATTGTTTAATTTCTAATTTTTTTAATCTAATCTCTAAATTATCTAATTTATTTTTCAGCAATTCATTTACCGCTTTCAATTCTTCAATTTCTGCTTTCTGTTGCTGGTTTTCTTTAAAAAGATCAATAATATCTAAAGTATTATCTTCTATATTGGAAATAAAACCGCTCATTGTTTTGCCTACTTGTAGCCCGTTATTTTCAATATCTTTTCCTGTAGCTATATCCGGAAGATGTCCATTTTTTAAAATATAATCAGACTTAACCTGCCAAGACATTCGTTTATAATCAGGTTTAAGTTTACAATCCCACCAAGGTGCTTCAACTATCCATTCGGAAGAATGTATAGTCCCGCAGACATCCAATTTGTATTGAGGACTGGTAGTGCCAATTCCAACTTTCCCATCAGACAGAATTGCAAGAGATGGAGTGGTTATATTATTAGGAGTAAATAGTAATTCCCCTCCTTCACCAGAAGCAGTAATATCCCATAATGATGGTCCAGTGCAACCATCGGGCTCTCCATCAAAAACATATTCAAGTCGTAAAGAAGTTCCACATTCTGAATTATCTTTATCATAAAGATGAAGTTTTTTCTGTGGATTGCTTGTACCTATTCCTACACTACCGTCCTTATTTATAAACATTCGTAGAGTACTATTTGTAATAATATTTAATCCAACGTAATCAAGAGTTCCCAGAAAATTAGTTGTTTCACTTGTACCTGTATTACCTGTTAAACCCCAGGCATCTGCCGAACCTCTTGTTCCTTGAGCTCCAGTTGGTCCTTGTGCACCGGTAGGTCCGGTAACACCATTAGTTCCATTTTGACCATTAGCGCCGGTAGGTCCGGTAATACCTTGTATTCCCTGCTG
>Ga0182027_10016365_pt1 | contig 10131 bp, 8 predicted proteins | sample 712E1DmetaG_FD_121300 | JGI IMG/M metagenome (GOLD analysis project Ga0182027, IMG submission 121300) | Permafrost microbial communities from Stordalen Mire, Sweden - 712E1D metaG (Illumina Assembly) | ecosystem: Environmental > Terrestrial > Soil > Wetlands > Permafrost | place: Sweden... | reverse complement strand
TTAGATGGGGTTTCAGAATCTTCTCCAAAATGGCGCAATGCAGAGAATCCCATTTTTTTGGCCGTTTGCCACCGTGCTCTGCAAGGAACGCCTTATGATGCTTGATCAGCAAGTTCCGCAGTGCAGTCCATGTCAGAATGTAAAATCTGTCTTCACGCTTCGTGCCAATCACGACAAAGACCACGACGAGATGTTGAACCGGACATCGTTTGGGGCGTCCGACGATTTGGTGCCTGCCTTTGTAAGAAATCTCAAAATAACGGGAAATGTCTCCGAACTGCCAAGACGAACCGCTGCTGGCCTTGACCTGAACAGAGACATGCTCGCCATTCTCGTTTGACGCGATGATGTCATAGTCAGGCACATTGCCGGTGAAAGTCGTGGCAATGTATCCGCGCCGCGACAACTCCGCTGCCACCAAATATTCACCGGTTTGCCCGACAAGTTTATTGCTGCGTCCTGTTGCCATAATTCACAATTCTCCTTTGAAGGCGCGGTCGAGGATGGCGGGGAGCATGGCATCCAACTTGGCGGCCTGCGCTTTTGTCGGTTTTTTGAAAAGTTTCAACAATTCCGCGTTCACCATCGGGTTTTTCTTTTTCTTATTTTTCAACCAGCGCATATACATCCCCGATAGCCACAAATACCGATCGAGCATGCGCGTGTCACAACCGCTGACCGCATTTTTCAATTGGTTGATGCTTGAACAAAAAGTTTTGTAGTCGTGCGGCTTGACGCTTTTTCCTAGATGCAGTTTCAACACCTGACGTGCGGCGTCGTCGTAGATGGGGAACCGTTTGGCATCGACAAAGAAATGGCAGAACTTTGACGCAAAACTTGTGCGTCTCCGGAACCGCCGTCCTCTTTCATCCGGAGAATTTGCAATTTCAATTACCAGTTCAGCGCCGGCTTGAGCAAGGTTGTGCCGGCTAAGCACAGCCTTTACATGGTTCGCTACCCGGACGATTGCCAGGACGTTTGTGCCGTAGATCGCGTTTACGGCAACGGATTTCAAGAGGCATGCTTCCGGCGAAAAGCCGGGAAATTTCTTATGGAGCGCGACCAATGCAGCATCGGACTGTTGCCATTGTTGAAGATTTTGCCGAAGCTTGCCTGCAGCGTCTATCTGCCGTTTGTAAAGTGGCACGGCCAATTTCATAGCTCTCCTTCGAAGGCGCGGTCGAGGATGGCAGGGAGCAGGGCGTCCAGTTCGGCGGCGGTCTCGGCTTGCAGGTGCTTCAGCGCGTCCACCTCCGCCTGCAACGCGTCCAACTCGGCCACGATCCGGCGCTGCTCGGCGAGCGGTGGGACGGGAATTCGCATCGGGTTAATTTTCTTTTGCGAAACGACTGGCTGCGCTGCCTGATTAGCTTGCTGGCGCAAATCTAACGTCGTCAACGCATGAACCAAATATGGCGAGTGGAGTTCATCTGAAATTTCTTTGAGATATAGGGCGTTGTCAGTAACCCAAGCTTTCGGCTCGGTCACAAACACACAGCCGCAACGCGCCCCAACGCGGCCAATCACGATTGTTGGCTCTTCAAAAAGGTAGCGTGTGTATCGGCCGTTCAGTCCACCACCACCATAAACCGGATAAGGTGCAGAATCGTCCATTTGGCTCGAAGTCAATCCTTCACCGCTGGACATCGAAATCAGGTCGCCGAGCGGTTGTGTGTCGAAGCGTTTTGCGAGTACTGCAAAGAATACTGCGCGTGAGCGCGGAACGAGAGCCTCGGCTTCTTCGGCGGCTTGGTGGCGGAGGGTGCGGGCCTCGTGGATCTGGGCGGCCAGGGCCTCAATCCGCGCCACTACCCGCCGCTGCTCCGCCAACGGAGGCAACGGAATTTCCAGCGCGAGAAAGAAATTTTCCTTGAACCGATTCCGCGTCAGCGGCGTGCTGCCCGAACAATCAGCGTCCACCGTTGCGATGACGCGAGGTAACCGAAACCAGTATTTCAGATACTCGACATCAATTTTGCCCGGCACGGGAACGAATGCCGGAAACTCGCCGGAAACAAAACAGCCGTCCAATTCCTTGCTGATGACACCGAATGCTCCGCGACAAGCAAATAATCGGCTATAAATGAAATCACCTTCGGCAACTCGGAAAAGTTTAGTCGCCGAAGTTTGCGTGCCCATCAAGGTTTCACGCAAGAACGGCCCTTGCCCGTCGAGGCGAATTCCAAGCAGGCGATATTCTTTCGAGGCATCAACACTCTCGCCACGCACAGTCGGCGTCAGCACCTCATCCAGCCGCACGGTTGGCCACGGTTTCATCGCGCGCCTCCCGGTTTGACTTTGGTGCTGGGTTGGTGTTTAGTTGCATCGGCACGAGGGACAAAAGTCGGGTCTCTATCCGTGTGAGAGTCGCGTCTAGGCGCTTCGCTCCTATCTCCCTCTGCCACTGAAGCAATATGAGCATCACCGTCCAACTGGATTTGCCGGAAGAAGTCATCCGGGACGCCCGCACGTTTGGCCTGCTGGAAACCAAGCGCATGACGGCCCTGCTCGCCGATGAGGTAAGCCGCTGTCGCGCCGGGCAGGAACTCAAGCAAATGCTGGACAAAGTCCGGTCCGCCCCCGGCGAGCCGATGACGATGGAGGAAATCAACGCCGAAATCAAAGCGGCCAGGGCCGAACGACGCGCGCGTGAAGCTCGTCGTTGACACAAACGTGCTGCTGTCCGGCGCGGCGTGGACAGGCACGGCTTCGCGCCTGGTGGATGCGTTGCTCGATGGTGAGGCGGTGTTGTGCCTCTCGGCGAGCGTTCTGGCCGAACTCGCGGATGTGCTCCAACGGGAAAAATTCCGCGTGCGGCTGGAGCAGCGCGGACAAACCGCAGAGGCGATCCTCACCCGCTTTGAAAAAGTCGCCAAGATGATTGAGCCGCCGCCGATGCCCATGCCTGCCTCTCTGCGCGACCCGGATGACATCCATGTGCTCGCCTGCGCCGTTGCCGCTGCTGCCGATGCGATTGTCACGGGCGACCATGACTTGCTCGCACTGAAAAAGTTTGAAGGCATCCCGATCATCGAAGTGAGAGAAGCGCTGCGCCGGCTTGGGCTGGAGACGGCGTAGTTCATTTCGCGAGCAGTTTTTGGATGTTGCCCATGATTTCCGCGATGCGCTGCTCTTTTTTCAGAATGTCGGCGGCGAGTTGGGCGGGCGGCAGGTGTGTGATGTCTTCCTTGGCGCGCGGGTTCTTCCGGTCGAGGTTGAAGCCGCGTGTGGCGGTGTATCCCAAAGCGGAAGGAATATGGACAATCGTCAATGTGCATGCGAAGCCTTCTTCGATTTTATTCGTTCCAACAGTTTCTCTGCCGGTTCGTCGGTGGGGTCTTGGGGGACGAGTTTGCCGGTGAAGGCGCGGGCGAGGAGGGAGGGCGTGATCCCGCCAATGCGGGACGCAGCAGTCTTCAGCCGTGCTTCAATCTGATCGGCCAGTGCGAACAGGCTCTCCACTCGGCGCACGATTTCCTGTTGCTCGGGGAACGGAGGAACGGGCGTTGGGAAACTCTTGATGTCTCTGACGTTCAAATGTGGTGACGCACTACCGCCAGTCAGTTCTTGAACACGGCGAAGAATCACCCGGCTATTCAGCCAGTGCATCAGGAACGCGGCGTTGAAATCTGACTTCGTCCTGAACAACATCATCCGCTGTCCGAGGCACAACTCGACTCCGGGTGGAATTATGCACGCGATTCCCAAAATGCCACCTTCACGGCTGTAGAGAATGTCTCCAGGTTGCGGGCGAAGCCGCTCGATGCGTTCATTGAATGTCGCGTTGGACACATAGCGAACTTCCGACAGTTCGAGGAAACCCGGCTTGAAGTTGGTCGTTCGCACACAAAGGCGTCCGGACTCTGTCCATTTCGGAGTCGAGTGCGGACAGTCAACGACATTGGTGCAGACTGTAGCTAATTCCTTCCACCGCCAAGTTTCGGGCAGCGCGGGAAAACCGTCGGGAGTATCTTCCGAACCGTTCACGTCACTTGCATTTGGATTCTCCTCCCGCCAATCGGCGGTGAGGCGGCCGGAGCAGGCGACGGCGAGGACGGATTGGCGAAGGCGTTTGAGCAGCTTCGGTATTTTCGCCAGCCTCTGCTGGCAAGTGTCCACTTTGCTCAACAGCGTCTCCACCTTCGCTACAATCCGCCGCTGCTCGGCGAGCGGAGCAAGTGGAACTTCAAGATTCCAGAAAACTTCCGGGTCAACGTGAGGAATGCCTGTGCCGCGAGTGTTTGTGTTGAGATTCTGGAACTGACCTGCAATGAAGTGCCTCACATAGGCTGACTCCACTTGTTGCGCCGTCAGCGCCATTATGGTCGAGCCAATCGCGCCAGTGATTCCACCGCCAATCCAGCCGCTTCGCGCTCCGTCCCACACAACAAACAAATCATCCTTCGCAGCGAGCTTTGATGATTTCACTTCCGCAAACTGCCGGACTACATTTTTTTCGATTGCGTGAATGTCGAGATAGGAAACAAAACCATTGGCTGGAGTGTCGCGCAAGAGGGCGGGCTTCTTCCCTTTCCTTGCGGTGACAATCTCCTCCAGTCTCGCGGAGGCCCATCCTTGCGGTAACTCGTCACTCATTTTGTTTGGCTTGGCGGGTTCGAGGAAACAACTGAAGCGGGCTTCCGCTTTCGGTGGATCTGGTGCGACCTTGGCTTTTTGCGCTTGTGAATCGCTTTTGCCAATTCGATCACTTTGTTCTGTTCCGGTGGAACGAACAATTTGCCCAGCACATGCTCAAGGAGTTCGAAAGCGTCGAGGAGGTCGTCACGCGTAAGTTTGCCCGGATGGCTACCCTCGTTGCCAATCCATTTCACTGCGAACATGGCTGTGGCGAGTTGCTGTTCACGCTGGCCACGCTGGCTGAACATCTGGATTCGCTCATGCAATGAGATCCGTTTCTTCCTTTTCTGTGCGTCGATTCTGAACCGGATAATCTTGAAGTGTGTTAGGAGCTGCTCAATAGCGTTGCGGACCCGGTTTGCACATGAAAGCAAGTCACACCAATACAATGCAAATGCCTTTTCGATCTCCTTTCGCACTGCCTCGGGACACGTCTTGGGAATTGAAATAATTGACAGAGCCGGATGGAAAAAGACGGGGGCCAGATACATTTTCCAATCTTCACCACCTTCCCCGTCCGGTTCTGGCGCTTCACCCGTCGTGCCGCAAACGACGACAGGCTCACGGCAACTCGGTTGGTTACAGATTAGCAAACAGGTGAAGCGTTCTGTCGTCATGTCTGGCTCCCAATAGCCTTCTTCCTTGGAATTCCGGTAGTCTCTTGATGAACTTGTTTCCTTGATCACGAGCGTGGATTTGTCGAGCTGCAACCGTCCACTTTTGCAGACGGGACATGGCCACGGCCAAGCGGAATCAGGCTTCATTGTTCGTTTCCAAGCGTCACGATCCATACTATTGACCTCTCATTTCTCCACGCCCTCTTCTTTCTCCAGCAGTTCCACGATGTCGCGGAGGTCATCCACTACTGCTTCGAGTTCGGTAATGGCTTCACTGGCGAGGTCCTGCGGTTCGGGCAGTTCGTCGCTGTCTTCCAGCGAGTCGTCCTTGAGCCAGGTCACGTCGAGCTTGTAGCCGCGTTCCTTGATTTCGCTGATGTGAAATTTGCGGAAGCGACCGGTCTCGCCGCCATCGGCGCGTTTGCTCAAGCCGTTCGGGTCTTTGCCGTAGGCTTTTTCAAATTCTTCAAAGTGCTGCGCCGTGAGCGGTCGGTCTTTTTTGGTGATGCCCGGCACGTTGGAGCGCGCGTCGAAAATCCAGACCGCTTCCGTCGGTTTGCCTTTCTGGAGGAAGATGACGTTGGCTTTCACGCCCTGGCTGTAAGGCGTGAACGTGCCGCGCGGCAGGCGCAGGACGGTGTGCAGATTGCAGTCCTGCATGAGAATCTCGAACACTTCGCCAGCCTTGCCCTCAAAGAGACAGTTATCCGGCAGTACGAGTGCGGCGCGTCCACCAGGTTTGAGCGTGCTCATGACGTGCTGGACGAAGTTGAGCTGTTTGTTGCTGGTCTCGATGGTGAAGTCGTCACGGTCGGGCGCTTGGTTCGCGCCCCTCGTGCCGAAGGGCGGATTGGTGAGCACCACGTCGTAACGCTCGCCCCGGTCCGGTTCGTAAATGGTGTCGCCGAGATAAATGTGCGGCTCGACACCGTGGAGGAAAAGGTTCATCAGCGCGAGCCGGCGCGGACGCGGCACGAGATCCTGACCGATGAAGGTTTGCGATTTGATGCGTTTGGATTCAGCTTTGTCACCGAACACGCCTCCGGAGACTTCCTTGGAAACCAGCCATTCGTAACTGCAAACCAGAAAGCCGCCCGTGCCGCACGCCGGATCGCAAATCTTGAACTCGTAATCGCCTGCGCGCCTGCCCGCCGGCAGGCGGGGGTCAGGCTTCATCACGCGGACGATGGCCTGGATGAGCGGACGAGGCGTGAAATATTGACCCGCGCCCTTTTTGCCTTCGCTGGCCGCCTTTTCGAGCAAACCCTCGAACGCCGCGCCCTTCACGTCCACATCCATCGCCGACCAATCCTCCTCATCAATCATGGCGATCACGCGCTTGAGATTGACGGGATTGTTAAACCGCGGCGTGGCCTGCGCGAAAATATCGGCCAGCAATCCGCCAGCTTCACGAAGTTTGCGCAAGATGTCGGCGTAATGATCCGTCAACGCCGTGCCGGACTCGGCCTTGAGCGAATCCCAATCGCAATTCTTCGGTACCTTCGCCCCGCGCTCATTGGCCATTTTGAGGAACAACAGGTAGGTGAGTTGCTCGATGTAATCACCATAATCCACGCCATCATGCCGCAGCGTATGGCAGAACCCCCAGAGTTTTTGAACGATGTCAGACATGATTAAAGATGTTCAGCAAGTTTTACCAATCCCTGAGCAGTCTTGGTTTTTCGGTCTTGATGCTTTGCATGTATATGGGCCTCCAAATTGGCCTTCCGCACGTGACAGTAAGGACATTCATGAATAGCTTTAGACACGTGGACTTCTGGCGGTGTGCAACGACTTAAATGCTCTTCCTTCTTATCTGGCCAGTAATGCTCTCCACAAGCTGTGCAGGTAACTTTGAAAGGTCCACGAACCCGGCTGATCGCTCTTGATCTAGCAATCTCGCTGGTCATATCGCCAACGGGCGGCCAAAGCGTATTATTCTTTTTTTTCTTCTTTTTCTTTTTCATGGCTGAGAACTCACAATGATGTCACTCATGCCGCCACCGCCTCGTTGAGTTCACCTACAAGCTGACGAATGTCACCAAATACCTTGCGCGCCTTCGCCTTGCCGCCACGCATTTCTAGGAGCGGCGTCAGGTCAAAATCCTCCTCGTCCATCGAGAGGTTTTTTACCAGATGTTCGCGCACGAGCGAGAGCCATTGCATCTGCTCCGGCGTGAGTTTGTGCATGGCGAGGAATTTGTCCACTGCATGGTTCACTCGTTCTTCGGCGGTGAGCAACGGCGATTGCACAGCGGAGGCGTGTTTGACTATTGAAATCACGTCGGCCAGCGCCTTGAATCCTTTGGCGCGGTGGGCGCGCTGGAGTTTTTCCGCTTCAAATCCGTTTTGATTGAGTGTGCGCTTGAGTTCTTCCATCACGGCAGGCCGCCAGTCTTTCGGATGTTGGAGCAGGATGGAAAGCGCGGCAACTTTGTCGGCGTTGGCCCTCACGAATTTCTCGAAGGCATCAAGGTAATCCTCGGCGTTGTCGAATTTACCGTAGCGTTCGAGTTTTTGCGACGTGACCACGTCTTTGTCTTCGATGGTCGTGAGGAAGGTGCGTTTGGCGCGGGGATATTCCAGCAATAGCTTTTGAAAGTCGGGATTGCGCAGCAGTTTCATCGTGCCGTTAAAGTCCTGCTTCATCCGTTGCGGCAGTTCCTTGGCGAACTGGCCCATGTCGCCCTCGGGAATCCACGCCGCGAACTGGGTCCGGGCGTCGGCGTTCATGTCCTTGTCAATCCGCAGGAGGCGCTTGGCCAGGATGCGCACGTGGTAATTACGGTCCACGTTCTGCCAGATGTTTTCGATGACTTCCGGGAGCGTGAGCGGCGTTTTGCCCGGCGGCTCGATGTCAAAGCTGGAGACATTTTTGAAATACTTGATGAGCGTGCCATCGAAGCAATCGAAGATGACGAACTTGGATTTGTTGATGTCGGGGCAAAGGCGCGTGCCGCGTCCGAGCATCTGCTCCCAGAGGATGCGCGACTTCACCGGGCGCAGAAACACGATGAATTCCAGCGCCGGGATATCCACGCCGGTCGAGAGCATGTCCACGGTGACGACCACCTTGGGATTGGGGCGGTTGCGGAACTCGCGGATGCGCTGGAGCGGGCGGTCCACGTTCGGATTGCCGGTGATCTTCTTCACGAAATCATCGCCCTGGTTGAAAACGTCGCGGCAAATCTTCACAAGCTGATCAGCATGCGACGTGTGCGGCAGATCGTTGACGGCAAAGATGAGGATTTTCGGGAAGTGACCGGTGCTGGCTTCGTGTTCGTAGGCGTATTTGGCTACTTCCTGGATGATTTTGCGGTTGCTGTCCGGCGCGGTGATGTCGTGCTCCACCGACGCGGCGTCGAACTGGCGTTCGTCTTCCAGTTGATCGAGCGCCTTTTGGCCGGTGTCGGTGTCCACGCGCTCGACGGTTTCGCCTTCGTTGAGAAACACGCCGTTCATGCGCACGTCCGACTTGATGGCCACCGGCTCGTAATCCACGAGGTAGCCGTCAAGGATGCCCTGCTCCACGGTGTAGCGGAACACGGGCGGACCAAAGAGCGCGGTCGTGTGTGCTGCTGGTGTGGCGGTGAGGCCAACCTTGATGGCGTCGAAGTGATTGATGGTGCTGCGCCAGACGCTCATCTCCTGCGCCGTGTAACCGCGATGACATTCGTCGGCGATGATGATGTCGAAAGCGTGAATCGGGATGTCGAGCTTGTCGGCGTCTGCTTCAACTTCGGTGTCACCACCACTTTGGACGAAACAACCTTCAGCGCCGAAAAGATTTCGGGCCATGCGCTGGATGGTGGAAACGTAAACGAACGTGTGGCTCGGTTTCGGCGCGGTGAGGTATTCGTTCGGCAGCACTTTGGGATCGAACGGTTCATCATCGCCAAAGTCTTCCTTCTGGAATTTCTGGCTGTAAATCTCGTATTCATTCGCGAACTTGTTGCCTTGGGGCGTGTTGAAGGCGTTGAATTCGCGGACGGCCTGCGCGGCGAGCGCCTTGCGATCCACCAGAAACAGGATGCGGCGGGCGAGCTTGCTTTCCAGCAGGCGGTAGATTTGCGCGACGGTCAGGAATGTTTTGCCCGTGCCGGTGGCCATGGCCACGAGGAGTTCGCGCCGGCCAGAACGAATGGCGGCCTCGGTCGCGGTGATGGCCCCAACCTGATAAGGACGCAAACGGACGATGCGTTCAGGCGGTGTATCGAGCAACCAATCGTGCGCGGGCTTTTGATCGAAAGCAAAAAGCGCTTCCATCGCCGAAGCTGTATGGAAATTGCTGATTAGTCGGGAAACGCGCTTCTCCTGTCGGGCGTCCAGATACCAAATGATTTCGCCGTTGGTGGCGTAAAGGAAAGGAACGCGGAAGCCGTCCCAGTTTCCCGGCCCTTGCGATGCGCCGGCAGAGTAGCGCTTGGCCTGCTCAAGCACGTTCTGAGGATTCACCGTGACCTTCTTGGCTTCGATGATACCGAGCAAAACTCCATTGACGAACAGGGCGTAGTCGGCGGGGCCGTTTGCGGTGGGAAACTCCTCAACTGCGACGCAATGCAAAGAGGAGAGGTTGAGGCCGTCGTGGTATCGAATAATTTTCCAAGGCGGCGTCAGGGCACACAATCGGGTGTCTATGCGATTTTTCCGCGTCAGCCATTCCGCTTCGTTAAGCATACCCATGGAGATTCGACGGCATCGTAGGACGGACAGGGGGATTTGCAAGCAAGATGGGTGATTGAGGGTTGATCCTCCTTCGCCGAGGGGCGTGTTGCTCAAATCGATTTCGGTGACGGCGGAGCGCGGCTCTGTGAGCCGCAGCACGTTCAACCGTTCGAAAACCCATGGAATTTCCTGCGCCCGTTCGGCACTCCGT
>Ga0182027_10016364_pt1 | contig 10133 bp, 8 predicted proteins | sample 712E1DmetaG_FD_121300 | JGI IMG/M metagenome (GOLD analysis project Ga0182027, IMG submission 121300) | Permafrost microbial communities from Stordalen Mire, Sweden - 712E1D metaG (Illumina Assembly) | ecosystem: Environmental > Terrestrial > Soil > Wetlands > Permafrost | place: Sweden... | reverse complement strand
GCTGATGGTCAGCGGCGGCTGGAAGTCGCAGGCGGGCTCTTTTCGGCGGTGGATGGCCGCGCCCCTCGTGCGTCGCGGCTACACCATATTCGCCGTGTATCATGTCCCGCAACCCAAGGCAGCGGTGATGGAGATTACGGACGATGTGAATCGCGCGGTGCGCTACATTCGGCATAATGCCAGTCAGTACGGCGTTAACCCTCGACGATTGGGTGTTACGGGCGGAAGCTCAGGGGGGCACTTGAGTCTGATGTTGGCAACGCGGGGTGGTCCTGGCGACGCGACCGCCGCGGACCCGGTGGACCGCGAAAGCAGCGCGGTGCAAGCCGTTGCCATCTTCTATCCCGTTACCGACCTCTTGAACCTGGGCAGTTCCACCGAGAATCCCGGCGACGGCGGGCCGCCCAAGAGCTTCGTGAAGGCATTCGGCCCAAACTCAACGAACATGGCCGCCTGGAAGGTTATCGGCCATGAAATGTCCCCCATCTACTACGTCAGCTCTAATCTTCCGCCCTCGCTGATCTACCACGGCGATGCCGACACGCTGGTGCCGCTAGACCAGTCAGAGCGGTTCCAGGCAGAAGCCCGGAAGCAGGGCCGCATCGTCGAACTCGTCGTCCATCACGGCGGCAAGCATGGCTGGCTGTCCATGTTTTGGGACCTACGCCGGTTTGCCGACTGGTTTGACTTATACTTGCGCCAGCCGGCCCGATGAGGCTCGCCTCCCTGATTTCGATGAGAACAACCCAACTGTTCATGACGGGCGGCTTGGTGCTCGTGCTGCTGTTTCCCCTGGCGGTTCCCGCACAAGACACCCCCTCCATTCCCTATGACCAGAAGATGGACGTGGTCTATGGGGAAGTGCATGGCACCGGCCTGTTGATGGATGTCTTCACGCCGAAGGGAAAACCCAACGGCCTGGGCATCGTTGACGTGGTCAGCGGCGCGTATTATTCCGACCGTCGCAAGATTCGCGATCACATCCTGGCCCAGTTGTATTCGATTTTCTGCTCGCGTGGTTACACCGTTTTTGCGGTTCGGCCTGGCTCCCGCACCCGCTATACGGCGCTGGAAATGGAGGCCAACGTCAAAATGGGTATTCGTTACGTCAAGCAGCATGCCTCGGAATACAAGATTGACCCCGAACGCCTGGGCCTTACCGGCGCTTCGGCCGGCGGCCACCTGGCCACCCTGGCGGCGGTCACGCCGGAGGAAGCAAGGCCCGAGGCCGACTCCCCGCCGCTCCGTTACGACACGCGCGTGAAGGCCGCCGGCATTTTCTTCCCGCCCACCGATTTCCTCGACTGGGATGGGAAGCTGGCTGACTTAAAACTGTTGGGCGCTCTGCTGTTCCTGGGAGGCACCAATGGCCATTCGGATGCGGAAATCAAAGAACGCGCTCTCCAGATCTCGCCCGCCCAGCTCGTGAAGCCGCCCGCGATCCCGTTCCTCTTTATCCACGGCGACGCCGACCCGCTCGTCCCGTTGCAGCAATCGCAGAAGATGGTCGCAGCGCTCAAGGCTGCGGGCGGTTCCGCCGAGCTGATCGTCAAGAAAGGCGGGGGACATCCCTGGATGACCCTGCCCGAGGAAGTGAAGATTATGGCGGATTGGTTCGATCAGCACCTCGGCCAAGCGAAGCCTGGTGCGGCTGCCAAACCGCAATGATAGCCTCACTTCGTGCTGCTCGGGGCCGAGGCTGACGCAGCAGCAGCACTCGCTGGCTGCGGCCGCCCTTTGGGAACGAATTTGTACGGCAGCACGTCGGGCACCACCCGGACCTGGGTCGTGAATTTGAAATCCGGCGTCTCGCTGCTGCTGCGAAAGCCGAGTTCCACAAAAAAGGCCGTCCACCCCTTGGCCGGCTTGGGAACCTGTGCGACATAGACTCCCTTGCCCTGGCTGGGCAGCATCGTATTCTCCCATTTTGGCCCGAACGTCTCCAGCCGGAAATCCCGCGCCTCCGGATTGGTCGCCTGCCACAGCATGGCGTAGTTCGGGGTGTCCTTGGCGGTTACGCGTATGGAACCGTCTTGCTCCAGGGTCCAGGAGAATTGCGGCAGGTGGAAGTTCTTTAGAATTGCCGTGTAGAAGGTTGACAGGGATTGGTAGGCGTCGGAGCCCTTCAGTCCGTGGTCGGCGTTGGGCACGTAGCGGAGGTATTTCACGCCCGGCAGGTCGTCAAAATAGAACTGGGCTGAGTCCGGCAGGAAGAACTGGTCGCCGCAAGCATTCATAAGCAGCTTGGGCATTGTGAACCGACGCCGATATTGGTAAGGCTCTTCGATCTTCATTAAGGCGGCGTTCTCCGGCGTGCCCATCCAATCCATGATATTGAACACCGTGTAGTTCCCGATCGCGGGCGCCCAAAAGCCGTAGGCGGCGTAATGATGCAACATCGAGGGTTCCATGTTCAGGACGTCAATCACGATAGGAACGATCGCCACCACGCGTTTGTCAACCGCCGCAGTCGTCCAGGTCGTCCAGCCGCGCTTGGATCCGCCGGCCACGACGAACCCATCCACCTTCACCTTGCCCCCTTCCGGGCTGGCGCAGAACGCGGTCACGGTGTCCATCGCGCGGACGGCGGCTTTGGTCATCGGCAGCCGGGCGGGCCATTTGGGGTCGCCGGTTCGAAGAAACTTATCCCACGTGTAGGCGATTAAAGAGTCCTCTTTTCGCCCTTCGGTTTCGCCCGCGAAAACCAGCGGCTGATTGGGGACCATCTTTAGTTCGGCTAACACCGATTTGGTCGCGAGGGCAATCTGAACCAGGATGTCATCGGCGGACTTGGGCGGTTTGCCATCATTGGCGCCGCCGCTAATGAACAACAGCGCGTTCGTATGGTCCACGACATCGGGCTTGGTGATGGTCACCCAATGTTTCCAGAGCGGCCGATCCACCTCGTTGGTGGTGAGCCACGCCTGCGAGGTCATCTCGAGAACATAGACGGTGTGGCTCTTGCCTCGGTTGGTGCTGACGAGGTGGAAGCTGTAATTCGTATCCGGCGCGGCGACGTAGTTATCCAGCGCCGTCCGCTCGTCCTGGACTGCCTGAGCTTCGACTCCGGGCTTGGATTCCGGCGCCGATCCCTTTTCGGCCTGCGAACAGCCGGCCAGCGCGAGGGCGATAAGAACAACCGGGAGGGTGCGCGGCCATCGGGGAAGGGACTCTTTAATGCAGGGATTGATCATATAATGCCGGCGTAATCTGTTTCGGGCCACAAACAACCCTTGGACCAATACTCGATCTGCGCCCCAAGTCAATTTCTATCTGACTCAACGGCCAACGCCGCCCCGGCCATTAAAAGCTTGACAGTGGGGCCGATAGACTATCCACGCATAAGACGCCGACGGGCCGAATTTTTGGCGAAGCCCGGAGGCGGCCGCCAAGATGACCGCCAAGAAACAGTTAGTCGTGACTGGAGCGCAGGGCTTCGTGGCCGGGAGCGTGCTGCGCCAGGCCGGCAGTGACTGGGAAGTTCATGCGATCTCGCGCAGCGCTGTGCGCGCCCGCCGCGACGATTTGCGTTGGCACGTCTGCGATCCGCTGGAGCGCGATCAGTTGGCCCGGCTCTTCCGCGAGGTCCGACCGCAGGTCGTCATCCACACTGCCGCCCTGGCCGACATTGACCTGTGCCAGGCCCAGCCGGAAGTGGCGCGCGCCGTCAATGTTAACCTCACGCACACACTGGCAACGCTGTGTGCTGACGCCGGGTCCCGGCTGGTTTTCTGCTCCATTGACACCGTCTTTGACGGCGAACATGCGCCATACAGCGAATCCGATGTCCCAGGTCCGGTCAACTTCTACGCGGAGACCAAGGTGGAGGCGGAACAGGTTGTGAGCCGTCTTGGCCCCCGGGCAGTTATAGCGCGCCTGTCACTGGTGGTCGGTCTGCCGGCGCTGGGCGCGGGCAACTCGTCTCTGCCTCGCATGATTGCCACCTTCAAGGACGGGCGCGCGGTGAGCGTGCCGACGCAAGAAGTCCGCACCCCGGTGGATGTCATGACCGTGGGTCGGGCGTTGCTCGAACTCGCTGCCGGCGATCACCATGGCATCTTTCACCTCGCCGGCCACAGCCGCGTAAGTCGCTACGAAATGGCACGCACGATCGCTCTCCGGTTCGGGTTCACCCAGGACCTGGTTATCCCCCAAGGCGCGGCTGGGCCCCCTGGCCGGGCTCCGCGACCCCGAGACGTGTCCCTCGACAACCGGAAAGCGTGCGGCCAGGGACTTGAACTGGGAGCTGGGCGACACGGCCCACATCTGGACGGCCTTCCTGGTGGCCTACATGCTGGGCATGTTCCTCAACAGCTTTATCGGCAGGCGATGGGGGCCGCGCGTTCTGCTCCTGGGCGGCCTCGGCCTCTCGATGGTCTTCAACCTGATCTTCGGTTTCGCCAACTCTTTCGCCACGTTCCTGGTCTTCATGTTCTTCAACGGCCTGGTCCAGGCCGCCGGTTGGTCGGGCAGTGTCGGGTCGGTGTCGGAGTGGCTGCGACCCGCGGAGCGTGGCCGGGTCATGGGCGTGTGGTCCACCAACTATCTGTTCGGCAACATGATCGTCATGACTGCCCTGCTGGCCGGGATCGCCTGGCAGCTGAACGTCATCCAGTCGAAGGGAAAGCTGGACATGCGGTCCGGCAATCCGCATGAAGAAGTATGAACCCATGTCGTCGAGTATGAGTTGCCGGGGACTAAGCCGCTGGCCTGCCGCCGCGGTCCCCTTTGCCGGCTGGTTGCTTTGGGCCGCCGCGGCGACGCCGCTTCCGGCCGGCGAATTGCACATCGAGCGGCTGTTCGGTCCCGAGATCAAGACCGGCCCCTACAAGCATCCCGCCCGCATCGAGGAACTGCGGAACGGCGATCTCTACGTCGTCTATTACGGGGGCGAGGGCGAATACGCGACCGACACCGGCGTGTTCGCCTCGCGCGGGGAGCAGGGGGGCCGCAAGTGGACGGCGCCCATCTGCATCGCGCACGACCCGTTCCGTTCGCTCGGCAACGCCGTGGCCTGGCAGTCGCCCGACGGGTTGGTCTGGCTCTTCTACGTCGTGCGCTACGGCGCGACCTGGTCCACCTCGCGCGTCCAGGCCAAAGTCTCGCGTGACAATGCGCAGTCGTGGTCGGACGCCTTCCCGCTCGTTAACGAGGCCGGCATGATGGTCTGCAACAAACCCATCGTCCTGCAAAACGGCGACTGCCTGCTGCCCCTCTACTTCGAAGGCGGCCACGACCCCGAATTCACCGGGCCGGACAGTTGCGGGCTGTTCCTTCGCCGCGCGGCAAGAAGCAAGGAGTGGAAGCCAACCGGCCGCATCCGGTCGCCCACGGGAAACATCCAGCCGGTCTCGGTTGAGGTGAGCGAAAACCATCTCATCGCCTACTGTCGGCGCGGCGGCGGCTATCAGCCAACGACCAATGGCTGGCTCATCTGGGCCGAGTCCCAGGACGGCGGCTGGACCTGGACCGAGGGGTTGAATTCCCGGTTCCGGAACCCCAACGCCGCGGTGGATTTCATCAAGCTGCGCAGCGGAAACCTGCTGCTCGTGTTTAACGACAATATGAACGACCGGACGCCGCTGGCCGTCGCGCTCTCACCCGACGGCGATCGGAGCTGGCCTTGGCGCCGCAACCTCGCCGAGAGCCCTTACGACTATGCCTACCCCATGGCCGTGCAAACGCGGGACGGGAAGATTCACCTCGTCTTCACCTCGCACGAGCGTACCGTGGTGAATCACGCCGTGCTGGACGAGGAGTGGATCATGCAGGGCGGAAAGGTCAGGAGTTGGCTGCGGAAGTAAGACGGGCTGTTAACGCTTCTTGGCCAGGCCGTCGTGGTTGGCCGAAACTGCCTCCTGCCATGTTTTGGGAATCGTGGCGACACAGACGTTCAGGTTCCCGAGCAGGTTCGAGCCGAACACCACCTTTTCTCCCTTTCGGTCCCAGCCGACATGCGGGTGTTCGCCCTTCCCATAGGTGCGATGACCGGCGGTGAGCAGATGCGGGCGTGTCGTCTTGCCCTCGAACAGCATGATGTCGCCATGCCAATTGTCGGCTGCGATCCAGCGTCCATCCGTGCTGCCGGCCGCGTGCCACCAGTTCAGCCGTCAGGTATCCCATCAGCCCGCCGTGGGACCGGGACGAGGTGAACAGGATCACAGACTCGTCTGCCAGCCACGAGTATTCGTGGAAGTAGAGGTTCGCGTCGTTCTCGGGTGCGGTGGTCAGAAACAACAACTCGGCCCCGCTTTGGCGGTCGGTCATCCGTTTGGACTCCGGCGGGAAGACTTCGAGCGGGTAGAAAGTCGCGGCGGCAGAGGCCACGGCCAGAAGAAGGGTTGCAGCGCCGACGCGGAAGGCGCGCAGCCGATGTGTCGGCGCCCGAGTCAAGAATAGGGCCATGCGCGAAGGCTATCGGGGTTTCGCAGAAATGAAAATGAGTATTCGGCCAGTCATGGCGAGGACATCCTGGCAGCGGCCACCGGAACGCCGGTCTCCGACCCGGCACACCGTAAAGGCTTGGACCACGCCGGGTCGGAGACCGGCGCTCCGTGCCGCCATGACTGGCCTTACCTTCACGGCAGTACTACGGTAGTGCTACGGTAGTGCTACGGTAGTGCTCCCATGTGGATCGGAACCACATGGGAGCACTACCGTAGCCCTTAGCCAGCACCACGCCAGCACCATGGGCGGATCACCGTCGGGCGGCTGCCCCATCCGAATACTGCCTCTGGCCCGGTCCAGCGATTGACACCCCTCCGGTTGCCAATGTAGAAAGGAGGCGCGCCTGCAACCGGTGTGGTTCTCTGCTGGGCGCTTCGATATCATCATGTGCAGGAATAGCGTCATTCGTTTAATGGCCGCAGCCGGCGCCTTGGGCGCGCTGGCGGCCAATCTTGTCGCCAACGCTGCGGAAACCTTGCCTGGCGAAGCGGGCATCGTGCCGAAACCCGTAAAGCTGGAGATGGGCACAGGCGGCTTCCCGCTGTTGCCGCAATGCAAGATCCTCTGCGAGAAGGGCTTGCCTGGCGCCAAGGCTGCCGCGGAGTACCTGGCCGACACCTGGCGCAAGGTCATGCGGCTCCCTTTCCCGGTTCAGGAAGCCAGCGAGTTAAAGCGCGGCTCCATACTGCTGACGACCGCGGGGGCCGAAGCCTCGTTAGGCAAGGAAGGCTACCGCCTGGAAGTGACGCCGCAGGGCGTCATCATCCGAGCGCCGCATGCGGCGGGACTTTTCTACGGCGTGCAGTCGCTGCGACAGTTGCTCCCGGCCGAGACCTTTGGCCCCAGCAAAGTCCCAACCGATGAGCCGTTTATAATCCCCAGCGTCCGGGTGGAAGACTATCCGCGGTTCGGCTGGCGGGGCATGCATCTGGATGTGTCGCGGCATTTTTTTGATGTCCAGTTCGTCCGGCGTTACCTCGACCACCTTGCCCTCCATAAGATCAATGTCTTTCACTGGCACTTGACGGATGACGACGGGTGGCGGGTGCAAATCAAGAAGTATCCCAAGCTAACCGACGTGGGCGCCTGGCGCGGGCCCAAGGAGGCGCTGCCTCCGTCTTACGAGTCCGGCAACCAACGCTACGGGGGCTTTTACACACAGGACCAAATCCGCGACCTGGTCCGCTACGCCGCCGACCGCCACATACTCATCGTGCCCGAAGTGGATGTTCCCGCCCATTCTCGCGCCGCCATCGTGGCCTATCCCGAGCTGTTGTGCGCGGGCGACCCCTACCGGTTCAAGAGCGCGCAGGATGTCTCCGGCAACGTCCTTTGCCCGAGCCAGGAGCTGACGTATCAGTTCCTCGAAGGCGTGTTGGGCGAGCTGGCCGACTTGTTCCCCGGCCCCTACATCCATGTCGGGGGCGATGAGCGGCCCAAAGGCCCGTGGGAGCAATGCGAACGCTGCCAGAAGCGGATGCAGGCGGAGCACCTGGCCGACGGACGCTTCTTGCAGGACCGATTCCTGAAGCGGCTGCAAGGCTTCTTAAGAACGCGCGGCAAAACGATGGTTGGCTGGGACGAGCTGGAGCAGGAGAGTGTGCTGGACAAGGACTATGTCGTCATGGCCTGGCAGAGCGTGGAGGCGGGACTCGCCGCCGCCCGCAAAGGATATCCCGTGGTGATGGCGCCCTCGCCGTTCACCTACTTCGATCTCGCCTACACGGAAGACAAGGCGGAGCCCGGGCAGCGTTGGGCGGGTGTGGTCTCGGTGGAGAAGGCCTACTCTTACGATCCGAGGCCGGCGGGCCTTCCGCCGGCCGTGGCCGACCGGGTCCTGGGCGTGGAGGGCTGTCTCTGGTCGGAGATGCTGGTGACGCCGGATCGGCCCGACTACATGGAGTACCCGCGCGCCTGCGCCCTGGCGGAGGTTGCTTGGACCCCCCAAAGCGAGCGCTCCTGGCCGGACTTCCGGGCTCGACTCTGGCTGAAGCATCTGGCGCGCCTGGACGCCGCAGGGATCGCCTATCGCATCCCGCCGCCCACCGCCAGGCAGAGCGGCTCGAAGGTGACGATCATGCTTCCCTATGAAGGGATCATTCTTCCCTATGAAGGCGCCCGAGTGCGCTACACGCTCGATGGCTCCGAGCCCGGTTCCGGCTCGATACTCTACACCCAGCCGTTTGACTTGCCCAATAACGGCGTCCTGAAGATGCGCACGTTCCGTCCCAATGGCCGCGGCAGCCGAACGATCACGGGCTTCGAGCCCATCCGAGCGGGCTCCTGATCGTCGTCTCTAGCATGCTGGCGATTCATGCTGAAACCGGCACGACTGCTCCCGCCGTCTATGGCTGAGGCATGACCTCGCGCGATAGAGTCCTGGCCGCCCTGAGGCACGAGGCCCCAGACCGCGTGCCGCGCGATTTCTGGGCGGAGGAGCCGGCTTGGCGCCGGCTCCTGGGCCATTTGGGCTATGTGGACAAGGAACGTCTGCTGCGGCAGCTTCAGATTGACGTGCGGCATCTCGACGCTGCGGGTCCGGCCGAACGCCCAGTCGGAGAAGGCGTCTTCCAAAACTTCTGGGGCGAACGCTATATCTACCAGCCGACGCCGTGGGGGCCAATGCGCCAGGATATCGCCGGCGCGCTCGCTTCCGCCGAGAACCTCGCGGAGTTGGAGGCGTTCGACTGGCCCACGCCCGATGACCGGGATTACTCCGCACTCAACCCTCAAGCCCGCCAGTATGAGGAGTTCGCGCTCGTCTATGGCTTCGCCGATGTCTGGCAGCGGCCCGCCCTGGTCCGCGGCTGGGAAGGCATGTTTCTCGACATGGCAGAGCACCCCGAACGCGTGCGCTTTCTTTGCCGTAAGTTCACGGACTTTTACCGCGAAGATTATACCCGGGCCGCCGAAGCTACCCGCGGGCGGATTGACCTCTACCTGCTGATCAGCGACCTGGGCAGCCAGCACGGCCCGCTGATTTCCCTGGCGATGTTCCGCGAGTTTGTCGCGCCATACCTGGGGGAGATGGCTCGCCACATTCACCAGTTGGGAGGGCGGGTGCTGTTCCACTCCTGCGGCGCCATCGGGCCGTTCATCCCTGATCTCATCGAGCTGGGCGTGGACGTCCTCGATCCTATCCAACCAGTTACCCCCGACATGGCCCCCGAATGCCTGAAGGCCAATTACGGCGACCGCCTGTGTTTCCACGGCGGCATTGACATGCAGAAGCTGCTGCCGTTCGGCACCCCCGAGCAGGTTCGGGCCGAAGCGCGGCGCTACGGCGAGGTCTTGGGCCGAGGTGGCGGCTACATCCTTGGCCCCGCCCATTTTTTCCAGCCAGATGTGGCGCCCGAAAACGTGCTGGCGGTTTATTCGCAACCCTCATGACCCCGGGCAACATCCAACAACCAGCATCGAACCCCCAACATCCAATGACTACCCAACGGGCGGCCACTGGAAGTTCGATGTTCGATGTTCTCCCTCATCGTTTCAGGAGTTCAAGGCGTAACGGGGCGGTTCGAGGAATTCTCTCACTTTGACCTCCCGCCGCGCTTGTCCATACACTTAGCCCACTTGTTTACCATGAGCGATGTTGCCACTTCTGCCGACCCGCCCGCCTCCACAATGATCCCGCCTGCCCAACCGCCCTCGCACAGCTCAACGTCGCGCGACCCCTGTCGCGG
>Ga0182027_10016363_pt1 | contig 10133 bp, 16 predicted proteins | sample 712E1DmetaG_FD_121300 | JGI IMG/M metagenome (GOLD analysis project Ga0182027, IMG submission 121300) | Permafrost microbial communities from Stordalen Mire, Sweden - 712E1D metaG (Illumina Assembly) | ecosystem: Environmental > Terrestrial > Soil > Wetlands > Permafrost | place: Sweden... | reverse complement strand
TGGGGGGGGGGGGGGGGGGGGGGGGGGGGGGGGGTGGGGGAAGGGGGATTTGGGGGTGGGGGGGGGGGGGCGGGGGGAATGCGGCAAGGTTTTGCCCGAATCCCGAGCCCCTGACCCCGAGTCCCGCATCCGTCGCCGATTATACGCGTTTTGGGCGTCGGCAAGGCGAAATTCGAGACCGTTCACAATAACTTCCTTGGAATTGAACTTTGAGCGGCATTGGGGTGACTGGCATTGCAGCTGCCGGTGCTCCACTCCCCGCCGGGGAACGGTCTTAATGGTCTGCATGTTGTAACCGCAAGTGGGACAAAACATAAAGCAGGTTCCAGGTGTCAGGTGCCGGGTGTCAGCTTCCGGAATTCGGAATCTTGAATGTTGAATTTTGCCTCAGCCAGTTCCATAACCTTCCCCACCACCCCTTTTTCGCAATTCGGACTCCGGAATCGCCGCCGGCAGGCGGCGCAGGAGGGGGCGGGGCGCCAAATGGATCGAAAAACGCCCCGCCGGTGGGGGTATCCCCCGGGCTTAGCGGGGGCAGGAGAGGCCGATTGGTGCCAAAAAACCCCATTTTCATCATTTCCGCGTCGCATTTGGTACGTAATTGCATGACCCGCTTTGCCGCCAGGACGTGCGCCTGAAAGGGGTTAGCCACCGTGGGAGGTAGAAGCTCCGTTACATAGGCAGAATTCGCCTCCTGACGCTTCCTACGGCGCTTTAAATAACCTACCTCGTCCCGCCGAATCCGCTTTACCGGGACCTCCAGGTCCCACCGCGCCCCCCGGCACTCCTTCGAGCAGTACTTCTGGTTCCCCCGCTGGGGCTTAAACACCTTCCGACAATCCGGGTTCGCGCAGGGAATCGAGGTCATGTTTAGATTTGATCTGCGTCCTCGGCGTGATCTGCGGATGGTAGCGGCCTGGCAAGCAGGACCGCCACCGATCCGAAAAACGGCTCGACGTAATTTCGCACGTTGCCGAAGGCATGCCATACAATCGCCCCGACGCGCGATTTCCCGCCAAACCACGGAAACGGCGCTTGCATGCCCAGCGCGGAAACGTTCTTCTAGTCGATAGCGAGCTTGCGAATCAGGGCGCTGCTGGCTGGCTTGCTCATAACCATTCCCTTTGCAATTGGAGCCAATTGTCATAGTGAAAGTGGGCGAGCAGATGAAACGCATTCTGCTTGTGACCTACTGTGATCAAGGTTTTCTTGCGAGCTAAGGCATAGCCAAACTCGACGTGCATACCACCGCGCGAGGTGGTGGGTTTTCGGGGTTCGTCGGGAAAAGCAATTAGGATGTCCGCCTTCTCGATGTCCTCGATATCGTTTTGGGCGAAGACCACTGCCGTGTCGGGGATTTCTCCCGCCGCTTCCTGTGCATCGCTCCAAACCGTAGACCCCTTGCCATTGAGCTGATCCTCACCGAAAAGCCACCGGCTCGTAACGGTATGGCCGCGATCTTCCAGCAGACGCTTGTAGCCCTCCATCTCAGAGCGGCGTGAGTATCTGGCTGCCAGGTAGATATTCATAATTCACCATTCCTTGCCAAGAGAGCGATGAACAAATGACCCGATGCCCTTACTGACCACTGTTTCTAAACAGCGGCAAATCCTCGATCTGCTTCTCCCCCTCCAGGCGCTTGACCTTGGTGGGGTGCGAGAGCTTGTAGTCCAGTTCATAGCGGGGAAAGCCATGACGGATGCCTTGATCCTCGTCGTCCCGATCCCGCAGCCGCTTGCGATACATGCGGGCGCGGGCATCGAACTGGATGCGTTCGCCTTCCTTCAAATCGAGCGCGGCGAATTCCTTGGTCAGGTTGAACCACAAGTGGTCCGTCACAATCTTCCCCGTGGCGTCCTGAATGTCGCGCAGCAGCACCGTGGTCTGCGCCGGGTAGTTGCGGTAGGCCTTGCGCCCGAAGCGAGCGAAGACCCCGCGAAACGTCCAGCGCAGCCCCGTGAGTTCTTTCAGTTCTTCGCGCATAAGGTTTGGCGATTATGCACTTGACAACACCAAATCAAAGGTTTACCACTGAGGCACAGAGGCACGGAGGAACAGCTATTCAGCATTCAGAATTCAGTATTTCTCCGTGCCTCAGTGCCTCCGTGGTGAAAAATGTTTTCGCAGTTCTTCCTTCCGCTGCTTGCGCACGTCCATGCCGGCGTCATCAGGAAACAATTTGCGCTCCAGGTGGTCGAACAGGATCTCGATCAGCTCGTGCGACTGCCAGGGCGTGATCTCGCTGAGCGCGGCATAGTGGAAGAACGGCCGCTCGGTAAGCCGGTCGCGCAGGGCCTCATTCCAGTCGCGCCCATAAAGCTCCAGGCTGAGCCGGGCAATGATCTCCAGGGCGTCGGGCTTGGCGGTTCTTTTACTGCCTACTGCCGACTGCCTACTGCCCACTGCCCCTTCGTCCCGATGCAGGTCCTTCCGCATAGCCGCAATCAATTTCCCCGCCTGCCCCATGCCGAGCTTTGACCAGCTCTCGATGGGCGTGCCCAGCTTCTCAGTGGCATACGCCAGGCGCGCCGCACGTTCGGGATCCGCTCGATCCGTGTAATCCGCGGCCACGCTGGCGCTGAGTTCTTTCCAATAGCCAAACAGGCGGGACCGCTGCCACGCCGCCATGGGCTTGGGCGCGCGGCGATTTTGGATTTTAGATTTTGGATTTTCGATTGCCGGCATCGCGCTCATAGCGCACCTCGGGACTCGGGGCTCGCCGAGTTTCGAATTTCCAGTTTCCAGTTTCGCTTTTCCAGTTTCCATGTTCGTCGCCTTTCAATGGCCCTAGCCCCGAGCCCCTAACCACTGTCCACTGTCCACTGTTCACTCGCCCCTATCCCCTAGCCCCGAGTCCCGAATCCCGCTTCCTCAAACAGCAACATCTGCCCCGCCAGCTCGCGCACGTAGTACTGCTTGCCGGTCAGGGCCTCGATGGTCTTAAGCTGGTCCAGCGCCTGGCGCAGCAGCGGGCGCACGGTGCGGGCCAGATCCTGAGACGTGCGGATAACGTAGAGCCCGGGATCCTCGCCCCGCGTCGAGCCCACTTTGTACCCCGCCCGCCGCAGCCGCCGCACCGAAGCCTTGACGGCGCGCCGCGCCGTCTCCCGCGAATGCTCCGGCCAAACCGACCGGCACAAATCGTCAATCCGCGCCGGATGCCCATCCTCGCGCGGCAGCTCGATCGCGGCCCATACCATGAGGTCCTGGGGCATCAGCAGCTCCGCGTGTTGGGGCGAAGCGGTCATGGGGGCTCGGGACTAGGGATTCGGGATTCGGAATTGATTCACTGATTCACTGAATCATTGACTCAGTTCCCAGTCTTAATCCGCGAAATCCGTGGCTACGCTCGGTGCGCAAATGCCGCGCCAAGCTGCTTGAGCGAGTCATCCAGCGTGCCGGCGGCGCCCTCCACCTCGAACTCGATGAAGCGCACCTTCACGCGGCCGTGCTGGCCGTTGCGGGGCTCGGGTGCGGGACTCGGGAAAAGCGGGGTCGGCGCCAGAGCCATATCGTCCGCGCCGGGCTTCAGCAACTCGCTCTTGCCGTCCTGGATAATGCGGGTTTCCACTGCAACAGTTGCAGTGTTTCGCTGCAACTTGCGCCGCCGCGCGCTGCTGGACTTTTGCTCCCCGGCAGGTTTGCGGCCAGGGCGCCCTGCAGCGCGCAGCCCCAGCTCTTTCATGCGCCTTTTAATCGGGCTCAGGCTCCTCACGCCCAGGATCATGCGCATGACGGAAAGAGGCTTCCCTTGCGCAACCAATTCGCGGAGCTTGTTATCATCGATCTCAACCCTTATTCGTGAATGGTCCTTCGCCATTGTCTTCTCCCCCTTCGATTTTTGATTTTCCGCGGGCACGCGGATGACGGCATTGGAGAGCAACGGCGTGGCCCGGCCCTCCTCGTCCTTTGCCACCGGCTGGAGGTTGGCGTATTTCGCCGCCAGCCGCTTCTGGCCGCCCACGTCAAAATCCACATCGACCCGCTCATCGTCTCCCGTGCCCGTGCCCCCTGTCACCGAACCGTATCCGTACACTGAATGCCAAACCCTCTGGTTGCGCTTAAATTCCCCCATCGCCGCACCACCTTTCAATCCAACGAAACTCGAAACTCGAAACTGGAAACTCGAAACTCGAAACTCGAAAACCACTTACTGCCTACTGCCCACTGCCTACTGCCTGGTGTCCACTGTTCACTAGCCCGTCGCCCCGATCCTGCCCGTCTCGTACTTCAAAAAGTCCTTGGCCTCGTCGTAGTACGTCGCGTAGCCGTCCTTGACGGTTCGATACAGCCGGTTGCGCAGCCCCGCCGGCAGCGAGAAATAACATTTCCGGCAAAACGAATTCCGCCGCGGCTTCGCCGCCCCGCAAACGCACACTTCCAGGTCGAGCTCGCGCAGCGCGGTGTCGATAAGCGACTCGCTGAGGGAAGCGGCACGGGATTCAGGATTCGGGATTCGGGATTCGGGGCTCGGGACTCGGCTATCTCCCTGCTCACTTCGCGAGTCCCTTCCTGTCGAACCATTCGGAAATTCCGAATAGTTGATTCCGAAGACAATTCTCCTTCCGCTTTCCAGTTTCGAGTCCCTAGCCATTGCTCACCTCCAAAACGAATTCTTCGTCCTGTTTGAGTGTGATGTAGTGCTCCGCCAACTTCTGGATGAACTCGCGCGAGGGCGCATCGCCCGTCGCGGCCAGATCCTGAGCGCGGACGAGGTCCGCCTTGAGCGTGGCCTTGGCGAGCTGGGGCTTGGGGTGGACGTAGGTATCGCCGCCAAACTCCGCCAGCCAGGCGAGCGCCGCCTCCGCCTTGTTTTTTGGCACGTCCACGTAGGGCTTGCCCGTGCGCAGGCCGATCTCCACGTCGTGCAGCACGCGCGTGCGCCCTTCGCCGCCTTCCGCCGTGGACTTGAATTCCCGGCGATGCGCCCAGACGAACGCGCGCAGGCGCTCGCTGAGCGCGTCCATGGCCTCCAGTTCGACGCCGAGCGGATCGCTGAAGCGCTGCGTCGAGGCCATCACCGCCTGGTCCAGTTGGGCGCGGATCTTGCGCGAAGCGATTTCATGGGCGCGATAATCGGCCAGAGCAGCTTCGACGTCCGCCCACGTTTCCAGTTCTTTCTTGATTGCGTTCCCCACCATTGGTTTCCCCCTTCGTCCGAACTGTGATTTTTCTGTTGAAATACGGACGCCGCAATCCCAGCCACGCCAGCATCCGCTCATAGATGCCCAGCGCTTCCGGCGGAGCTGCTCCCGTCCGCTTGGTGTTTTCCGCGTTGCGGGACACGCAGGTATTCCACTCGTCTCTCAAATCCAGGGAAAGAGCGTGCCAGCAGGCATCACAGAAAAGCTTTTTGCCCTTGGGGTTGTTGCCGCAGGCGCAGACTTTCGAGAGCGTCATGACGCGCACCAGGTCGATCTGGGTGTCATCCCGGACAACTTCCCCCTCGCGGTTTCGCGGCTTCCACATCGCCTTACCCCCTTACTTTTTCTCCGCCGGCGCGGGCACGGGCGCGGGTTTAGCCGCCGGCGGTGCTTGCACCGGGGCCGTGACCTTCACCAGCGTGCCGTTGTAAATGTTCAGTTGCCACTCGCCCGGGGTTAGCCCCTGGGCCTTGATTTCCGCCGCCATCAGGTCGCTCATGTCCTGCTGAAGCTGTTGCAGCTCCTGGGCCACGGTCTTGTAAGCCAGCTTGCCCAGCGGCGTCAGCGGCAGAACCTGCGGCGCGGGCGCGGGTTTCTTATCCTCGGCAACGGCAGCCCCGGAAAAAACCAACAAAAATGCGGTTCCCACAAAAACCTTCTTCAATCGACCTTTCATTTGTTCCTCCTCTCACTGTCCTTGAAGCTCTTTTCCAGCTCATCCGTTTCGAGCAGCATCTCGCGCCCCTTCCAGCCGTGGATAAATCCGGTCATAAACAGGCCCAGCGCGGTGGAGGGGCAGCAAACGGAGTGCCCGTTGGACGCCACCTGTCGTTTCAGGTCACACCCCACGCGCGTCGCTTCTTCGCCCAGAAAGTTATTCACCAGAACCTGCGCGGTACTGGCAAAGCCGGAGTCCTGGTCCTTGCAGGCGCGCCTGACCTCGTCGACCACAAGCCTGAACTGCTCCGCCGTAAACCGCTCCAAAGAATCAGACATGGTCAAACTCCCTTCGCGCAGAGAAAAGGTGTCAGGCGCCAGCGCGATGTTCCGCCGCTGCGCCTGGGGGCTCGGGATAATGGACATGTGCGGCTTGCCAGTACAGGCGTGTGCACGTTCGTTGCGCCTTTACGGCGCAACTCAGGCAAAGAGCATAGCCGTCATAGGTCCGATAATCGCGGCTTCCGCACCGCTGACAACGCTTTTCGGATTTCATCTTTTTGCGGTGGCGCCGCACCGCCTCCGTGTTGCTCATACTCAATCCTTCTCACCACTGAGGCGCTGAGGCACTGAGGAAGATGGAAATTAGAAATCAGAAGCTGGCGCAGTTTCTCATTTCCAGTTTCTAATTTCTGGTTTTCTCGGTGTCTCTGTGCCTCTGTGGTGAATCACTCTTTTACTCCATCCGCCTGGCTGTCGCCCGAGATCGACTGCCCCTGGGCCCATCTCCCCTGCGCCTTTTGCAGGCAGGTCTCGCCGCACACCGGATCGAACCCCGCCAGCACCTCGCCGTGGAATCGCCGCGCCATGTACCCGGCATCATCGTCAAACCGCACTTGAAAACGGTGGTTGGGCCGGTTCATCTCCGCCCCGCAAACCACGCACCAGGGCCCCCGATTTTGATTAGGATTTGCCATTTCCCCCATCCGATCTCCCCATCATCTGATCACCCGATAAATCGTGGGCGCGGCCCGCATCACGAAGCCCACCGCCGCCGTGCCGATCAGCGCCACTATCACCGCGTTAATCAAGGCCAGGAGGATGAGCAGAACCGCCTGGCGCAACACCTGCAAGCCTGCGTGCCCGGTGTTTTGATAACTCATAATTCCAAATTCCTCACCCGTGCCTGGAGAAGATCTGGCACACCTGGCAGAAGCCCAGAAAGGCCAGCACCCCGATGGTGGTGACAAAAATCCAGAAGGCCATCAGCAGCAGCCGGTGGATCCACAGGTCCCACTTCCACGCCCGCAAAGCCTGCCGCTGCCGCCGCCGGCTCTCCGCCGCCTGCTGCTCGAGGAGGTCCAACTCCATGTGGTTCATCCAGTCGTTAAACGATTTGCCCGGAGATGTCTCAATCTGTGTCGAGGTAGGTCGATCCATATCACTCTCCCCCTTTTCAATCACCGGTCAATTTGAACGGTTCCGTTGCCAGCAACGTCCCTTCCTCCGCATGCGCCCGGCAATAATCGGTGTCAGGCTCGACGTGTGTCGCGCACCGCTGGCACATCGGGATGTCGCACGTCTGCCCGGCCTTTGCCCCGCGCAAGGGAAATCACAGAGCCGGCTGGAAGGCCGACCACAATACTTGCAGGGCTTGGCGCGGTTCCCTCCGACGCATATGAAGCCGCGCGCTTCGCCGATTTGGAATGGATAGCAAGGCACTTCGTTCCCCCGATCTCCCGATCTCCCGATCACCCGATCTCTTCCAGAACCCCTTCCAGCTCGTTCGCCGCCGCGCGCATCACCTTGCCCGTCAGCACCTGGCCGTCGCGCTGGGCAATGTCCCAGCCGATTTCCACGATGTTATTGAGCCACCCGAAGCTGCCGTGCGACATCTTCACCAGCGCGTCAAACCCCTCGGAATCCCACTTCAGCCCCTGCCACTTGGTTTTGAGGATCATCTCCGTCTCGTTGCGCGTCAGGCCGGGCAGCTCCGCCTTGTGGAAGATGCGGCGGCGCAACCGTTCCAGGTCGTAGCGGGAAACCATCTGGCGCAGTTTCAAATCGCCGAACAGGGCGAGCGGAAATCCCCGCCGGCCGTCGGTATCGCGGAGGTCGGAAACTTCGTCCCAGATGGTGCGCAGCAGCTCAAAGGTGCGCACGGTCAGCAGGTCCGCCTGGTCGATGATCACCAGGATGGGGTCCTTGGCGAGGGCTTCCGCCACCGCCCGCTTCATGTCCCACATGTTGTGGCTCGCGGCGCCCATGCCGAGGGCGCGCACCAGGGCGTTCAGAATCGGCCGGCAACTGGTCAGCGGGTCGCACTCAATCCACACGTAGCTCACCTGGGGGTTCCGCTTGCGCCAGTACTTGATGGGGTGCGATTTCCCCGTGCCCGGCCGCCCCACCACCATGCCGATCACTTCCTTCGTGCGGATGCGCTCCAGCGATTGCAGGGTGATTTGCGCCGCCCGGGTCTGAAAAAACGCTTTGTCGTTGACGGTAATTTCGCTCATAGCTTCGACTCCACTTTCAAGCTGAGCATTTTTTCCGGGCGCCCGGCGCGGCGCTGGCGCTCCGCCTTGATCACCATCAGCTTGTTGTTGCGCCGCCTGCCCATCAGCTCCAGGCCTTCGGCCTGCTTTAATTCGATATCCGTGAGCGCCGCCGCCCCCGCCTTGTCCCGCTGCCAGGAGCGGGTGGAGCTGCGGATGAACGCCAGTACACGCTTGGAAGGCCTGCTCATGCTTCCCTCCTGGAACTCAATCGCAAACATCTGGCTAGTTGAAATCCCGAATTCCTTTTCCGCGTCTGCCATTTTCTCCCCCTTGAAATCTGCTTAATCCGTGAAATCTGTGGCTTAGCCTTCCTCCACCGTGCAGTCCTTGACGTCGTAAAGCGACGGCGCCTTGGAATCCGTGTCCGGCGTTCCGGCGATAAATTGCGCCGGATCCACCGCAGGCCCGGGATCGGCCTGCGCTTCTGCGGCCTGCGTCTCCGCCTCCAGGCGCTTGCGCCCGCGGTCGAGCGACGCCGCGTGGGGCAGGCCGTGGCCCTCGCCATGCAGCTCGGCGCGCATCGCCGCCAGCTCCTGGGCCGTGGGCAGGAAAGTAGCGGCGGAAAGCTGCTTCAGCCGGTCCTTGGTGAAGGTCGCGGTGTGGTGCTTCAGGCGCGCTTCCCGGGCAATAACCTCCCGCGCCGCGCCATAGGCCACATCCGGCACGCGCAGCGCGCGGCAAACGAACCGCCCATCGAAGCTCACAAAAGCGCTGTCCGGGTCGCTGGGGTCCACTTCCACCGTCATCTGTTTGCCCGTCAGCCACAGGAAGGCCTCATGGCGGTAGGTCAGCGTGCGCCCGGAAATCTGCACTCGCACCGCCGTGTTCTTTACCACCGCCTTCTGCGGAGGGTTCAGCATCAGGCTCGCAACCTGGTCGGCGGTAAGCCGGCGGCGCTCCATCTCGTCGTCAATCGGGGCATAGCGCGTGAAGGCTTCGAGCGGCGAGCAGTCCATGCCCTCGCCGCGGTGCCGGCGCGTGCCGTAGCAGGTGAGCAGGAAGTTTTCCAGCAGCTCCATGTATTCGACTTCCGAGAAGAGCGTGGGCGAGGCGAACGGCGGCCGTCCGCCTTCCGGGAGGGCGTGCCACTTTTCCGCCGCCTCCGCGTGCAGGAACAATTCCGCCGTCAATTTTTCCGGCTTATCCGTGGGGTCGGAGCCGCACGCCCCGCGCAGCGGGCGGTCGAAGGTCCGCAGATTGCCAAAGAACCGCTCCACGATTTTCGATTGCGCGTGGCACTCGCGCTCCCCCGTGCCCTGGTTGGTGCCGCTCGGCAGGGTATGGTGATAGCGCGTGCCGAAAGCCTCGATGCGCCCGATCTGCCGGCCATCGAGCGCGGTGCTTCCCCGCGCGCTCTCGCCGTTTACAACTATGGAAAGATAGTCCTTGCCATTATCTCCATCAGCATCAAGCGGGGCCATCCGCGTGCGCAGAATCGCCTCTTTCCAGGCTTTCAGCACGGAAGTGGCGCTGGGAACCATGCACAGCACAAAGCTGACCGGCCAGCGCGAACGGATATCGAGCCAGAAAGTAAGCCAGGGGCGGAACACCTGGCGCGGCTCGTTCGCGAGGTAAACGTTCAGGTCGGCCAGGTGATGGTCGCCCACCCACCAGTCGTTCGAATGGAAATCGTAGGCGCGCGGCGTGCACGGCGCCACGATCTCCTTGAAGCGCTTCGAGCCTTCCTGCGCCCAGATGATGGCGGGATCGTTTACGCCGGGCTCGTTCTTGCCGTGGCTGTAGTGCCACCGGTAAAACCGCCGCACGGCGGAGA
>Ga0182027_10016362_pt1 | contig 10133 bp, 14 predicted proteins | sample 712E1DmetaG_FD_121300 | JGI IMG/M metagenome (GOLD analysis project Ga0182027, IMG submission 121300) | Permafrost microbial communities from Stordalen Mire, Sweden - 712E1D metaG (Illumina Assembly) | ecosystem: Environmental > Terrestrial > Soil > Wetlands > Permafrost | place: Sweden... | reverse complement strand
TAATCATCCAATTCTTTTTGGGTTGGAAAACAAGTTCCGTAAATTCTGGTTAACATTTTATTTTTCTCATCCCCGCGCCAATAAGCTCCGGCTAAAGATAAAAGTTTAACTACGCCAATTTCTTCGAATGGTTTTTCCGAATGTCCGCCGCGGCATAAATCCTCAAATTCTCCGGATTTATATAAAGTAATCGGCTCCCCTTTTTCCTCAATCCCCGCGATCAATTCTAATTTATATGGATTGTTTTTGTAGATTTCTTTGGCTTCTTTTGCATTTACTTCCCGGTGAGAGAAACTCTTAAAACTGGGGAGAATCTTTCTCATTTCAGTTTCAATTTTTGGTAAATCCTCCTCGGTAATCGGATTTACAAATTCAAAATCATAATAAAAACCGTTTTCAATTGCCGGACCAATTGTTAATTTAGTTTCCGGATAAAGTTCTAGTACCGAAGCAGCTAACAAATGTGCAGCGGAATGCCGGACGCTATCAAGGTTTGTATCTTTTTGACTCATGAGCTGATTCTATCAGACTGCGTTGCGGGTGGTCAACTTATACTTTTGATACCACATCTACCTCGTTTAGCACAAATGGAGGTATTGTATGACTTTTTAAAGCATCAGATAAAGAAATAAATGGATTATCAGCTCTTGCAGCTCTTACTCTTGCAGGGATGCCGGGGTCAAGATCTACACCCAATTGCTCAATAAATGGGGCTTCGGCGGCATTTCTGGCTGCAAGTTGGTCGGCAGTTAAGAACCGGCAAGGTCTAGTAGCGTTTGAACCCGATGTTGTGGGTTCAAAAGAATCCCCGTTTTCTAAGCGTTGCATAGCCATAATTATTTAGCAAATAAATTCGGATTTTTATCAAATACAAATTGCATGACGTTTGCCACAAAATTTCCAACAGAGGGTATAAAGTTTACGTGTTTTAAAATGGGGGTTAAAATTGCAACAACTATCGAAAGTCCAATGGTTACTCCAAATGCCCAAGCGACTCCACCGATAAAATTATTGACAAATATTTTTCTGCGCGGTTCACTTGTCCGTTCGTATTTTTCCATTAATAAATTCAGGGCAACATAATTAGAATAAAAGACTTAAAGATGGGTGTCAATGGGTAGTTTACAGTTCAAGTTCGGTGGAGATTTCCCGCATGGCATTTAAGACAATGCCGATAAATTCCGGCAAAGGAATTTGCAGTTCTTTTTCGCAAGCTTTAATTTGTTCCCTGGATGCGCCTTTGGCAAATGAGGGTGAATCAAAGCGGTTCATAATAAACTCAACGGTTAAGGGCGCCAGTTTTTTCTCCGGATGCACTAAGGCTGCGGCAATGATTAATCCGGTTAACTCGTCGCAGCAATAAATACTCCAGTCCATAAAGCTTTGCGGCTTGCAATTATTGTTGGCAAAATTATGGGATTTTATGGCGTACATAATCTTAGGATCTAAGAGTGAGCCAATTTTTTCTTCCAAAACTAAAGTGTGTCTTTCCGGATGATTACGGCACATTTCATAATCCGCGTCATGCAAAAGTCCAACCAATCCCCAATTTGCTTCTTCGATGTCCGTTTGTTTTGGCGCTAAGCGTTTGTATAAGGATTTCATTGCGGCTTCGCAAGCCAAGTGATGTTTAATGAGGTTTTGGCTTTTGACGTAACTCGTCAGGATTTTGTAGGCTTCGTCTCTTGTCATATCTTAAATAACAAACATCGGGTAAGTACTTTGTGGGCCCTAGAAGAGTTCCTTAAGCCTTTGGCTTTAGGACTGTCATCTCATTTCATTCGACATTTCATTCGATGCCTTGCTTCTCCTCTTCTTTCCCCTTCACAAATTTCAGCACTAACGTACTGAAATTTATAAAGTGGGCCCTAGAAGAGTCGAACTTCTGACCTTTGCAATGTCAATGCAACGCTCTAACCAACTGAGCTAAGAGCCCTTTAAACGAGCCTTCCCTCAAAGACTCGTTTAATTCTAACAAAATAAGTGTCTTTTTACAATTTAGTATTACGGTTTAGGAATTTCTAAAAATTACTCCTTGATTTGGATTTCTGGGTATGGATAGAATTCTACTCAAGATCTCACCGGATAGCGGCATGAAATACACTATTGGCCCTCCCCGTGAAAAGACTCCCATAAGCGGGCGGACGTCTATTTCAACTTTTTCACCATCAAGAGTAACAGTTCTGGTTGTGTCCTTTCCAATTTTGGGTATTTCCAAGTCATCTCTCGTTCCGGATAAATCCATCGTTAGACCGGCAGCCTCTAAGCTTGAAAGTATGGTTGTTCTAGCCGCCTCTTGCTTGGTGGCATCTTCAGTTCTTCTGTCAATCAATCTGTCTGTCATAAAAGTCACCTCCTTTATTCGATGTATGTCATTACCGCATGTTTCTGTCTCTAGCGGGTCTTCGAGTGCTTCTCGGATCAACGGTGCTCTCCCTATTGGATCTGGATCGAAGCCGTGATTGGTAACTCTTCCTCTCGCATCTACCTCAACGTTAAAAACAGCATTCGAACTCATTGCATTTAAATCTGGTCTTGCTTGCCATTTTTCAACTCGTCTGGCTTTGCCTTTTGGATCACGTTCATTCCCTTTCATAATAATCACTCCCTTTCCCATAAAAAAACCGCCCTCATCAGGCGGGTTGCTTTTTTACAAAGTCAAACTCCCGCCCTCTAGGCGATAATTTGAAGCTTAATAATAAATAAAGATTTCATGTTCACTTACTATTTTATAAGAGGAAGGTCTTTGTTGTCAACGGTCGCTTATTACTTAGCGCTTCTTGGCGCTAAGTACTTTGCTCAATTCTTTCGAATTTCGCTCAGCCAACTTGCTGGGAAACAACCCGATCCGAAGATAAGGTGTAGCTGGTTCCGTGTTTTTTGGCGCTGTCCCAATAACCTTTTTTGCCTTTTTTGCCGGCGACCGCGTGCAGCCAGTCAGCTGAGTTCTCCACTTTTAGTCTGGCGTTTTTAATAATAGTTAACAAATATTCAAAGAATGATTCGTGGTATTTTCCTGCCTTTGCCGGCACACTATCCATAGAAATATCTTTAACTTCGACTTCCAATTCCTGAACGCTATTACTTAATTGTTTAATTTCGACCAAAATTTCTTGGATTTTTCCGCTTGTTTGGGCTTGTGTCTCCTGGCTTTCTCTCTTTTCAAAATGGAGAATTTCCGATTTATAATCGTAGCCAGCTTCAATATTGGCCAATTTCTCGGCAATTTTTTGCTGTTTTCGGGCTAACACTAATTCTTCGCCTTCGGTAAGATCGCCGGACATCGCTTGTTCGTTTTTTGCTCCCGATGCTTCCTGTCCGTCTTTGCCGTTTGTACCCAAAAGCTGTGACCACGCAGAGCTGATGCTTTCTTCCAGAAGGTCATCTTTCACAAAATTTGTTACTCCGTCGGCTGTATCTCGTATAGCGGCTTCGATGGGGTTTTTATCAAAATACTTTGATTTCTTGGTTTTGCTATTCATAGCACACTCCTATATATCACAGACCCCTTAAAAAATCAAGCGTTTTTTGCTGCCTGATGATGCCTGCTAAGAGGTAGCGGTTTTCCGTGAGGTTTTGCCTTTCCGCGTCTGTTTTAGCTTGGGCAATAGCTTCTTCAACTTCTTTATCTTCTACTTTTATCCCTTCGGTTTCGGCTATTTTTTGTAAGACAAATTCAAGTTTAATATCGGTTTCGGCTTTTTTCTGATAGTCTGCTCTTAATTGTTCAATTGTTCTGCCGGTTGAGGCTAAATATTGGTCTAAAGTTAATCCCAAACGTTTTACTTCATCCAAAGTTTGCGATAACAGCCGGTCGACTTCCTGCTCGGTGATAATATTCGGAATTTTTATAGTAACAGTTTCCAAAAGCGCTTTGGAAATGTCTTCGAAGCTAATTGGAGCCTGTTCTTTGCCCGGGACAACAATTTTTGTTTTAGCTGTAACTTTTTGGACCGCATCTTTATATTTTCCAAGTGTTACAACCGGTGCCTCGGCTGTAAAGGCTGTAAAGGCCCAGTCTTTGCCATCTTCGAGCTTCTCGACGTGAACCTTAGGAGACAGTACGGGATTAAGCTTGTGCTCTTTGAGAGCCTCTACGTACCCTTGTGGTAGGAGTTTCTTTAAAACATCTTCTCTTAAATGATCCTGGTCTATATTTTCTTCGACAATCGCTTTTGGAGCCTTGCCTTTTCGAAATCCGGGCATCTGTGCTTGTGTCACGTGTTCTGCTACGATCTCTTCTTTGGTTTTTTTAACTAATTCCCACGGCAAGTTTACCGTTAATTGAATTGTTCCGTCTTCGTCTCGTTTAATTGCTGTTGTCATATTTTTGGTGCCCAGGGGAGATTTCCTTCGGTCCCCTCAGGACTGTCATTTCGCAAAGCTCAATGCCTGGCTTCTCATCTCCCTAATGTGTGCCCAGGGGGAGATTCGAACTCCCAAGCCTTTAAAGGGCAATAGGTCCTAAACCTATCGCGTCTGCCAGTTTCGCCACCTGGGCTTACTTCAAGCGAACTGTAACAGAGCTTATTATACAGGAATTACATGGAAATCGAAAGAGCATCTTGAGGGTTTCTCAAGGCAAACTCCTGAATTTTATCCATGTAAAACTCAACGTGTCCGGCCCAAGCTTTGGAAGAGGCATAATTTGCTCCTATTCCGTAAATATCCTTACCGCCCCACTCGTCCATGTATCTTTCTCTTAATCCTTGGGAGATAGTATCAATTCCCTCGTCCCACGAGTTAAATCTGGTTACATTATCGCCATATACTCCCCAACCCCAGGCATTATACGAATCCGGAGGAATTTCCTTGCCAAAAGTCGATTCTACTCCCGAAATAGCCGCGACCAGCTTCCAGTCGAGATTATATTTATCAGCCATTTGAACAAAGTCCGCAGCATAGGGCGTTAAAGGTGAATCGTATTGTTTTAGAAAGTTAGTTAAAATTTTGACACGGGAGTCCAACCCTATCTGTTTAAGATTTGGGTTTTGGGTGTCTGAGGAAGAAACTGTGGCGTTATTGTATTGGGCGTATGCTTGGTGAGGAATAAGCATTATCGCTGCCGCAATTGCGATCAGCAAAAGTTTACTCTTCATAATAGTTATGGCGTTTTAGCCAATAAAAAATCCTAACGTATGTATTTGGAAAGACATACCTTAGGATCTGAAAAGGAGTATAGCAGGTAACTATAGGTTTGTCAAGGGGTAAACTATAGGTTAATGGCTAGCTGATTCATAAATTGGTTTACGCCTTTGGCCCAACTTCCGTTGCTGCCGGGGGTATATTTGGTCATTATTTGCTCCGGTGTCTCTAGGCCTTTTTGCTTATATTGTATGGCCAATGTTTTAGTAACCGTGTCAATTGCTTGGGCGTAATTATCGAATTTTGTGACTTTCTTAGCATAAATTCCAAAGCCCCAACAGTTATGTGAGTCTTTCGGAGCTTTTTTACACAGGTTTGATTCCTGCATGGCAATGGCCGGAACTAATCTGAAATCAAGATTGTATTTATCAGCCGAAGTAATTATTTCTTCCGCATATGGTAAAAGATCGGAATGGTATTTCTTAAAAAAACTTTTAACTGCAGTGAGTCTTGCATCTTGAGCTACTATGCTTGTTTTGAGCGTTCCTGAGGCTACAGGAAGGGCAGCAAAAGCCACGTGCGGATTATTGCCTAATGTAGCAAGGCTATTTTTTTGAAAAGTGGTAAAAGTTAAAAGCGATAACGCCAGAACCAAAACGATTGGGGTTAAAATCAGGTACGCAGTGAGCAGGAAGACCTTTCTCATCACCAATTAACATTGACAGATTGAGCTGATTTTGTCAAGTTTTCGAGGCTAAAAATTAAACCACTGTGTTTATTTTCTGCTTAGGATTTGCTATAGTGCAGACAGCGCATTTTATAAATGATTATTATTACAGGTACGATTGCTTACGATTACATCATGGATTTTCCGGGTGGATTCTCAGACCATATTTTGCCATCGGAAATCCACAAGATTAACCTTTCTTTTATTGTTAATAAATTTGCCAAAAGACGCGGAGGAACTGCCGGAAATGTTTCTTACTCTTTGGGTTTATTGAATATTCCCCATACTTTATTTACGGTTGCCGGCAAGGATTTTGATGACTACCAAAAAGAGTTCAAAAACTTGGGGATCGATCTTTCTTGCGTCACAATCGATAAAAATGAATATACTTCAACCGGCTTTGCAATGACCGATAAAAACGATAATCAAATTTGGGGATATTTTTATGGAGCCTCAGAGGAGATCAAAAATCTAAAATTAGAAAGCGTGGCTAAAAAAGATGATTTAGTCCTAATCGGGCCGTCAGGAGCTGCGGGTTCAATGTCTTTTGTAAAGCAATGTGTAGCCTTGGGGATCCCCTATATGTTTGATCCGGGGTTTATTTTGACTCAGGTTTCAAATGAGGATCTAGCGCTTGGCGCAAAGCATGCACAAATTATCATTGGCAATGATTACGAAATAAGCCTGATTAAGGATAGAGTTAAAGACTGGCCGGAGTTTTTCCATAAGAAAATGATAATTACTACACTTGGCGAAAAAGGCGCTTTAATTGACGATAAAGGAAAAAAATATGATATCAAGCCGGTTAAAATCAAAGAAGTAGTTGATCCAACCGGAGCCGGAGATGCCTGGCGGTCGGGATTTTTAGCGGGACTTAATAGAAATTTTGATCTTCAAACTTGCGGACAAATGGGAGCGGTAGCCAGCGCTTATGCGATTGAGCATTATGGAACGCAGGAACATACCTACACCAAAGAGGAATTTGCCCAAAGATATAGACAAAACTTCAATACTTTGTTAAAGTTGTAAAGTTATGACTAACAAATACGATGTTAAAGATTTGGATTTGGCCCCAAAAGGAAAACTAAAAATTGAATGGGCTAGCCAACAAATGCAGGTTTTAGCTTCAATTAAGACCAGATTTGTCAAAGAAAAACCGCTTAAAGGCTTAACAATTGCCGCTTGTTTGCATATTACCAGTGAAACCGCCAATCTTTTAATTACCTTAAAAGCCGGTGGAGCTACGGTTGTTGCCTGTGCTTCCAATCCCCTTTCGACCCAGGATAGCGTGGCCGCGTCACTGGTTAGAGATTATGATATTCCGACATTTGCGATTAAAGGTGAAGACAGCAAGCTTTATTACGAACATTTAAACGCGGTTTTGGATTTTCATCCGCAAATTACCATGGATGACGGAGCGGATTTAGTCCACGAATTGCACACAAAAAGAAAAGGTCAATTAAAGGAATTGATAGGCTCATCAGAAGAAACAACTACCGGAGTCATTAGGCTTAAAGCAATGGAAAAGATGGGTGCTTTGGAGCTTCCGGTAATTGCAGTTAATGATTCGGATACCAAGCATTTATTCGACAATAGATATGGAACAGGACAATCGACCATTGATGGTGTAATTAGGGCAACTAATGTGCTCTTGGCCGGAAAAACGTTTGTGGTTTGCGGTTATGGCTGGTGCGGACGTGGTATTGCGATGCGCGCCAAAGGATTAGGTTCAAAAGTCGTTATCACCGAAATAGATCCGGTTAAAGCTTTGGAAGCGGCAATGGATGGTTTTGAGGTAATGAAAATTGAAGAAGCAGCACCAATCGGTGATATTTTTGTTTCAGCCACCGGAGATAAACATGTAATTTCTCTAAACGTAATCAAGCTTTTGAAAGATGGTGCAATTATTGCTAATTCCGGGCATTTTGACGTAGAAATTGATATGGCAGGGCTTGAAAAAACTGCCACAGCCAAAAGAAGATTAAGGGATAGTTTGGATGAATATATAATGCCGTCGGGCAAAAAAGTGCATGTTTTGGGTGAGGGCAGATTGGTTAATTTAGCTGCAGCCGAGGGACATCCGGCAGAAGTAATGGATATGTCGTTTGCCAACCAGGCAATGGCGGCGGAATTCTTTGTCAAAAATAAAGGTAAGCTGACCAGTAAAGTTTATATTTTGCCTAAAGAATTAGACCAGAAAGTGGCTCAAGAAAAACTTAAGGCGATGGGGATTTCAATTGACACATTAACCGCGGAACAAAAAGAATATTTATCTTCCTGGACTGAGGGTACACAATAAATTTTCAAAAAATTAAACGCTTAAAACTTTTGTTCCGCTTTTAGCCACTTTGTTTACTTTTATGGCAACTTCTTGGCCTTTTTTGCCGGAATCGATCATTTCATGATCGAGTTGCATTGAGAGAATAGATTGTTCAAACTCATCTTCTCCATGCACAAATTTAACCTGATCCCCCGTTTTAATGCCCTTACTGAGTTTAACAACCGCGACGCCTATTTTATCGTAGTAGTGAATAACTTCTCCTAAAGATGTGTTTTTACTCAAAATTTTCACCCCCTCTCGATTTAAAAAACGATAATTCCGTTATCCTCCTTTTTTATTAAAAAGTCAAATTTTCAAAGCTTGAGCATTAAAGGAACATTATGTATAATAGTAAAACGCGGTTACAGCGAAAGTTGACGATTTAGCGCTGTCGCGTTTCCTTAAAGGAAAATCGTCGGGAAAAACCGCGAGGTTTGTCCCGAGCAACGCTAGCGGGCGTAGTTCACCGGTAGAACGTCTCCTTGCCAAGGAGAAGGTAGTGGGTTCGATCCCCATCGCCCGCTCAATAAGAATATTAAAATTTCTGCCCCTTAAATTTAATGGCAAACATTGTTGATACAGATAAAAGATTACGTTCCTGGGGTTTACGATCAGAATGTGTGGTATTGGCAAGAGGTGCAGTCATTGTAGATCTTGGTAAAGCTGCGCATTTAAGCAATCCTCCGGGGAGAGGAATTCATATTGTTGCAGAAGGAAAAGGTTTTGATGCTCCCCAAAGAGCGCTTTCTGAAGCACGATCTCTAGATATCCAATGTCGGCAATCCTGCTCTTCTAGGAATCAGTGTTGGCCCGATGCAGGGGCAGTTAAAGGAACAGATGGAAGCTGGAGACCAGCAGTTAGACCGCATCACCAACGACCATAAATTCTTACATTAGTAAACAGGCTTACAGTCTTTTCTTAGAAATTGATTTATACTTAGTACTATGGAAACTGCAACATTGGCCGGCGGATGTTTTTGGTGTACGGAAGCAATATTTAAAAGATTAAAAGGCGTAAAATCGGTAACGTCAGGTTATAGTGGTGGCACAATTGAAAATCCTAGCTACGAACAAGTTTCATCGGGCACAACCGGCTACGCCGAAGCGATTCAAATCGAATTCGACCCCAAAGTTATCCCCTTCGAAAAAATCTTGGATGTGTTTTGGCATACGCATAATCCAACCACTTTAAACAGCCAAGGTAACGATGTTGGCACACAATACCGCTCGGCAATTTTCTATCAAACCCAAAAGCAAAAAGAAATTGCGGAAAAATCAAAAGTGGATTTAGAGGCAGAAAAAATTTACAAAGATAAAATAGTTACCGAAATAATTCCGTTTACAAATTTCTATTCTGCCGAGCATTATCATAAAGATTATTACGATAATAACAAAGAAGATTCGTACTGCACGTTTGTGATTAACCCGAAAATTCAAAAATTAATGCAGAAATATGAAAAAGATGTAAAGGAGGAATACAAAAATGATGCTGAATAAATTAACCGATGAAGAGGCGGCGGTAATTCTTGGTAAACAAACGGAAGCGCCGTTTAGCGGGCAGTACGATGAGTTTTTTCAGAAAGGAATATATGTTTGCAGGCGGTGTAATAATCCTTTGTATTCTTCGGAAGCAAAATTCAAATCCGGTTGCGGCTGGCCAAGTTTTAATGATGAAGTAAAAGGTTCAGTCAGACGAATCCCCGATCCGGACGGAATGCGGACGGAAATTGAGTGTAACCGTTGCGGCGGTCATTTGGGCCATGTTTTCCTAGGTGAGGGATTCACGGAGAAAGATACAAGGCATTGCGTTAATTCCCTCTCAATTAAATTTATCCCCGAAAAATAGATTTACCTTACTTGACAGACAAAAACGGTGGCCATATAATCCATCCAAATGAATTGGCGAATAGATGCAAGATCAACGACTCCACGTCTTGGTGAATGGACTCCAAGATCAGATTATGAGGCAGAAAAAGTTGGTGCTTTAAGAAGAACACTTAT
>Ga0182027_10016359_pt1 | contig 10134 bp, 8 predicted proteins | sample 712E1DmetaG_FD_121300 | JGI IMG/M metagenome (GOLD analysis project Ga0182027, IMG submission 121300) | Permafrost microbial communities from Stordalen Mire, Sweden - 712E1D metaG (Illumina Assembly) | ecosystem: Environmental > Terrestrial > Soil > Wetlands > Permafrost | place: Sweden... | reverse complement strand
CCGGGACGCTTCGGGTAGTCGGCGGCCTCGAATGCCGCGGGGGGCGCTGCCTTCGCTAGGCGAGCCAGCGCTTCCTTCGCGGCGAGTCCATCGGGTTCAGCAGCCAGGATTGCGAACAGGCCCCTCACCATCTCCCCGGCTCGTCGGGCGGTAACCTCAGCCATTTCCGTCTCCCCCAGCATGCTTCGGGTAACTGCGACCATCGTAGATCGTTGGGGAGGCGATCAACGAGAGTTGTCGACGTGTTCGGAGTGCGGTGCCCGAGGTGCCAGTCAGGACGGCTGCGCGTACGCCCCGCTGGAGGTATAGAGGTACCTCTGGAAGCCGAGGAAGAGGCCTCGGATCTGCTCCGGGTCGCCGAGATCGGCAGCGGCGTCGGCGATGGCCTTGTACCTGAGCTTCAGCAGTGGAGCGAGCTTGTCCCCGTCAAGTTCGCCTACGCCCTCCTTGGCGTACTGGCCGAGGACGAAGTCGATGAAGGCTTGCTGCCGGACGCTATACCGCAGTCGGACCTGATCGCTCGCGTCCGCTGCCCTCTTGACACGCGTCAGGGGCGGCAAGGCGTAGGCCACGTAGGCAAGGACATCGAAGATGTCGCTGTTCTCGGCGTCGATGACGCGCTGCATCTCGGACAAGGCATCCGCGCCGAAACCTCTGTCCGCCAACCCGGCCAGCAGAGCCTTCCTCGTCTCGGGAACGCTCCAGATGGCGCGCAGGTCGTCCTCGCTCGTGAAGAACTCCGGTAGCGCCCCGAACAGGCTCACGAGGAACTCCGCAGCCGACATCGGCTTCCCCGAAGGGTCCCAGAAGGTCGTCTGGACCATGCTCTGGATGGTGCGCTCCTTGCCGTCGGCGAGCTTCACGATGATCTTCGCGGGCGGCGGCTCAACGTCCTCTGCGACCTTGTGGTCGGTCGGTTCCTGAGTCGGCCCTGCGACCACGCCTGCCTTCGGCGTGGTGACCTCTTCGGGCTCGCCGTCCCACTCAGGGTCGCTGAAGTGGTGGTGGGCCTTTACGAAGTCGTAGATCGTGAAGTAGTCCTTGCCGTCGTAGAGGCGGGTGCCACGACCGATGATCTGCTTGAACTCGATCATCGAGTTGATCGGGCGCATCAGGACGATGTTGCGGATGTTGCGGGCATCCACGCCGGTCGAGAGCTTCTGGGAGGTCGTCAGGATCGTGGGGATCGTCTTCTCGTTGTCCTGGAACTCCCGCAGGAACTGGTCGCCCCTGGCACCCTCGTTGGCGGTGACGCGGACGCAGTAATTGGGGTCGCGGCTGGACTTGATCTGGTTGATCAGGTCGCGGACCGCCAGGGCGTGATCCTGCGTCGCACAGAAGACGATGGTCTTCTGGCGCTGGTCGATCATGCTCATGAAGAGACTGACCCGGTACGCCTCCCGGGCTTTGATCTCGATTATCTTGTTGAAGTCCGGCTCTTCGTAGACCCGGCCCGCCTCGACGGCACCTTCGACCACCGTGTCGTCCGAGGTGTAGACGTACTCGTCCATCGTGGTCGAGATCTGCCTCACCTTGAAGGGCGTGAGGAAGCCGTCGTTGATCCCTTCTCGCAGGGAGTAGATGTAGACCGGGTCGCCGAAATACTTGTAGGTGTCGATGTTGTCCTTGCGCTTCGGGGTCGCCGTCATGCCCAGCTGCACGGCCGGGGCGAAGTAGTCGAGGATCGCGCGCCAGGTGCTCTCGTCGTTCGCACCGCCACGGTGACACTCGTCCACCACGATGAAGTCGAAGAAGTCGGCCGGATACGCGCCGAAGTACGGCGTCTCGCCGTCGCCGCTCATGAAGGTCTGGAAGATCGTGAAGAAGATCGAGCCGTTCTTCGGGACCTTCCCCTTCTGGCGGATGTCAGCTGGCTTTATGCGAACGAGGGCGTCTTCTGGGAAGAAGGAGAACTCGTTGTACGCCTGGTCGGCGAGGATGTTGCGGTCGGCCAGGAACAGGACCCGTGGCTGACGGGTCGGCTCGCCGCTCAGGTTCCAGCGGGTCTTGAAGAGCTTCCAGGCGATCTGGGCGGCGATCCCGGTCTTGCCGGTGCCTGTCGCCATCGTGAGCAGGATGCGCTTCTTCCCGGCAGCGACCGCCTCCAGGACATTGTGGATGGCGATGTCCTGGTAGTAGCGCCCGCCCCACGTTCCACCCTTCGTCTCCGGGGGCACGGTGGCAAAGCGATCCCGCCATGCATTCTGCTCCGCGAACGTGCTCGCCCAGAGTTCCTCGGGCGTCGGGTACTGAGCGACCTCACCTTCGGTGCCACTGGCCATGTCGATCTGGTAGATCTTCTGGCCGTTGGTGGCGTAGGTGAACCGAATGGCGAGCTTCTGGGCGTATTCCTTGGCCTGCGTGACACCCTCGGTGTAGGCCGCGTCCCACGGCTTCGCCTCGATCACGGCCAGCTTGGTGTTGCGGTATCGCAGGACGTAGTCGGCAATGTCTGGCCTGGACCGCTTCCCGCCCCCCTGGAGTCGGCCCTGGGTGATCTGGTACTCGCGGTGGATGCGACTGCCCTCGACCTCGCCCCAACCAGCCGCCTTGAGCGCTGGGTCGATGTGCTCGGCGCGCGTCTCGGCTTCGTTGAGGGGCTTCATGTCAGAGCGCTCCGCTGAAGGCTTGGTGGAGGAGGGACTGCTTCAGCCCATCGAGTGCGTCAAGCTTGCGCCGGTAGACAGATGCAAGGTGTCTGGTTTCTACGGCGACACGATCAAGGTGTTCCACGATCCGCTCCTGTTCAGGCAGCGGAGGTACGGGGATTACGGTGCCCTTGGCTTTGATAATCGTGTATGTCCCGACGGTTGCTCCCACCGAGTCGTCGATCTGCTTCCTCAAGAACTCCGACCTGAATGCATACGCGACAAATCGGGACTCAACGTCGCTTATCTTCTTGAGCCAGATAATGTTGCCGTCCTTGAAGTAGAAGCGGTCCGTTGCCTTGACGACGTAGCAGATCCCCAGCGTGCCGACGCCTGTGACCATGATGTCGCCGGTTGTGGGAATGCCGTGCTTTGCGGAGTAGCGGTCGTACATCTCTTCGGAGATGAACAATTCATTGTTCACGAAGCCATCACGAGCCAGCTTCACGATTTCTCGCGCCCTGTAGAACGGGACGCCCTCCCGCCTCCAATCGGCTTCGAACACCCTCTTGCTGGAGGTTATGTCGAAGAGATCGCCTAGACTCCTCAATTCCCAACTGCCCGACCTCTCCTCGCGCTGCGAGAACGTGGCGCTAATGCGGCTCTCGAACACGGCTTGGGCATTGCGTAGGTTCTGTTCGGCGTTGGCGCGGGCCGAGGCGATGGCTTTGAACGCCTCGTCGAGCATGCCGATAATCCGACGCTGCTCTTCGAGTGGCGGAAGTGGGATCGTTGCCAGCTTCACATTCTGGAGGATGATCCTCTTGATGGCCGCGCCCGTCATCCTGCCGACGATGCCCCTTAGGCCATCGGGGCTTTGCAGGTAGTAGCAGAGGAACGCCGGGTAGAGGGCCGCCGGGTCCGTCTTGATCAGACAGACGCTGGACAGGAGGCTGAACTCCTCATCGAGCGTATTGAGCGTGACGTTTCCGGTACTCGCGCCATCTTTCGTCAGTAGCACGTCTCCCACCCGCGGTTGGCAGCGCGGATAGATGCGGTCATGGAAGTCCCGCTCGACGTAGGAGACATCGCCAAGGTTTAGGTTGTTCATGCGTATGTTCTTGGACGTGATGTAGAGGAAACGGCCGTCGCCGGGAGCATCGAACTGCCTCTTCGGCGACTCGTGTGCTCCGTCCTGAATGGTTGGGCAGACCTCGGCCAATCTTCTTGTTTGCCACGCGGTCTTCACAGCAAGGCCCTGATCTTATCCAGGACCTCTTTGCTCTCCGCGTCGAGCGCGGCGATCTCGTCGAGGATCTCCTGCGGCGTGCGGTGCGCAACCTCTTCGCCACCATCCGGGTTCTTCACCGAGAGGTCGAAGGTCGCGGTATCGACGCTCGCGATGTCCACGGACCAGGACTTCGGTGAGTTCGCGAAGGTCTTCTGGAGCACGACGAACTCGGCCAGATCAGCGTCGTTGAGCGGGTTGGTCTTGCCCATGTTCCGGCCCGGTTGGAGCTGGTAGTACCAGACCTTCCGGGTCGGGGCGCCCTTCTCGAAGAAGAGCACGACGGTCTTCACGCCCGCGCCCTGGAATGCGCCGCTGGGCAGGTCCAGGACGGTCTGGAGGCTGCAGCTTTCGAGGAGCAGCTTGCGCAGGCTGACCGAGGCGTTGTCGGTGTTGCTCAGGAACGTGTTCTTGATGACGATGCCAGCACGTCCGCCAGCCTTCACGATCCTGATGAAGTGCTGGAGGAAGAGGTAGGCAGTCTCGCCGGTCTTGATCGGGAAGTTCTGCTGGACCTCGTTTCTCTCCTTCCCCCCGAACGGCGGATTGGCCAGGACCACGTCATAGCGGTCCTTCTCCTGAATGTCCGCGAGGTTCTCCGCCAGGGTGTTCACGTGCAGAACGTTGGGAGCGTCGATGCCGTGCAGGATCATGTTCATGATCGCAATCACGTAGGCGAGGCTCTTCTTCTCCTTGCCGTAGAAGGTACGTTCCTGAAGGGTTTTCAGGTCGCTCGTCGTCAGCCCGGGCTTGGCGCTCAGGTACTCGAACGACTCGCACAGGAAGCCCGCTGAGCCGACCGCCCCGTCGTAGATCCGCTCCCCGATCTTGGGATCGACAACCTTGATGATCGCCCGGATGAGCGGGCGGGGCGTGTAGTACTCGCCGCCATTGCGCCCGGCGTTGCCCATGTTCCTGATCTTGGCTTCGTACAGGTACGAGAGTTCGTGCTTCTCGGTCTGCGAGCGGAACCGGAGGCCGTCGATGATGTCGATCACTTCGCGCAGGTTGTAGCCGCTCTGGAACTTGCTCTTGATCTCGCCGAAGATCTCGCCAACCTTGTACTCGATGGTGTTCGGGCCGGTGGCGCGCTGCGTAAAGCCGCGCAGGTACGGGAAGAGTTTCTGATCGACGAACTCGCGGAGGTCGTCGCCGGTCAGGGCGTTGTTGTAGTCGAGCTTTCCGTCAGAGGTCTTGGGAGCCGCCCACGTTGCCCATCGGTAAGGGGCCGCCAGGATGAAGCCGTACGCCCTGCCTTCGAGCGCGGCCTCCATCGCTCTGTCCTGTTCGAGGGCGTCGAGGTACTTGAGGAAGAGCAGCCACGAGGTTTGCTCGACATAGTCGAGTTCGCTCGACGAACCGGCGTCCTTGCGAAGGACATCGTCGATGTTCTTGAACGCCTGCTCGAAGATTGGTGCCCCTGCCTTTCGTCAATCCGCGCGGGCCGCGGCGTCGTGGCCGCCGGTCGGTATCGCGTTCAGGATACGCGGCGGGCATGCGCGAGTCGGGGCCAGCTTGCGAGCACTACGCGAACATTGTGTCGCGGCAGCCCAGGCTCAACCGTTATCCGGCGCGCCGAGCGTCGCCCAGGCTGACGACTTTGCGTTCGTAGAATTCGCGCCGCAGCTCGTCGAGTTGGTGGAGCGTCCCATCGGGACCCCGGTACTGCCAGAAGCCCCAGCCGTTCGTCTGGGGATAGGCTCGCCCGGTGGGCGAACCGAGGACGGACTTCCGCGCCATGCCGCCGGCCGTTGAGAGCGAGTCGTAAACGGCGCCGTCGAAGACGACGCGGTCCGGCCCTTCGATGCGCGCAGTCAGATCAGTCCCGCGGTAGTGGTGCTCGACCTCGAGTGGCACACTCACGAGACCGGCGCTGATGAGCTGCCCGAGCGAGACCTGGCGCCAGGGAGTCCCCTCGCCCATCTCCGCTGAGGGCGGCTCGCCTTTCGATGCGGGTTCATTCGCGGCTGTCTTCGCTTCCTTGGGCGGAGCGACGGGACCAGCCTCGGGACTGGCCGCGACCGGGAAGTCGAACGTAGTTCGGAGGCGACCCAGGCTCGAACGGACATCGGCAGGGCTCAGAGCCTGCGCCTTGGCTCGGATCAGGCGAACGAGTGCGGGATCTGGCTCGGGTCCGAACAGCCCGACCAGAGCATCCTTGGTCTGACGATCGACGAAGTCCGACTTCCAGAGCACATCGATCAGATGATCCGCCATCTGTGCCTTCGCCAAAAGCCGCAGGGTCTCGCCCGGGCGTGTGTCGGGATCGGCAACGCGAACGGTCCGGAAGAGCTTTTGCTCGACCGGAACGGTGGCGTGGCTGTTGTAGATCCGCCATTCGTTGCCGTCGGTGAGAGCCACCCACTCCACGCCTGCGACCGTGGCGTAGGCGAGGATCTGGCTTGTCCATTTGTGATCATCGACGTGGACGCCGAGGGCCTTGGCTTCGATGAAGAGCCGTGGCTCGCGGAGGAGGAAGAGGGCGTAGTCAACAGGGTTGTCGGTCGAGAGACGCTTGTACTCAAGCTTCACGTCCTCGAGGTCTTCGGTGTCCCAGCCGAGGGCGCGGAGCACGGGAACGATGAGCGAGGCCTTGGTGTCCTGCTCGCCAATGCTCTGACGCTGATACTTCGCGATCCGGTCGCGCACGGTGACCAACGCGATATCGAGATCCGCCACGGCTGTGCCCTCTGTCAGCGCCATGGGAGTCAGGACGACCGCACGAGGCGCTGGTCGGGGCGATCGCAGGCCGCCATCGTAGCCCAACTTGGGATACTCCCAACCCCGAATTAGCGTGCCTGCCACGATGGCGTGGCAGCACCTGTGACCAAGTCTCTCTTCAGTCCGGCCTATCAACGGCTGTGCGGCTGGTTGGTCGACGGCCGCAAGGCCGCGCGCCTCTCTCAGATGCAGCTCGCCGAGAAGCTCGGGCGACCGCAGTCGTTCGTCTCCAAGTACGAACGCGGCGAACGACGACTCGACTTCATCGAAGTGTTCGAGATCGCCGAAGCACTGCAGGTCGATGTGTGCGATCTCGTCACTGAGCTTAGGCACCCGCCCGCATAGAACCGGCCCAATGGCTCGTCAGCGGCCCGCCGGACCCGAGGCCTGGATCGGCCGGATGAACTCCTCCAACGCCCACGCTGGAACCGACGCTATTCCCCGAGCGCGCCGAAGGCGCGACCGGCCTACGGGCCCGCCAGCACATATCGAGAGTCCGACTTGGAGGCTGCGCCGGTTCGAGGAGTGGCCCGAAGTGCGCCACGACTATTCGCTCAATGCCCGCCGTCGATCCACAGCTGGTGACAATGCGAATAGTCGCCCTAACGGTGAACGGAGGGAGACGCCGCGCGCGCATGAAATCCTACGGAGTCTTCCTTGGGGTCAAGCTTGTGGCCTGTTGAACCAAGGAATCGATTTGCGGTTTGGCGCTGGGCCCCATTCCATTAGGTCCTAGGGCCAGTTGGTAGACATCAAATGCAGTTTGGTACGCCTCTTGTTGTGCAGTTGGGTAGCCCATAAGGGTTTTACCAGCATAGCCATAGAAGATGGCGACTAGTGATCCGTAGTTCCCAATGCGTAACGATGGATCTCGTGTTTTGTCCGCTGCTACCGCGAGCACGCCGTCAAGTTGTGTCTCGACGTCCTGTTGTGTCAAAACTGAGCCTGAATCCGATACAACCTTAGAAATATCAGCCTTAACTTGAGCTGTTGTGACAGGTGATTGGGGTATTTCTGATGGGTTGGGATTGGTAATGCTGTCAACCGGCGGAACCACAAATGGTGTTGCTGCAGGTTCAACTGTGGCAGTGGCTTCTGTCGTTTTGATAGGCGTCGCGGAGGCTGTTTCTGATTCCGTCGCAATAGGTGATTCCGTATGTAGTGCAGTCGCTCCCGATGTTGGAGCTCCGCCCGCTCCGCAAGCATTCAAGACAAGCGCTGGAACTAACAATCCAAGTGCCTTGAATTTCCGACACCCCGACAGGGGAGTGGTATTCGTTGCCAAACGGGGAGGCTCTGGCACCCGTGGCCCCTTCCCGCGCCTACGCACGGCCAGCCTCCAATAGCTGAGACTCGATCCCCTCTGCCGGTGATTGCCTGTTTTGGCGTCGGGCCGTCATCAGGACGTCTCCCGCCGCAGCGCCCAGGCCCGCTAGCGCGCTGAGGAGACCCAGGATCAGACCTGGCGCGAACGACGACCCGCTATTTGAGAGAACGAAGACCGGGAAGGTTATCCAAGCGAGCGCGACCGTTGCGAAGCAAGCCACGCTGATCCAAGAGACCGCATGCTCTCCTCTTACGACGCGGTAGGCGGCCGCCAAGAACGCGACAGACGCGGCAGACAGCATCACCAGATCGAGGACTTCGCCGGCTATCAACTCGGCTTGAGTGACGCCTGTATTAATGCTGGATAGGCCCGCCGACGCCAGCAGCAGCAGTATCGGAGACGCATGGGCCGGCGAGTTGGGCCAACACATGCCTAGAAGACAGAACTGCGCTGCGAGTGTGACCCAGGGCAGAGTGAACGAGACCAGCAGCGTCGCGGCTGCAAAAAGTGCGACGCCGGCCGGGAGTCTGGATGCCCAACCCCCTAACTCTCCGGAAGCACGCACTCGGGCGGGCGAGGAAACCACTAGTGGCACCGGCAGCGGTGGTTTCGGATCAGATTGTGGTTCAGGGCCGTGCAAAGAACCGGTCACGATGGGTATTCCTTGGGACCCAACAGGCCGCCGCTCGGCCCCAAGCGGCCGTTGCGCGCCACCTCAATTGGTCCGGGCGGCAGCCCAGAAGCCTCCGGGCGATGGCATGCGCGCGCCACCCGGTGAGTCCCGTAACGGAAAAGGCAACCCCAAGTCCCGGTCAAATCACCCTCTGTAGCTTTGGCCAACAGCGGGACGCAGTCGGTTGGCCAATGAACTGAGTCAAAGGTACTCGGACGCGGGCCTACCTGCTGAACCGATAAGCACGGCGGCGCCGCTTCGATTCAGCTGGCTGTGGCCTCGCTGACGGGAGGCGCCACGATCGTGAGGGCCTCGTTATATTTGGTCAAGGTGAGAGTGAGGTCGATACTTCCGAGTGCGGCAGAGGTGGCTATCATCGCCAACTTCGCCGGCTGGACGCTGTCCACGTAAGCCCAGTGGTCGAAAGACGCGCTGTCGAGGGCAATACCGAGCCCCGGGAGGTCTGCTGCCGCTATCTGCGCATTCAGAGCGCCGACCGGAACCGAAACGTGGACATGATAGGCGTCCCGACCAGCGACATCGTCCCGTCCGACCAGCGTTGCCGTCGTACCGGGAGCATCGAGAGTATGTTTGAGGAGGTCGAGCGCATCGGCAAGACCGAAGGTGGCGCTGGCTGTCGTGTCCGTGATGGGCTGACTGACTGTGGCTTTGGACTTCGTGTATTTCTCCCCAGAGATGCTCGTCCGGCTGTATGTGTAGCCGTCGACCTGGATCAGGTCAGCCGTCAAACCAAAGAGCGCCGGGTCCGAAGCCAAGACATGGAACGCCCGCTTGGCAATGTCCACGTCCCCGTTGAACGAAGCGCCGTCGAGCTTGATCGTCCCGGAAAAGCCGCTCAACCCCGTGAAGCCAAGCGCGCCCAGGGTACTGATGCTGACAGATCCGCTGAGAGTTCCCTCCACATGTACAGTGCTCGCCGCACTCCCACGGTTCACGCTGCTGGTGACGATCTGGATCGGGTCCGAGATGGGAGGTTGCGTAGGCGTCGCCGAACTGCTACCGCAACCGGCGATGGCGAGGATCACCGCCCCCATTGCTGCAGTGTGCCATCGAAAACTGACCAAGTCGTCCTCCATGCCCAGCGGGCGGATCCCCTATCCCCAAGAACAGGCAAACTGGTTCGCCCCAACTTCGATAGTGTCCGACGTCTCGCCGGTTGGGTCCTGGCCGACGGCTTCGCGGTCGGTGCAGGAGCTACGAAAGTAGGCGGAGCCGAGGCACCGGAAGCGGATGGCAGCCGCGATCCGATTTCGTGCAGAACATCGCAAAGGTCCACCTCTCGCTGCCGAACAATCGGACGCCAGCACGGTATGTCCGGGTGCGGCGCGCGCATGTGCTTTCCGTCGAGTTCCTTTCTGGCCGCGTACATGGGCGTTCCGCAGCCGATCCGCACCGATGTGGTCATAGCGTGAGGTCCGAATGAGCGCATGGTGGTGCGAGAGTCACTAGGCAGCCCTCATGGCCGGGCCAGTCGTCGCGCCCGGAGTACAGTCACTCCGCAGGCCGTCTGGTCCGT
>Ga0182027_10016358_pt1 | contig 10134 bp, 7 predicted proteins | sample 712E1DmetaG_FD_121300 | JGI IMG/M metagenome (GOLD analysis project Ga0182027, IMG submission 121300) | Permafrost microbial communities from Stordalen Mire, Sweden - 712E1D metaG (Illumina Assembly) | ecosystem: Environmental > Terrestrial > Soil > Wetlands > Permafrost | place: Sweden... | reverse complement strand
TCGACGATCGGTCTGGCTGCCATCGTATAAAGGCGCAGCTTCACTCCACTCTCCTCGATCATCTGAAACATCACCTGCTTCATGGTCTCGATGTCGAAAAAGATGCCGCTCTTCTCAGACTGCAGTTGCCGAAGGCCATTCGCGTTCCTGAGGCGCTCGTGAATCTCTTTCACCAGCCCCTGGAGGTGATCGTTATCCGTGCCGGAAAAAAAACCCATCAGACCCGCTGTCCCGTTGCCCCCCATGAAACCGTTTTGCTCGATGAGTGCGACGGAGGCGCCGGCCCTGGCCGCCGCTACCGCCGCACTTACACCCGAAGGGCCGCCGCCGGCAACTAAGACATCCACATTCTCAGCTACTGGGATCGCCCGGGCGGGCTCGGTAATCCGCGCTTTTCGAGTACGCTCCCCGCTGGTCGTCTGGGTAGCACTGGGTCGCGCAGGTTCGGATTGTCGATCGCCGTCGAAGGCAGTCGACTTCTCCGTACCTAAAGCGATTGCCGGTACTGCGGAAGCGACTTTGATGAAACCGCGTCGATCCAGACCGTGGGACTGCCTCCGGAACCGAAATAGATGGGCGTTCATCGTCGTTAGAAGGAATACTTCAAGCCCAACTGGACCTGCCGCATGTTGGTCGTAGTGCTGCTGACCACTCCGAAACCCTGATGAGCGGCGGTGGCTGGCATTCCGGCTTGCGCCGCGCCCGCCAGAATATTCAAGGTAGGCATTCCCCAATTCGGGTGGTTGAGGCCGTTAAAGGCCTCGAACCGGAACTGGAGGATATGGTTCTCCTTGTATGGCATGTGAAATTCCTTATGCACTTCGAGGTCGCAGTTGAATGTACCTGGGCCCTCCATCGTGTTTCGTCCAGCATTGCCGAACTGCCCCGGAGGCGCCTCGACATAGGCCCCCAGGCTGTAATACCTGGAGGGCGTCGGAGATCCCAGATAGGGGCTCAGACCCGTGGCATTGGGACGGTCATATCCCCCCTCGGCGGTGCTGGCGTTGTCCGCTGCGCCGATGGTCAGGTTCCCGGGCACGCCACTTTGCAGGGTTACGATGCCGCCCGTCTCCCAGCCGCCAATTATGCCGTTCAGCAAAGGATTGGAGATATTGAGCGCTTTGCCCTTGCCCACCGGCAAAGCGTAGAGGACGGAGGTCACGAACCGGTTGCGCACATCGAAAGAAGAAAGCCCGCGTTCGCACCGGAGGCAAAAGCTGTTCTGAGGGTACAGCGTGTCATAAGCTTGCGTGCGAATCCCACTGGTGTCGTCGATCGATTTAGCCCAGGTGTACGAACCGATCACGCTGAGGCCCCGGCTGAACCGCCGTGTTGCCTTTAGGCTGAGCGAGTTGTAAACGCCGTTGCCGCTGTCCTGAAAGAACTGGATGATTCCGAAGTCGCTAAATGGCGCCCGTGAGGTGGCGCTACCGACGGTACCGGGAATCGACTGGTTGATGTCCTGCATGCCGCGAAGGTGATGGCTCTCCGCTCCCAAATAGCCTGCCTCTGCCAACCAGTTGCCTGCCAACTCGCGCTGGACGTTTAGAACGTACTGCATCGAGTACGAAGTACGGTTGTCCTCGGCAGCGGCATAACCGGTGGGAGCCGGTATCTGGGCAATCCCGCCGCTGCCCCACGGCACCACGTTGCTCCAAAAAACGTTCGGCGTGCCAAGATTCGAGGTCGTGGTGACCCGGCCCGCGATGGTCCGCGCCAGGTCGAAGATCGCGTTGCCAATGTCCTGGTTATAGAAGATGCCCCAACCGGTTCGGATGACGGTCTTGGAATCGGGTGAAAAGGCAATGCCGAGACGGGGCGCGAAATTCTTGTAGTCTGTCTGCAAAAGTTGATTGGGAAAGGCCCCGTTGCTGCACACGGCAGGCGTGCTGGTCCAGTTAATGGTCAGAGGCGGCGGACCGGCATAGGGACTTGAGCAGTTGCCCTGGCGGACGTAGTAGGGCTGGTCGGCCACCGGGGCCTTCGAGAAAGAGTCGATGTGTGGAATGGCGACCGTGAACAGGTTGTTGTCCAAATCGGTCCATGGCGGAGTCAGTTCGTAGCGCAAACCCAGCGATAGAGTTAGCTTCGAGGTCACCTTCCATGTATCGTCCGCAAAGGCGGCATAGGCGTTGCGCTGGAAGTCGGCGCTGGCCATACCCACGGAAACCGTGCCCTGGTAGATATCGCCCAGCAGGAAGTCGGCGAAGGCGTCGCCGCCCGTAGAGGTCGAACTCTGTGTTGCGTTGGGGTCGAATGCATACTGGCCGCGGGAGAACTGGTTGCCGATCTGATTGAAGTTCTGGCGGTTGTATTCAAGCCCGTAGCGGAACGTGTGCTTCCCGTGAATCCAGGACAGGTTGTCGACAAACTGGAGAGTGTTATCGTTGACGGAGTAAGGGCCGTCACTGCCGTCGCCGATATCGGTGAAGCCGTCTCCGGTGAACTTAACGTCCGGAACGCCCCACGTGACGGGCTGGTTAGGTTGAAGGCCGGGGATGCCCAGGGCGGCCACCGTATTGACGTTGTTAGCGGAGTAGGTACTGAGCGCGTTGGAGAACCACGTGTAACCGAAGCGCGCTTCGTTGACCAGAGAGGGCGAGAGCGTGCGCGTGTTCGAAAGCAGGTACTGCTTGTAGTCCGTGATGACCTTAGTTCCCGTGATACTGACGCCGGTTGTGGCCAGGTTCTCGTCGCCATAGCTATATCGTCCCGTCCACTGCGATTTCGCCGATTCCATAAAGTCCATGCGCAGCGTGAAACCCTGACGGTTGTTCGGAGAGGAGTTCATCTGGGTGTAGTTGCTGGACAGTCCCGGCAGGTTGGAGGAGGCGTAGTAGTTCAGGAACTTCTGCGAGATCGGATCGAGCCGGCTGAAAGGAATCACGTTACCGGGAAACGGGGTTTTCGCAGCGCCGCCCGTGGCCGTATTCGGATCGTAGATAACCGTCCCCAGCCCGCTCATGTTGCCTGTGAACATGGCAGCCGTTGGAACCGAGTAAACAGCCTGGCTGTTCTGGCGCTGAGTTTTCCATTCGTCGTTGGCCATGAAGAACAACCTATTTCGGAAGTCGAACAGTTTTGGAATGCGAACCGGCGCGTCTACCTCGAAGCCGTAGTCGTTCCATTTGAATGGCGACTTCACGGGGTGGTTACTGGTAAACGCGTAGGGCGTGGCGTCGAACACATCGTTGCGGACAAATTCGAACAGGGAGGCGTGATAGTTGTTGCCGCCGGATTTTGTCAGCACGTTGATTTGAGTCGCCCCATGTCCGAACTCGGCCGGATAAACGCCAGTCTGCACCTTGAATTCCTGAATCGCATCGATGGAGGGCAGCACCACGTATGTCCCGAAGTCGGGGTCGGTGTTGGAGACGCCGTCCAGCGTGAAGTAGTTGAACTCGATGCGGTTGCCGGCGGCCGAAATGGATAGAGAGCCGCGGTCGCCTCCCAGGCGCGTCCCGGCCCAACTGACGGGCGCAGAGAGGGTGTTCGCATTGGCCGACAATGCGACCAAGCCCAGGTATTCCCGCCCGTTGAGCGGCAAGTCCATAACGGCCTGGTTTTCGACCACTGTGCCGAGGGACGCATTCTCAGCCTGCAAGAGTTCGGCCGAGGCCGAGACATCGATCGATTCGGCGACCTGCCCGACCTGCAGCGTGAAATCGAGGCGAACGGTCTGCTGGACCTGTACTTCGACATTCTTGCTGTTGGCCGTCTTGAAGCCGGCTTGTTCCGTTTTCACATCATAGAAGCCTGGTGCAACCGAGGGAAATGTGTAATATCCGGCATCGGTCGATGCCGCTGTACGAATGGCGTTAGTAGCCACATTCGTAATGGTAACGGTTGCGTTCGGCACGCTCGCGCCGGTGGCATCGCTTACGCGTCCGGTGATTTCGCCAAGGGTCTGTCCTAACAGGCATGGAACGGCGGACAGGGCCAACAGCGCGACTGAAGCACACAAAAGGCTTTTCATATGTTGACGACCTCCAGGAACATTACCGCGACTCATAAAAATTCATAAGACATCTTACCACTAAGCATAATGGCGATGCAAGAACTTTTGTAGGCCTATAATCAATCAGCTAGCCTGATTTTCGCGGTTAGGGGGTTGCGAGTGGGTTAAGTCCCCGGCGGAGACGGTGCCTTTATGATGCGGGGATTGGCGGTGCCGAAAAGGCTGGAGTTTCCTCCGAGAAGCCGAAGCACGGCTCAAATACTCGCGTAAGTCTCTGATTCAAGGAGCGGTTATGGGATTTATTGGCGCTGGACCGAGGATCTGTCAAGGAGCCAGAAAACCTGTCTGCAAAGGGGCGAACCCACCGACGGCGGAGTCGGCCGTCCGGCGTTTCTCCCCCCTCTGCTCAGGGCCCTTTCCTTCCTAGCAATAGCGTGATGTATTCTGCGCTGGAATGGTCCCTGCCCACGACGGAAAACAAACGCTCGGCTGCGTTCGTCAGGTGAGAGTGCATCCGAAAAGCCGCGCGTTCGGCATCTCCGGTGAACACCGCTTCCAGTATGGAATTGTGCTCGCGCACGATTTCTTCGACCACCATAGGGCGGTTCACGGCCTTTGCCATCCAGATTTGGAGTAGTGCGCGCATGCCGTCGATCAAAGAAACAAGCACACGGTTGTGGCTGGCGCCCGCAAGTTGGACGTGATACTGAAGATCGTAAACCGACGCCTGGGCGGGATCGGTAGTTGCATCAGCCATGCTTCGCATCGTGGCTTCGAGTTGCTCACGATCTTCCGGCTCATGACGCTCGCACGCCAACCTGACCGCTTCCACCTCTAATGCACGTCGCGATTCGATGATCTCGCGGACGGTCGCCCGCTGCAGCATCAGGGCAAGGCCGATCAGTTTCTCAATGGCCTGATCTTTAAGTGTCGTGACATAGGTTCCGGCGCCCTGCCGGGTCTGCACGGCGCCCACAAAGGAAAGCGATCGGATGGCTTCGCGCAGAGTTGAGCGCCCGACTCCAAGGAGCTCACACAGTTCCCGCTCGGTTGGAAGACGCGACCCGGGCTGGGAGGAGGCGATCAACTGAGCCAACCGCCCGGTGGTCTCCAAGTGCAAGTCGTGTCTGGGTATGCGGACTATCAGAGTGCTTTCGGTCGTCCGAATCTCGTCACTCGTCTGCGAATTCACGGCCGGGCACCTTCCTTATTGATGTCTGATGTCCTCATTCTAGTTCACTTCAGCCTCAAAAAAAAGACTTGAATTCATCCGATGACTGATGTATTCTTACTGAGACAGCGTATGGCGGCATCGTTTTCGCCCAACCCAGCGGGCGATTTGCCGGAAGGCTATTTGATGCCGCCTTTAATTGCATGTCAGCATTTGAATTAGGAGAAAAGCAATGCCGCAGACCCTCGCTCTTATTCACACCAGCCAGATTTTCCTCAACGTGGAAACCATGATGAAGCAACTTTTCGCCGAAATCATGCCGGAAGTTCGGCTGATCAACATCATGGATGACTCTCTTCTTCCAGACGTCATGCGGGAGCAGTCGATCAGCAACGAGGTCACGCGGCGGATGAGCCTTTACGTCATGGCAGCGGAGGCGACGGGAGCAGATGCAGTGCTGTCGCTGTGTTCCTCGCTTGGGCCAACGATCGACGTTGCGCGCAAGTTGGTGAAGATTCCGGTAATCAAGATTGACGACGCCCACACGGAGAGGGCGGCTCGCGAGGCAAGCTGTATCGGCGTCATGGCGACCGTGGCCACTACACTCGGGCCAACAGTGGCACTGATCAAAGAAAAGGCGGCCCAGATGAACAAGGCGGTCGATGTCCGCGAATCGCTTTCGGGCGGCGCCTTCGAGGCGCTAATGCGAGGCGAAAAGGATCAGCATGACGCCATGGTTGTGGAAGCGGCTCGGAAATTGGCTCCCCAGGTCGAACTCATCTTGTTCGCCCAAGCGTCGCTAACGCGTCTGGCTCCCCAGGTTCGGGACGCAACGGGACTGCCGGTGCTCACCAGTCCGCGACTGGCAATCGAGTACACGAAGCAGGTCTTGGACGGGTTGAAGACCCAAAAGGAGACCTCAACGCGAGAAGCGTTGACCGCGTGAATGCCAATGGCGGCCAACCGAATCCCGCTGGCGCAGATGTGGGACCGACTGCCGGCCGAATGGCCGGACGATCCACGCGCGGAGATTCGCCGCGAACTTCAGCGGATCGATCAGAAGGTAGTAGTGCTGGATGACGATCCGACCGGCACACAGACCGTTCACGATGTCCCTGTTCTCACCGATTGGAGTGTGCCCTTCCTGACCGAGGAGTTTAGCAACGACCTTCCCTGCTTCTATATTCTGACCAACAGCCGTAGCATGCCCTTGTCGCAGGCGCGCGACCTGAACCGTCGGATTGGACGGAACTTGGGTGAGGCCGCGCACCGGGCCGCGCGGCGATTCGTAGCGATGAGCCGTAGCGACTCCACTTTACGCGGGCATTTCCCCGGCGAGGTGTACGCGCTTTGCGAGGGCCTCGGCATTCAGCCCGACGCCGTTCTCCTGATTCCATTTTTTCTTGAGGGTGGCCGGTACACTCTCGGCGATGTCCACTATGTAGCGGATGGGGAATGGCTGGTCGGCGCCGGCGAGACGCAATCCGCGCGCGACCCCGTTTTCGGCTATCGTGCATCGAACCTGCGTGAATGGGTGGAGGAAAAGACAGGCGGCGAGGTGCCTGCCGCCGCCGTCCGGTCAGTGTCGTTGGAGGATATTCGGCTTGGCGGACCAACTCGGGTCGCCGCCCGTCTCAAGGCCCTGTGCTCCGGCGCGGTATGCATCGTAAACTGCGCGAGCGTCCGCGACCTCGAGGTGTTCACCCTCGGATTACTCGAGGCCGAAGCCGCGGGCAAGAGCTTCCTGTATCGGACCGCGGCCTCCCTGGTTCCGGTGCGCTGCGGCATGACACCCAAACCACTGTTGAGCCGAAGTGAAATCCGCTTCAATGGCCGGGGCGGTCTGATTGTGGCTGGATCCTATGTGCAGCGAACGACTTCTCAACTCGAATTGCTTTTCCGGGAAACCGACGTGAAAGGCGTAGAAGTGGAAGCCGACGCTCTGATCGATGAAAGTACACGGCCGGCAGTTATCCGGAGCATTGCCGAACAGGCCACTCGATTTCTCGCGCAAGACACCGACGTGGCCCTGTTTACCAGCCGAAAACTCCTCGTTCAGAGCAACGTTGCCGACAGCCTGCTCGCGGGACAGAAGATCTCCTCCGCAATTGTTGAGATTGTGCGCTCAATCCGGGTGCGGCCGAGGTACATATTGGCGAAGGGCGGCATTACCTCGAGCGACATTGCGACCAAAGCTCTGAATGTAAAGCGGGCGATTGTGCGAGGGCAAATCCTCCCGGGTGTCCCGGTATGGGAACTCGGGTCCGAAAGCGCTTATCCAGGACTCCCCTTTATTGTGTTCCCCGGAAACGTCGGCGATGCGGGCGCAGTCGCGGAGGTCGTCACCCTTTGGAGGAGCTGTTCCACGGCTGTTCAGTAAGAAGGAACGGAATCGAATGCTGGTTAACGCAAAAGAATTGCTGAACGCCGCTCGCCAGGGCGATTATGCCATCGGGGCGTTCAATGTCTATAACCTCGAAGGCGTTCTTGCTGTCACCGCCGCTGCCGAGTCGGAGCGCAGTCCGGTAGTGCTGCAATTGCACCCGGGTTCTCTCAGCCATGGCGGAAAGCCGCTGGCTGCGCTCTGCCTCTCTGCAGCGTGCGAAGCGCAGGTGCCGGTGGCCGTGCACCTCGATCATAGTTCCAATAGATCCGACATCTGTTCTGCTTTGGGCGCCGGCATCAGCTCAATCATGGTGGACGGATCGACTCTTTGCTACCGTGAAAACTTGTCCTTTACCCGCGCGATGACCACCATAGCTCATGACGCTGGTGCGACGGTAGAAGCCGAACTCGGCCGCTTGAGCGGGGCCGAAGATGGCATGGCCGTGGCGGAACGCGACGCCAAGATGACGGATCCGATCCAAGCTGGCGACTTTGTCGCTGAGACCGGCATTGACTCACTGGCTGTATGCGTCGGCAACGTTCACGGGCCTTACCAGAGGGAACCCAGCATTGACTTCGACCGGTTGGAGCGAATTCGGTCAGTGGTGGCCATACCGCTGGTACTGCATGGGGGATCCGGCCTTCCACCCGAGCTGGTTCATCGTTCAATCGAACTTGGCGTGGCCAAATTCAATGTGAACACAGAGCTCCGGACTGCGTACGTGGAGGCTCTGCGGGCTCATTTATCCGCCCGAGGATCGCCAGAACTGGTTGATCTAATGAGGTCCGCCAGCGCGGCGATGCAGTCGGTCGTTCAAGAGAAGTTGCGATTGTTCCGCTCTTCGGGCAAGTTCGCCCGGCAACTGGAGGAGTTTGGTGTTGGACCGGCGAACCACGCCTCGTGATCACGCTCTCCATGCTGAGGGACCAATGAACCAATCTGTGGGCGCATGCGCGACCGCTGCCCAAAACTCGAATGCCATCTACCGTAAAATCACTTGGCGGCTGATGCCCTACCTCTTCCTTTGCTATATCCTCGCCTACGTGGACCGCGTCAACGTGGGATTTGCGAAGTTGCAGATGCAGCAGGACCTAGGCATGAGCGATGCCGTTTATGGCATCGGAGCGGGTATCTTCTTCATCGGCTATTTTTTCTTCGAAGTGCCGAGTAACATCATCATGCATAAGCTGGGCGCGCGATTCTGGATCGGTCCCATCATGATTCTCTGGGGCGTCGTTTCCACCTGCACCATGTTCGTGACCAACGCCACCGGCTTCTACACCGTCCGATTTCTGCTGGGCATCGTCGAATCGGGCTTCTTTCCTGGCGTTATTCTTTACCTGACTTACTGGTTCACCAGTAAACACCGGGCAAGGATGGTGGCTGCGTTCATGAGCGCGATTCCTCTATCGGGCGTCGTCGCCGGCCCGATTTGCGGCTGGATCCTCGGTCAAACCCCTAGCGCAGGCCACCTGAAAGCCTGGCAGTGGCTGTTCCTAATGGAAGGGGTTCCGTCGGTCTTCGTCGGTGCGATAACCATGTACTTTCTCACCGACAATCCAATGAAGGCGAAATGGCTCAGTCCGGACGAAAAAGAACACGTGCTCGCGCAGTTGCAGCAGGAGGAGTTGGAGAAAGTGCGGGCTGGGCAGTCGAAGCATAAGATCGGCGATGTCTTCCGCAGCGGCAGAGTGTGGCTGCTATGCCTTGTGTTTTTCGGTTTCGTCATGGGCAATTACGGTCTCGGGTTCTGGCTGCCCCAGGTTATTAGCGATACGATCACAAAAGACCCTGTGTCGATCGGATGGATTTCCGTGATCCCATGGCTGTGCGGCGCCGTGGCGATGATCTTGGTAGGGAAGCATTCCGATGCTTCCGGCGAGCGGAGGTGGCACATCGCAGGTTCTGCAATCCTTGGCGCAGCCGCCTTCGCGACCAGTGCTATCCCGGGTATTTCCGGTGTGGCGGGAATCGTCGCCTTAACCTTCGCCACGATTGGGATCATGTGCGCTTTTTCGATTTTCTGGGCGCTCCCCAGCAGAATCCTTTCCGGGACTGCCGCTGCGGCGGGGATCGCCTGGATTAATTCCGTTGGCAATCTTGCAGGGTACGTTAGTCCGTACGTCGTCGGAACCATCCGGGTTGCCACGCACAGCATGACCCTAGCGCTGCTGGTGCTTGCGGCGGCGGCATTCATGTCGGCAACTGCGACCCTGTATGTCACCCGGAGTAAAGCCGGGTAATGCCGATTATCGCTCATCGAATGGTGTCTGCCCTGGCCACATACTTATTCGTCCACCCCTCTACTGCATCATTGACGGCGGCGTTTGGCGGTTTCGCCCGCCTCTATTTTGTCCAGAACCGTTTGCTGCTAACATACCAATAGGGAGATTCAGATCCATGACACTCATGACGACAAGCCGGTCGCTTCCGCGCGCATCGTATTATAGGCGAATGCGAATCCCGGCTTTTTACGTTGCGCTTCTGGTTGGATTTGGCCTTTTGGCACAGACTCCTCCGCCGCCGATTGATAACGACCAGGCGAGGGTGGTCGTGGCTCAGGACCAGCCACATCAGAAAGGACAACTGCACCAACACAAAGTGAACCGCGTGATGATC
>Ga0182027_10016357_pt1 | contig 10134 bp, 9 predicted proteins | sample 712E1DmetaG_FD_121300 | JGI IMG/M metagenome (GOLD analysis project Ga0182027, IMG submission 121300) | Permafrost microbial communities from Stordalen Mire, Sweden - 712E1D metaG (Illumina Assembly) | ecosystem: Environmental > Terrestrial > Soil > Wetlands > Permafrost | place: Sweden... | reverse complement strand
GAAAGGAAGTGAGTCCAAATTTTGAACACGGAAAGGTTCATTGTCCTGAATAATAGTTTTCTCTCTGCGAATAATCAAGCCTTTTAATCCTTCCAGGGGTTGTTGGGTTTCAATACGTTTTACAAATTCGAGCATCACATTTTCGCCGTCACCGCGCACAGCATATTCAAGGTCAAAATAATCAAGCATCTCTCTACCACTAATTCCTACCGAAGGTCCTCCAATAACTATAGGCCCTAAGAATTCTTTTTTACAATAATCTACAACATCATTTTTGACATCTTCTAACAAAAAATGGACGTTATAGCCTCCTGTATCATCAATGTTTCTTATGCTAATTCCAATCACATCAGGGACAAAATTCTTTATTGCATTCTTTATTTCCTTCTCACAATTTGTTGAAAAACATAAATCGAGAAAAAAGACATTATGCCCTCCTGTACATTCCAGAACCGTAGCAATACAACAAAGCCCAAAAGGCATGACTGGCCAAGGGTGTTTAAATCTATTAGAGTTAATAAGCAATACCTTGGTCATGGAAATCTTAAATTAAGAATATTCTTTAACATGCTGTGATTTCATATTTTCATCTGCAAAAATTGATTCCCCCCAGTTAACGCTAATGGCATACTCCATGCAGTTTTTGAATATTTCATAAGTAAATTCTGGCGGATGCATTTTATCTGTTACTAAGTCAGTATTTACCCTTTCGAAGATTCTGTTGTCTGATAAATAAGGGCGATATGGTTCGATAAAACGTTCGAAGAGTTCTTCCGCAGGATTGCGCATTTCATTTTCTGCCGATTTACCATAAATTAATTCCACCCCTTTCATCATCATTAATTGTTCATTGTAGGCGATAATTGTTTCCAGTTTTGTATAAGCATGATTTGTTAAATGAAAAATTCCGCCAGAAGAAGTTTTCGCAATTATTTCCATTGTTGCATTAACAAAATAATCAACAGGAATGAGGTTAAGAGCGCCCTGCTTTGGCAAATATATACTCAGTGGTAATTTAATATAACCCTGATCATTAATATGAATTCCGCACTTCTCAGATTTTTTCCCACCATTATTTTTCAGATCATTCATATAAATATCTCTAACAAATTTTAATGATTTTAAAGGAAAATATAGCGCATTAAATTTTAAAGATCGTCCATTACTGGAATCCCCGTATACTATTGATGGCCTTATAATAGAATAGCGGATGGATTTAGTTTCACAATATTCTGCAATAATGTTTTCAGCATGTGCTTTGCTTTCTTCATAAACATTGGTAAATTTATCTGTCAAGGGAAGATTTTCTTTGCAAATATTTTCCGTGATTCCTGCTACATAAGCTGTACTGATATAATAAAAATGTTTTACATGCGCCTGTGATGCAAACTTCAGTATTTCGGCAAGACCATTGATATTTGATTCAATTACTTTTTCACGTTTGCATTCCGCAAAACTCGTATCTGATGCACAATGAATAATGCTATCTGTAATTGTGGCAAGCCTAACATAGTTTGACTTTTCAAGGCCAAACATATTTTTTGAAAGATCATAATCAACGCATTCAACATTTTTAATCATATATTCTATACCGAACCATTGCAGTAGTTTTATAACTCTCTGCTGTAAAGATTCATTTGATTTAGATCGCCCAAAAACAATAATCCTATATCCTTTTTTTAATAAAGAAGCCATCAGGTGACTTCCCAAAAATCCTGTTGCACCGGTTAATAAATATGTTTGTGTATCAGTTTTCATTTGAAATATAAATTATGTATATAAAAGGTTTTCCTTCCTGCAGAAACCCTGGTATAAAAGATAACGTATCCATTTTACTGTGCCAGTCCTTGCACTTAATTCTCCTATAAGCATTGCTGCTTCTGTGGCGGCTTGCTGCACACCAGCAATCTCTTCTTCATTATTATTGTCGAAATAATAATCATATTCAAAAACACATCTCTTCCCATTGTCTAAAGGAGTGATGAAGCCAAACTCATTTTTAAGATTGAATTTGCCTGCAATATTTTTCAATTTATTTATAATTTCCTCAATCAATGGAAAATCAATCGGAGCATAAAGCATGAGTACCACAAAAGGCTTTTCTCTACCCATACGACTGCTTATGATCCTGAACGTATTTAGCCACACAAGATCACTCATCTCAGGTCTGGAAAAAAGTTTTTCAAAAAAAGGTTGAAGGTCAGGTTCTACTTCCTTGGCAAGTGATTCAGGTGAAGGTATAAGCGCTGTTTCCACAAGCTCTGCGAATTGTTTCATGTGCAGATATGAAAAGGGTTCATCTTTGGTCATTTCTTGCAGAAGATTCATCCATTCAGCCGATTTTAAAGAAGACATTCCTAGTAAAAGCGCTTTGAACAATCGCTGATCAAAAAAGGGATAGCCCATGTCATGAACGGTTCTTACTGCATATTTATCTCCAATCAATAACACAAGGTAAGGGATACCAAGTTTCTCACAGAATATTGTTTTTATTTCATCGGCAAGTTTTTTTGTTGGAGCAAAAAAAGATGAGGTGTATTCGCTTCCCAATATTGCAAGTGCAAGTCCTATGTGCCTTACAGAACATTCCTTTATAAAACTGACTGCTTTTTCAAGATTTTCAAATGGTACAAGTATACCACTTTCATCATCAGTAACGGGATGCAATTTCACACTTGCCGAAACACAAACCCCCGGAGAATCTGCTTCCGTATATTTAAAAGAAAACAAGTTCGGAGAAGTTACATCGTTTAATGTGAAAAACGAACCATCTTTGGCGATAAATTCCGCATCAACAATGTTGTCAGCAACCGTACCATATGTTGCTGAGAATGTTGAAACAATTCCTGAACACATTATATTGGCACAAACCAGTGCGGCTGGTTCAGCAGCATTTACGCGGTATCCACGTTTTTGTGCTTCCCTTTGCAAATCAAAAGCTGAAACTCCGGGGCCTGTTTTTACTAACCAGTTTTTTTCATCGAAATCAATGGTCTTCATCCTGTTTAAATCGATGATGGCACCTTCATTCATCGCAAACCCCATGGTATCCGATCCATTGCCACGTATTGTGTATGGCACTTTAAAGTTGTTCAGTAGTTTAATTAAAGAAGATATTTCTTCTTTTGTCTCAGGCATAATTACATAATCGGGCATTTTGGGAACAGCAAGCGGACAGAGATCATGAGAGTAGGTAACTGCAATTGCAGGATCGCTGGTCGCCCAATTATTCCCAACAATTTTTTTTATGCCGGCAAGAACTTCATCATCTTTTGTTATTGTTACTGTACCTCCGTTTTTCAGATATGCTGAAACATGTTCTTTCAAAGCTTTCATCACTTTTGAAGGGCGCATCTCTGTTACAAAATAGCATTGATAATCGCACTTGCCGCATAGATCACAGCTTTCAGCTATATCAACACATTTTTCAGTAACCGGAATTTTATTCTCGATAAGTGCAGCATAAAGATCCATCCGGCCTTGTGGATAATAACTTACAAATTGTTTCTCGATCCCGGATTCGCATACACCACTGCCCAGAAAATCAATTTTACACATCGCGTAATGACGACAGTTTTTGGCTGTCTTTAGTATCTCATTCATAATATCTGAATTTTATTGGTTAATTATTCTTCTTGATTTTGTTTAAGTCATATACTATTTAGTATCTGAACGAAAACTCACATTTTTTAAAAAATGCGTATTTGTTATTCCTGCAGATCTCTGTTTATTTTTTTTGCATTCTTCATTAATAAGTTTACTGAGCCAGAGTTTTCAAGAATTACTTTAGTATTCTTCATCATATTGTTTTCTGATTCGATTCTGAAAGCTAGGCGAAGTTTATAATTTACATCACTGCCTTTTTTTAGCAAATCAAATAGTGTCTTACTAACTTCTTTAAAAGATATCCTTACGGGAATTTGAAGTTCGGTAACACTTTTTTCTTTTATGTCGGTAATACCCGGAATTATTCCTTTTATCCATTTATTGCCTTCAATGGAAAACTCGTAAGCGATATTTTTTGATTTCATTGGAAATCCATTTTTATTTTTTATTGAAACAAGAAGTTGAATTGCGGCTCTTGAAAAATTTAGTGAATCAATTTTGATATGCTCTGCCTTTACTTCAGGGATATAAATTATTGGGAGCAATCGTTTGATATCCACATTAAATTTTTTTCTAAAAACTATATTAGTGTAGAAAGATGCCTCCAAGCGATATTCAACCGAATCAATATTTTTCCGCTCATTAGATTTTAAGACTGAAATAAGATTGTGATTGAAAATTGTTATAGGCAACGAAATCAAACTGCTATCATCGCTTTTTAACGTAATTGATTTTTTGTAACAACTCTTCATTACTTCTACATCATTAATAAAAACCCCGTATTGCAAACTATCAGCAGTGAAGGAGAGTGGCATTTGATTTTTGATTAGCATTTTAGCTGTCATTTCTGTTTTCTCAGAAGTAAGTGAAGATATTTCCACCAAGGACAGTTCCAATCGTGGTGCCAAAAATGTTTTGTACGGATCCTTATCGCGCACATAACTCACATATCGCCAAATAAAAAATGTAGCGATGATGGCAATAAATAAAAACAAAAGTGCTAAAAGGATTTTTTTTATCATAAATATTATCAAATCAAAGAAGTTTTTTGTTAAGACCTTGTGAAATACTGAAGTACTTCCATGTAAATATTACTGGAAGGGCTTTTACACTTATCGAAAAAGCATTGATGATATATCTGAGGATATGCTCCAAAATGCAGACATACAACAGAATCAACAATAACCCTAAACGCTGAATGCCGTGATAATAGCATTTCATGCTCATAGTTGCTTTTCTTTGAAATTGCTCAACCTGCCTAACCTTCAGTTTGATTAACTAAGTAATTCTCAATGCCCATTTGCTGGATCTGCGTATGTTGAACTTCTGCCCAATCCACATGGTCTTCTTCCATTTTAAGTATTTTGGTCAGCAGGTCGACAGTCCCTTGATCATTAAGATTAAGGGCAAGCTTGATTGCGTCATTGTATGTGCTTACAACTTCAAGTTCAGTGATATCGTCGTTGTTGATCATGTCTAACACAGTTTTACCAATCTTTATCGGGTTAAGTTTGGATACCGTTGGCGCACCGTCAAAGAATAGTATTCTCTCTATAAGCCACTCTGCATGATGCATTTCATCAATCGCTAGTTTTTTGAATGCCTGATGAAGCTTGCTGTAACCCCAATTTGCACACATTCCAGATTGCACAACATACTGGTTTATGACAGTGAGTTCATCCGCTAGAAGCGAATTTAAGCTACTAAGTAATTTTGCATTTCCTTTCATAATTGTTTTTTTTTAGAATTATTTTATTTTTTTTGATTTTAATTTGTCATTGAATTTTCACAGTGCAAAGGTGCAGGCATTAATTGGAGTGGATGTTACATGATTTTAGAAAAAGTTACATAATTCACACTTCTAGATGAATTATGTCGGTTAATTATTCTTCTTGATTTATTAAAGATATATTCTGTTAAGGCCTTTACCATGAGTATTCGCTCATAAAATTGATCAGATCTTTCCTTTACTTTTCCAATATTCTCTTGCATCCTTTTCTAATTTTTCTAATCTTGTAAAATAATCCGGAAACTCCTTTAAATGAGCCCAAGCAATTTTTCCTGTCAATTTTTTGTCATCTTTTGTAACATTAGTTTCAGGATATTTTGTTCCATGTTCAAACTCAATATTTACGCCTTTTGTAAATTCATTTATATCTACCTCATTCCAATTAATGCCAAGATCATCACCGATCGTTTTTGCATCCGTTAAATTTAATTTTTTCATTTTTATATTATTTTTTTAGTTCTTTAATTATTTTTTCACAAAAAGCCGGAAGATCTTTCGGGCTTCTACTCGTTATAAGTTTATTGTCCACCACTACTTCCTCATCTTTCCAATCTGCTCCGGCATTTATAAGATCTGTTTTAATAGATTTATAAGATGTCAGCTGTTTCCCTTTTAATAATCCTGTTTCAATTAATATCGAACCGGCATGACAAATAGCAGCGACCGATTTCCCTTGTTCAAAAAAATCAGATACAAATTTTACGACCGACTCATCCGTTCGTAAAGAATCGGTATTCATCACACCACCTGGTAGCACTAATATATCATAGTCTGCAGAAACAGCATTGTCAATGCATTTATCAACCTGAAATTCGTTACCCCAATTTTTTTCTTTCCATCCTTTTATTGTTCCCTCTTTTAATGAAATTACATCCACTGAGATTCCTTCTTTTTTCAAAGTTTCTATTGGTTCCTCAAATTCTGATTGTTCAAAACCATCGGTAGCCAGGATAGCCGCCTTTTTTTCGTTTACTTGTTTTTTCATAAATATATTGTTAGAAATAGATTAGATTGATTTGACATGTTATTGGCTATTCTTTCCTTTTTTCTGCAAATTTTATCAGCTCTCTATTAAACTTTTCAGTCTCTACCAGAAACTTGCTGTGACCACTATTTTCAAAAGCAACAACATGTGAATTATTGATACCTGCTGTCATGTGTTCAGCTAAATCAAAGAAACATATTTTATTATATTAAATAAATTCTTATTTATTCGGTTGTTTTTCCGTCAAATTTCACATCGTTCTTTTCAGAATCTTTTTTTGTTGCATTTATGATGCCGTCTTTGTGTTGAGGGATGGCATAAATTGTGTACATTTTCAATTCTTTTACGGCATCTGTATTTATTACATTATGTTTAGAACCCGCAGGGACAATAATCACATCGCCACTTTCAACATTATATTCATTTTCATTAATAATACATTTTCCCTTCCCACTTTCGAACCGGAAAAACTGATCACTGTTTACATGAGTTTCTGAACCGATTTCTTCACCCGGTTTTAAGCTCATTAACACAAGCTGAAGATGCTTGCCTGTATATATTACTTCTCTGTAATTCTCATTTTTCAGGACATCCTTTTCAATATTACTTTTAAATCCTTTCATTATTGATTTTTTTGGTTCAACAGAAACTGTAGGTTCATTTGTTGATTTCCCAGCAGTGTCTTGCTTAAGAGCGCTACCGTCTGGATGTTTTGCGTTCTGTGAATTATTATTACAAGCAGAAAGAATTATAATAAACAGGCCTAATATTAAGTTTGAATTTTTCATTTTGTTTAATTTTTTATTTAGTATTTTTTGTTCATTATTATAAATTGTGAAGGCTTTTTTTAATGCCACTTTTTAAATTATTCCGAAGATTATTTTCAAATCATAAAACCTCCCCCAGATGTTTATAATTAGATGAAATAATATTGAATGCCTCATCCATACGCCCACCCAGCATCATTTTTCCCATGTATAAAGCAAAGCCTTTCATTTGGCTAAACTCCAGTTTAGGAGGCATGGCAAGAGCATTCGGATCAGTCTGGATGGTAATCAATATGGGACCTTCTTGCTGAAAAGCTTTTTCTAACTTTGACTTCACTTCACCGGGATCAGTAATGGTAATGCCGGGTAATCCCATCGCTTCCGCTAATTTTGTGAAATCAGGATTCAGCATATCTGTCTCCAGATCGGGAATTCCTGCTACTTCCATTTCCAGTTTCACCATTCCCAATGATCGGTTGTTAAAAACAATGATTTTCACAGGTAATTTATATTGGACAATAGTCATCAGGTCGCCCATCATCATAGACAAACCTCCATCACCACAAAATGCAATCACTTGTTTGCCCGGACAGGCAAACGCTGCACCGATAGACTGAGGCATTGCATTTGCCATAGACCCGTGATTGAATGAACCCAGCATTTTTCGCTCACCTGTTGCGTCAATATAACGTGCTGCCCACACACAGCACATTCCTGTATCTACCGTGAATATTGCATCTTTGGCAGCCAGTTCATTAATCACAGAAACAACAAATTCAGGATGAATAGCATTTGGCTTACCGGTATCATTTACATAGATCAGTAATTTTTTCTTGACTTCCTTATGAAACTCCAATTGTTGTGCAAGAAAAGCAGAATCATCCTTTGTTTCTATCATAGGAATAAGCGCTTGCAAGGTATCTTTCACGTCTCCGCAAAGTCCCATTTCAAGTTTCGCTCTTCGCCCAAGGTTTTCAGGTTTAATATCAATTTGCACAATTTTATTTTCCACTGGCATGAAGGGTGTATATGGAAAATCAGTGCCCAATAATACGAGCAATTCACATTCGTGCATGCTGTGATAAGCTGATGGGATGCCCAGCAATCCTGTGTTTCCTACTTCATTTGGATTATCATACTGAATAGCCATTTTCCCTTTATAAGAATATGCAACCGGAGCTTTTAACTTTTCGGCCAGCTGAATAATTTCATGGTGTGCCTCCACAGCGCCTATTCCACAATAAATAGTAATCTTCTTATGCGAGTTTAAAAGTTCAGCAAGTTGCAACAGCTCGTCTTCCGATGGTTTTACAATGGGTCGGTTTCTAAAAAGCATCATTGTAGTTTCAGCAGCTACGGAGGGAAGGTTGGTGATATCACCCGGCAATCCGAGAACAGCTACTCCTTTTTTATGCACTGCATGTTGAAGAGCTGCCTGCAACATACGTGGCAATTGTGCCGGTGTGGTAGCTACCTGATTGTAGCAACTGCAATCGTCAAAAAGCCTGATGGTATTTGTTTCCTGAAAATAGTCCATTCCAAATTCCCTGGTTGGAAGTGTAGAAGCAATGGCTAAAACGGACGCCGATGAACGGTGTGCATCATACAAGCCATTAATCAGGTGAACATGTCCGGGACCACAGCTGCCTGCACAACAAGCCAATCCATTCAGTTGAGCTTCTGCTCCTGCTGCAAAAGCCGCTGTTTCTTCATGCCGTACATGAATCCAATTTATTTTGCCATTACGGTGCACTGCTGCATTTACATGATTAAGGCTATCTCCGGTTATAGCATATATCCTTTGTATGCCTGCTTCAACTAGTGCTTCCACCAGTTGATCTGATACATTTTTACTCATAGTCAGATTTTATCTAATAAATTTTTTCTTTAATGTTTGCCGGTGTAGCAGGATAAACCAATCCATAATTATGTGACAATAATTTTTCATCCTTGTTCTTGTATTTAATCTGTTTTAGAAGATGAGTAATAAGTGCGATATGAGCCGCTTTCTTTTTGTTTGCTTTTACCACAAACCAGGGGGCATGCTTGAAATTGGTTTTCTGCAACATTTCATTTCTGGCTTCGGAATAATCTTTCCAGTACTTCTGAGCTTCTTTATCTATAGGACTTATTTTCCACTGCTTCAGAGGATTTTTTTCGCGATCCTTTAGTCTTTTTCCCTGTTCTTCTTTGCTTATATCAAGATAATATTTCAGAATGACGAAGCCGGCAACAACGAGTATTTTTTCAAATAACTCCACTTCCTTGAAAAAGGATTTGTATTCGCTTTCACTACAAAATCCCATCACTTTTTCTACTCCGGCGCGATTGTACCAGCTTCGGTTGAAGAGTACAAATTCACCTGATGCCGGGAGGTGAAAAGAATAACGCTGGAAATACCATTCGAGTTCCTGCTGATCCGAAGGCTTGCCCAATGCCACAACTCTTGTTTCGCGCGGACTGAGGTGTTTGGTTATGGATTTTATCGTTCCGTCTTTACCGGATGCATCTCTTCCTTCTATAATTACAAGTATCTTAAGGTTGGAGGCTATAATTTTCTTTTGCAACTTAACCAACTCCCTATAGAGTTTACTCAATTTTCCTTTTTTCTTTTTTATGACATGAGTTTTTACTAAACTTTTTTCCATCGTCATTTTTCTTTTGTTCAAAATTTTGCTTTGGGTTTTTCCCTCAGCAGGAGCGTTCAGAACTTTTTTTGGTAAATCATTCATCATTTATATATTTTATTGGTTATTATGTTATAATTCTTATTAAGATATTTATGGAGCTTTAGAACTGATGTGAATACCCAGACCTTTTGCTACAACTGTTCCTAATTGACTGTCGGCACGAAAGAAATGACTTAACTGCCGATTAATAATTTCATCCTTTTTCTCACCACAAATTCCACTCATGGAACTTACAATATTGTTTACTAAATTTTTTCTGTCTTGCTCGTTCATTGCGTCGCGATACAATATGCCAGG
>Ga0182027_10016356_pt1 | contig 10135 bp, 11 predicted proteins | sample 712E1DmetaG_FD_121300 | JGI IMG/M metagenome (GOLD analysis project Ga0182027, IMG submission 121300) | Permafrost microbial communities from Stordalen Mire, Sweden - 712E1D metaG (Illumina Assembly) | ecosystem: Environmental > Terrestrial > Soil > Wetlands > Permafrost | place: Sweden... | reverse complement strand
CGGTGGCCGGGAACGTCGGCCGCCAGATCGCCCCCCGGCGAGAGGCTTACTGTTCGTAGGAGCTTGGTTATCCGGGATTCTCGTTTTGGACTCCCAGATCCTGTTCAGTATACACCCAGCCGGTCTCCCTTAGTCCTGCCAGTTGCACCGAGTTATCAGGCGCCGGCCACAGGCTCGCCACCATACACGGGCGCCGGCTCCACAAGAACGCCCGCGCTACGATCCGGGCGCCGGAAGACCGAAAGCAGTGCCAGGGACCTGGACGAGAAGCGCCCGGTGCGCCCGTCTATGTGCCGCGGAGCGCAGTACACGGAACCTTCCGCTCCTAAGTCCGGACCGGGTCTGGGGCTTGCCAGCCGATGGAGATGGTCATTGTCCAGCGTCCATGATCGTGTAAGCTGATACTTGGCCTCGGCCGGGGCTCCGGCACGATGGCCACATCGGCATTGAGAGCACCCTCGTCCGCCGTGAAGCAGGAGCACGCACAAGATGAATATCACCTCCGCAATGTTGCGCTACGCGGTGGCGGTTCTTGCCGCTACACTCGTCGTCGCAACGCTCCAGGCCCAGACCCAGGTCCGTCCGCTGCCGCGCATCGTCGAGAAGAACGGACGCTTCGCTCTATTCGTAGACGACGCCCCGTTTCTGATCATGGGCATCGAGGATCTGACCATGGGCGATTGGCCCCCGCGGCCAACCGTGTGGCGCGCCCTGGAATACATGCATGTCAACACCGTCGAGATACCCGTCTACTGGGAGGATTTTGAACCACAGCCTGGACAGTACGACTACGCGGTGATCGACAGGCTCCTCGCCGAGGCTCGCCAGCATGACGTTCGCCTGGTGCCGCTCTGGTTCGGGACCTACAAGAACGGCCATCCGCACTATATGCCCGACTGGATGAAGCTGGACCCCGCCCGCTATGCGCACGCGCTCGACAGCAACGGCCACGCAGTGGACTCGCCTTCACCCTTCGCCACCGCTTCGCTCGATGCCGACAAGCGCGCCTTTGCGGCTCTGCTCGGACACGTGAAGGAAGCCGATCCCCAGCGCACGGTAATCATGGTGCAGGTGGAGAATGAGACCGGCAACTGGAACTCGGTTCGCGATTACTCCCCGGCCGCGCAGAAGTACTTCGCAGCTCCCGTTCCGCCTGAGGTTCTTAAGGCTATGCATGTAGCAGCCGCTTCTCCATCTCCGAACTGGGAGCAGGCTTTTGGTCCCGATGCGGACGAGTACTTCAATGCCTGGGCAGTAGCCCGATACGTGGGGCAGGTGGCCGAGGCGGGAAAGGCCGTCTATCCGCTGCCCATGGTGGCCAACGCGGCCCTGCGCGACCCGTTGCATCCGGGTCCCGCCGGCCTGCCGGGCGCTCCCGGCTCCTACGAGAGCGGCGGTCCCACCGACAACGTGCTGGGCATCTGGAAAGCCGCGGCTCCAGCGATCGATATTCTGGGGCCCGACGATTACCAGAACAATCCCGCCGCATACGTGAAAGCTCTGGAGCTTTATCACCGCAACGACAATCCCTTGTATCTGCCGGAAACCGGCTGTCCCAACTGTGCCCGCTATTTCTTCACGGGACTTGGGCTGCAGACCATAGGATTCTCGGCGGCCACCGATGTTACCACGCCGTCCCTCCTGGGTGCGCAAGCCGGAATCCAGGCCGCAAAGGCAGGCAACCCGAACGCGTGGGAGGAATTCAAGCCGGTGGATGAGTTCCTGACTTCCTGGGGAATGAATTTCCGCTTGATCGGTCCAATGCAGCGCGAGATTGCCCGGCTCAATTTCGAGGGCAAGCTCCAGGCGGTGGCGGAAGAGCAGGGTAAGCCAAGGCAGATTTTGTCTTTCGGAAGCTGGAATGCGGAGGTCACCTTCGGCACATTCCGCGGTGGTTCCAATCCGCCGGCGGATAACCCCAAGCCCGCCGGGCGCATTCTGGTGGCCCAACTTACCGACAATCAGTTCCTGGTGGCCGGATACTTCTGCCGCATCGACTTCCGTCCCGCCGGCACCGAGCAGCAGAGAAAGTCGCAGCGTGTCGTCCCGGGGACCGATGAGACCCCGTCCGCCCTGATCGAGGGCATTTGGCGGCACCGGCAGTTCCTCCGCCTCGAGCAGGTAGCCTGGGAGGACGGCGCCTTCAAGCACGTTCGCACCTGGGGCGGACGAGGGGGTGAGACCAACGGCCTCTACTTTGGCGAGACGCCCGTCGTGTTGCGCGTCTCGCTGACTACCTATTAGAGGCTGCGCCGGGCTGGACTACTTTCGGTACCATAGGTGGGGAACACTATGGCGCCTAGATTATTCGCAGTCCCGATTCTGATGCTTTCGATGTTTTGGCCGGCGGCCAGCTTCGCCGCGGCCGTCCCTACGCCCCCGTATCCGGGCGCATCGCCGAGCCTGGCCTACAAGGTGACGGTGGACGGCCAGCCCGTGTTCGCCTATCGTTATCCGACGTTCAACCAGTTCAATTGGATGGACTACGCCAGTTTCAGCATGACCGGCAAGGTGCATGTCACGATTACCTCGCTCATTAGCGACAGGGATGTGCGCACCTGCTTCATCAGGCCGCTCGCTTTCAACATCCAGCCGCAGATCAAGGGCAATACGGTCAGCTTCGATCTCGACCGGCCGCGTTATCTGGTCGTCTTCATCAACGAAGAGCCGCTTTTCTCCAGCACCGGATTGATGCTTTTCGCCGACCCGCCCGAGGCGAACGCTCCCAAACCCGGCGATCCGAACGTGGTCAATATCATGGACTACAAGATCGACAATACCGGTAAGACCGTCGAGACCGCCAAGATCAACCAGGCCATTGGCGACGTGTCCGCCAGGCCCGGGGGCGGCGTGCTCTTTTTCCCGAAGGATGGCGTTTACCTGACGGGCCTGGTGGCGATGAAGAGCAACGTCAAGTTCTACGTCGAGGCCGGAGCCGCGATTAAGGGGTCCACCAGGAATGCCGACTACGTCTTGCCGCCCGCGACAGGGGCCGGCGGGAGAAGGAGGGAGCGGGCGCTGTTCTTCTTTGAGAATGTCGAGAATGCCAGCATCATGGGCCGGGGAACCGTCGACGCGCAGGGCTATCCGTGGTTGTGGCACGATATCCAACCCGACACCGGTGACGGGCACGCCAGAACGCCGGAGGGATTGGTGAACGACCCTCATGGGTCCGGCGTTAAGGGCTATGTGGTTTCCAACTGCAAGAACGTAACCTTCCAGGATCTGTTCCTTCTCCGGTCCTCGTATTGGACCGTGACGGTTACTAACACCGATGGGTTCACCAGCAGGAACATCAAGCTCATCAGCCGCAAGCAGCAGTACCACGACGACGCTTACGACCTCACCGGAGGCAGCAAGCATATCCTGATCGAAAACGGATTCGCCATGACCATGGACGATGCTTTTGCCTTCTATGGCGGCGCGGGCGCCGCCCTCGAGGACGTCGTGGTGAAGGGATTCGTGGATTACGGCTACACTTCGGGTTTGGTCCTCGGGTATGGCTCTATCCCGGCGGTCAAACACGTGCGCTTCGAGGACGTGAACTTCATTTCGACCCAGAACAAGTTCGCCGTGTGGATTCAGTTTACGCCTGCGTACTTTGCGGGACGGGGCTATCCCACCAGGGCGAGCAGCAAGCAGGCTTTGGACGATTTCCACTTCATCAACTGCACGTGGGAGCATGACGGCGGGCAGATCTACATCGACGGCGGGGATTCGCCGTTGACGAACTTCGTTTTCGAGAATTGCACATTCTATACGCCCAGCCGGCCCGCCAAGATTTCCGGGACGAACGTGGGTCCGATCCTGTTCAAGAACGTCAAGCTGAACGGAACCCTGGTCAGAAGCGTCGACCAGTTGACGCGGGCTGGTTGGGACATTTCCGTCCCGATGAAGTTCGAAGTGACCAGCCAGCCGGCCGCGGGCCGCGCGCCCCAGGCTGTTCAGAAGTAACGCCGGAAGAACGGCTTCCCCGGACCAGCGGCGGGGATGCGCCGCGCGCCAATGCCGCCCGGGACACCGGCGCGCTCCGGCTCGGAGAAACCGATCCGCCCGGACGCGAAAGAACCCCGCGAGCTTTTTCGCCTGCCCCTTGCCGACGGCGCGCTTTCCCGCCAGGATCTCGGAGCCCCGGCCCTTCGACCCGGTCACCGGCCAGAGGGCGCTCGGCTTCAGGCCGCGCTGTTCCAGGAGGAACGCCACCATCCCGCGGGGCGCGGACCGGGGCCGCGGCGGATTCCGTGAAGCATCGTAATCGCGGATCGGGTTCGTCAGGAGGTCGATGCGACCCAAGCTGCCAGGCAGCCGTCACACTTCGGTGAATACTGCTCGGTGAATGCTGCTAAGATGCCCTTGCGGCGACATGACTGGCCAAATCGCCGGTTTCTATGAATTGACGAGCAGCCCGGTGCCCGATAAGTTTCACGCGGAAGACTCGGACTTCCCCGTCCGCCTGGGCTTGCTCTCCGGCATCGGCTTGGGTCGAGTCGAAGAGCTCAGTATCGTCCCAAGATGTGAATGCCCCAAGGGCTTCTAACATGGCTTTCTTCTCGAACCCGTTCTTCCGAAGGCGCCCCGCGAAAGGTCCCGCGACCAGCGCGGCTGACTGGCATGGTGCTTCGGCGCCGGTGGCCATCGGCGCATCGCATCGCCATCTCCCAAGCTCCAACAAGTGGGCGCTGGTCATGCTGTTTGGCACGATCGCGGCGCTGTACTTAGCCCGCGAAATTTTGATCCCCCTGGCATTTGCTCTCACTCTGACGTTCGTCTTGAGCCCTGTGGTCGCGCTCCTGCAAAGATCGCACATCGGCCGCGTACCGTCCGTCGCTGTGACCGTCCTGGTAACCGTGGCGGCGGCCGGCTGCGTTGCCTGGATCGTCGCAATGCAGCTCGTTGACGTCGCCGAGGATCTTCCCAGGTACCGCCAGAACATTCAGGCCAAGATGGAAGCGCTTCGCCTTCCCACGAAGGGACCCTTAGGCCTTGCGGCCAACAGTTTGAGGGAAATTGGAAGCGAACTTTCCAGGCCGGCGGCGCCATCCCCGGGCCCGGCTTCTCCGGCGCGGAATCGGCATCTGCCCGCTGCGCCGAGTACTCCCGCGCCTCCTGTGCCCGTACAGATCGTGCAACAGCCCGCAAATGGACTGGAATACCTTCGCGATCTGGTCCAGCCCGTTCTTCGGCCTCTGGCGCTGACGGGACTTGTCCTCATCTTCACGATCTTCATGCTGATCAAGAGATTCGACTTGAGACAGCGTCTTTTCCGGCTGGTTGGACTCGGCCGGATCAATATCATGACGCAAGCGCTCAACGACGCGGCGCAACGTGTCAGCCGATACTTGTTGATGCAGGTTCTGGTCAATGCCGGCTTTGGATGTCTGTTCGGATTCGGCCTGTACTGGATTGGCGTGCCGAATCCCGCGCTATGGGGAGTTCTCGCCGGCATTCTCCGCATCGTGCCGTATGTCGGCACGATGGTCGCCGCCGCGCTGCCGATCGCACTCTCGCTGGCGGCTTTTGACAGTTGGGTGCCGCCGCTGCTGGTGTTCCTGCTGTTTGCCGGCCTAGAACTGATCACTGCCAACGTCGTCGAGCCGTGGCTTTACGGGGCAAACACGGGAATCTCGTCGTTGGCGTTGCTGGTGGCGGCTGTCTTTTGGACAATCCTGTGGGGACCCGCCGGCCTCATCCTGTCTACGCCTCTCACCGTTTGCGTCGTTGTGCTGGGCCGCTACGTTCCTCAACTCTCTTTTCTTCATACCCTGCTGGGGGATGAAGTGGCTCTGGGGGCGGAAGCTCAGATCTACCAGCGTTTGCTGGCGATGGACCAGCCGGAGGCGCAGGCTATCGTGGACCGGTTCTTGAAAGAAAAATCCCTGTCGGAGTTATACGATTCGGTGCTCATACCCGCTTTGAGCCTGGCCGAGCAGGATCGCCACAAAGGGGCGATTGACACAGCCAGGGAAGAGTTTCTCTTTCTCAGCATCAACGAAATGATTGCCGAGCTTTCGGAGCACCAACCGGGGCACGGTTCATCCCCAGCCGAGGATGCCGCGGCGGAATCGGGTCCGGCGGAGCGTCCAGGCGTCACGGTGCTCTGCCTTCCCGCGAACGATCGGGCCGATGAGGTCACGGCCGCTATGCTGGCGCAGCTCCTGGAGCAGGCGGGCCATGCGGCTCTGTCCCTTCCGATCGCCCTCGCTTCCCCCGCGGAGGTGCTGGCGTTGATTGAGAGAAGGCAAGACGACGTCGTGGTTATCTCCGCATTGCCGCCTTATGCCTTTCAACCGGCGCGGACGATGTGCAAACTAATTCGGGATCGCTTTCCCAAACTCAAGCTTGTAATCGGAGTCTGGGGATTCAATGGAGACTTGGAAAAGGCCAAGGCGCGCTTCGATCGAACCCAACCGGATCGATTGCTCACGCACCTGGCGCAGGCTATCGAGCAGATACCGGAGCTGATCCGGCCCAAGGCATCGTAACCCGGCGCATCTCTCCGATCTCCCGCCGGCGCCATGAAAGCGACTTTCCTTTGCCGGCGACAGCGCGACTCAGCGCCGCCATTGGCGATGCGCGCCGCCGCCCAGCCCGCCCAGGTCGAATATCACCGCGACCAGCAGCCACAAAAGATTGACTCCCGTCGTGGGCATGCCGCTGTTAATTTCCCATGCGTACACGATTGTGGTAAGCGGCAGGAAAATGAAGCCGAGTACCGGCAGCACCAGACTACCGTGGAATGCATGCTGCAGGTAGGTCGAGTAGATCCACATCAACACCAGCGCGACGCGCGGAAACAGTAGAACGCAGAGCAGGACGAAGCAAGGCATAGTGAACCTCAAGCCGGGCTGCACGAGCCCGCGCAGTGAGATAATACCAGATTCGCGCTGCGGAAGCGACCGGGGCAGATTCGATCCGGCGGAAGTCCGGGTCGAGGCCGATGCCTGCAAGGGTGGCGGCCTCTTTGCGGCCACGCCGCCCGCCCTTTCGCCGGCAGTTGGGCGATGGGCCGTCCGGAGTGAGCCGGCCAATGTGGGCGGGCCCTACGGGTTCGTTTGCGGCGTCGCCACGCGCGTTCCGGGCGTGATGATGACTTCTCCGGTTGACCTCAGGCAGATTTCGTACACCCGGTCGGGCTCCAGACGCATGTAGGGCGCATCGCCGTGGATAGCCCGCACGCCGCGCTCCTTCGCCAGTTTCTCGTCGTTGGCAAGCTCCCAGAAGCGTTTCCAGAGATCCCTTTCGAATTCGCTGGCCGCTTGCCGCTCCGCGTAGACCTCCGGCACCTGGCCGTCCTTGTCGATGACGAAGCCGTCTTCGGCCCGCATGGTGCTGGAGAAGACCCGGCGAAACACCATGAGCGCCCCGCCCTTGAGAGGGTCGCCCTGCTCGATGAAGTGGTCGTCGAACTTGATTACCAAAGTGTCAAAATAGACTTCCTGCCCCGGCAGGGTCATCTCTCGAGAGACATTGACCGGCTTGCCGGCGTCGTCAACCTCGGTGAACCGGATCGTCGTTTGCAGGTTCCCCTGCTGGTCCTTCGCCTGTCGAAGAACCTCGACACGCGCGCGGCGGTCGATGCGCTTCAGGATCTTCAGGTAGGTTTCGAGGCGCTGCTTCTCCTGCTCGAGCTTGAGAATGGTCCCTTTCTGCTCGGTGATCTGGTCCTGCAGCGCCCGCCGCGGTTTGACGACCAGTTCATACGACAGGTAGACGCTGGCGGCGGCGGCTGCGACCAGCACCACAGACCAGACAAGAGACCGAACGGGAAAATTACGGCCGCTGCTCATAGGACCCTCGATATCGACCAGAGTTTCAGTTGGTTTCGTCTCTGCGACTGAGTATATACCAGCCAGCCTCCGCACGGCACCGTGAGGCCAGGTGGCCATGCCGCCACCCACTGCCCAACGGAGCGCCCACAGGCCGTCCGGCTCGGATCGCACCGTTCCACGAGGGACGCCACCATCCCGTGGGGTGTGGAGTTGGGCCGCGGCGAATACCCGCGTCGCCGGCGCGCTCCGGCTCAGAGAAACAGATCCGCCCGCACGCAAAAGAACTCCGCGAGCTTTTTCGCCTGCCCCTTGCTAATGCCGCGCTTTCCCGCCAGGATCTCGGAGACCCGGCCCTTCGACCCGATCACCGGCCAAAGGTCGCTGGGCTGCAGGCCGCGCTGTTCCAGGAGGAACGCCACCATCTCGCGGGGCGTGGACCGGGGCCGCGGCGCGTACCCGGAAGCCTCGTAATCGCGAATCAGGTTCGTCAGCAGGTCAAGCAGAGCGTCTTCTTCGGGGGTCATGTGGCGCTCGCCCTTTTCCATCAGGGATTCGACTATGGCCAGCGCGCGCTCGTGCTCCGCTTCGGTGGCGATGACGCGCGGCACGGCCTTGGCCAACAGCCGTCCGTAGCGCTTCACGTCGATGGATGCGGTTAGAGTCCCCATTTGTCGTACTCCTCGTGGGCGCCGATACCCTTGATATAGACGATTTGCTGCCGGTAGTGGACAAACGCCACGATGCGATACTTGTTGCCGCCGACGTTGAACACCGTGAGGCCGCCCACGAAGGAGACCGACGCAAACGTCCCCTTCAGTTCGCCCGGATTTCGCCAGTCTCCGGACTCGATGGCATCGACCCAATGCCACCTTGCGCTTGCGGAGCGCGGCACCCGTTCATGGTAACGGAAATCGCGGTAGGAAGGCATGATCTTGCCGCCCGTCCTCAAACGCGACAAGCGGAACCGCTCGGACGCCTCCGCTTACCGCACCGGCTGGCGAGGCCGGCGGCGGAGATCGTTTCTTCGAGCACGGTCTATGGCTCGGAGAGGTGAACCTGACCAAGCCATCGCAGGACACCGGCAAACACCAGGCGGAACTGTTCCGGCTTGAGCACACCCAGCTTTCGGATCGCTCGTACGTGCGGGTACGTGGAAACGCCTTGCACCACGAACGCACCTGGTTTCAAAAATGGGACACTGACCGGAATCTCGAACTGAGATCCGCGAACGCTGGTGGTGTGAGGAACCACGGTGACCAGCGCGCGGTCCGCGTCTCCGAAGGCCACGCTGATCACCAGGGCGGGACGAACCTTCTCGGCCATCCCGAGATCGAAGAGCCAGACCTCGCCCCGAAGCGGCGTCATTCGAGGCTGGCCAGCAACTGATCGGCGGCGTCAGCGACCTCCGAATCGTCCAAAGCCCCGGAGTCGAACGGCACTGCGCGCCGCAAGAACTCCACCGTAAAGACCCGCTTTTCGTCCTCTGGCAACGCCTCGAAATCGTCTAGAAGCTGGGCTGTTTGCCTGCTCATATTCCTAGACTATCCACTTCCGGGCTTGTCGGCAACCCAAGCTCCAGGCATCGTAGCGGCCCTTTGCGGCGGGTTAAGCCAAAAACACAAATGGCCGCCGATGAACGCAGATTAGCGCAGATAAGCAAGACTTGTGCTATCCGCGTTTATCTGCGTTCATCGGCGGCCCAAAGTGCTTGTTACTCTTCTTTCGCCACCACAACCGTAATCTCCGCGCTAACTTCGTGGTGCAACTTCACCTGGATCTTGTACTCGCCTAACTGGCGAATGGGTTCGTCCAGCACGATCTTGCGGCGGTCGATGGTGTAGTTCTTCGCGGCCAGGGCTTCGGCCACGTCCTTAGACGTGACGGAACCGAAGAGTTGGTCGTTCTCGCCGGCCTTCTGGGTGATGGTGACGCTGACGCCGGTCAGCATCTTCGACAGATCCTGGGCATCCACCTTGAGCTTGGCTTCCTTGCGCAGATGGGCCTGGCGTTCCTGTTCCACGATCTTCTTGTTGGAGCCGCTGGCGGCCACGGCGAGGCGCTTGGGCAGCAGGAAATTGCGGGCGTAACCGGGCGCGACCTTCACCACCTGGCCGCGGGTGCCCAGTTTTTCGATATCTTCTCTCAGAATGACTTCCATGATTTCCTCCCCGCGTCAGAACGACGCCGCGAACGGCAGCAAGGCGATGTTGCGCGCCTTCTTGATGGCATCCGTCAGGCGGCGCTGGTGCGGCGCGCACACGCCCGAAATGCGGCGCGGAACGATCTTGCCTCTCTCGGCGACGAAGGCGTGCAACAGCTTCGTGTCCTTGTAATTGATGTCGTCGATCTTCTCGACGCAGAAACGG
>Ga0182027_10016353_pt1 | contig 10136 bp, 11 predicted proteins | sample 712E1DmetaG_FD_121300 | JGI IMG/M metagenome (GOLD analysis project Ga0182027, IMG submission 121300) | Permafrost microbial communities from Stordalen Mire, Sweden - 712E1D metaG (Illumina Assembly) | ecosystem: Environmental > Terrestrial > Soil > Wetlands > Permafrost | place: Sweden... | reverse complement strand
TTGCCACCGCTCGACGGCTCGTGCTTGACCGACCGGGAGCGGCGCCTGCTTGGCGCCTTGGCCTGGGTGCAACGGGCCTGGTTGCTCGACCTAACCTGTCTGAGGCGGGCCTTGGCCTCTGGTTGGGTCCTCCGGCGCCACAAGCCCCATCTATGCCTGGGCCTTACTGGTAGCGACGAAGCGTTGGCGCACGCTTGGCTGGTCCTGGAAGGTCACGCGCTGGACGGGCTGCCCGGAGCGCCGCTGTTCAGGCGCGGCGAGCGCCAAGGCGGGGCCGACGGGCATGGCTGACGAGGCTGGCTGGAGTTCTGCCACGCCGGGGACCGACTTACCCCGTGGTCTCGCCGAGGTCTATTACTGCGCTGGCCTCCGGGTCAGCTCGCCTCTTCGGTTGGCGGCCAGAATGGTGGACGGGCCGGCTGACGTTGTCGTCGTCCGGGGGGAGGACCGACCGGTCCCCTATGAGCGGCCGTCCGAGGAAGTGATCGCCGAGCGGGTCGTCGATGGCTGTGCGTGGTACACGTTCGCCCAACGTGGGGAGGAAGTGGTCGGCCGGTTTTATGGCTTGGCCGACTTCGAGATCGACGGCTCGGGCCAGCGGGTCACCTACTACCGGGACCCGGCGGCCCGTGACCTGGTGGCCATCCTCATCCCCGGCAGTCTCGTGGCCTACCTGTTGTCCTCGGCTGGCCGTCTCGTGCTCCACGCCAGCGCCGTCGAGGTCGACGGGGCAGCGTTGGCTTTCGTGGGGTTTAGTGGCCAGGGCAAGACGACGGTGGCCACGCTGCTGTGCGCCGAAGGCTACCCATTGGTCACCGATGACCTGCTGCCGGTGGACACGGGGCCTGAAGGTCTGACATGTACCCCGGCCGGCATTGAGCTGCGGGTGCGTGAAAAGGTCGAAGCGCTTTTGGAGCGCTTCAGCTCGGGTGCGGTCCGGGGCCGGACCCTCGACGACCGCCATGCCGTGGCCCCCCTGGCCACAAGTGAAGAACGCCTGCGGCTCGCCGCCCTGGTCATCCCGTGGCCAGACCGGGCCGCCAATACTGTCAGCGCCCGTCGTTTGCCGCCGGGAGAAGCCGCCCTGCTCCTTGCCCGCTGCCAGCGCATCGAGGGCTGGACCGCTCCTAGCCAGCTGCGCGCCCAGTTCAAGTCCATAAGCGCGGTCGTGGCATCGGTGCCGGTCTTCGAGATGCACGTCCCTTGGGGACCTCCTTTCCCGACCACCCTGGCCGAGCAGGTCGTGGCCGCTGTACGGGCAGTGCCCTCGGTTGCCGCGGGCAATATCGGCGCCGGCGCCTGACTGAACCGGCTCGCCGCCCTACTGCGTCAACCGGTATTAGGCCGGCCTCCTTGGCTGTTGTTTTGGTGCCCACTTCTATTACGGTCTTACTCGCTCGGACACTATGGTCCGCAAGACCCGCATCCCGTCCCGGCGAGCGCGGAGGTTGCTGGTGCCGTGCCGCCGGTCATATTCGAAACTTGGCACCTCGTGAATGCGTAAGCGAGCACGCGCGGCGCGGATGTTCTAAGAGTTTCGACTTCGAACCCCTCGCAGTCGGGTGTGACGAAGGGCAAGCAGCGCCGCCAGAAAGCGTTGTAGCCATAGCACAGGTCGCTGTACTGGCCGCCCCAGAGCGAGTTGACTACCTTGGCGAGCCCCCAGTTGCCGATGCGGCGCATCGTGGTGATGTCTGCGCTCCCGCCGCCGGCGATGAATCGGCTGCCTGTGGCGAAGTCCGCTCCGACCAGCAGCGCCGCCACGAAGCGAGGTATCTCGGCCGGGTCAGTGGACCCGTCGGCGTCGAGCATGACGATGATGTCACCCGTGGCGGCCCAGAAGCCGCAGGCTAGGGCGTTGCCTTTACCTTTGCCCGTCTGTTTGATGGCGACCAAATGGGGTTCTCGGTTCCTGCTCAAGGACAAAAAGGTCCAAGACCCAGTAAAGAAAGGGGCCGAAGGTTACGTTTGTGTAATTACTTGACTGATGGGCGTTGTTCCCCACAAAAAGGTGAGCGCACGTCACTTCAGTTAGTAAGCGGCAGGTGACTCGCCTAAGTCGCTCGGCGGCCACCGGTAACCGCCCGTCGCCGAAAAGGAATAACTAGTTGTAGGTGCTGGACGTAAACGCCGTAGTTAGTTTCACCGCTGTCATTTTGGCCCAGGCTACTAACCGCACAGCTTCGGGCGCGCGTCACTTCCGTCATCGAACCCACCGGATGGAGTGCGGGCCGTTCGTAAGGCTTGAGCAAAGGGCGGGCCCTTCGTAAGGCTTGAGCACTGGAGTCACCTCTGCTGCTTTGTTGGGTCGACCTTATCCTAACCCGTTATCCGTGGTCGCCGCAATACTCACTGCGCTAGCCGCAATACTGAACTCACGTATCGCAGTTGCCTCGCCACTTAGAGGGAAGAGAAGGGGCACCACCAACTCCTGGGCGAGGTCTCCGAGTTGGGTTCTGGTGCACCAAGGCCGCCGGTGGCGGGGGTGGGAAGATCGGCTGGGAACGGACCTGATCGTTGGGAGGCTAGGGCAGTCATCTGGCTTCGTCGGTCCTCCGCGCTGGGTGGTATGTGATCCCTTCTCCAACTAGTCACCTTACCCGGATGCCTTTGTTTGGCCTCGGCCTTCGATCATTAGTTGCCTTTTGCCAAGGTCACGCTGCACCGGCCATTTGGGCAGCTCAAACCTGTGTTCACGTTAGAGGCGGTTTGCTATATTAGGGGCTTGAGCTGCATCAGAGGCTATTTGTACGCATCAAAGTGCATTTGCCCGCGCCAGAAATGCCGCGCCCGCATAATATCCACCGGCCTTAGTGGTCGCCGCTGGACGCGCACCATGCGGCCTGTACCAGGCTGTAGCTGCGGGCGTCGGGGACCGGCTGCCTCCACGTATCCAGGAGGTGTTCGGCGTCAATGAGAGAGTTATCCACACCCTGGCCGGACCAGGTCTCCACGAAGCTCCGGCTGAAAGCATTAAAGAAGGAGTGAGAGAAATTAGCCTTCGATCGCCGCGAAATCAGAGCATCAGGGAGCAGGTCGCCGAACAGCTCCCTCATGGCGTCCTCGCGCCTCAGCCAGCCGACACGGGGACGGGCTCGCGCCACCGCCCGAAGGAACCGAGCGTCTTCGAAAGGGTGCACGACCACCGTCGAGCAGGAGGCGCCGTACGCGTCCAGCGTCGAGGTCAGGGCCAGCCGTCTCCGGTCGCACCAATAGTCTTTAAGCAGGTCCGTGGCGTTCCAGATCGGTTGACGAGCCTGGTCCTCGGCCATCTTATGTTTGAGCTCGTTTCCAGCGTCGGGCTTGAGCCAGGGCAGGTCAGGCATGCTGCGCTGGTAGTAATGGCGCCGGGCGCCGGCGGGGAGCAGCGCCAGTGCTGCGGGGCGAAGATGGCGACGTCCCGGGCGCTCACGGCCGGTGAGGACGGCGCCGAGGCGGTTGCGCTCGCTCAGCTGGAATACCTCGTCACCACCTATGCCCGTCAGGTAGCAACCATCGCGGGCCAGCGCGAAGGTCGGGAGCCCGGAGTGGCCATTGAAGGGGAAGCAGGGCCCCCATTTCCGGAGCGCGGGCTGAGCGACCGGTCCGATCACGTCGAGCTCGTCAGTGAACTTCAGTCGTTCCCAGTGGGTGGGCCCGATATAGCGGATGACCATTTCCTGCCACTCCGACTCGCTCGAGTCGGCATCGGTGGGGAAGACATTGGTGGCGGCCACCGGCATAGCTAATCCCTGAGTGCGGGCCACGTGAACGGCGAGAGCGAGGAGCCCGGAAGAGTCCCGGCCTCCGGAGAAGCCGATCACGCAGGGAGACCGCTGGAGAGCTTCGAGGAGGACTTCTTCGAGCGCCGCCCGTGGGTTCGTCGCCGAACTAGCCGGCTCCAGGGGAGTCGTCGCCGGGTCCTGGCCCAGGACGATTGCGGACGCCAGCTCGAGCCCGGCCAGCCGGTAGGGGGTGCTCATCCGCCGCCGTTCAAGTACCCGAACCGCTGCATCACCCCTTGATGGTCGGACTCGAGCTTGGCGGCCAGCTCCGCCGAAAGGCTTGTGCGCCAGCCTCCCGATCTGCCTTCTCGGAAGAACAGGCTGTTGGGGGAGGTCCGCTCGTTGAAACCTTCTCGTTTTTCCTGGTCCTGGAGACGGGTGAAGGAGCAGGCGGCCACGGCTTGCGACACCCGGTCAGGCTCGACGCCCATACCTGCGAAGTCCAACACGGCCGACCAAACGGCTACCGGATCTCGCAGGCAGTCTTCGTAGCGGACGACGAGTAGCGGGATGACGTCCTGGTCGGTCCAGCTCTCTACGTGCTCGGACCAGGTCCCGAGACGCTGCCGCACTTGGGGCTCCAACCGGTCCCGGGCGGCCCCTACCGCCGCCACATGCGATGCCATGTAGTCGACTACGTAGTCGAGGGGACGGTCGGTGTGGTGGGCGAGAGAAGCGGCTACGTCGCGGGGGTCTCTGATGACGTAGATCGCGCACCGAGCTGCTGAGACGGAGACGACCGGCTCCCCGGCCGGCCCGGTGAGCAGGGCGTCGTGGACCTTGCGCAGGCGGACCTCGCCGTCCCGCCTGTCCTGAGCTGCTATCACTTCATCAGCCCGGGGCCGGAGGAGGTCGATCTCATCGGCGGTGAGGTCTGCGCTGTCGATGCCGAGAGCGTCGTCGAAAGCTTGCCGGGACGCGGCTATGGGTAGGCCCTGCAGGCGGTCCAGGCGCGGCTGCTCTTGGGAGCTCCAGGCTGAGTACATGGCCCGCAGCCAGGTGTTACCGGACTTCGGGTACGAAGCCAGCCATATCGTCGTCGCCCGCTCCATCATGCTCCCCCGGCCGCCCGAGCCAGTTCGGCCAGGCTTTCGGCCATACCTCCGCCCCGGCGAGACAGTTCGACGGGCCGCAGCGAGACCAGCGACATGAGCCATCGGGCGTGGTCGGCGCTTAGGCCCAGGGGTGCAACCGCTTGGCCCAGGTACCCGAGCGCGGCGACCGTCCGCATGGCCGTCGGGAGGTCCAGGGACCGGGGTTCGACGATCGGTCCATGGCTGCCGCCGGGTGGGGCTCCGATCGACAGGACTACCAGCTTGCGGACTGGGATGTTGTCCCCTGTTGGGGGCACTGGGCTGGCGAACGCCCGCTTGGCCAGTCCTGTTCGCACGAGCTCGCCATCGGCGCTGTCCATTCCCAGCGCTCTTACGGTATCGGGCCAAAGACCAAGCTTGGTACACGTCACCCGCACCGTTGGTGGCGCACCGGCATCAACGAAGACATAGCCGTCGGCCACGACGGGTGACCCCGTTCGCATGAGCGTGGCCGCCAGTGCCGACTTGCCGGCCCCGCTGTTACCAGCGATGAGGAGCGCCCCGTCGTCGACCAGCACGGCGGACCCGCGTAGCGCGAAGTGCCCGCCGAGGAGCCCTCGCAGCGCCCGCACTGGGCCGTTGACGAAGCAGTCGAGCTCGGCGCCGCCGACACCGGCTCGCCGCTCGACGGTGGGCGGACCGTCGGTTGGCACTAGCAGCTTGGCCACGGTCGGGATGCGTAACAAACCTTCTTGCCGTTGGACCTCAACGAGCGGCGACCGCCAGACCGCATGAGGCAGTCGATCGGGGACCGGGCCATCGGCCCAGGCGACTTGTCCGGTGGCCTCGGGGGCTCGGGAGGCCGGCGTCACGAGCCCCCGACCAGGGAGGGGGCCAGGAGTTCGAGCACTTCCGCGACTAGCTCACGACGGAACGGAGGGCCCCATGGCACTTGCACGGCCAGTACGGGGACGGAGCCGGCGACCTGTGTGATCACGCCGAACTGTGCCCGCAGTTCGTGCTCCGACTTCCACCCCTCGATCCGCTGGAACCGGGTGAGTGCCAGCATCGCCTCTATGGCGGTAAGCCGGCGGCACTCGCAGTGCTGGCGTTCCCGGTCGGGTTTGGGGACCACAGCGGCCCGGAGCGTGAGCCGGGGCGCTCTCGTGAGCAGGGGGCTGACGCCATGCCGGCCATCGGCGGTGCGCCGCCGGGGGACGCTGTCCGTAAAGTGGGCGATCACCGCCTCGGCCTTGGGCCTGACTCTAAGCTGGACGCCCCCCGGGGTGCAGCTCACGTCGCCCAGCTCGTCCACTTTCACCGGCAGGACGTCGTCAGTGACCAGCGGGTACCCAGCCGCGCAGAACAGACTGGCGAGGGTCGTCTTACCCTGCCCGCTGTAGCCGATGAACGCCAGTGCCCCCCCGTCGACTTCGACGGCGCTGGCATGGAGCACGAGGTTCCCGCCCTCCGAGAGGAGGTAAGCGACGATCGTCCCGGTGAGCAGGATGGGAACGATGGCGGGGTCGACCTCGGGCCGCGGATGGCTCACCACCCGGCGGCGCTCGGTGTCTATGGCGAAGTCGGCCAAGCCGAAGAAGCGGGCGACGACAATGCCCCCGCACCGGGCGAACGTGTACCACGGGACCCCGTCGACCACCCGCTCGGCGATGACCTCTCCCGGGGGTCGCTCACCTGCTGCCGTCCGAGGCTCGCCCACGACAAACACGATGTCCGGCTCACCGTCGTCGACCGGCGCCGCCAGCGGGACCGGGGACTCTACCCGCAGCCCGGCGCAGTTGTACGTCCTGCTAGCCACGGTCAAGCCTGACCATATCGGGCGGTAGCAACGGCACTGTACCGGGCAGTCCGTCGAGCGCCTGCCCGCCGACTATGAGCCAGGCGTGCGCCAGGACCTCCTCTGAGCCGGGCAACCCCAGGCACAATTCGGGCTTGCGTCGGCGCAGCAGCCACCCGGCTGCCAGTGCCCGGCGGAGGCAGGTGGCGTCCCACGGCCACAGTCGCTGAACCCAGCGCAAGGAAGACAGGAGTACCAGTTCGCGATCGGTCAGGAGGTTCGGGTCGAAAGAGGGAAGTTGGCCCGGGTCACGGGCAACCAGGGGAGACCCCAGCCATCGAGCGGTCTGGTCGACGCGACGTAGGCGCAAGAGCGCCTCCACAACCATCACCAGACCGGTGGTGTACGCCGTGGCCACCTTCAGCTTGGTTGGGAAGCCGAGCCAATGACGTGCCACCCACAGGAAGCCTGCCGGCGTCAGGGCGCGGGCGCGTGTCGCCGGGCCCGCCTCGACGTTCGCGAACGTTGTCAGCACGTTTTCCACGTGGCGGCTGCTGACCTCGTGGGACATGGCGTGGCGCTCTGCCAACTTGGTCACTGCACCATCCACGCCGTACCGCTGCACCAGTTCGACGATCTCGGTGGCAGAGCGGTCCAGGTCGAGGTACACCCCCTTGCGAAGGCATAGCGCTACGCTCCCCTCGGAGCGGGGAGCGATCAGGACGTCGCCCAGCGGGCCGTTGACGCCGGGGCGTCGCCTGTCTGACGCGCTGGGATTGCGGTGTCCGCGCACTCATCGATGGTACGCGAAACCTACCCCTAGGGGCATTGCCCCCCTATGAGTGGGCGACTCACCGGCGTAGGCTCCTTATCGACACAAAGGAGACATTGTGACTGACCGAAGTTACGAACCTTACGAACCGCCCACGATCGGGGTGATCGGCTCTGTCGAAGAGTTGACTCAAGTCACCAAGAAGTACATCAGTCCGACTTCGGACACCTTCTCGCTCAACGGCGCAACGCTTTCATATACGTCGTAGGGCTGTCCCCGGAGTCGTACTTCGGGCGGGAGCGGACAGGCGATAAAACCTTTGTCGCCTGTCCGCCATGTTTTTCTTGTCTACCGAGCGTCCGTAGCAGCTTACCGACCTAGCCCGTTAGACGGAGAGGCGAGGAGGGAGCGCGCTTGGAGCGCGCTCAGGAAGTCTTGTACGTCGTTGGCAGCCTCGTCTCGGGGTATGCCGTAGGAGGCCACCAGCTCCGCGGCCAGCTCAGTAGGCGTGGCGCCCCCATCGAGCCGCTTCCATAGCAGGCGAGCCGACTTATTGAGGTTCAGATAGGTCGTGGTCGGAACGTCTAGGATCACGACCTCGTCGGCGATTTCGCGCCAAACGGCTCGGTCGGCATCGACCCTTAGGACCTGGTTAGGTGCGGTAACCATGGTCTCTTCCTTGTTGCCATTCGTTAAGGATAACGCCAGAGGACCATATTGCTTACTAAATCCTAGCTGCTCAAAGTGCCGTAAGGGATTGGGGTAGGGCTGGTCTCGTCTCGTTCGGCCTCACCGATCTCGTGCCCACTCTGATACGAGCTGGGCCTGGCTGTGCAGGCCAAGCTTGGCAAACACACGGGTCTTATAGTTTTCCAGCGTTTTTACGGTGATCCCAAGCAGGCGGGCGGCCGCCTTGGTGGACAGCCCGTCTGACATGGCATTGAGCACTTCCATCTCCCGCAGCGTTAGCTTCTGGTCGGGCTGGATTAGGCCCCCGTGCCAGCCCGACCGCCATTGGGTGACGATGCTTGCCGCCACCGCCGGGGGGAGGACGGCGCCGCCGGTGGCCATCGCCAGCACGGCGTTGGCCACCTGGACCAGGGCTTCGTCGGTTGAACACGCGCCCGAGAGGCCGCGCCCGACCAGGCTGAGGACGCGCTCGCCGGGGAGCTCGTCCACAAGCAGGAGTACCCGCGTGCCCGCCCGAACCAGCTCGGGAAGAAAATGGTCAATGACGCCGTCCCCGAGGAGGTCCCCAGCGACCACGACGCTGGGCGTCAACATGCCCGTGAGCTGGAGGCCAGCGGCGCCGTAGGCGGTATCGCCTACGACACTGGCACGAGCGACGAGTGCCTCTCGCAGGCCAGGGGCCACAAAGCGGTTTTCGTGGACGATCACTACCTTGGGCAGGTCTTTCGGGTAGACATGGGCCCGCAGGACGGGCCGGCGATACGGTGCGGGTGTCAACTCGGCTGGGGGCCTGTTGGCGCCCCGAGGAGCCCGGCGGCCAGGGCGCTGGCGACGGCCTGAGCTTGGCTCTACGCGCCCAACTTGGCGTAGATGGCGGCCTTGGACTTGGCTACGCCTCGTTCGCTCAAGCCCAGCCGGGCCGCTACCTCAGGGGCGGTCAAGCCCAGGCTGAGCAGGGCGAGCACCTTTAGCTGCTGGACCGTCAGCGGCCCCCTTTCGCTGCTCGCCGTAGCCATCAGGAGGAACGGCACCGCGCAGTATGAGCCCGGCTGGACTAGCTGAGAGACCTGCTCGGGGGCAGCCGTGCGAGGTAGGAGGGTCAAGCCGTCACAGGGGGCCGGCCGTGTCTTGAACAGCCCGATCAGTTTCATGCTCGGGCGCCGGTCCCGGAGGGTGGCGACGAGCGCAGGGACGTCCCAGGGCACTCCGTCCGCCTCGATCACCCCATGGTCGACCGCCTGGAGCTCCGCCACCTCCATCAGGCTGGTCGCGTCCGGGACACCGGTCCTCACCTCGATGCCGTCCAATTGCTGACGCAGGCAGGCGGTCATGGACTCCCGGTAGAACCGGAGGCGTTCCTGGACGACCAGCACGGCACTCAACTTGTCTGCCAGTTCCAGTGACGGGGCGCAGCCGCGCCAGCGCCGCCGCAGCGCCGCCCATTATCCCAGGCTACCCGCTGCGCAGGCAAGGCTCTCGGTGAAGCGTGGATAGCCTCGTCCCATGGCCGACGAAGAAGCCAGGACGAGCAGTGGGTTCGACGTTGACGAGCTCTACCACCCCAAGACCGAACGCAGCGTTCGTCACTTGCCCCGGCTACTGGCTGGCGCGCTGCGCCTGGTGTGGTCCGCCGCCCGACGTCAGCTCATAATTAGCGTGGCCCTCCAGACCGTGGGCAGTGCATCCTTGGCCGCGCAGGTGCTCATCGCTAAGCAGCTGCTGGCGAGGTTGTTGGCCGACAACAGCACGAAAGACTTTTCCTCGACGGTCCCCTCGATCGTGTTGTTGGCCGCCGTCCTGGCCGTGGCCTCGGTCACGACCATCCTGCGCACCGAGCTGCAGCGGCTGCTGGCCGAGATGGTCGGTCGCTCGGCCACCCAGCAGGTCGTCGACGCCTCCTGCCGTGCCGACCTGGCGCGTTTCGAAGACCCGAGGTTCCACGACCGCCTCCAGCGGGCCATTGTCAATGCCTCCATCCGGCCGCTGCAGATGACTACCGGGTTGATGTCGGTCGCCAGTTCGGCGCTGGGTGTGGTCGCCGTGGGGGTTGCCTTGCTGACGATCGAGCCCCTCTTCTT
>Ga0182027_10016352_pt1 | contig 10136 bp, 12 predicted proteins | sample 712E1DmetaG_FD_121300 | JGI IMG/M metagenome (GOLD analysis project Ga0182027, IMG submission 121300) | Permafrost microbial communities from Stordalen Mire, Sweden - 712E1D metaG (Illumina Assembly) | ecosystem: Environmental > Terrestrial > Soil > Wetlands > Permafrost | place: Sweden... | reverse complement strand
GACGAGTGACTACCCCGCCACGCCCCACGGATTGCGCCAGCTGATCATAGCCTGCAACGACGAAGTCAACGGGTGGGGAGTCGTCGAGGGGACCAATCTGCCGCTGGGGTTGGCGGCGTTCACCGTCGCATGGTTCTCGCCGGAACAGGTGGTACACATCTTCCATGCCGGCAACACGGTGGGAATGCTCTTCGACGGCAAGGAGATCACGCGCCTCACACCCCGTGACCCCGCCCCAAGCGGCGTCGTCAACTACCTCGGTTGCGGCAAGAACCTGTCAATACACCACATCCCGATCAAACTGACCGCGGGCGAGAGTATCGTTCTGGTCAGCGATGGCATCATCCCCAAGGCCATGCACACGCACGATGCGCGGGACGTGCTGCTGGACCGGGAAGCCATCGATCCTGAGGCAGCGGCGCGCCTGCTGGCCGAGCGCGCGCAGGCGTTTGGCTCGCGCGACGACATCACTGCGATGGTCATCGAGCTGGAGGCCTGGGACGAGTGATGCCGAAGGGGGCCGTGATGAACGCAATGGCCGTACCGCCCGGTCGCGATCTACGCTGCGTTCAGATGGACCTGGACTTCGGGCCCGGAGCGCATCGCGCCTGGAGCACGCCCCTGTCGTCGCGGTCACGGCTGGTGTGCAGGTTCGCCCTGACGCGTTCAGGGGCGCGCGTCCAGGTGTGCGGCCCGCCGGGATGGTTCTCCGGCGAGGCAGCGGATGGCGGCCTGTGGGGCTTGGAGGTCCGCATGCAGCGACCGGCTGGCATTGCGGGACAACCGACGTATGGGGCGGATCTGTCGACCGATTCGGCAGCCTCGACCTGGAGCCGCTGTTTCTTCTCGGGCCACCTGGACAACCTGTGCCTTCAGGCGCGCAGCACGCGCGAGGATCGCGCCCGCGTCTCGCACGACCTGGAACTCGTGCATAGGCATCTTCTCTCACAGCTAGACCCGTTTGGAAGGCAGATTGCCGCTCGGTTTCCCTTCGGGGAAGGTCTGCGCTGGTTTGTCTACGAAAACGTGGTCAACGACAGTGCAGGACGCGTGGCGCAGGCTGCCTATACGTGCCCGGGCGTCCTGATCGTGGCAAGTCACCTGCGCAATGCAGGCGACGAGTTGGCTAGCCGACGAATCGTCTCGCAGCTTTGCGAGGGCGTGGCGCTGAAGCGGGTCCTCACCACAGCGGTCGATGCGTGGCTGGCCTTGTTGCCCAAGGATGCGGAGCAAATCTGCGCTCAGGGCAAGGCAACTCAGCGCCTGCGCATCCGGCGTGCAGGACCGCTCGTGTCCGCACAGCTCCTGTGGGCGCCCCACCGTGGAACGATCATCGCGGATGACATTCCAGACACACCTGGTGACAACCTCACCTGGTTCGAAGTCATGCCGGCCGCGGGCCAGGCGGCCAGCGACACCAGGCTGAACGCGGTTCAAAGGACCGGCCTGGCCCAGTTCGCGTCTTGCCACGCATGCGCCATATCGAGGCTCTGCCGCCACGACGGAAACAGCGAAACCGACCAGCTCGGTGCCAAGCTATCCGATCTGGTCGACTACCTGGCTGCGACGGGCCGCGTGCCCGCGCGCAGAACATATCCCGTCGGATTGTTCGCCGAGAGCGAGAGGTGGCACCGAACGAGCTGGCGGGGCGCGAATGCTTCGCGCATGCCGGCCGGGACGCCTCTTGCAACTGAAGCGGTCAAAGGCTGCGAGGACTGGCGTCACGGGGACAACAGGGTCCGACTGCTTGCGGCCGCAGGGGATCTCGCCAACGAGTCCTGGCGCATGCGCAATTGCGTGGACACCTATGTGGAGGCCGGCCTGCAGGGCAGTTCACTGTTCTTTCACGGCGATCTCGCCAGAGCGCCGGTGACGATCCAGCTCTGCCCATCTGGCGACGGCTTGGTCATGGCACAGGCAGCCGGCGTGGCCAACCGAGTCCTGGCGCTCGACGAGTCCGATGTCCTGAGCGCATGGCTGGCTGACCTGAACGAAGTGCTCGAATGCCGAAGCAGTGGCCGCCGCCCCAGACTGCACGGGCGGTTCGTGAAGCATCAGAACCGTCTCTTTGTGTAGGATGTCGCAAGAGATCTCGGCCCCAGAACGGTCACGTCGAATGACGCCGATTTTGAAACCGCGCCGGCTGACTTTCCCCAGGGAGCCGCCCAGGGTACACGCGTACGCAAACCTATATCGCTTCGGGAGGACCGCGGATCCCGCGCCGCTGCTCGTCTACATCGGCGGCGCAACCAATCGACAGACCTACCTCGCGCAATACGAGACGGAGCCTACCCCCATCGTGAACGAACTGGCCCGTGCGCTGGCACTGCAGCCGTTGCCCAGCCTGGACGCCCTCATATGTCCGTGCCCAATTGACAGCGGGGGCGAGGGACACGAGTACTTCGTCGATCACTTTGACGGCGAGCTTTGCACCGAACTGGGCGCACCGCCGGCCGCGCTGGCCTGCGTGGGCTACTCGGCCGGGGCCGGCTACGCGACCCACCTGGCCATTGTGGCTGAGGCGCGTGCACTGGCCGTCTTCGGGTCGGCGGGAGTCCACCAGGCAGCGGCTGACAACCGCACGCTGCTGGAGCGGTTCAAGGGCGAGAGTGCACGGACCACCGAGATCGGCATCTTTCGCAACGACTCGGACAACATCGTGGCACCGCCCCAGACGCTGGCCGCTCAGCTCCGCCCGCTGCACGCCCGTGCGATGGCGATGCGTCCCGGCCAGCACAAGTTCGCCGACTACGCCGCCAATGACACCGTTCGCGACGCCTTCCGGTTCGTGATCGAGCGTCTGGGTGCGGTGTAGCCCGGGCTGTGCGTTTGCTTGCGGCAGCAGCCGTCAATTGACCACGCTCGGCCGGCGACTGGCGCCATCCTCCTTCCGTGCGTAGCTGTGGGCGACCTCAAGCATCATCCGGGTGAGCGACCGATTGGAATTGAGAAGGTTCTTGTAGGTCGCCATGGCCTCCATGATCCCGTCTGTCCAGGTGAAGATGCATTCGAGGGAACCGACGATCGCGACCAGCATCGCCGTGGCACTGAGGGCCAGCCAAAGGTTGTGCTGGGCGCCCCAAACGATCAGCGTCGGCATAGTGGCAAGGCACATGAACTGGAACCAGCGCAGCCTGGACCGCAGCTTCCGAGCAGTCACAGCCTTCTCCCGGCGAAGTGCGGCTCGCAATGGATGGCGGCTGCAGTCATCATGTGGACCTCCGTGGTTTCCATATATCGATGGGACGCTGGCCCGCCGGCTTCCCTGACACCCGCGAGAACCGTTGGTCCCGGTGTCCCCATTGACAGTCACTGTCATGGCCTGCTCTGTCGTCGCGAGGTGCGAGGATTCCGACTTGCCATCGGGAGACTGCGCGGACAGCAATCTCTATCGAGACAGCCGGATGTCAGACGGAACGGCGCGGACACGTCATCTTCTGGGAGGATGACCGTGAACCAGACTCTCCAACATCATTGGGAAGAGGCCGTGTCTCGAACCCTGGCCGGCCGAGCCGGCGCGCGCGATTTCCTATCCAGGAATGACGAACGGGCACTGGCCGATCAGGCTGGCGGCTACTACCGGGACGCCGATGAAATGTGCGAGAGAATGGAGCGGGTCGCCCGCCAAGGCTACGACGCCGCCATCGCGGCACTGATCGCCTTCGTGCTGCCGCATGACTGCCAGGATATCGCAACGGCGCTGCAAGCGGCGATTGCCCATCTGGAGGCGCTGCCCGCCAGCCGTAGCCACTATGAATCCCTGGGCGTCTCGCGCGCCGTCGCGGATCTCCGACAGGCGGTCGCACTGCAGAACGGGAAGATCAGGCTCGAGGCGGGGAAGCCCTCCCCCTCTGACAGCGGCTTCTAGTTCGAGATCTGCTGCCGGACGGCGTATGCAATTAGCGAATAGACGGTACAGGCGTTGGTGCGTGCCAATGTGCTGCTCCCTGCGACCTTCAACTGGAACAACACCCACATGAAGCCACGATTCAGGAATCTGTGATTGGGGATCCAATACCCAGACTCGGTGTGTCTGATCTGCATGCCAACAAGTTCTGGGCTTCTGCTGGCAGCGACCATGGGATCGCTGCCCAGCGGGTAGTTTGCGATGTCGCGCACCATCTGCTCCTGGTCGAGTCCACAACCAAGCTGCGCCACAATCCCCTCGACTGTCTCTCTCAGCGCCGCGACCTCGCGAGCGCCGAGTTCGACCAGCGCGCGCCTCGCCGCGATGGCGACCAGGTTCTCGATGTTCAGGTGGTTGTTCTTCATCGCGGCCCGATCACAAGGACGGTCGCGGTGGACCAGATCTGACAGGAACTCGCCGGCAACCGGCCGCGATCACACGTCGTCGTCGGCCAAGCTGGCGACCCAGGCAGTCAGGCGTTCCCTGGTCAGTTCCGCGTAGGGGATGCAGTCCACCGGAAAGCCCGCTCGATCCAGCGCCGCCCGCATGCTGGCGGCTCCAGCGGGGTTCATCGAATGAATCAGCACCGGCGGCTTGCGAAGGGCCTGGCTCGCCGCCAGGGCCTGGACCACCTTGCGTCCGCTGATGCCCAGATCGCTTTCCGTGCGTGTGCTCTCCGTCAGATCATGGTCCAGCATGATCCCGTCGTACACGTTGCGGTCGCGCTGAAGGATCCCGAGCGCCTGCCCACCGCTGGCCGCGTGGACCAAGTGGACCTTCGCGGGGTCCAACATGGCGGAGAACCGCTGGACGCGCTGGTCGTTGTCTTCGACGATCAGGATCTTCAGTTTCTTGGGCATCTTGGGATCTTGTGGTGGTTGCGCGATGTCTTGTCCATCTCTTGCTGCTGCCATCCCCATGGACGCCTGCTGAGCGACGCATCTGACATCGCTTTCACGACGGCTTCGACTTCGCGAACGGCGCCCCGCATTCCAGGCGGCACGCTTCAATGAGCAAGACCACGTGCTTCATGAATTCTTCAAGCGGCTGCCACCTCTCGGAATACCTTCCCATCAAAACGCAGCGGCACTTCCTGAACGCCTCGCGCGCGGTTGAACCAAGCGACCGATCTTCTTCCCAGGCGGATCGGGCCACAGCCACGGCCCGCTGCAGACTCCTGCAATCCAACAGGCCGTCAATTTGGGGGACAGCCCGGCAGCACAGCCTTTCGTCTCCAAATAGCTTGCCGGTCTCACGAAGAATGGTCGCCAGATCTTCGAGCCGGATGGCAAAGATCCGTTTGAGCGCGGCGGCGTGACCTATCGCTGGATCGCACTCGTCGACGCCCAACGCCTTGGCCAACTCGGCGTTGAACCCATCGGGCAGGCGATGCGTAACAAGGATGTCGTGGTCCCCAACCCATCTGGGGATGGGGTGACGGTATTTTGCCATCTTGATGACCCGTCCCATGGCCGTGCTCCTTTCCATCCTGGCAACTAGGGTGTAGCAGCCCTGGCGGCTTTCGCGGGGTTCGTCGAGTGGAACACATGAATCGACGCCATGAGAATGCGGGGGCTGACAGGACCCGGAGTTCTCGCCGCAAGCCCTCACCCCGCGCTCGGACGCCTGCGTCGACCAGGTAGGCGTCAGCGCGTCGACAAACCGTGGCTCGTCGTTGACCCGTGGCCGCGAATACGTGACAATCGCGACCCGATGGCCGCCGTGTCCGCGACGAGACCCTGCGCTACCCGATTTGATCGAGGGTTGCGTGGCGGCATTGCGGCCGGCGCGGCGCTTTGTGCTGCAGCATCTCTGGCAAGACGTGCCCCGGGACATGTCCCTAAGATGGGAGTGAAGTCGGCGTGACGCCACGGCTCAACCCGCTCGTGGTCCAAGTTCGGACTGCGCCAGGGGACAAAGCGGCTGAAAACACCCTGGCCGCGGCGGTTCGGGAGATCCTCGTCAGGGCCCATCGCTTTCACGGGCTCAGCTACGAAGATGCGGAAGACCGCGCACAGGACAAGGTGGTGCTTGTTTGCGACCATCTGAAGGCGGGGGATGTCGAGCCCGGCAAGGAAGAAGCCTACGTCTGGCAGGCCGGCAAGAGGGCGACCCTGGATGTCTACCGGCGCAAAGCCCGTGAGTCCGAGAAAGAGCAGAAACTGCGCTCGGCACAGACCACTGGTACATCAGGCGGTGCCATTGGCGACGCCGGGGCGCAACCTGACCAGCCCTCAGACCAGGAAACCGCGGAGGTCGTTGCCGTCATCAGTTGTCTCCAGAATGAGATGCCCGAGACCTACCGCCATGTGGTGTACGAAAGGTACGTGAGAAGACGCAGCATAGATGATATTGCAAAGGAAGAGCTCAACCAGAATCCAACCGGCAAGACTCCAGGCAAAGAACGCACGCTAAAGCAGGCCAGAAACGTCATTGATCAGCGACTGAAGCGCGCCCGCTGCTGGATCAAGGTGCGCGTGGCGACACGACAGAAGCAGAGGGAGAATTGACGTCCATGCGCGTGGTTGTCCTGGTCGATCTCGACAATGAGCCCCGTGAGCTGGTAACCACGGTGTCAGACGTGAAATGCGAGCAACGTCATCCTGTTCAGGAGCCCGGAAAAGCCGGCGGCATCGCGCCCGACTATTCTAGGCTCTTTCACCGTTCATGATGGTGAGGCGATGAATCGCGACACTGCCCAACTCCAGACCGCGTTCCAGGCGACGACCGCCGCAGCCGAACTGGCGCAAGCGAATGATGCGGGCGACGAAACGGCTCTGTCCCTTGCCAGAGGGATCGCAGATGCCCTTGGCAGCGAGAGCAAGCCAACCCCCTGGTTCGAGTGCTTGCGTTCTGCGGCCACAGCCTTCGACACCGGCCGGGAGCCTTCTGAAGAGGAAAAACTCGCCACGAACTACGCCCTGAAGTCACGAGTCAGCCTCGAACTGCTGGCCTACAGGACAGGCACCGATGATCGGCTTTTCGCCGTTTTGCGGGATATCGACGAATCCCTGAAGGGCGTCGCCAGTGCAGCCATGCTGCTGAGCGACGATGAGCATGTCGAGATTCTGGGCCCGGTCGAGCCGCGGGAAGGCACCTGGTGGGGCGAACGCAGCCAGATTGACGCGAGAGTCTGCGACGAGGCATTGGATGGCGCGCTCGAAAGGTGGGCAGGAGCCGAACGAATGCTCGGGACTCTGAAAGCGTGGCGGGGGCGATCTGCTGTCCGGGATCTGAAAGAATACCGCGTGCCTGCTAGGTTCGAGAGCAGGATGGCGGCCGCGCCCATCGCGGCAGCGGCAGATGTTCAGTCTCCTCGTGAGCCAGCCGAAGAGATGGAATCTGAGGACGGGGGCTGGACCGCCCTGCTGAGCCTAGCTGAACCGCGCGTGGTCAAGATCCGGTTCGTCCCCAAGTCCGACGCCGTTTCTCCGCTGGCGCCAGGCACCTGCGTATGGTTCAGTCACCGTTCGGCCCAACTGGGAGGCAAGAATCCGGCCCCGCCCCATGTCGTGCATATCGACCTCAGTGCCCGCGTGGCAGAGGCCCCCACCGGTGATCTCCCGGATTTGGCCGTGGTCACGCCCGATGGACAGGTGATCGCTTTCCACGTCGCAGGCAAGGGGCAGCGCCCATGAACCTCGACTTGCTCAAACGAGCCGTCTCAGGCGAAGCCCAAGAAGCGGCGGCCAGTGCCGTAGGCGATTTATTGGGCGAGTTCGCCTGCTTCGTGCTCAAGCCCGACCTTCGCGTGTCGGCCGGCATCCATCCACCTGTTTTGCCGCTGGAAGCTGGCTCCACGGGGGCCTTCTTCGTCTGGAACCAGAAGGAGCTCGGCAGCCCGCTCAAAGAAGTCATCCAGCCCGCATTCTTCTTGCCACTGTGCTGGAAAGCCACATCGAAGGATTCACGTTGGCGCCTTCCAGCGGGTCTGGAACAGGTCGCGCAGAACGCGCGAGATGCGCTGGCAAGAGAATGCAAGCCCGATGATGACCGCAAGAAAGTCATCAACTCATTCGGATTGGACCTCGCCGATGTGCTTGGTGAGGCTGACCTCTCCGGATTCTCCTTCATGGTGGACTCAGCCTGGGCGCCCCTGACCGCCGGGCTGGCCATAGCTGTCTACGGTGGCAAGCCACGCAGCGATGTGTTTGCCACTGGCGCGTGGAACGCGTCCTTCCCGGGTGTCAGGCAGGTGGACGGAATCCGGGCCAAGGTCGAGGCAGCGATCTCGCTGGCGCCGGGGCCTGTCTTCTTTGTGCCAAGGGCGAATCTCGGGGAGGCTCTAGTTGCGTCTGGTGAACAGGCCGAGATTGCCGACTTCCCCGTCGCAGAGCGCTCGGCCTCGGTCAGTCTCACGCGCTATCTACGGGCGCTCGCAGCGCCTCCTCGAAAAGCCGATGGTGCGAGCCTCGCGGACCGATGCGCGTACGCAAACCTGGACTTCATTGCAAGCGATCAAACGATGCGCGGCGACTACTACAGGAGGGAACTACTTGTGGATCTGGCTGAAGACCTTGCGGTGAAGTCCGGCGCGGAATTCAAAATCCGGCGCCTCGCGCTCGGCCTGAGCAAGAACTGGGATCTGGATGCCTTTCTCGTGAGGGCGCTGAAGCCGAGCGAGGCGCGTTTTCTTAGCTCGCCTGAAACAACGGGCGTAGAGCCAGACGTCAGGCGCTCGCTGCAGGATCTTCGCAACACGAGCTTCGCCCCGCCCGTGGAATTGTCCGCCCACAACGCCGACGAATGCTGCGATAGCATGACGGATTGGCTCCAGCAGGACGCAGACGGCGCAGCCGTGGACATAACGGCGGGAAGGACGGACATGAGCGCGGTGCTGCTGGTCGCAGCCCGACGTTCGAGGACGAGAATTCTGTACCTGCGCCACGAGACCCGAGGCCCGGTGCCTTTGTACGGGACCGGGAATATGATCTCGCTCGACTGGGCACTAAAGTAGCTCCTTCTTGGGCGTCAGATTCATTTCCGGCGGGCCGTCATCTTCGGGGAAGACATGGCCAGGCAAACTGCATATCCGTTTCGTCGCTGTCGAGATAGTTCGCGTCCGGGGCGCGTCTTCCTGCTCAGCTCCCCGGTGATCGATCCGGCGGAGGTTTCCCTTTCCATTGGCGTGACAGAACTGACGCCTGCCCAGGCACACGTCTGGCTTGAAGGCGGCTTCGAGTCAGCGGTCGGCCACGACAGCACCGCAGCGCTGCTCAGCTCGATACTCGTCATTCCCGTGTCGACGAACCGCATCGCCGTCAGGCTGCGTCCCGGGGATCGGGCAGTTGCGCTGAAATTGGAAGGCCGGCTGCCCGAGGGCCGCGTGCTCTCGGAAGAGGAGTTGCGGACGATTCCGTTCCGACTCATCGGGATCAAGGTCCGGTCTGCGCGGCGTATCCGACCGTAGCAATACTGCCCCCGGCTCACGAACACGCGCGCCACAGTCGCACGCGACCAAAACCTTTGGCCCTTTGCTGGGCAAACCCGCGCACTGCTGCTCCCAGGAGCCAAGGCCACACCGCGCGTAAATCGCCCGATAGCAGCAGGTGCCCCGTGCAACCGACCAAGGGGTGCACACCGTTCCCGCGTGACGAAGTGGAACTGCGCGAGTCCATTGTCTGTCTCGTCTTGAAAATGGCCGACCCCGAAATGACCAGCTGCCGCGCCGCGGTTTCTGCCGCTTTTCTGGCCCGCACCGCCAATTCGTCGGAAGCGTCTTTCCCGTAGACGACAGTCAACCCTCGATCCTCGATGTCCCATCGGACCAGATCGTCCGCCACGTTCCCGAGCAGCCAGCCCAGCGGGAATCTTGTACGCTCCTCGGATGGGGTCAGGAATCGCGATTGGTTCGCTTTCGAGATCCTTGAAGGGTCGGATCCGGCAGGCGTTACCAGTTCGAGCATCAGCTCCTCGCCCGGTTCGGGCTCAGGTCCGGCGATCTCCATCAGGTGCCCTTCGAATTCGACGCCCACGCGCGCGACCCGAAAACCGACTGGCCGAGCGATCGGGCCGACGCCCGCCCTTCCAAGCGACTCCATCGTCTCGTGCATCAGCGCCGCGCTCTCCGTTGCCGTGCGCCCGCAGAGAACCACATCGACGGTCGACTCGAACCCATCGGCATAGCTCCGCGATGGCCAAGCCCGAACCAGCACCGGCGAGGCGAAGTCGCGCTCCAGCACATCGGATCTGGGATTGTACAGTCGAGAACACAGGCAGACATCACGGT
>Ga0182027_10016351_pt1 | contig 10136 bp, 3 predicted proteins | sample 712E1DmetaG_FD_121300 | JGI IMG/M metagenome (GOLD analysis project Ga0182027, IMG submission 121300) | Permafrost microbial communities from Stordalen Mire, Sweden - 712E1D metaG (Illumina Assembly) | ecosystem: Environmental > Terrestrial > Soil > Wetlands > Permafrost | place: Sweden... | reverse complement strand
GGTGGACGGCCTCGACATCCTCGTGCAACTCTTCAAGGGCACGCCATGGATGCCCCCACGGGCTGTCTCACCGCCATGAACCCGACCCCGGGCTGAATAGATACCCGTGGCGGCGAAGAGCAATCCCATGTCCTCCGCTAGGCCAGCGCGCGCCACGATGCCCTTCTCGTTCAGCACCCACTGTTCCTGGGACGCCAGGACGGAATGCGCCGCCTCTATCAGCCCACGTGAAGCGTTGGCGAGGGCGACGGCCACGTCGCCGCGGTTGCCCAGTGCAGCGAAGGCGTAGCCCATGCTTGCCAGAGCATCATTATGCCAGCGACGCCCCGCGTTGGTGGCCAAGAGCCCCGGGTAGTTAGGGCGGGGTAGCTCGCCGGCCAGCACCCGGTTGGTGACCAGTTCGGCCATCACTACGTAGGTAGGGATGCCAGCGGCGTAAAACAGGAGCAGCTCTTTTTTGAATCGCCCGGCCGTAGCCTCAGCACACCAATGCTCGACCTCGTCAAGGTCTCGGTAGTGGACATCGACGCGCCTGCCGTCGATCGTCAACCAGGCTCCGCCGTTCATGACGCCCCCGCCCCAACCGCCGACCTCTGAGACTTCGCCGGGCCAGCCCTTGGCCCGAAGAGTCTCCGGGTCGAAGACGCCCCGATAGTACACCGCATAGTCCCAGTCGCTGTCGGGCCTGTGCGTGCCCTGAGCGCGAGACCCACCCAAGGTGACGGCGAGCACACCGGGAAGCGCTGCCAGCTCGGAGACGATCCATGCTTCGAAGGCGCGGTCTTCCACCCCCGTATACTGCTCCGTTCCGGGCATCGGTGCCGGCAATTTTCCCCGTCAGACGCATGAATCGGTCCTGATCGCACCGAACTGCAGACAGATCGTCGCGGCACGCCGCCGGGCCTTATGTGCGCGAGACTCGTCCGGTTGGCCGCCTCGACGGGCATGCGCGCGATGCCGAATATGCGCTCATGCTCCCAGTGTGGCCAAAAAGCCAGCTGGACGACAGATGGTTCGTTATGTCTTTCGCCCCACCGAAGGGCCCGCCGGGAGCCGCGGCGGGAGGATGACTAGGCGTATGACAATGCCGCCGACGGACGAACGGAGCGGCCAGAGGTCAGGTCGGTACCGGACGTGTGTAAAGCCCGCTGTCGCTCAATGCAACACGGCTTGGTCGGGGACGAAGCCCCAAACCGGGTTGAACTGGTAGTTCTCAAGCCTTTTGGAAGTGAACTCGACCCAGCGGCGGTCCACCATGGGCACCCAAACGGCCTGGTCGGTGATCTGGTGGTCAACCTCGGTCCACGTGGCCGAGGCCTGGGCCGGGTCTTCCAGCTCGAAGAGGGTGGCCTTGGTCATCTCCTGGTCCAGGCCCGGATTGCAGTACCAACCGTTACCGTTGCCGCCGTTGCAGGCAAAGAACTGCGGGATATACGAGGAGGGGTCGGGATAGTCCGGGCCCCAGTCGCCGTCCACCTCCAACTGGAACCTCCTCCTCTCGGTCTCGGTGATGGACTCGAACGGGACCATGTGGAGGCGGGCCCGGTAGCCCAGCGAACGCAGTACCTGGGCAATGTAAGCAGGCACCTGGAGCGGTACCTCGCCATCGGTGGCGCCCACCACGTTGACCAGCTCGCCCTTTGTCCCTGACTCAGCCACAAGCCTTTTCGCCAGTGCTAGGTTCGGCGCGCTCCAGGCCCCGTCTGGTTGGGGGTTCAGCGTGTAGGGGCAATAGCGCTCATAACCGAGCAGCCCCGGTATCAGCGGCTGACAGGTGGGCGTGGCGACCGAAGGCCCGCCGTACCATCGGGCGATTTCCCCACGATCGATGGCGTAATTGAGCGCTCGGCGGACCAGGATGTTGTTGAACGGCGGTGCGTGGGTGTTGATGGGGATGAAGTCGACTACGAATGTCGGGTCGTTGTGCAGCTGCGTGGGGTAATTGACCTGGAGGGAGCGTACCTGCGCCGGCGTTATGAAATCGAAGGTCCAGTCTGCTTTGCCCCGCTCGATGGCGGTCACTTCCTGTGGCTGCGAACGGTAGTACCGCCACACGATCACGTCGGGGTTCCCCTGTGGCTGCGCGGCGTGCGACCATTCGCGGAAGTAGGGGTTGCGCTCGAAGACCACACCTCGGGTGGTCACGCTTGTTATCTCGTAGGGCCCCGTGCCCGGGACGGGGTGCGTGCCGATGTCGTGGTTGGGCACTCCGGGCGGGATCGGTGCCCCGTAGGCGTAGGGGGTGAGCTTGTAGACGAACTCAGGGTCTGGGGCGGTGAGCTGGAAAACAACCGAGCCGGTCGCATTGTCGGTGACGACACCTTGGGAAAGGTTGCAATGCCCCGGGTGCGCTAGGCAGCCTTGAGCGCCGACGAGCCCACCGTAGTAGTCGGCCCCTGGCGAGCCGACCTGGAACAGTCGCTCGACCCCCCGCCGAAAATCGCTGGCAGTTAACAACTGGCCATCCGAATAGCGGATCCCCGGCCGGACCCGGAAGCTGTAAGTGCGGCCGCCGTCGGTGGGCAGGGGGACCTGGAGGGCGAGGTCAGGCACCAGTCGGAGCCCGCTCGGCCCGGCCACGGGCTCGAAGGTGACCAAGGTGTCGTAGGCCAGGCGCATGAACGGGAAACCAGGCACAACGTTGTGAAAGGCCGGGTCGATCGTGCCAAAGGGGGCCGCGGTGGCAAGGACGAGAGTCCCTCCCTTGTCGTTGAGCGGAGTGGCGGACACCCCCACCCACACTTCCCCCGAACCCAGGGCCAGAGCCAGTGGGCTACTTCCGACCGTAACCGTGGCGACTACGACGAGGCGCCGAGGGTCTATCCGCGACACCGTCCCCGAGTACTGGTTGGCCACCCACACGCCCTCCCTGTTCGCGGCCAACGCCGCCGGCCCGCTGCCAACAGCGATGGTGCCGACCACGACGAAGTCCGATGTGTCCACTACCGAGACCGTGCTGTCGAGGCTGTTTGCCACCCAGAGGTCACCAGTGGTGAGGGCCAGAGCCGCCGGCCCGTTGCCGACGGGCACGCTGGCAACCGTTTGGCCAGTCTCGGGGTCAATGGCTTCCACGGTGCCCGCTTGGTAAGCGGCGACCCAGATAAGCCCGTACGCGAAGGCGATGGAGGTGGGTTGTACATCCAGGGAGAACCGCTGGAGCACAGAACCACTGAGCGAGCTCAACCCCAGCACGGCATGGTCAGTGGGATCGGCGACCCAGAGCACACCTTCGCCGTAAGCCATGGCGGCCGGGTCGCCCTCCGCGAGGGTGGCTGTCCAGGTCACGGCGCCAGTAGTCGGGTCGATCCTCTCGACCGTAGCCGCCACGGTGCTGGCGACCCAGATAGCCCCGCCGGCGCTGATCAGGTTCCCCGGTTCCCCGCCCACCGGTATATGGTCGACGACCAGGCTGGCGCGGGGGTCGACCTGCAAGACGGTGTTCGCACTGGGGCTGGCCGACCACACGAACCCGCCGGCCATAGCGATGGCACCCGGCTGAGCCGGGAGATCTACCTTCCGGGCGATTTGATCGGACCGGTTCCCGATGGCCACGAGCATGCTGGTGCCGCCCGCCGAGGCCGAGGAAGCCTTCGGGCCGACCACCGACAACACGGTCGCCACCATGGCGATGGCCACAATGAGTGCGGCGGGCACGGCGGGCACGGCCCATTTCGCCCCCCGGCCAAATGGGCGTCGCGGGGCCGGCACCGCGTTGGGCATCGTTGGTTCCCCCGTTGGGGGCGGTGGGCGAGGGAGCAACGCCTCATCGTGCTCGAGGATGCGCTGCTCGAGCTGGCGAAGGCCCGGGCCAGGCTGAAGGCCTAGTTCCTCGGCCAAGCGCCGCCGGCATGCCTGCATGGCGGCCAGGGCGTCGGATTGCCGGCCGGCGCGGTACAGGGCCAACATCAGGTGAGCCACCATCTGTTCGCGGGTGGGGTGGTCGTGGGCCAGGTGCTCGAGTTCGGGGACTAGCTCTGGCCCCAGGCCCATGGCTAGGTCAGCCTCCACTCTTCGTTCCAGTGCGGCCAGCCGCCTGTCCTCGAGCTCGGCAACTAGGCCCTGCGCAAAGGGCTCATGACGCAGGTCGGCCAGAGCGGGCCCGCGCCACAAACTCAGAGCCCGACGAAGTGCCTCTGCAGCAGCTCCAGGTTCTTTTGGCAACAACCCTTCGGCGGCCGAGACGAGCTCTTCGAAGGCGGTGAGGTCAAGCTCGCCCGGCCCGACCCGCAAGACGTAGCCCGCCGGGTGCCGGGACAGCCGGTCGGGGCCAAGTAACCGGCACAGCCTGGAGAGGTAGGTGTCCAGGCTGCCTGTAGCACTGACCGGCGCCTCGTCGCCCCAGACGCCGTCGATCAGCCGGTCTTTGGGCACGGCCCGGTTGGCCTCCAGGACCAGCACAGCCAGTACGGCCCGCTGTTTGGGGCCGCCCAACCGGAGGGGGCGCCCGTCATCTGAGACCTCAAAGGGGCCCAGCACAGCGAACTTCATAGTGCATCTAAGCAGGGTTCCAAGCCGCTTTCCAGGTTCTTGCAAGGTGGTGGCGACGAGGCTTTCGGTTACCCACCGCGAAAAGGGAGCCCCCATGGCACTCGCAGTTCGAGGCGTGCACGACCCGAGATCAATGGCCAGCCACCGTCTTGGCAACCGCAGGTTTCGGGGTGCCCTGAAACTGGTCCAACTTTTGAAGCCGGCGTCGGTTGTCGGCGTGGCTTGCGCTTTGGTCGTGCTTTCCAGCCCCGCCGTAGCTACCGCCGCCTCACCGCTCCCGGCCCGGGCGCTGAGCGCGCACCATCATTTCCCGGTCCCCTGGGCGCCCGGGGGAGCGCCGGGGTACCACTGGCCGGGGCCCTTCGGCTCAGGTGCTGGCTCGCTGGGCACGGCCACGCTGACCTCGGTGCCGGTGGGGGCCGAGCCTTCCGAACTGGGCCTTAACTCGGCCACACACACCCTGTATGTCGCCAATGGCTACAACGACAACGGCCCTTACGTGAACGGGGACACGGTCTCTGTCATCGACACGCGCCGCTGCAACGCGCTCGACATCTCGCGCTGTAAGGGGCCATGGCCCACGATCACGGTCGGCAACGCGCCGAGCACCATCGCCATCGACCAGGCCACCGACACGGTCTATGTGACCGACACCGGGGACAACACGGTGTCGGTGTTCAATGGGGCGACTTGTGACGCAATCGACAGCTCCGGTTGCTCGCAGCACCCGGCCACGGTCCCAGTAGGTCTGGGGCCTATCGGCATCCTGGCCGACCCGGCGAACGACACCGTTTATGTCGCCAACTACGAAAACGGCGGTCCCAGCACGACGCTCTCGATGATCGACAGCTCCACCTGCAACGCCAACGACCTGGCCGGCTGCCCGAGCACCGAGCCGCCCACGGTGGATGTCGGCGGCTCACCCAACTACATCGACCTCGACCAGGCGACCCACACGGTCTACGTGACGACGATCGGGGCGCGGAACGGTTGGTCCGTGTTCGACGCCGATAACTGCAACGCTGTTGTCCAATCGGGCTGCGCCTCGTTGGGCCACCTGACCGGCGACTCCTCCGGCCCCAACGCCGCCCTGGTCGACTCGGCGAACGACACCCTGTACACCGCCAACTACGATGACACCGTTTCGGCGTTCGACCTGGCCAACTGCAATGCCAGCGACTTGACGGGCTGCGCCAGCACGCCGTCCGGCACCGTGTCGGCCTTCCCGCCGTCCTCGGGGCCAAACACCCTGTTCCTAGCGGTTGACATCCCCCTGCACACGGTCTATGTCACCTACCAGGGGAACGACTCGCTGGCCGCCATCGACACCAATGTCTGCAACGGGGCCAACCTGGGCGGCTGCGCCAGCCTGCACCCACCGCTGGCCCGCACGGGGACCGATCCCCAGGGTGTCGTGCTCGACCCCCAGACCCAGACCCTGTACGTCGCCAACGAGGTCGACAACGACGTGTCGGTCATAAACGCCGCCAGCTGCAACGCCGCCATCACCAGCGGGTGCCGTAAGGACCCGACAGCCGTGCCGGTCGGTTGGCCGGACATCTTTACCCCCGAAGGGCTGGCCGCCGACCCCGCCGTGAGGACCGTTTATGACATCACCGGAGGTGTGGTGGCCATGGTCAACACCCGGACATGCAACAGCCACGCACAGGCGGGCTGCTCCGCCACGGCACCGCAGTTCGCAGTGGGCAGCTACCCGGACGCCATAGCGCTCGACCCGTTGGCCCACACAGTCTACGTGGCCAACTTCGGCTCGGTCAGCTCGGCCGGCCCGAGCAGCGTGTCGGTCGTCAACGCCGACGCCTGCAATGCCACCGACCAGGTCGGCTGCACCGTGCCAGAGACGCTCACCGTCCCGGGCGGCAACGCCGACACACTGGCCGTCGATGTCGCCACCGGCACCCTGTATGTCGGCACCGAAACCGTGGCTGGGCCGGACCTGGTCTCGGTCTTCAACGCATCCACCTGCAATGCCATCGTCACCGCCGGTTGTGGCCAGGTCCCGAGCACCATCCAGGTTGGCAACTCCGGCGGCCTGTTTTCCAACTCCGAGCCAGTCGTCGCCATCAACCAGGTGACCAACACCATCTACGCCATCGATACCTATAACCTCGCCCCCGGTGGGACGCCGACCAGCCCCGGGCTTTACGTGATGAACGGCGCCACTTGCGATGCTGCCCATGTGGCGGGCTGCAACCAGTCCCCCATGCTCATGCCCCTCGGGCTGAGCTCAACCACCGCCACGGGGCCGGGAACACTGCCCGCCTGGGGCCTCACCGTCGACCCGGCCACTGACACGGTCTACGCAGCCCTGTCCGCCGACGGCGACTACGCCGCTACGGTCGCCGTCGTAAACGGGGCCACCTGTAACGGCTCGGTTACCACCGGGTGCGACCAGGTTGCACCCCAGGTGCCGGCCGGTTTCAACGCCCTCGGTATCGCCCTTGACCCCTTCACGCATGACGTCTACACGGCCAACTTGGCCGACGCCAGTGTGTCCGTGGTCCACGGGGCCATCTGCAACGGCGTGGTCAGCTCCGGTTGTGGGCGGGCGGCGACCAAGCTGCCGGCGGCTCACTGGCCGGCGTCCATCGTGGCCGACCCGGCCGTGGGCACCCTCTATGTCGCCGGCCTAAGCGCTCTTTCGGTGCTACCGCTCGTCCCCTAGGCCGCTAAAAGCAAGAGAACCTACCGGTGATTTCCGCAGCAAAACGTCGATAGGCCTTCCCCGAGAGCTGCGCCGCAGGGCTGCCGCTCTCGGGCCGGCCGCCGGCGCCTGCTTGGACCGCCTCACAGACCAAAAGATTGGAGTAGTCATGTACCTTCGAAGGTCAGTAGCACTCGTCTATCTCGCCGGGCTCTCCTCTGCTCCTGCGGCAGCGGCCTCAAGCATTCCTGTTCCCCAAGGCCGCAAGCGGGCACACCGGCCTCGTTCAGCACTTACGTTGGGGACACGGTTAATTGCCGTCCTCTTGGCGGTGAGCTTTGTCCTGGCCGGCGTGGCGCCGGTGGCGACGACAGCCTCGCCTCTGCCGAGCACGGAGGCCAGCGCCTTCGTGGACCTGACCGGCAGCCCCGGCACACCGGCCATCAACCCGGCGACAGGGACGATTTATGTCCCGGTCCAGTGCCCGAAGGCCTATTGCCCGACGTCTGCGCCCGGTCGGGCCGTCGACGTAATCAGTACTTCCAAGTGCAACATCATTGACCGCTCCGACTGCCGGGTCCTGGCCACAGCACCGGCTGACCAACCCCTCGCCGCCGCCGTCGACGAGGCAACGGACACCGTGTACTTGTCCAATGCAGGCGGGACGGTCACGGTGCTCGATGGCGCCACCTGCAATGCCTCCGTCACCAGTGGTTGTGGCAAAGACGTGGCCACCATCAAAGTGGGAGGGTTCCTCATCGCTGAAGTCATCGACCCCCTCACGGGCACGCTTTACGTTGCCAACCTTAATGGTGGGGTCGATATGGTTGACCTGGCCCACTGCAACTCCCAGGTCACCTCGGGTTGCGACAAGGGCGCGGCGTTGGTCAAGGACGCCGGCGGGCCGGCCTCCCTTGACGCTGACATCGCTACCGACACGGTTTACGCCGCCAATGATGGCGTGGGCAACAATAGCGGCAATGGCAACACTGTTTCGGTCATCAACGGGGCCACTTGCAACGCCGCCGACGAGAGTGGTTGTGGGCAGGCGCCCAAGACCGTGACCGTGGGCAGCGGGGCCTACTGGGCCGTAGTGGACCAGGCCAGCGGCACCGTCTACGTCCCTAATTTCAGCGACAACACGGTCTCGGTACTCGACGGGGCCCGGTGCAATGCGACGGTCAGCTCGGGCTGTGCGGCAACCCCACCGGTAGTATTCACCGGCGAGAACCCTGCTGACGTGGTCGTCGACCCAAAGCTGCACACGCTCTTCACCCTCAACCAAAGCGACGACACTCTGTCCGAGCTGAGCACCAGCGCATGTGCTGGGCCGGCCGCAGCGGTGTGCCCGAAGGCGGTGCCGAGCGCAAAGGCAACCCCTGACGGGCCGGCCGGCTACAACGGTGAACCCAACACGGTGGTCCTCACACCGCAGGACAACACTGCCTATATCGTCAACGCGGGTGGGGGCGCCGTGATGTCGGTGGTCAGCGTGGCCCGCTGCAACGCGCTCGACACCTCGGGCTGCCGCGTGGACCAGGCGAGCACGCCCGACGCAGAGTACTGGGAGACGCTCGACCCCAGCACCGGGACCCTTTGCGCCAGCAACGCCAACGACCCCGTTGTCGACGTCATCAATGCGTCCACTTGCGACCTGAGGCACCTGGACGGCTGCACCCCAATAGCGAGGATCGCAGTCAAGGACCCAGCCGACGCCCTAGGGGCCATTGACGACTCGACACACACCCTGTACGCCTCCGACCCCACCGACGGCACCGTCTCGGTGATAGACACGGCGACTTGCAACGCTGGCGTCACGAGCGGCTGTAAGAAGCCTTACACGGTGATCACTATTGGCCCGATTGCCGGGTCGCCGGTGGTAAACCTCGGGACGGCGACACTTTATGTGCCCTATGGCAAGCTTCTCAACAAAGTGGCGGTGGTGGACATCGCAACTTGCAACGCTCAAGAGGCCTCGGGTTGCTCTTTGCCTCACGGGACCGTGACCGTGGGCGAGGGTACCCATGAGCTGGCCATCGACTACGCCACCGGAACCCTGTACGCGGCCTCAACGTACGCGGTTATCTCGGGGCCCGTCAACTACACGAGCGCCCTGCAGGGCACGGCCGGTGACAGTGTCTATGTAGTTAATGGCCAGACGTGCAACGGCACGGATTTCGCGGGGTGCGCCCGCGCCCCCGTCACGCTGAAGGTGGGTACCTTCCCCTATGGGCTGGCGGTGGACGACGCTACGCATACGCTTTACGTGGCCGACAACCGCAATGGTGACCTGCCCGGAGAAGTGACGATGGTCAACACGTCCGTTTGCAACGGGTTCGTCAGCAGCGGGTGCCACCAGGTCTTCCCTACTGCCTATATCGGGCGCTCACCTCGGTTGGTCGCCCTCGATCAAGAGGCGGGGGTGCTCTATGTCACCGACAGGGGGAGCGCAGCGGTGTCTGTGTTGCGGACAGCCGACTGCAATTCCAGGGTTACAAAAGGCTGCCCCGCCCTGGCCCCCGAGCTAGCGGTGGGTTCCAAGCCGGTGGGCTTGGCGGTGGACCAGGCCACCGGCACCGTATATGTCGCCAACACTGTCTCAGGGACCATGTCCCTCCTAAACGCCCGCTAGGGCAATGCGCCCCCGTCCTAGCGCGGCAAGTCCACCAACCGGCAGAGGATGTCGGCATCCTCGTCCTGCTCGTAGCTGGCGCAGGTGCGGTGGTAGCCGTCGGCCACCGTGAGAGGCTCGCCGGTCAAGAGGTTGCCCCTCAGCAGTAACACGAGCGAGAGCATCTCGCCGTCGTGCACTTTGGCCAGGTCCTTGGTCACGTGGACGTTGGTGGCGGGCAGGAGGGGAAGACGGCCTGAGCGCAAGAGGTCCTTGGCATTGCGGTGCAATAAGGTAGCCGCGCTGGCGCTGCGGGCATCGTCGACGGAGGCCGCCAACCCGCCGGGGTGGGGTGTCGACCGCCCCCGCCCG
>Ga0182027_10016349_pt1 | contig 10138 bp, 5 predicted proteins | sample 712E1DmetaG_FD_121300 | JGI IMG/M metagenome (GOLD analysis project Ga0182027, IMG submission 121300) | Permafrost microbial communities from Stordalen Mire, Sweden - 712E1D metaG (Illumina Assembly) | ecosystem: Environmental > Terrestrial > Soil > Wetlands > Permafrost | place: Sweden... | reverse complement strand
GGTCGAAGCCCACGTTCCCTACCGCCAGTGGATCTCGGCGGCGCGGCCCCGGGGGGAGTCCGATCTGGCGTGGTTGTTGGAACGCCTGGCCGCTCGGCCGGAGCTGTTCGACACGCTCGACCTGCCGCTCACCTGGCACGTCGGCAACGCGCGCACGTCGCGATCGCGGCTGCGCCTCGCCGGACGAAAACTGTACTGCCACCGGGAACCGCTGCTGCGGCGCGGCGACGTATCGCTGGCGCGGGAGCTGGAAGGTCCGCCGCTTCCCGTGCGGCGTCTCTTCCGGCCGGGGGCGCGCAAGATCCTGGATCTCATTCTCGACACCTCCGCCATGCGGCATCGCGAGCTCTACGGCTTCAGCCACCCCGACGAGAGCGGGGTTTTTCGCGCCGATGCGGGCCGTGGCGTGGAGATCTTCTTCTTCGGCGTGCCGCCCGAATGGCGCCTGCCGCTGCGCGCTTACCATGGCGGGATGTTCTTCAAGAACGGCGTGCCGGCCGGCTACGTGGAGCTGCTTTCGCTGTTCGAGCGCGCCGAAATCGGCTTCAACCTCTACTACACCTTTCGCGAGGGCGAATCCGCCTGGCTGTACGCGAGGCTGCTGCGCCTGTTCCGCCAGGTTCTGGGCGTGACCTGCTTTTCGGTGGATCCCTACCAGATCGGCCTGGAGAATGCCGAAGCCGTGGATTCCGGGGCATTCTGGTTTTACCGCAAGCTGGGGTTCCGTCCGGTCGATCCGAAGGTGGCCGCGCTGATGGAGCGCGAAGAGCGCCGCATGAGGAATACGCCGGGCTACCGGAGTTCCAAACGGACCCTGGAGAAGCTGGCCGAAGGCTACATTCTGTTCGAAGCCCCGTCGTCCGAAACGGGCGTTTGGGACCACTTCCGCGTGCGCAACCTTGGGCTGGCTGTGGAGCGGGCGCGCGCCGCCGACACCCTGGGTACCGAATCATCCAGCGGACTGGAGCAGGTCATGAGCTTGATTCCGGACCTGGCGCGTTGGACGGCGGAAGAGAAATCCGCCGCGGCGAAGGTACTCCGGGCCAAAGAGGCCGCCAGTGAAGCGCGCTACCTTCGGCTGATGCAGCGCCATCCCCGTCTGCGCGCCGCCATTCTGGAGTTGGGATCGGCGTAGGCGCTCACCGCTTGGGCGATTTCATGGCCACCTGGATCAACACACCCAGGTCCTTCGTTTCCGACGTTTCGGGCAGCGAGCTGAGCACGGCTTGGGCACGCTGGCACAAGATCGTCATCTTCTCGGTGTCCTTAATCTGTTGCCGCGAATAGAGCTGTGCGGATTCGAACAAGGTTTTGGCCATGGCCAGGGAAAAAGTGGCCCGCGGTATTTTACCCCCGCTGGATTTGAGGATCTGCCCGGCTTTGGCGGTGTCGCCCGGCGCGCCGGCCGCGCGGCTGGTGGCCAACAGGATGCCCCGTTGCAGAGCCTGCTGCTCCACGATGTCGGCAGTCGCCGCGGGCAGGAGATTCCCCTGAGCGACGGCGGCGAGCTGCGGCACCGCGGCGGCGGTGCCGGGCGGGAACGGGAAGTCCAGAGTCACGGAATCGTCTTTGGTCTTGTCGAACGCGGTGAACGTTTCGGCAAAGCGCAGCGTCAAGCGGCTCGCAAGGCTCCGGTAATTCGAGGCGTACTTGTAGAAACTGCCGGGCGCCGTTTTGTTAGCTTTGGCTCCGGCTTCGTATTGGTCGACCAGATCCAGATAGCCGCTCGCCAGCCCAGACGTTACCAGCAGCGACCACGGCATGGCCCGCGCCGTGTACTCATTGTCGCTTTGCAGGATCCGGTCCAGGTGGTCCACGGTCTTCATGTAGTACCCGGCCGCGTAGGTTTCTTTAGCGGCAGCCCAGAAAAAAGCTGGCGTCCCTTCCCGTGGCGCGGCGGGACCACAGGCCAACAGAAGGCACAGCGCTGAAAACGTGGCAAAGGCGATCAGGTAGAACCCGATTGTCCGGGAAATCTCTGGCTTTGTCGATGCAAACCTAGGCTTCATAAGAACTCCTTCCTCCACTTCCGACTATCGGCAGAGGTGCATGATCGCCCACCGGGTTGGCAAGGGCGGAATCGACGCCGCCCAGGAGTCCCCACCGAAACAGGAAGTGAAGTACTACGGCGACATCAGCAATAATAGGACCAGCGCGACTGGAATACAAGGGTTATTGCGAGGCGAGGACTGCGGTGGTTACACCCGCTGGGCTGCCAGAAAGTGCCGGCACGGCACGCTGAGAGCGTGCGCCACGTCCGGGGCTACTTTGCCGGGAGGTGCGACCGCACGGCTAGCATCAGATCGTGCGGCTGGCCTTCCTTGGCGCCGCTGTAGTAGCCGACCTGCGTGCCCGGCTTGAAGAAAAAGGCGGCGCCCTGCGTCACCGGGTGGCGCACTTCTTTGCCATTCGCATCGAGTCCAGCCACCATGTCGCCGGAACCTCTCAGCAGAAAGTAGATTTCCTCCTCCGTCGGATGATTGTGCGGAATGTTCGTCCCGCCGGGTGCGAAGTCCATGATGAAGAGGCTGTTCATCAGGTACGCCGCGGCGAGTTTGTCGCGCTGGCTGGAAGTGGTGCCCATCATCAGCTTGAACTGCGAGGTGGGGCCATGCTGGCCCAGGATCTGGAGCTGTACGTCGTCCGCATTGGCCAGCATGAGCTTGGGCGTGGGCTGCAGCTTCATCTCGGCGGGAATCCTGTATCCCATCACCATCACCTTCACCGGCGCGGCCGACGAGTTTGCGACGCCGTGCTTGACCCCCACGGGAAGGTACATGAAGTCATTCGCCTTGATGGGCGCCTTCTCATCGCCGTACAACAGCGTCCCACTGCCTTCCTCGACGAAGTAGATCTGCTCCTCGGCCGGGTAACTCACTATGGCGCTGGTCCCGCCGGGCGAGACAGTAAGTTCGCCATAGCGGGCCACGCCCTTGAGCTGATCCGCATCCTGATCGCCAATGCCAAAAAGCGGCTTGTAGGAAGCCGCTTTGGCATTGGCCGCGGTCAGGTCGTCCGGCTGCGACTTGAGGTCGGATACCTGTCGCCGCAGAAAGATCGGATCCGCGGCAAAAAGGCAACTCGAGACGGCAAAGACAATTGCCAGTCGAGACATCATCAATAATCTGAGGTGCGCTCGTTTACCCATACGCCGTCCACGTTGAAGTGCGGCCACGGCCCGCCCTCACCTCGTCCGGTGATGCTGTCATCCCATTTCGTGGTCGGGTCGAAGTAGCCGGGCTTCCGCAGGTGCTCTCTCACCACCGGTTCGTTCAGTTCCACGCCCAGGCCGGGGGCATCCGGAACCGTGATGTAGCCTTTGTCGATGAGCGGCTGCGACACTCCGGTAATCAGTTGCTGCCACCAGGAGAGGAAATCCACCGCATGGCATTCCATGGCGATGTAGGAATCCAGTGTGGCAGCGGTATGAACGGCGGCAATAGTGGCCAGCGGCGACCCAGCCATGTGAATGGCCGTCGGAATGCGCTCGCGGTCGAAGGCGTAATCGGCAATCCGTTTCGTCTCGCGGCATCCTCCGGAGGTGCCGTGATCCAGATGGATAATATCGACGGCGCGATTGTCGATCAACTGCTGGAACCCCTCCTCCAGCCCGAAACCGTCCTCGCCAGTGAGCAACGGCGTGCTGGTATGAGCCTTGATTTCCTTGAAGTCCTTCCAGCGCCAGAAACCGCCGGTGTAGAACAGATCTTCCAGCCAGGAGAGGCGGCACTTCTCGAACGTTTTGGCGGCGCGAATGCCGTCGGGGACCGTTCCGCACCGGAGACTCGAAGCATCCACCGCCAGCGGCTTATCCCAGCCGATGGCATCCCGCACGGCCATGATCAACTCGGCTCCGTACTCCAGTCCTTTGTCCGTCGGAACACCTTCGGTATCCAGATACCCCGGCTTGACGCCCACGAAGTTGGTGGTGACATCCATTTTGAAGAAGGTGAACCCTTTCTTCATGCGCTCCACCATTCGTTCCCCGTACTTCTTGGGGTCGGAGGTTCCGGTGGTGTCGCAATACATGCGTGCGCGATCGCGTTTCTTGTCGCCGAGCAACCGCCAGACGGGCACGCCGTAGACCTTGCCTGTAATGTCGTGCAGGGCGATATCGATGGCGCTGAAGCCGCCGCCCTGGCGTCCGGGGCCCGCGAACGGGCGCACGCTCTGGAGAATCCCCGAAATGTCGAGGGGACTTTTTCCCACCAGCAGGGGCCGCATGGAGAGGGCCAGGTTCTCGTTGCCGGCGTCGCGCACTTCACCCAGGCCGTAGACATCCTGGTTGGTGAACATCTTGATGATGGGGTAGTCGAAATTGGCCGCCACCCTGAGGGCCCGTATGTCCGTGATCTTCAGGTCGCTGGGCGAGGAGAACTTGTTGATGGGCCCATAGTGGACAGCCGCGCCGCGTCCGCCCGCGCCGCCTCCCGGGTTCTGGCCGCCGGTCGGCACTCGACCGGGAACGCCTTGCTGGCCCGAGGCCGACATGGTGAAGATCCCGCCTAGACCACTGGCGATCGCGGCCTGGCACAGCATCGCGCGCCGGCTCAAATCTCTCGCTTGAACTCGTTTCATATGGAAGTGCACCTTTCCAGTTTGGTACTTCGTCTATCCGTCTGCGCCCTACCGGCAGGAAACGCAATTGTCGCACCACTTGCCCCGGCGGTCAAAGTGCGGCCTGAGGTTGCGGCGCTATAATCCCGGGAGTAAACTCCGAAGTAGAGGGACATTTTATGAGGGATCTTCCGCGAGTTGTGTTGTGCGTTTGCCTGGTGGCGTTCGCCGCTACGGCACAGCGAGGTGGTGGCGGCGCCCGAGGCGGCGGTGGCGGCTTCCATGGCGGTGGGGGCGGCTTTCGCGGCGGCGGCGGTTTCGGACACGTCGGAGGGCTTGGATACTCCGGCTTCCGCGGCGGATTCGGTTACCGCTCCTACGGCTACCCCGACTACTACGGCGGTTTCTACGGCTACTCCTACTGGCCGGGATACTACAATTACGGCTACTCCCCCTACGGCTACTATCCTTACAGCTACGATACTTCGGCCAACGTGACGGTGCTCTATCCGGCGCCGATCCAGGACGCTCCCAGCACGGCGTACGCGGGGCGCCCCGATCCCGTCGCCGGACAATACGATCAGTATGGCCAGGAGATCAAGCCCTCCACCGGCGGCGCCGCACCCATTTATCTGCTGGCGTTCACCGACCACGTGATTCGCGCGGCCGAGGCGTACTGGGTGGATGGCAAGACGCTCAACTACATCACGCTCGACTACCAACAGAAGCAGGCGCCGCTCGACACCGTGGACCGGGATCTCAGCCTGCAATTGAACCGCGAGCGCCGCGTGCCCTTTTCGCTGCCGGCTCGGTAGCGCGGGCGCTGTTTTAGTTCCAGCTCTTCACCCGGGGCCACAATTGCTTCAGAGGCAACCTCAATCCGCGGCAATAGAACACGTCGAAATGGTTATGAGGCATGGAGTAAGGGTGCTCGACCCGGGCCACTTTCCGGACTACTGGGAATAGCTTCTCGAGTTCGTCCTGCCGGCCCTGCATCACAATCATGCTTTCGCCGGTGTAGTCGCGCGGTCCCCAGAGGTAATAATTCTGGTGCCCGCTGATAGCCTGGGGCAGGCCGTACTGGGGGCCAAGCAGGTCTACCGCGCCCGCCTGGCTATAGTTCTGCGCGAAGATGGCGGTCCTGGCGCGCACGTTCGCGGGCAAACCGTTATAAACGCGCGCCACCGTGGCCACCATCTCCTCCCAACCGAACTGGTCGGCAAAGAGCTGCGGCAGCGGACCTAGTTTGTGGGTCTCGATTCGCGGCGGCGCAAGATGCATCGCGATCGAATAGCGGATGTAAGTTTCGACGGGCAGGAGCGGAATCATCGTCGGCGCCAACATCGCGGCCATCAGCACGATTAGTGCCGCATACGCCGGCTTGATCCACTGTACGCGGGCGCCAGCCAGCCACCGCTCCCACAGCACGCTGCCGCCGGCGAACAGCGCCGGGAAAGCGGGGAACAGATAATAAATGCGCGGGTTGAGCGCCAGGATCAGCGCGGCCGCTATCAGCCATGCCCAGCCGAGCGCGCGAAACGGCTTTCCTTCGCGGCGGAAGAAGAAGAACCACAGGCCCGCCAGCCAGATGGGCGCGCTCATGGGAAGCATTGCCAGAATCTCCTGGCCCAGAAACGCCAGCGGCGTCAGATCCACATTGCGTCCGCTGCGCCGGATGTTGGCCTGCAATTCCAGGAAGGGAAAATGGTTTTGGATATTCCAAAGCAGATTGGGCAGGAAGATCAGAAATGCGGCGAGACCGCCGATCCAGAGCCACTTGGTGCCGAGCAGGCGGCGTTCCGGAGTCAGCAGCAGTCCGGCCAGGATGGCGAAGCCGAAGATCAGCATGGAGTGCTTGTTCTCGAGCCCGATTCCCGCCAGCAGGCCGAACCACAGCCAGAGGCGGGCGTTGCCGGTGCGTACGATGCGAATGACCAGGCAGGCGCAGCCCATCCAGAACAAGGGCTCAAACGCGTTCATGGTAAGGAGACAGTCTAGAGCCAGGAAGCCCGGCGCGGCCAGGGCGCAGAGGGCCGCCAATCCCTGAGCAAAACGCTTCCCGCCCAGCTCACGGGCGATCCGGCCCGTAAGCAGCACTTTGCCGGCGCCGGCCAGCGCGGGGAGGAAACGGATGGCCGCCAGGGAATCGCCCAGCAGTATGCGCTCGATGCTGGCGACGAAAGCGATGAGGGGCGGCTGGTCCACGTAGCCCCAAGCCAGATGGCGGGCACACGCCAGGTAGTAGAGCTCGTCACAGAAGTAACCGTAATGGCGGCCGGCATACAGGTGCAGAAGCAGTTTGACGGCGGCCACGGCGGCCACCACGGCGCCCGCGCCCTTGATCCACGGCTGGCGGCTCTCGGCGAGAGGCACGCGTGCTGTTTCCTGAATCATTCGTCGGCATTTTAGCATCCCCACGGTTGTATTCGAGGTTTCGTGTGTCTTGGATTCGCCATACCACGCCAGAACGTGGTACAGTGATTCACCATAGGCGGAGGGATGTATGAAATTGCTGGCGGTTGTTGCATTGGCTGTCCTGGCTCTCCTCGCGGCTGCTCCCGCCGGGGCGCAGACGGAGGCTTTTGGCGACAGCGCCAGCGCGCGTGCCGCCCTGGCCCGCGCCGCACAGGAGAATCCCAACGATGTTTCCGCGCTGACCGCCTACGCAGAATTCCTGGAACGTTACGGCGACCCAGCCTGCCGCGAAGCTTACGCCAGACTGCTGGAGGCCCTGCGCAATACGCACGACACGGAACGCGCCGGAGTGATCGCCAAGCGGCTGGCGGCTATCGACCTTCTGGCCGGCAAGGGCTTGACGGCGCCTCCGGCGGCCGCGGAGAACTGGCCCGACGTTCCCATCCCCGGGCCCGCGCGTCCGTTCGCCCGCATGGCGGCCATTTCTCCGGAAGCCCGCGCGGACGAGATCCTTCCCGCTCTGGCGCGCAACGTGGTGACCAACGGCTACCAGGCGTCGCATAGCAACGAGGCCCTGGAGCCGACCGAGTACCTGAAGCTGGTCCACCGCTACCTTTCGCAGGCGCGCGAACTGGACAAGCTGGCCGGCGATGGGAAGGTCATCCAAATTGCAGGCTGCGATTCGCCCAACGTGGCCGACCTGCTGCGCATCCTCGGCTACCGCATGCGGGGCGGCTGCGGCTCGGAAGTGGTGCTGGAGACCGTCAACGCCCCGCGCGCCTTCCTGACCACGGACTCGGGCTTCCCCCTCAACGACCTGGAACAGGCGCTGCGCACCAACCGCCCCTTCTCCTACGATTTTCACCCCGCCCAAGTGCCAGTGATCTTCGGCTGGGAGTACTGGATGACGGGTGTGAAAGACAAGACGCCGGCCGATTTCATCGAGAGTTTTGTTTCGGACCCGTCGCTCTGCCGGCTGTATTTGGGTTTTTCCAAGCTGGACCGCGAGACCGCCGGGAGCCTCCGCAAAGCGGTTCCATTTGCGCGTCTCAGGGCCTATTCGCACGTGCTCGATTTCTTTGGCGGCATGTTCGAGCTGCGGGGCGGCAAGGCCGTCACTCCCGGCGGCCAGCGCTCCGCGGGCGCGTGGGCGGAGTTGGTGGGAGCCTCACCCGACCAGGGCGCCACGTTCTTCGACAAGCTGATGGCCAAGGATGACGGCTGGATGGCCAGCCTCTACGACGCCCTGGCCCGCATCCACGGCCCCGTGCGCGACTATCTCACCGAACCCGCCCGCATGAAGCGTTTCTACTCGGCGGTGCGCGGCCGCATCACCAGTCCGGGGCCGGCGCGGCCGGTGTTCCGCTCCAACACGGATATGATGCTGCTGACCACGCGGCTGCAAGTCGATGCCGGCGGAAAGCCCCACATCCCCGGCAGCCTGGAAGTCTGGAAGAACCTCTTCGTGCGTCACCCGCAGGGCAAGTACGACGGCAAACTCACGCGTTCCGCCGCGGGCTGGAAGGATCCCGATGACGTTCTGGAGGCCCTGTTCGCGCTATGCCGCAAGTCCGTGGAAAACGAGCCCCTCAAGATTTTCATGGCCCTCACCGACGTGGACCGCAATCGCGCGGTACCTCTGGAGGCGGCCACGGTGGACCGCCTGGCGCGAGCCTACCACGATTACGGCAGCCAGTTTGCCATTTTCAGCGAATCGCGCGCCATCAGCGATAAATCCATCAACCAGTACCTGGATGCGATTGAGAGCATCAATCGCCTCAAGGACCCGTTGTTCTTCTCGGACGTGGCAGGCTCCTTGCAGGCGCTGGCCGGCCTATGGCAGATCCTGGTCCGGCAGCAGACCATTCCGGAACGCCAGGCCGACGCGGTGTTCTTTGGCATCGCCGGCGCATTCCTGCAGATCCGCAATGACCGGGAGTTGTTCGACGCCGGCCGCAGCGGAGTGAAGCTGCTGCTGGCCGGGGCGGGGGCTGGGCCGGCAGCGTCCGGTGCAGCCAATTCCCACGAGCGGCTGGTGGACCTGCTGGCCGGCGCTCCGGGAGCCGGCGACACCGAGGCCCGCGACCAGGTGGCGCAAGAGATCGTCCGCATCCTGGAAGCGCAACGCATCGTCTCGCTGGACATCATGTTCCAGCTGGCCGACCACATGGAGAGTATCTCCCACGGCGAGAAGCTCAACACGGCGCTGGTGAACAGGCTGGCCAGCGGCATCGGCGAGATTCAGCTTCCGCGCGCTTCCCTGACCGGCCCGGAAAAGAACGCCATGGGATTCGGCTATTGGACCGAGAGGCACATCGAGGCCGAACGAAAGATCAACCTGCGGGCCGCCATCGAAAAGGCGGCGGGGGATGCCGAGAAACTCAAGGACGTGCGCGGGCTGATGGCGCCGCTGCTGCGCGACACGCTGCTGGCATTCAACTACGCGCACTACGCGCCGCCGGGAGCCCAGATCCTGTACACCAACCCGGTCTTTGTACGCAGCCACGATTTCATCGGGTCCCAGGGCTCGACCCGCACCTGGCGACCCACGGAACTGTACGGCACCGGATGGCCCTCGAACGGCGGCGGGCGGCTGACCGGTTCGCTCTCGGCTCTGCCCTACGCGCTGGCCGAAGCGGAGCAGAACTTTCTGATTCCCGAGCATACCCAGGCGCTGATCTGGGGCGACCTGACGCCGCAAATGATCTTGAGCGCCAAGGCCCCGCGCTGGTGGAACGTCACGCCGGCGCAAGTCCACTGGGTGGGGCTGCACCTGCGGTATGGCCGCGAGCTGCTGGCGGAATCGGCTTTGGATACGGAGCTGCGGGCACGGGTGCTGGATTCGTTATCGCAACTGGCCCCGCCGGCGCGCACGCACGAGGTGGCGGGCTTGATCGAGCGGGGCGCGGTGAAGGATGCGGTGGAGCGAGTGACGCCCTCGGAGCTGTTCTGGGTGGCGCGCGAAATGGCCACGCGCGAGGGCTTCGCCGACAGTTCCTGCATTTTAGAGGAACTGCGCCATCTGGCCCAGGCCTCACCCAAGGAAGTGAACTACGCGGCCATATCCCGCGCGTTCGGCACGCCCAAGCCGACACTGGCCAATTCCTACGAGCCGGAGCTTCTCAACCTTCGCACCTTCCCCACTTTGATGGGATACTCGAGCCGC
>Ga0182027_10016347_pt1 | contig 10138 bp, 4 predicted proteins | sample 712E1DmetaG_FD_121300 | JGI IMG/M metagenome (GOLD analysis project Ga0182027, IMG submission 121300) | Permafrost microbial communities from Stordalen Mire, Sweden - 712E1D metaG (Illumina Assembly) | ecosystem: Environmental > Terrestrial > Soil > Wetlands > Permafrost | place: Sweden... | reverse complement strand
CTTCCGGGCGCCTCAAGGTTGCCGGGACACTCCGGCCGTCTCTTCAATCTGGAAGTTTGGACTCGGCAGAGGATCCACAAGGGAGATCTCCGCCCTCATCACGCGGGGATTCGCATACGATCCCTGCTCGTTCGCAGTGTAATAGATGACCAGCGTATAATACTTTCCGGCCGCGCTCAGGGCACTCAGCTGATAGTGGGTGATGTGCGTGCCACCAGTAATGTTGAGCCGCCTCAAAACACCGATCTTTCCGCCAGGAACCCCCATGGAAGCATAGAACTCCGAAAGACTGACCGGATATTTCAAGCCGGCCACGTGTTCCGCCATCTCCTGCGCACGCGCCTCTGTGACGTACCGTTGGTTCAGGGACGCCAGGTCGTAGAAGCCGTCAAACGGACTCGCCGGCACGCAGCCGGCAAACGTGAACACGATGGGAACCGACATGCGAATCCCAACGGGAACACCATCTCGGAACGCCGGCCGGAACTTCCATTGCTTCACACAGTCAACTGCGGCGGTCCCAAACGATGCTTCCGTCTGCGATACCGCCCTTGCCGTCTGCACCGTGCCATCGGCCTGCACGAAGAACTCAACCGTCGCCTTGCCTTCGATTCCCGCGCGGGACATTTCTTCGGGAAACGAGGGCAGCGCCTGGAATACGGCAACCGGCAACGCGATCCCGGTCCGGGGAGCGGTGCCGTTGGGCGTCGATTGCTCCTGCGGATTGATCGACATCGCGGCTCCCTGCGATGCCTGCGCCGACGAGCGCAGCACGGCCTGCAGCCTGACACAATCATTCGACCACGTCTGCCACTTCGAAAGATCGACCGTGACCGACGCACGGCAGCCAACACTCCTGTTACCCGCCCGTCTTGGCAAAAACCACCAGTGCTGCACCGCATCGACCAGGCTCTTGTCGGTCATCGGATCGGAGCCGGCGGCAACCGAGGCGGTCTTGACCGACCCGCGCCGGTCGATCTCAAGGTCCAGTTTGACCGGGTTCTTCGCCTTGGACGAATCTCGCGGAGGAAAAGTCAGGTACGGTTCCGCTTCCGCATCCATCACGCCTTCGCGCACACGCTCGATGATTCCGCTGATTCCCGACTCGGCTGTATCCGAGTCCATCAAGGAGTGAAAGACCTCGCGGCCATGGGCGAACAGGTACCAATCGATGCGCGGTTCGCCGTACAGATCTTGAAACAGTCGCTTCTGCATGGCGACCGTGGTCAGTTTGTACGGACGAAGCGTTCCGACCTCGTGGATGTAGGTCTTTCGGTTCCCATTCTCGTCAGCCAGCGTAACGACAATCCAGACCTTTTCGAGGACGGTGGGCGACTCGAGATCAACCGAAAACTGGAGCTCCTTTCTGAGCGCCGATCCCAGATCAGCCTTCCGACGCTCCGGTTCCACCCGGCGGGCCGTCAGATTCGACGCGAACACCCAGGGCGGCGCAATCTTCCCGTACGAGGGAAAAGGCCCGTTTGAGGGATAGAACTTGATACTGTCGGGCGACACCGAGACTTCTTTGCCGCCGATCTCCACATAAGGAGTTTCACCGCGAACCTCGACAACTGGCATTTCGACCGGTTGGTTCGCAGGTCCACCGGTCTTCGCCAATCCGCCCAATTGCGCTTCGGCATTTGCCTCGCAGGCAAGTGCAACAAAAAGGCCGGAGAGCACTAGAAGGCTGCGTAACGGGTCCGATTTCATGGCTTAAGGGAGCTGAAGGGGGCAGGTTTCAGGTCTGGTATTCTGGGACCTTTTCGAAGTCCGGTCGCGCTGCCACGCGGCACCATCGACCGACGTACTGGTTGCTCATCACAACGAACGCGCGCAAGATCCGGTTCGGCCTCCCGCACGCATCGAACAGACACGACTTAAAGGCCGCCCGTGCGGCCTCCATCTTGAAAATGCCCGCCAAACAGTGGCCCCGGTCGATCACGTGATGGCACGCCCCGGGATACTCCTGCCTCAGCTTGGGCATGTATCCGAGCATGCCGGCGGCTAATCCAGGGTCAACTTGGATTATTAAAACCCGGCCCCTTGGCATTCTCCCGTTTGGAATCCTTCGGAGCAGCGCTTACGGCGGGAGCCTCGCCCTCCACGCTATGCGCAAAGATCAACGACGTTGCGTATCGACGGCAACCGGCAGGCTGTCGACTTTCGCTTTGCCCTCCCCGGGCGGAAAACCGCAGTATTCCGCCATGCGTCTTCCACCCCTGCTCTGTCTGGCGTTCTTGGCGATGTCGGGCGGGTTGATGGGCGAGACAACCCTGGCCGTGGACCGGAATCCCCCTCCGGTTTTCGCCCGCAGCATCGCCGGCTTGCTGACAAGGTACGATGATGTGCAGGCTGGAAAGACGGCGTTCCCCTCCGGCGACCACGATGAAATCGTCCTGGTTTCGGAGACGATCCACTTTCGCGATGCGGACGGCACCCGTTACTGGGCCCGACACCAGATTTTCCATGCGGTGGGAGACTCGGCTGTCGAGAGGCTTGGCAACTCGGTCTACACCTTCGACCGGGAACGGGAGTCCATCTTCCTGATCGACGCAGCCACCATCCTGCCCGACGGCCGACGCCAGCCGGTAACGGAGAAGGGCGCTTTCATTCAAACCCCCCAGCACGAGGCCGAGAGCTCGCTCTATACGAGCCGGGCGGAGTTGAACCTCGTCTTCCCCAACGTCTCCCCCGGCGCCACCACGGAGGCGACCGTCCTGATCCGTGAAAACGTGCCGGTGATGCCGGCTGAATACTGCGCCGATTTCTCCTTCTATGCCGGCAGGCCGACTTTTCTACGGCGGTTTGTCGTCGATCTCCCCAACACCGACTGGCCGCGGGTGCGCGCCCTGACTTCGGGTTCCGCGATCGCCGAGCCGCTCGTCGAGGAGGCCGGCGCTGGTCGCACCCGCAAGACCTGGTCCCAGCGACTCATTCCCATGAGTCTGTGGGAGGAAGGCAGCCCGTCCTTCGAGTTCCGCGCGCCGACCCTCTGGCTGACCACCCTGGACAGCTGGGACGACATCGCCCGCTGGTTTCACCGGCTGGCGTCGGAGCGGTCGGAGCTCGGGCCGGAGCTCACGGCCGAAGTGAACAAACTCACCGCCGGGTTGACCGACCCGCACCAGATTGTCGACAAACTGTGCTCGGTTGTGGCCAACGAGGTTCGCTACACCGGGCTGGAATTCGGTCTGGCCGGCTATCAGCCGGCAGCCTGCCGCGACGTGTGGGCGCGCCGCTACGGCGATTGCAAGGACAAAGCCAACCTGCTGCGGGCCATGATCGCCCAAAAAGGAATCCGTTCCCACCTCGTACTCTTGAATACCGCGACTCCCGCCCGCGTCGAACGCGGCAGCCCCTCGTGGGACCAGTTCAACCACGCCATCCTCGCGGTGGAAGACGGGCCGGGGCGTTACCGCTTCTGCGATCCGACCGTCAAGTACCTGCCCGCCGGGGTGCTGGGCTTGGGCGACCGCGCCCGCGATGTACTGATCGTGAATGACGGGCACGCCGAGTGGGTCCGCACCGAGGACGTGCTCGACACCGCGGTCCGCGTCACCGCCGATCTCAAGTTCGGCGCGGATGGCGAGCTCAGCGGCTGGTACACCTTCACGGCCGATGGCAGCACAGCGGCCTTCTATGCCGACCACTTCAACGGCCTGGACAAGGACGCACGGCGGCGAAGCGTGCAGGAGTACGTCGAGGAGTTCGTCCCGGGCGCGAGTGTCGTCGACATCGACTACCAACCTGCAAACGGATCCGTAAGCAGGATCCAGCTGCGCGCTTTCCTCCGCCGCCAGCCCCGCGGCGACAGAGGGGAGACGATGAACTTCCCCTACCCGGCCGGCTGGCTGCCGGACCTGAACACCGCCGGCGAACGGAGATTTGCCTACGGGGGGACAGCGCACCGCGAGGAAGCCGTCGATTTCCGGATCACCCTGCCGGAAGACTGGAGCGCGGGCGCGCTGCCCGCCGCCTTCAAAGCCGCCTCCGAAGCAGCGGATTTCGCTGCGAGCTGGGTCGTGAAGGATGCCGTTCTGGAGGCCCAACTGCGCTGGGCTCCGCGCAAAGCCGAAATTCCCCCGGGTCAATACGCCGTTCTCCAGCGGTCCGTCCGGGCGCTCAAGGCATGGCTGGCCCAGCCGGTGCTCGTCGCGCCGAATATCGGCCAGCCGGCCGCCGCCGCAGCCGCCGCAGCGCCTGCGCAGAACCTCGACGGCTTCCCCATCCTGCCGACCGGCGAGGGCCAGTTGCGCCTGCTCGAAGAGAAATTCCCGGCCGGCAGGGACGACGAGCGGCGGCGCGCCGCGCTTGAACAGGTGCTGCAGTGGTTTCCCAATGACGCGGAAACCGTGTTCACCGCCCAGGTGAACCTGGCGCAACTGGACCACGACCGCCTGGGCCACCGCGCTTTCGCGGACAAGATCGCGGCGCTTCTGGCGAGCTATGGCAATCAAGTCTCCCTCGCCGCCCGTGCGTGGGGCGAATACATCGAAGCCCTGGCGGCCTGGCAGGCCGACAAGAGCCGCCCGGCCCTGAAGCATCTGCGCCGCATGGCCGCCGACACCTCGATCCCGCTGTTCCGCCGCGGTTGGGCGGCCTATCAAGCCGCCCGGTGTCTGGCTGAAAGCGACCCGGGCGCTGCCGCCGACTTCCTGTTGCCGTATTGCGAGCTGGAGACGGAGGCGCAGGATGACAGCGAGTGTCTTGTCGCCATCTACCGGGCGCAGACGGCCGACAACAAGAACCTCGCCCGCTTCCTGGAACAACTGCCGGGCCGGCATCGCGCCGATCCTGTCGCGATCATGGAGAAGGTGTTCGGCGCCGTCGCGGAGCACTGGACCGAGTTCACACCGGCCGCCCGCACGACAACGCTCGCGGTGTTCGGTCGCGCCCTCGTCCCCGCGGAGCGTTTTCCGAAAGCCTCCGACACCCTGGCCAACCTGCACCGCGACGCAGAGGCCGAGGCCGCCCGCCGGCATTTCACCGAGGAGCTCACCCGCTGGCTGAAGGCGCACCCGACCAAGCTGTGGAGCGAAAAACCGACCAGGCAGTACCCCGACGCCAGCGCGGCGATCAAGGCCATCGAAGCCGCCAACAAAGCCAACGACCCGGCCACGCTCGTCGAAGCGACGCTTCAGCTCGTGGCGCACCACCAACCCACGTTCGCCGCTCTCGCCAAATACACCGACTGGACCATCTGGTGGCTCGGCAAGGACCATCTCGCGGATGACCTGTTCGAGGAGCTCGGCGCCTTGTCCCTGCAGTTGCCGGCCGAAACGTCGGAGGATGTGGTCGAATGCTGGGCGGATTATTCCGGGGCGCTGGCCAAACGGAATGAAACTAGGCGCGCCGGTGAGATCATGGAGAAGATCCTGAACGCGCCCGCCGCAAAGCCCTACCAGAAGGTCGCGGCCGGCGGAGAACTCGGCCAGATGGCGCTCCGGGCCGGCGATGTCGGCCGGGCGCTGGAGTGGTTCCGCACGATCGAGCCCACCCACGCCACCAACAAGCTCGGCGTGGACTACCTGTACACCGCCCTGCTGGTCGAGCTCGAACGCGGCAACTTCGACCGCGGGCTGGAAATCGTCGCCCGTATTCGTGAACAACAGCCGAAATTCATCAAGGAGGCCGCCAACTCCCCTGCACTCGAGCCATTGCTCCGCGCCGCCGAGAAACCGGAAGCTCTCAAACGTTACTGGCAGCGCCGGGCCAGGTGGCGCCCGCAGTGGGACCAATTGCTCACCGCCGCCGGCCTTGCGCCCGCGCCATTGCATGAGCCGCCGGTGAAGATCGACTGGGGCGCCCGGGACGAGCGGATCGCCAAAGCCGTTGCGGACCACGACGTGAACGCCTATCTTCACCTTCTCGACGAGGCCGCGCGGGTCGCCCAATGGTTGCCGGCTGCGGTCATCAACGTCCAGAACAACGTCAGCGACTGCGATCCATTCCCCGCTGAGTTTCGCCGCAGCCTCCGCGAGTGCGCGCTCGCCATGGTCGCTGACTGGGTGCCGGTCGACCCCCAGGTGGACGATGACGCAATGATGTGGGAAGCCCTGGTCGCGCTCAATCTCGAGCGAAAGACCGAGGCCGGGACCAAAGCGCGGGCACTGTATTCGCGGATCGGCGCCGACAAGAATGCCGGCGAAACCGCCCTGCGCGTCTGGGTCATCGCCAGCCGCGGTTCCACGGAGGAACCGGAAGCCATCGCAGCGCTCACCCGCCTTTGCGACCAGGATCGCGCGCTGAACAACCGGACCAATTCCGTGAGAGTGCTTTCCGACTCGCTGCTCGGGCGGGGGGACGCGATGGTCAATCTGAAATTCCTCGAACGGGAGACTGCGCGCACCGAATTCAGCCGGACCAGTGCTGACGGCAAGGCGCTGCTCGCCCGACTCGACGATCTCCGCCAACAGCATGCGGCCGCGGGCGCGTTGACGAAGATTGTCTCGGAGTGGAAGGGCCAATATTGCCACGAGTGGTTCGAGCAGGTGGGCCCGGCCAGTCTGGACGATCCGCGATGCGCCGGCATGAAGGAGCCGATGACAGACTCCAAAGCCGGTTTTGCCGAGGCCGAGCGAGTGAAGTTCAACCTGCTGTTCGCGCTGGACGAGCGCCAGGAAACGGAGGCGCGCGAAACGGCGTTTTCCGAAGCAGTCGTTCCGGTCGCCCAGGCGACCCATGACCTCGAACGCTTCACGGCCATCCTGCTCGAGTGCGCCCATAATCAGAAACTCGGGATGACGACCCGCAGAAAGCTCCTGGGTTGGGTGCTTTTCACCGCTGCGGAGTACCGGCGCCCCGACCTGCTCGCCAGGGTCCTGCGCGAGGAGGCATTTGCGACCTGCACGACCGAAGTCCGCGATTCGGCGGCAGTGGTCTCGGAAGCCCTGAAGATGTCGGGGGACAAACCGGACGCCGAGGCGTTCCGGCTGCTCATCCGTTCGCCGATCGATTATCTCCGCTGCTATCTGGCCGACCGGCTGTTGTGCGAGCTTGCGGCCAGCGGACAGGCCGCACTGGCCGGCGATCTGCTCGCCAGTGCGGGAACCCTGACGCTCACTTCGACATTTGACCAGACTCCCGCGGGCGTCCGCCTGCAGTGGACGCGTAGCATCCGCACGGCAGCGGAACTTTCGCCGCTGCTTCAGAAACTCCGGACGATGCTCGCTTCAATCCCCGCCGCCACCGGCGCAACGGACAAGCGGATCAGCGATCGCCTTCATTCGGTCGCCAGAGCAGACCTTACGGCCGCTGAGGATGCGGCGATCGGCGCAATGCGGCTCCGCTCGCCTGGCGCCGGCACACCGGTTGAAATCGAAGCTGCGCTGTTCGCTCTCCGGCCGGCGGTCGCAGAGCAGATCCTGCCAGCCGATTTCGGAGCCGATGTGTTCGAGACGGTCCTCGGCCTTCAGCTGGACGACGCGGTCAAAGCCCCGATCCTTTCTTCGGCCGATTCGCTCTTCGACGTAGATGTCCCGGACGTTTGCAATCGCGTCGATTCATTGGCAAAGGCATTTCTATCGTCGCCTGAAGCGACAAAACAGCCGGAGACTGTCCGCGTTCTGGCAGGCATTCGCGCCTGGATTGCCCTGCGCACGTCGAAGGAGGATCGACCGGACCCGCTGTTCGGATCGCTCGTCGTCAGCAAGGTGCCGGAACGGAAGCTCCGCCTGCTTCAGCTCCAGTTCCATCACTCGCGCGGGAACTGGCCGGAATGCGACAGCATCGTCGGCGCTCTCGATCCTGAGGATGTGAAATCGCCGGCGATCTTCGCGATCGCAAAGGCTTCGCTGGAACGCAATCAGCGGACTTCCGAAATCCCCGTGTTCGTTGAGGCTGCGGAGGAATCCACCCGCAAGGACCTTGCATCCATGTGGTTCGATCCAGCGGATCAGAGAGCATCGCACACCCCCTACGGCTTTGTTGAACTCGGAGGATTGGATCACCTCATACCTGACTCGTGGTATGAGCTCGCTCTGGCCAAATGCCGGAACGCTCTTTTCCATGCCGAACTGCGGCATCTGCGCGCCAGGACCCACGGCAATTGGGACGAAGCCCTTCGGGCCTGCGATGATCTCCTGAAGCTCAGTCCGACGACGTATTCGTTCACGTTCTATCGCGCCGAGGCCCACCGCGCTCTTGGGCATGACGACGATGCGAGAAAGGACCTGGCCGCCTTCCTCGCCCATGCCCTCGACGACATTCACTACCAGACGGCCGTGCAGATGCAGAAGAACCTCGGCAGCGGGCCGGCGAAAATCGCAGCTCCGTAGGAGTCAGACGCAAAACGCAGTCTTGCCGGCGACGGCATTTGACTTGTAGCCGGGGTCGCCTGCCCTGAGCTTGTCGAACGGGTTGACCCCGGCCTGCCCGCCGTAGCCTTGGCAAAGGTGGGTCCGGCCTCAGCGAGGCCGGCCACAACGCAAGCGCTGTTTCTTAAGAGTCATCGGAAAGCCATGGAGGGCGGTTCTCTTTCCTCCGCGGAAAGAGAACTGGTGGAGCAGACCGGACTCAAACCGGCGACCTCCTCGTTGCGAACGAGGCGCTCTATCAGCTGAGCTACTGCCCCGGACAGGAAAGGTCGCATTTAGGGCAATGGCCCACCGGGAGTAAACCTCTTTTTTCGGAACTGTGCAGTTGGTGTCCAATCTGCTATTGTCATGTGGCCGTTCAAGCATTGTTCAAAAGGTTGACGGCCCTAACATTAAGTAGAAAATCAAGGTAACCAATGAAGAAGTTCACAACGAAGAAGACAAAGACCGTTACGGCTGCTGCCACGCCGGCGGCTGCGATCGCACCGGCGGCCGTTGCCGCTCCAGTGGCCGCTCCCGCATCCGAGGCCGCTGTCGTCAAACCCGTCCAGGTTGCACCCGTCAAGAAACCCGCTGTCAAGACCACGCGCACAACGATCGTGGCGAAAATCGATATCGGCTTTGGCAACACTCTGTACATTCGCGGCGAAGGCCCCGGATTGAGCTGGGACAAGGGTCTCGCGATGGATTGTGTCGCTGATGACGAGTGGACGGTGACGATCAGCGACGCCCTCGCTCCGGTCGTGTTCAAGCTCCTGCTGAACGACGTGACCTGGTGCACCGGCACCGACTATTCGGTGGAGCCGGGCGGCAGCATCACCAGCGAGCCGACGTTCTAGCCCGAACATTTCACGAAGGCGTGGAATGTTCGCCCCGGAGGGGCCGACTTTGTCGGGGCTGGCCGCGACTAGGTCGCCCTGCCGCTGGCAGGCGGATTTTTCACTGGATGCATCGCGGTGTTCATGAAAAATCCGGGCTAGCGACCGAACCCGACCTACGCTGTTCTGCCGGCGATGGGAAGAAACTTGTAGCCGGGGTCGCCCTGGCCCGCCATAGCCTCGGCGAAGGCGGCCCCCCGGCCTGTCCGCCGCAGCCTTGGCGAAGGTGGGACCGGCCTCAGCGAGGCCGGCTACAACGTGGCGTTGTTTCTTAGGAGAGAGAGCCTGCGGGCGAAGCCCGACAGGCTTCACTCAGTCCGGGTTGAGCTCCCGCATGCGCCGCTGAAGCTCCTGGGTTGTCACGCCCCGATCGCGGAGCTCGACGGCCGGCACAACCGCGCAAAAGATGCGTACCCGCGAAAAGGGGCGGGGCAAAAAGAAACCGTCCCAGCTCTTGAGCCGGTGCGCGGAAGAGAACTGCCCGCCGAGCAGCAGCGCCGGCACACCCGCCCGCCGGGCCACAACCAGCGCCCCAGCCTTGAACTCGTAGCACGGGCCCCGCGGCCCGTCCGGCGTGATGCCGATGTCGTCGCCGGCAAGCAGCTTCGCGATCAATACCACCACGGCTTCGCGCCCGAGGTTATGGCTTGAACCGCGCACTGTGTGCATGCCGACCTGCGAGAAGAAGGCATCCAACCAGGCGCCATCCCGGCTCGCGCTGACGAGCGAATAGACCGGCCGGCCCTGGCGAAAACGGCGGGCAATCTCTGCTACCAAAAAAAGCCGGTTGTGCCAGATGATAAAGGCCACCGGCTCATCGCGCTTGGTGAGGTTGCGCAGGTCCTCCGGCGCAATCTCGAAGCGCAGCGAACGCCCCCACAGCCGTACCAGGAGTGCCAGCGGCCACACGACAAGCCGTCGCCAGCCGGAAATGCCATGCACCAG
>Ga0182027_10016346_pt1 | contig 10138 bp, 8 predicted proteins | sample 712E1DmetaG_FD_121300 | JGI IMG/M metagenome (GOLD analysis project Ga0182027, IMG submission 121300) | Permafrost microbial communities from Stordalen Mire, Sweden - 712E1D metaG (Illumina Assembly) | ecosystem: Environmental > Terrestrial > Soil > Wetlands > Permafrost | place: Sweden... | reverse complement strand
GAAGATCCGCGCCACGCGAACGAAAGGCCCGATCTGGCCGGTCACGTCACGGTTCCCGACGTCCCGTTGCAGTCTCATTCAGCGTCATTGCAGATTGAATTCTATCCGGTTGCATCGGGAGTGGCGGCGTTCCCCGCCGAGTACCGCGGGGAGATCTTTGCGGCATTTCACGGTTCGTGGAACCGCAGCGTACGCACCGGGAGCAAGGTCGTTCGCGTGCTTTTCAAGAACGGTGTTCCGACCGGCGGGTATGAAGATTTTCTCACGGGATTTGTGGTCGACAACGGCCACGTCTGGGGCCGGCCGGTGGGCGTGACGGTGGCCCATGACGGCGCGCTGCTGGTGACGGACGACGCCAACAACACCCTCTGGCGCGTCGCCTATCAGGGCAGCGCCGGCGACAAGCCGGCCGAACCGGGATCAAATTGACCAGGCCGAAAATGTCAGGTGCTGACTCTCCGGGTTGTGGGACGATTGGAGGAAATACCCCCTGGTTGGATTCATGCGGCGCCAACCGCAAACCAGCGGTCGCGCTGGACGGGAGAAACATCCGATGTTGCGTCGCGGCGAGCGCCAGCGCAGATGAAAGCTGAAGGCTGAAATGGGAAGGAGGTTTCGCGATTTCTCGGTCTCCCTCCTTCTTTATTCTAGATTCCGCTGTTGAGGCTTCCGCTCCTCGTAGCTGCGAGCGTGAGCGAGTGGATTCCGCCTCACCGCGGAATCTAGCTATTTTGCGTCACCGGATTTGCAGGCCGCAATCTCCTTCTCCGCGGTGGCGGTGTCCACCAGTTCCGGGTAGACATGGCCGGCGAAGAAACCCATTGAAATGTTCAACCGCACATACCTTGTCTGGTTCTTTTCGAGGGTGAAACTGAGCGTACGGGTGACCTCCGTGCTCGTCTCCACCTTGTACGCGCCTGCCGGCCGATCGACATAGAAGAACCCCTTGGGTTTTGCGGATCCCACTTTCTCACCGTTGAGCTTCACGTCTGGCTGGATCGCCGCGCCCAGAATCGAGGTCCGGTAGAAGAACACCCGGCCCAAATCCTGGCCGACCGGAGGGAATGTGCCCTGAGCCGAGCTGAACTGGGTTCCGGAGGCGCACCCGGTGATAAAGAGGGCGATGCAAACAAGAGCTAGGAGACCGAGGACTTTCTTCATGTCGACAGGATTGGAGTTGGGGTTGACGGTTGGGCGGGAATTGGGATGGAGGGTTGTGCCGGCGCCGGATTTGCCGGTTGGATTGAGATGCGGATTGGCTGACTTGCCCGCACAAATGTTTTTTCCACGGGGAGGTAGAATCCCGTAATGTTCCTGTCGGCGACGACCAGCTGAGCCTCATAGATATTGGAGGCCTCGACGCTCAGAACCTGATCATTGCTCGTGTATACTTCGCCAAACTCAGTGCGCCCGACCATCCGCCATCGGCTGGCGGCTTTGAGGTGGGTGGGAAAACCCGTGCCAAGTTTGACCGTTACCTCCTGCAGCAAGATGAAAGCAGTCTCCTGGCCGCCCGTTTCGGGCGCGAAGTTCACTGGCAATTGTGTGACATGTGAGATGTCGAATGCGCAGCCGGCTCCAGCCGCCCAAACGACCAGGGAAGTTCCAATAATGGCAAGGGTAGAGGCCAATTTCATGCAGCCTGGTGAATGATTTATGGATAGGCGGTCGAATGAAGCCGGTCGATAGAATTTTTCTGGCTAGAAGAATGATTTCGCTAATCGATTTGAGATCTTATGGCAGTCCGGGGATGCAGCAGGACTCCTAGCAAGGAGGAGACCGCAGAGGAAGTGCTGCCCGCGGTTCCGGCCTGAAATCTTGCCTAGAGCCAAGCCCTGTCGTCTTCCGGCTCCTACCGGCGCGTCAGGAGGAGCTTCTCGGGGCGGCGCTCGTCGATGGTGTAGACAAAGCGTTTCAGGAAGGTCTGCCCAAGGAGGCCGTCGAGTCCGACGGAGCTGGGGGCAACTGCCGCGGCCGAGATGTGCGCTTCGTTCACTCCCGCGACCGAGAGCAGTGGGATCTCGAAGCGGCGCGCGTTGATCTTGCTGCCACCCACCACCACGATTTTGATCGCCTCACCCAAGCTGCCTGACAAGCCGAGCGCCTCCACGATCTCGAGACTCAACGTTGTATCATGGGCGCCGGTATCGACGATGAACCAGCAGGGCTCGTCGCCGATCACGGCTGGCACCACGACGTGTCCGTTCGGATCCATCTCTTCTTCGCGCGTGGCCCAGGCCGCAAGTTCGCGTCGGAGGCCCCGCACCTGCTCCAGCAACGCGGGTTGCGGTTGGCCGGCACGAGCCGCTGATTTCACGTCGGCGAGCAGGCGGTTTAGGCGGCAGAAGAAACGCATGGGCTCATCGCTTTCGTTGAACGCTTTCAAGCGCTCGCCGCGCTCCGTGCAATGCCGCTGGGCGGCTGCCACCTCGGCTTGTCGTGCGGCGAGCTCCGCGTCGAGGCGGTCTTCGACGGCTTTGCGGGCTTCTATGTCAGCCTTGAGCTGTTTGGCCAGTTCTCCGAAGTGGTAGGCAAGAGCGTTGCATTCCTGCACTCGGGCATTGTAGGCGTTGATGGCGTCGCGATCGGTGGCGGCGGGTGGCTGTTCGAGGGATTTGTCCGCTGCATCGATCTGGCGCTTAATCTCGGCCAGCGCAGCAGACCGCGCTTCGAACGCAGCATGGACTTCGGCGACGGCCGAGTTCCGGCGCTCCACTTCGCGATTAAAGGATTGGGTAAGGGAATCGATCCGGCTTTGCTCGTGCCCAAAGCTCTCGCCGCGGTAGTAGGAATCCATGACGCTCTCGAGTTCGGAGAGGCGCCCAGCGTAGTCGTCGGTCGGCTGGGCATGGGCGCCCGCGGGGAGCAGTGCCAGGAGGCACAACCAATGCGCCAGTCGCAGCAGGCGCAATCTGCAGATCGGCCGGGCTTCAGCCCCGTATCGCAGCGCGCGCGAAGCGTCCTGGGACGGCAGGAGGCCAGCAGAGCAGTTCATCCTAGATTCCGCAGTTGGGGCGGAATCCACTCGCTTACGCTCGCAGCTACGAGAAGCGGAAGCCTCAACTGCGGAAACTGTGTTCATCCGAGACGCGGGCCGATCGATGTTACAGAATTTAACGACGTTGGCAATTTCTGTGCTCTGTGGAACATCCGGGCTAGAACGAACGACAATCCGGGAATGAGCCAAGGAGTGGGGGGCTTGAAAAGCAGCGTTGCGTTGGAATCCGGCGCCGCTAGAAACGTGGCTGGCATATCCTATGACGACCCTCGGGGCAGGTGCAGCCATGGCGATCAGCTGGTTTTCTTCCACAACGGGGTGGATCATTTTGTCATTGGTCCTGGTCATTGTGGTTTCGTGGTGGTTGACGGGGAGGGCATTCCGGGAACGAGACTGGACCACCCTGATCTTTCGGGGGACGACGTCGCTGCTGGTCTGCGTGTGCATCGCTTTTTTTCACGAATCGCTGACAGGGTGGATCAACCGATGGTCGCTGGCCCCGTCTCGCGATCCCCAAGCCGAAAAAGATCAGCGTCTCCGGGCGAACATGCAACAGTGGGTGACGCCAGCTGCCATTGATGCCTACTGGAATCCTGCTGTCATCGATCCCCAAAAACTGGCGCAGCTGACGCCCGCGGAGCGGGAGGCATTCAATGCCAGACAGGTGACCCCGGCGATCCTGGTCGAATCGGCGATCAGGGCGTTGGTCTGGTTGGCATTGGAGCACCGGCAGCCGTCATTGTATGGCAGGAATGCAGTTCCGCATGCGGAGCGGGGGACCAAGGTACTGAACGACTTCACGGTTCCACAAGTGCAGGCGATGTTTGACTATGTGTTGACGGTCAGTCCGGGCTCGGAGGCCGACGCCCGGCCCTATGTGGCGGATGCGCTCGCATATTGCAGCGATGCGACTTCGTCCGCGCATCCTGGAACCACGCCTGTCGCACCCGCGGTGAGGTTTGAGGCGCCGCAATATCCGTTCGTCCAGGCAAGCCGGGAAACGCCCAGCGGACCGGTGTTTGTCATCCGGCTGTCGGCCACGCAGACGCGGGTGATCGAAGCGGGTTCGGAGGAAGAGGCGCTAAAGATTGCCAAGCAACATTGATCACTTGACCGGGCCCAAGCCGCCCCAGGGAGCCAGTTGGTTCAGGGAGGGAACGAGCACCCGGCGCAGTCTTAGAAAATCGAGCTCGCCGGTCTGGCGGTAAAGGACCGTGCCGTCGGCGCCAAGCACCAGGGTATGCGGCAGCGCGCCGCTCCATTCCGGGTCGAGCGCTGCCATCAGCTTGTATTTGTCAGTCTCTCCAAAAATGAGATTGTGCGTCGATGCATGATGCTGTTGCAGAAACTTGAGCACACGGTCTTTTTCGTCGGGGAATTGCGCCGCTACGGTGACGAGTTCAAAATCCCGGTTGCGGTAGATCAGGTTCGTTTCAATCAGCTGGTCGAATTCCGAAACACAAGGACCACACCAGGTGGCCCAGACGTTGATGACGCGGATCTTGCCGGAACGGTTGGCGCGCAATTCGCGCAAAGCGGTCGCGTCGACTGACTCAAGCGCGACTGGTTCCTTCGCCACCTGTGCCCGCCAGCGCTGGTTCGATTCCGCCTTTTCGGCCCACTTGATCGAGCAGCCGAATACCATGGTTTCCTGCACCGGCGGATCCCGGCCTGCCAGGAGCGCATCCAGGGCGTTGCGGGTGTCGTGGTGCTTGGCCAGTTCCTCGCGCTCGGAATCGTCGATCCGGCCTTGAAAGCGCAGCTTCCGAGCGGCGTCGAAGACGAAGACGTGTGGAGTTGCCGCGGGTCCGTATTGTCGTGCGACCGTTTCCGCGGGGCCGTCGTCAAGGAACGGATAATTGAAGCCCCGGTCTGCGGCGCGAAGTTTCATCGAATCGAAGGTGTCGTCGAGATCGGTGTAGCCCTGTTCATCGAGCCGAACGGCGTCGGGGTTGTTGGGATTGATGGCGACAAACGCCACTCCCCGGGGACCGTATTCGGTGACCAATTGCTTGATTCGCCCTTCATAAGCCTGCGCGGTGGGGCAGTGGACCGAGGTGAAGATTATCACGAGGATCTTTGCGCCGGCAAAATCGGCGAGGGAATGGGTTTTGCCATCGACTCCGGGGAGGCTGAAATCCGGCGCGGGCTCGCCGAGCTTCAGCGTTGGGTGGGCCGAGGAATCCTCCGCGTGAGCGGAAACTGTGAGCGCGAGAAGGCAGGAGAAAAGCAATGTTGGGCGCATGATTTGGATCAAATCACGATCCGCACCGGACGCGCAACGATTTTGGGGGCGGGCGCGGGCGGAACATTTCCTAGACGTCTGCCAGCGAGTGGGTCTGCCCCACGGCTTCATGCTCGACGGCCGAAAGACTGCCATACGAACGCAAGGCGAGCAAGATTTGGAGGGTGAGGATTCCCTTCCATTCCAGTTCTGCTTGCGTCCAATCTTGGCCGAAAAGGCCGCCCCAGTTCCAATTCGGCGCCCACGAACCATCGGCGCCCTGGCGGTCGATCTCAAACTTGAGGTTGTCCTGCACGGCGTCGCCCAGCAGCGGGACCAGCAGCGAGTCGGCCCGGGGCGCGAGCAGCAGGGGCTTCACGCCATAGGCGGCCCAGGCTTCCGGGTCGCGCGCGACGATTGCCGGACCGGCCTGGCGGACGCGACGGGCTGCCTCGTTGCGCAAGCGAGCCGGAACCGATGGAGTCTCAGCCAGGTAGATCACGCAAATGAGGTCGTGCATCGCCGGTTGTTCCGGGAGGTGGGCGACCAGCTCTTCCGCCCGTGCGGTGACTTCGGATAAGAACGTCGGATCGACCGCTTCGCGATAGCGCCAGAGGTGGGCGACGAATTCGACCCCCGGGTTGGCGGTGAAACCCGGCTGGCCGGGCGCCGACCAAGTCCACCACGGAGCGTGTGGCCAGTCGTTGACTGCCGAAGGCACGGGGGGCCAGCGATCGAGCGCGCGATCAAAGGCGGCCTGCGTCCAGAGTACGGCGGCGCGAACCATGGGATCGCGAGCCGGAAGCCCGGCCTCGCGGAAATGCCGAAAAGCCTGGGAAGTGGCGATGGCTGACGAGGCAGGCAGCCGGAAGTCCGGCTCAAGGGCGCGGCCGAAACCTCCATCCTCATTTTGAAATGTGGCGAGCGCTTGGCGCACATCCATGCCCGGAGCGTTCTCAAAATGAAAACGGAAGAGCGCGCGTTCCAAGGGGCGGGCGCGTTGTAACAGGAATTCCCTGGCGAGTGAAAAGGATGCAGGGGTGAGCATCATGGCGGTAAAATTGGCAGTCGAGGGGAGACGCGGAGGTTAGTGCATCAAACCGGCGAGGTCGACACTGTTTAATTAGTGTGTCTTCTGGGTCGCGCCTCGCGGCGTAAAACATTCTTGCGCCTTCTCATGGGCGGGCGGTTAATTCCGGCCCATGAGCGAACTCAAATGCACGCCCCTTCGAGATTTTCACGTCGCCCATGGCGGAAGGATGGTGGATTTCGCGGGATGGTATATGCCGGTGCAATACCGCAGCATTCTAGAAGAGCACAAGGCGGTGCGCCGCGCGGCGGGTCTTTTCGATGTCAGCCACATGGGGGAAGTCGATGTCCGCGGGCCGGAGGCCGGACGCTTTCTCAATCATCTGGTGACGAATGATGTTGGCCGGCTGTATCCGGGACGCGTGCTTTATTCGCCGATGTGCTATCCGACGGGCGGGGTGGTGGACGACCTGCTCGTCTACCTGCGCGGCCCGGATGACTATTTCCTCTGCATCAATGCGGGTAACATCGACAAGGATCTTGCATGGATCCGCGAACAGGCTGCGAGATTCGATGTTGTTGTTACCAACCGTTCCCCCGACTATGCGCAGCTGGCGGTGCAAGGCCCGAAGGCTCCGGCCATAGTGCAGTCGCTCACCGACGTCCGGCTCGACCTGGTCAAATACTACCATTTTACCGAGGGGACGGTGGCGGGAGTGTCGTGCCTGATCAGCCGCACCGGCTATACTGGGGAGGACGGTTTCGAACTCTACCATCCTGCGGCCGGGGCACTGCGGCTTGCCGAAGCGGTGCTTGCGGCGGGCATTCCCCACGGCCTCGAACTCGCCGGTTTGGGCGCGCGCGACAGCCTGCGCCTCGAAGCCGGCTATCCGCTCTATGGCCACGAGATCACGGCTGATATCTCGCCGTTGACCGCCGGGCTCGGTTGGACGGTGAAGTTGGATAAAGGCGTCGATTTCATCGGCCGGGCTGCGCTCGCGGCCGAGAAAGCCGCGGGGTCTGCGAAGAAGATCGTTTTCTTCAAGACCGGTGACCGACGCATTGTCCGAGCCGGCTCACCCGTCCTCGGCGCGGCGGGTGACGTCGGACGCGTGGTTTCCGGAACGCTTTCCCCGATCTTGAATGAGGCCATCGGTTCGGCCCTGGTCGACGCGAACGCAGCCGCGCAAGCGCTGGCGGTCGACATCCGCGGCGCGAAGATCGCTCTGCAGCTCGTCAAACCACCGTTCGTGCCTGCAAAGAAAACGTAACGGTGAATTTCGGCCCCGCGTTTTCCGGCTCGCTTGCCTGCTTTCGCGGCATAAACCCCTTTTACGACCAATCCCAATGAGCAACGTCCCACCTGACCTTAGATATGCGAAGTCCCACGAATGGCTGAAATTGGAGAGCGACGGCACCGCGACCGTCGGCATCACCGATTACGCCCAGAACAGCCTCGGCGATATCACCTTTGTGCAGTTGCCGAAAGTCGGTGCTGCGTTCAAGGCCGGAGAAGCCTTTGGCGTGGTCGAATCCGTGAAAGCGGCCTCCGATCTTTATTCGCCGGTTGCCGGTACGGTGCTGGCGGTGAACGTCGCATTGGATGGAGCGCCTGAAAAAGTGAATCGCTCTCCGTTCGATGAAGGCTGGATGCTCAAACTGCAGCTGGCGGACCTGGCGTCGGTGCAAGCGTTGCTGTCGGCCGAGGATTACGCGAAGCTGATTGGATAGTGCATTTTCAGGCCGGGCGTTTCGTGGCGCGGCGAGGGCCGCAACCAAAGCTGGAGGGCGGCGCGCCGTCGCCGCAAAAACGCAGGATCGGCGCTGACGGCGCAGCGCCCTCCAGCGGCCGACAGAGATTTTAAGGCGACTCAAGAACCGTCCGGCTCCGCCGTCTCGGATTTCCGATCGGCCCGTTCGGCCTTGCGCCGGTCGGTTTGATTGAGAATGCGTTTACGGAGGCGGAGCGATTTGGGCGTGACCTCGACGAACTCATCGTCGGCGATGTACTCGATGGCCTTCTCGATCGACAGCCGGATTGGCGGCGAGAGCTGCGTGGCGACGCCTTCACCCTGCGAGCGAAAATTGGTGAGTCGCTTCGCGCGGGAGGCGTTGACGGGTATGTCCTCCTGCCGGGGATTCTCGCCGACCAGCATGCCTTCGTAGACCAGTTCGCCAGCGCCGATGAAGAGCTTGCCGCGTTCCTGGATGCTGACGAGCGCATAGGCCTTGGACTCACCGCTCTCCGTGGCGACCAGGGTGCCGGTGAGCCGGGTGAGGACGTCGCCCGCCCAGGGACCATACTCCTTGAAGAGGTGCGAAATCACGCCGCGGCCGCTGGTGACGTTGACCAGATCGGTCTCGAGGCCGATGAGCCCGCGCGTCGGCGCCACGGCCTCGATGGTGGTTCCGAGGAGGTGCTTGTGCATGGCCGTGATCTGCGCCTTGCGGTTGGCGAGGAGTTGCATGACTACGCCCATGCATTCCTCGGGGATCTCCACCCACAGCGACTCAAACGGCTCCAGGGTCTGCCCGTTCTCGGTCTTGGTGATGACCGTCGGACGCGAAACCAGCATCTCAAAACCCTCGCGGCGCATCTGCTCGACGAGGATTGCGATTTGCATCGAGCCCCGGGCCTTCAGGTCGAAGACGCCCGCGACGTTGGTGTCCTCGACCTTGATCGAGATGTTGGACTTCATCTCGCGGAAGAGGCGATCGCGGAGCTGCCGGGATGTGACGAACTTGCCTTCGCGGCCCGCGAGCGGTCCGTCGTTGATGCAGAACTGCATCTCGATCGTCGGCGGATCAATCTCGGAAAAGGGCAGGGCATGGGCGTTCTCGTCGGCCGTGATGGTGTCGCCGATGTCGATGTCCTCAAAACCGGAGAGCCCGATGATGTTTCCGGCAACGCCGACGGCTGACTCGCTGGTCTGGGTGCCGGAAAACTCCACCACTTTCGTAATCTTGCAGCGCGCGCGGTCGCCGCCCTTGGGGTGCACGACGTAGACCGTGTCTCCGACGGAGATCTGGCCGGACAAAACCTTGCCGATGGCGATCCGCCCCACGTAGTCGCTCCAATCGATGTTGGAGACGAGCATGCGGAAGGGGTCGTCGGGTTTGGCGAATGGAGGTGGAATGTGCTCGAGAATCGTCTCGAACAGCGCGGTCATGTCGTCGCTCTTTTCGCCGGGTTTCCGCACCATGTAGCCGTCCCGGCCGCTGCCATAAACCACCGGGGCGTTGAACTGTTCCTCGTTCGCATTCAGTTCGAGCAGGAGTTCGAGCACCTTGTTGTAAGTGCCGGCGGGATCGCTGTTTTCGCGGTCGACCTTGTTGATGACGATGATGACCTTGAGGCTGTGGTTGAGCGCCTTGCGCAGGACGAACCGGGTTTGCGCTTGCGGGCCGTCGTACGCGTCGACCAGCAGCAGCACGCCGTCGACCATCTTGAGGGAACGTTCGACTTCGCCGCCAAAATCGGCGTGTCCGGGGGTGTCGACCAGGTTGATGGTCTTTCCCTTCCAGTGAATGGAGGCGTTCTTGGCCTTGATCGTGATGCCTTTTTCACGCTCGAGATCCATGGAATCCATGACGCATTCCTCGACTTGCTGGTTGGCGCGGTAGACGCCGCCTTCCTTGAGGAGTTCGTCTACGAGCGTAGTCTTCCCGTGGTCGACGTGGGCAATAATAGCGATGTTGCGGATGTTCTGATTCATGCTTGTTCCTGCGAAAAAAGGAATCATGGTGCAGCCCGGGAATTCGGAACGCAAGACGTAAGGCGCGAGGCTGTCGGAGGTCGTTGATAGGGCGCAACCACTGCGAGCGCCGGCTTGGGCTCCCTTTGTGGCCGCGAGCGCCAGCTCCTCGACACGCCCGTTCGACAAGCT
>Ga0182027_10016345_pt1 | contig 10139 bp, 6 predicted proteins | sample 712E1DmetaG_FD_121300 | JGI IMG/M metagenome (GOLD analysis project Ga0182027, IMG submission 121300) | Permafrost microbial communities from Stordalen Mire, Sweden - 712E1D metaG (Illumina Assembly) | ecosystem: Environmental > Terrestrial > Soil > Wetlands > Permafrost | place: Sweden... | reverse complement strand
CGTTTTCGCGTCCTCAGAACGGGAACTCCGACTTAATTTCAGTTGGCAGCTCGGAACGGAGTTCCGGCTAAACACCTATTCGGACTCAGTCGGGCCGGCGGCAGCCATACGAGCCGCTACCGGCCTTCCAGCGCTGCGATCGAACGCCGCAGTGCGGTCCAGAAACTCACAGCAGTAAACCCCTGAGCTATCCATTCAAATGTGATGACGGCTGTCCCGATCAGGCCGGGACTCCAGTTTTTTGCGGACATGCCCTGGGGGTCGCGACAACGGGCAGGCTGTAGCGACGGCGACCGGCGGGATTTGAGGCCTGGACAATCGCCACTACCTTGGTTTTACACCTTTAATCAATTGATTCAGCAGGTTCCCAACCTGCCCCGCGCCGTTGGTGGCATTGTTGATAATACCGCTGCCGAGGGATTGCACCGCCATGCCGCCCAGCACCAATTTATTAATGTCCGCCTTCGGATTGCCAATGGTGCCCTTCATCGTCAAAAATTGCGGCAAGGAAACGTAGGCGGTGTTGGTGGACTTGTTGACGGAGACGAGATTGAGTTGTTTGCCAATGGGCCGGCTCACGAAAATGGCCACCGGGATGTTGATGGGGGAGTTGGTAAACACCGGGGCCAGGGCGATGCCGCCCTGGGCGTCCGCCTTGAAGGCCGTGCTTTGTACCGTGGCCTGCTGTAAATCAATCCGTCCTCCGCCGGCCTTGCCCTGCAGGTTGATGACCTGGATGGGCGACTGGCGCAATTCATCCATCAACCCGGCGCCTTGCCCGGTCACCTGGCCCAGCAGCGAAGCAATGGCGCTTTCCGGATTGCTCAAAAGTTGGGGGATGGTGCCAATCACATTGATCAGGGTTTTAAGAATGGGGCTGTGCGCATTGACGACGGACAGGTTCAAGTTGGTCATGCCGACGGTGAACTGGCCGGTGAGGTTCCTTTGCAAACTCGAGCCGGTCATACCCGCGCCCTTGAACCGTACGTTTGCCGTCACGGTCCCGCCCATCTGATCTTTGCGGTCGGGCTTAAAGGTGTTCATCCATGGGGCCAGTGGAACCCGGTCGGCGCCCAAGGCCACGTCGTAGCGGTAACCCGGCACGCCCAGGTTCAAATCCGCCGTGGCGTTCACCGGCGCGCCATTGAGCGTGAGCTGGAATGGTTTCATCACCACATGACCGCCGTCCACGGTCACCGTCGTCTGCCAGTTGGTGATTTCGATTTCACGCAGGTAAAACCGCCCGATGTCGGCCGCCACGGTGAAATTTTTCAGCGGCAGGATTTTTGCCGGCGGTTCCTGGCCGGCGTCGGTGGCCGCCGTGCCGGCCGGGGAAGCCGCGGCCGGTTTATTGCCGTCCTTCGGACTGCCGGCGAACAAATCGTAATAGCTGGTCACGTCAAGCGAATCGGCGGTGAGCTTGAGGTTTCCACGGACCGCATTCGTCTGCGAAAAATCCACCTGTCCCTGCAACTGCACCTGGTTTTTGGCGCGTTTGGTGGGAGTGAGCGTGATTTGAAACTGGCGGACGTCGGCCACCGATTTTTTCACGGCAGTGTCCATTTGCAACCGGGCCTCGAGCGGTGTGGCGGGGAGCTGCCGTTGCGGGTCGTTCACGACGAGGTTGGTCACCTGCAAGGAGGCTTTGATGGCGGAACTGCCCTGGGGATCGTATTGCACGGACGCGTTGCCGTTGACGGAGATGGAGACGAGTTTTTTGTCCGCCAACAACGGCTCGAGGAACGGTCGCAGGCCATTTTGATTGAAACCCGACAAGCTGGCGGTCAATTGCGTCGTATGGCGGTCGGTGTTGCATTTGCCGGAAATCTCGAAAGTGCCGCCGGCCTTTCCGCCTTCGGTCAATGTGCCGTTGATTTTGTTGATCTGGATTTGTTCCGCGGTTTTGCCGATGTCGAGGTCCATCGTGCTCCCAAAATTGCGGAACTGGCTCCGGCCGGCCTGGCCCGTGAGACTGGCGAGCGTGAGTTTGCCGGTAATTGCCCGGGTGTTTTGTTTTTGGGTGAGGCGTCCCTTCAACTCCGCCGTGCCGGAGGAGAAGTTCATGTCCGACCGGGACAGGGCCTGGCCCAGCGCGGGCAGCGAAGCTTGCAGGGTCATCTGCAGGTCCATGCTTCCGTTCGCGGTGTCGCAGGTGCCCGAACCGGTGGCAGTGGCCAGCGACTGGTTTTGCTGGGTGAGTTGCAACCGGTATTCGTCGAGGTTGAATTGTTTGAAATTGGCCGCCTGGCCGCGCAAGCGCAGATTCACCGCCGCCGGGGCCATTTGATTGCCGCCGATACGCGTCGAGAAGTTTTGAATTTGAGAATCCAGGTTGAACGCGAGTTGTTTGCCGCCCGATAGGGACGACAACTTCAACGTCAAACCCACGCTGCCCGCGGCGACGGCGTTGCCCAGGAACGGCTTCCAATCCGCGAGGTTCAAATCCGTGATCGTCAGGTCGAGCGCGGAATCTCCCGCTCCATTCGTGCCATTGCCCCAGACGAGGTTCATGGGCCGGGACAGGCGCGCGGTCAGCAGCGGGCTGCCATTTTGTGTGCCCGCCAGATTCAGCCCGCGGAGCAGCGCCGTCTGCGCCGCGCGATCCACCGTGACGGCGTAGCTGGCGTTGAGATTGAGCATGGGCGTCGTCTGTCCCGCCCGGGTCAATTGCAGATTGCCCGCGTCGAACCGGCCCGTGGCGGTGAGGACGGAGCCGGCCCGGGTCAATTCGATGTCGTTGCTGGAGCTGATGGTGGTGGTGCCGAAATCAATTCCGTCCGCGGTCCCGGCCAGATTCAACAACCGCCGGTCAATGCCCCGCAGTTCCACCTTCAACCGGCCCTCCATATTTTTCATGTCCAGCGGTCCCTTGACGGCCAGTTCGCCCAGCGGCGCGCCGCCTTTTTGAAAATGCAGCACTGCTTGTTTGATTTCCACCGGCGTCACGTCGCAATCCAGCACGGCGCTGAACCGGGAAAAGTCGCCGAACACGCCATCGGCGCGCGAAACATCCAGCCGCGCCTGGCCGGTGACGGGCGCGGGTTTCAAGTCCGCGCTCAAAGTAAAATTGAAATTGCCGTTCAACGCGGCCTGCAAATGCCCCGCCTTGCCGGTGGGCGGATTGTTCTCCATTTGCAGGTAGGCGCTTAGTTGCAAGGTGCCGGCCTGACCGTTCTTCATGTTGGCCAGCTCCATGTTTATGTTTTCCACTTCCAGGGAATCACGACGGTTGCCGGGGTAATTTTTAATCATCCGGAAGGTGGCGTTGCTCACGGTGAGCTTTCGCACGTCAATTTGGGGCGGTTTCGAAGCTTTGGCGGGCCGTGACGGTCTGGCGGCGGACGGCTTTTTTCCCGACGCCTGCAGCAGCGCGTCCAGGTTGCGGCTGCCGTCCGGGTTTTCGACCAGCGTTACCGTCGGCGACACGAGTGCGATTTCGGACGCATGCAGGTTGCCGCGGAGGAGGCTCCAAAGACTGTAGCTGGCGCGGACTTCCGGCGCGGTGATGAACGGCTCCTGGCCCCTGGCCTGCACTTTCAGGCCGCGCACCGTGATTTTGCTGAAGGGATGGACCGAGATGTCGGTGACGGTGACATCGGCGTGGATTGCGGCGCTAACGCGGGGGAGAATGACACGTTTGATGAAGCCGGAACTGGTCACGACCAGATACGCCACGAGCAGCAAGATCAGCAGCACCACGGCAATCCACACCACCGTTTGCAGCCGGCTCCGTCCCTTTTCGATGGTCAGTGAAGCAATCGTTGCCATAGAACGTCAAATTAAGATGACACCATGTCGTTGTTTTTCCAGTAATGACCCGCACCACCTGTTTCCGCCAAACGCAATTTACTGTTTTTACACCGTCATCACCGGATGATTCAATTTAAATCAGAACAAATGATTTGTTTCAACAGGAACAAGTTTTCGCTTCCCCGCTTTCCGCCAGCCAATATATTTTGGGTGTGATTGACACCGACACAAAGCTGGCCGCATTTCTGCCCCCGCTCACCTCCGCCGCCTGGCTGGCGCTCGACACCGAGGCCGACAGCCTGCACGCCTATCCCGAAAAGGTCTGCCTGATTCAAATCAGCACGGCCGCCGGCGACCGGTTGATTGACCCGCTCGCATCCGTGGATCTCGATCCGCTCTTCGCCGCGCTAAACGAACACGACCTCATCATGCACGGAGCGGACTACGATTTGCGGCTGCTGCGCAAGCATCATGAGTTTGTCCCGCGCGCCATTTTCGACACCATGCTGGCGGCGCGGCTTCTGGGCGAGAGGCAATTCGGTCTGAGCTCGCTCGCGGAAAAATTCCTCGGCGTGAAACTGGACAAAGCCTCGCAAAAGGCCGACTGGGCGCGGCGTCCGCTCACCGAACGGATGGAAACCTACGCGCGCAACGACACGCATCATCTCAAACCGCTGGCCGACAAGTTGAAGGATGGACTCCAGCACAAAGGCAGACTGGCGTGGCACCAGGAATCGTGCGCGCGGCTGATTGTGGAATGTTCGCAACCGGCCGTGGCGGACGGGGATTCCGTCTGGCGCGTCAAAGGCAGTCACGCATTGGGCCGTGCCGCCCTGGCCATGCTGCGCGAACTCTGGCAATGGCGCGAAAAAGAGGCGCTGGGCGCGAACCGGCCGCCGTTTTTTATTTTGAGCCACGATAAAATGGTTGAACTCGCCGAAGCCGCCGTGGGGCGACAAGCGGTTGAACCGCTTTTGCCGCCGCGGATGTCGCCGCGCCGGCGGGACAGTCTGGGGGCGGCCATCCGGGCCGGACTGGCGGTGCCGGCCGACCGGCATCCGGAAAAAATATGGCACCAGTTCATTCGGGCGACCGAGGCCGAAATGCGGCGTTATCGCGAACTGGAAAAACGGCGCGACGCGCACGCGCACCAGCTGGTCATTGACCCGACGCTCATCGCCAGCCGCGCCACGCTGGGGGACCTGGCACGCGATTGGGAAAAGCACGCGCCGGAGTTGATGAACTGGCAGCGGGAATTGTTGAAATGATGAATACAGCCCGCGCCGCCCAAACTTCCACAAGAACGAGCGGAGTCAGGGACTCGTATAACTCGCCCCTCCGATACTTTTGAGACAGTCTCGGCAGGTTTGCCCTGCCATCGTTGATGGCAGGGGCAAACTGCGCTCTGCCTTGGGCATGTACTGACCGTAGCGGCGGTCGGCAGACCGCCGCCAAAATTATCCAGGCCCGGTATCTCAAGTCGGCTCTCTGCCGAGCAGCCGCTACGAATTATCTCACCATTTCAAATGCGAAGCCTTTCAGATATTCCGTCTCGGGAATCATTGGGATGATTGGGTGGTCCGGACTTTGCGAATAGGTCGCTACCCGGCGCAAGACGTGGCGCGTGTCGTAGGCGGCGGAAAGAATGACATCCTGAAATGTCGCAATGTCCACGTGATGCGAGCAGCAAAACGTCGCCAGCGTGCCGCCGGGCTTGAGCAGCTTGAGCGCGCGCAGATGGATTTCCTTGTAGCCGCGCAACGCATCGGGCACGGACGCGCGGTTGCGCGTGAACGACGGCGGATCGAGAATGATGAGATCAAATCGCGGAATAACGCGTTCGTGCGGTTTGACTGCGGTGTTGGCCTTGAGCCAGTCGAAAACGTTCACGGCCTCGAACGAACATTTTTCCGCCAGGCCGTTGGCCGCGGCGTTGCGGGTGGCCGCCGCAATGGCGTCCGCGCTTTGGTCGAGCATGTGGACGTGCGGCGCGCCCGCGCGCGCCGCGTGCAGACCAAACCCGCCGAGAAAACTGAAGCAGTCGAGAACCTGGGCATACTTTGCAAAGTGTGCCACCGCCTCATAATTCACCTGCTGATCCAAATACATCCCGGTTTTGTGGCCGCCGACCAGGTCAGTCTCAAATTTCAGGCCGTTCAGGTTCACTGAAATGGGTCCGCTGAATTCGCCAGCCAACACGCCTTCAGCTACGCTCAAGCCTTCGAACTTGCGCGTCGCCATGTCGCCGCGTTCGAGGATGGCGCGCGGCGAGAAAATCTTTTGCAGCGCGGCGACGATTTGGGCTTTGCGCTGGTCCATGCCGAGTGACGAAATCTGGACGACCAGCACGTCCTTGCCATTTTCGGTGGGGCGAGCGTCCTCGCGAGCCGGCCCCGGCGCGGTGAAGCGAAGCGAAACCGGCTCGTCAGTAGCCTCGCCCCACCCATATTTGTCCACGATCAGGCCGCTGAGAAAATCGCTCTCGGCGTTGACCACGCGGAACGAGGTCGCATTGGGCAGGTGCTTTTGCCGGACGGCGAGCGCGGCTCGAATGCGCTCCTCAAAAAACTTTTCATTCACCTCCACGCGCTCCGGCGACAGCACGCGGACGTTGATTTTTGATTTCGAATTGAAAAACCCGACGCCGATCAACCGCTGGCGATGGTCTTTGACCTGGACGAGTTCGCCGTCGGCAATGGGTGCGGTGACCCGGAGAATTTCGGTGTGATAGATCCACGGATGGCCGGCCACGATGCGGTCGGCCTCGCCGGGTTTTAGTAAAACAGTCGTCAAATGATCTGTAGGCATGTCATTTTATTTCGGATGGGGCGGCAATATTTGGCCGCATATTTAGGTTCAATTTCTCCAATCCGGCCAGTTTGGTTCTCGCACGATGGGACTCGTAATTTTGATAATTTTTCCGTTACTTGGAATGCCATTTACGAACAATGTGGCCATTGCAAAGCCAGGAGGGAAATTTGTTGCCGGTGCGGAAATAATTAGATTTTTCGACAAGTATCTGGATTGCAGGAACTGACTCTGCCCGTTTCCGAGACTGAGCAATTGCAATATCGGATATTCGGCTGGTAAATCCTGGAAATTACCACCCGAATCTTGGGGTACGGCCCGAAAACGCGACCAAAAAATAATCAGACAATTTTCTAGGCGCGGTGGCCAAGTCAATTGACATATCTCATTTATCTGTGGCTGCCAAGGCTCACCGTGTTCCAAACCGACATCATAAAATTCCGTGCTGGAAATGGAGTTGTAATTTCCATCTTGTCCGCCTGTGACCAGCACCTTGCCATCGGGCAGCCAAGTCGCCGTATGAACTTGACGGGCCGTATTCATGGAGACCGTTGCTGTCCATGTTTTTGAGGCTGGATCATACAATTCCGCGCTCGAAAGACAACCGTTGGGCCAGTTGTCGCCTCCCGCGACCAATACCTTCCCGTTGGGCAATAACGTTGCTGTGTGAAGGTAACGATTCGTCGTCATCGCGCCGGTCAACGTCCATGTTCCTGCAAAGGGATCATACAGTTCACCACCTGAAAGCCCACCGTTGTAGGCATCTCCCGCAATCAATAACGTTCCATCGAAAAGCAAGGTTGCGGTATGTCCGACGTGCGCAAAGTTCATGTCGCTGCCAGGCGTCCAACCCCCCGTGTCAGGATCATATAATTCCGTGCTGGAGAGAAGGGGAGGGTTGCCTCCCGTGACCAACACCTTGCCGGTAGGCAATAATGTGGCCGCGTGAAACCAGCGCTCGGTGGACATCGAACCGGTCAGCGACCATGTCCCGCTGGCCGGGTTGTATAATTCCGCGCTGTCGCCTCCAACGACGCCACCTGTGACCAACACTTTACCATCATTCAAAAGGGTCGCCGTATGCAGACGGCGCGGGACATTCAACGAGCCGGTTATTACCCATTTGCCGGTGGCCGGGTTGTATAATTCCGCGCTGGAAAGAGCACCATAGCTGCCTCCATATCCACCTGCAACGAGCACTTTGCCATCGTGTAGTAATGTTGCCGTGGCTTGCCATCGTCCGGTGTTCATTGCGCCGGTATTGGTCCATGTTCCGGTGTGTGGATTGAACAATTCCGCGCTGTTCATAAAACCCTCGCCCCCGGCAACCATCACCTTTCCATTCGGCAGTAAGGTAGCCGTGTGCCAGGAACGCCCGGTCTCCATCGGACTGTTCGTGACCCAAATCGCGGCTTGAGCTGGTTGAATGAGCGATATAGCCAGTGCCAACACAGCCGATGTCAGCCCAAATCGAATAATTTTGAGTAAGTTGAAGTTGAGTTTCATAACAAGGTGTTTCCGGCTTCTGCGCGAACATCTGACATTTATCAGCGGCATTGTAAAGACGTTTTCAATCGTCACGACCGGGTCAAATCCGATGGTTGCGGCCACCTTCCACATGCGGAATGACATCCGGATTGACTCCGGGAATCGTGAATAATCGCCAGCGATTTTGGCAGGCATACACTTTTATTGGGTTATCTGTTGAATTCTCTTGTTGATGTTGTGACAGACACCAACGATTCCATCGTTTTGTAAACAGTTTGGCTTTCGGAGGGGCGAGTTACACGAGCCCCACAATTTGTTTTAGACAGGGACTCGCGGAACTCGCCCCTCCGTACGCTGCGCCTTTAAAACTAGAAACCGGCCGCAGAAGCGAGGAAATGTTCCACCTAACCGCAGTTACTAAAGTTGTAATGATTGCAATTATTTGCTTGAATCATGCCCGAAAGAAGCGGATAAAAGCATCAAACCTATGAAATCCAGCGGCACAGTGAGCGCGTTGTTGCACCACAAGGGATCGGAGATTTGGTCGGTCCCGCCGGAAACCATCGTCTTTGAAGCCATCAAGCTTATGGCGGACAAAAACATTGGCGCGTTGCTCGTCATGTCGGGCGGGAAACTGGCGGGAGTTTTTTCGGAGCGCGATTACACGCGAAAAGTCGTGCTACAGGGGAAAACCTCCCGGGAAACCCGCGTGCGGGAGATTGTTTCCACCGAGTTGATTTCCGTCGGGCTGCAACATTCCGTCGAGGAATGCATGAAGCTGATGACCGAGCACCGTGTGCGGCATTTGCCGGTGGTGGAAGGTGAAAAAGTCGTCGGCCTCATCTCCATCGGCGACCTGGTGAACTGGATCATTTCCACCCAGAGCGCGCAGATAGACCAGATGGCGCAATACATTTCCGGCGGGTATCCGACGTGATCAAAACGCTGGCGGAAACATCCAATATTCAACACCCAACATCGAACACCAATGGCATTGTACGCTTTAACTTTGCTTGGATGTTGGGCGTTGGATGTTCGTTGTTGGATGTTCTCCTACATTCCAACCCGGTGTGATTCTACTGCTTGGCTGCCGGCGAATTGGTGTCCGCCCTGGCTTCCGGTTTCACCTCGGCCTTGGGTTCGGCTTCCTTCACCCGTTTGGCAACCAAATCTTCCTCGGCAAAATCGCCCACCTTGCGATGCAATTTGATTTCATCGCCCGACACCTTGCCCGTGTATTCGATGCGGACGTCGTTGTCGTCGAACTTGAACGGTTCGACGAAGGAGATTTCGTCCTTGGTGATCTTGCCCTCGGTGATGGCCACGTTGTTCGTTCCCTCGTCGCGGATGCCGATGACCCGGCCGGTGAGGTTGGTTCCGTTCACCTTGAACTCGTAGGTGTATTTTTGCACCCCGATCTGGCTGTCAAACTGCCCCTGCCATTTTCCGGCCACGGTGGTGTCAGCGCCCCAGGCGGAGCCGGCCAATGCCAGCGAGAGCGATGCCAGCGCGATTGATTTGGTATAGGTCTTCATATTTTTGATATTGATTTGAACCGCCATAGAAAGCCAGAAGCGGGCAAAAGAGGAAAGGGAATATTCTCGATGGGGAAACATCGAACAATGAACATCCAACACCCAACATCCAAGTGAGGGGAGCACACCCGCCCTCGGGTGTGGTTTGCCGCGCCCTCGCGGCAAACATTTCGGCGCAAGAAACTGACGATGGCGTGCAATTTCACACGAGCTTATGCCGCCGACGAGGGCGTCGTCGGCTGCACCCGAGGCGGGTGCGCTCCCCGGATTTCCGATCGCTTCAAAGGGTGGTGGCGGGAGACGGGAAGAATTGGCTTCCCAAGGCCGCCACTGGATGGATGTCCCAACTCGCATTGTTCACTTGCGCGAAACGTGGTCAGGCGCGTGTTCGGATGCGAATGGGAAACCGGCGCGAACGCCACGCTCTTGGAAACTGCCCCAACGGCACAACGTCTTTCAAACCACGTTTGACCATTGCAAATAATCAAGGTGTCACTATTCTCGTTTGCATGAAATCCGATTTGGGGGGATGCCGGTGGATTTGTGTGCTTTCCCTGG
>Ga0182027_10016342_pt1 | contig 10141 bp, 6 predicted proteins | sample 712E1DmetaG_FD_121300 | JGI IMG/M metagenome (GOLD analysis project Ga0182027, IMG submission 121300) | Permafrost microbial communities from Stordalen Mire, Sweden - 712E1D metaG (Illumina Assembly) | ecosystem: Environmental > Terrestrial > Soil > Wetlands > Permafrost | place: Sweden... | reverse complement strand
GCCAGCCGTGGTGGTGGAGCCCAACGTGCTGGTGGAAGCCTTGGTGCTCGTGGAGCCAGCCGTGGTGGTGGAGCCCAACGTGCTGGTGGAAGCCTTGGTGCTCGTGGAGCCAGCCGTGGTGGTCGATCCCTTGGTGCTGGTGGAACCTGCGGTGCTCGTGGAACCAGCCGTGGTTGTGGAACCAGCCGTGGTGGTCGATGCCTTGGTGGTTGTGGAACCGGCGGTGGTCGTGGAACCGGCAGTGGTCGTGGAACCGGCAGTGGTTGTGGAACCAGCCGTGGTGGTCGATGCCTTGGTGGTGGTCGAACCGGCGGTCGTCGTCGATTGCGGAACTACAGTGGTGGTGCTACCCAAAGTGGTGGTGCCCGAGGTCGTGGTGCCCAAGGTGGTGGTCCCCAAGGTGGTCGTGCCGGCCGTGGTGGTGCCCAAGGTGGTGGTGCCTGCGGTCGTGGTGATAAGCGAGGCTGGCGGAATGACGAAGGTCGGGTTCATCCCACCGGCGCTTCTCAGCGGATTGCCGGAATCAGGCATGACCAATCCCTCGGCATGGTTAGTCCGGACGTAGTTGGCGCTGCCTGGGAGCAATCCCTGCAGAGGCGGACTTGCGGCCAAGTAATTGAACTGCCAGCCAATCGCGAGGGAACTTTCATCGACAGTAGTTGCGTGACTCAGCAATTTGGTAAACAGAAAGCGGTTGTTATAATCAACATTCTCGGACAGCACATCGTAATTCAAGCCGAGGCTGTTAAGGCCTGACGATCCGTAGCCATACCATTGCAATTCGTTGAGTTGGTTTGGATAATTTGGGTTCGGTTGTGAAGCATCGTAGTGGCAGTCCCGCTGCAGTGTCACGACGGAGTTTGCCGGAATATCGCTGGTGGTGTCAGGCAGGGCAGCGTTGTACGTGGTATTATAAGCGGCGGTCGAATCTTTGGGGTTCGTTGCACTCTCCAACGTGGTCGGATTCGGGTTTTGTGCTAATGTGATCGTTACATTATAAGTACCGTCCGGTTGGACTGCAGGATGGCTGACGGTATTGATAATTGCGCCCCCGATCTGGGGGTTTTGCGCTGCCGTCACTAGATTGGGGTTCAGGAAACCCAGCGGCTGGACATCGAACAAAAGATAGTCACCTGCCTGAGGTACGGCCACGTCGGGCGGACAGTTAATAACAATAGGGTTATCCGACAACTGAGGCGTGGAATTCACCAATTTGCATGGAGATCCAAGGCTGATGCGATACCAGAGTTGCTCATATCGCTGAATATTCAGTCCTTTCTGAGTGTCGTAGCTATTGGAAGCCGTCGGAGTACCCGGAGTGCTAGGCAGGTCATAGAGTGGGTAAATGCTAACGCTCTGACCTGATTGACCGACCTGGCTCACTGCTTTTGTAAGCTGAAGGCTGATGTGTTCCTGAATCCGGCGCGTGGCGTTGGCGGCATCCGCCACCATCTGGTTCTTATAATATAATTGCGCCGCAACGAATACCACCGTTGCAACCGCCCCAAGGATCAGCGCACCTATAACAACGGAGATCAGGATTTCAACGAGCGTAAAACCTCGCTGGCGAGGGGTTTGTTTTTTGGATGACACAGCGAAGGCGGGGGTTAAGGCGCTGCGCGCAGGACAGAAAGGCTTTGCGTGATCTGCTGGTTGTTTACCGTATAAGTGATCGTAAAGGTGCCCAACAACATCTCACCCGCACTTATTGCGGTAAAGGAAGTCGACCCGGAGACGATATTGCCGTTACTGTCAATACCCTGAACCGTGCGCGTGACTTGGGCGGGAATGCCGTTGGCGGGAAGGCTACCGGCGGTGGTTTGGGTTCCCCCAAGGATAATGGGCAGAGATGCGCCACTCGTGGCGGGAGTCTGGAAGCCCGTTTCGTTGGAGAGAGAAGTCAGGTTAAGTCCCGGTGTGGAATTGTTGTCCCACAAGAGTCCCACTCCGGTTCCAGGAGGATCTACGCGAGTGAAAAAGGGACGCGTCATCGTGCTCCCTTGTGTATCGGATGTTTGAAGACGCAGGAACTGGTCGGCATAGGTTTGCAGCACGGCGCGCGCGTTGTCCCGATAGCGGGTGAGCGTGACGAGTCGATAGGAGTCGACCAGAATCCAGAAGATCGGCAGCGCCGCCATGACAAGAAGGACGGCCGTCACCATCACCTCGACCAGGGTAAACCCAGCCGAACGACGAGTGCGTCGAATGGCGTCGCCGGACATCTCCCAAGAAGGATGGGGTATTTTGTGCATGAGGCCTGCTCTTAGGTCACGCGTATATATACCGGATTGCGGTTTGTCGAGTAAGAGGCGGACGGTCGGGCAAAAGCCTCTAAGTAACTAGGGCCGAATGGCCCTAGCTTGGTTTTTTACATTTCCGTCATCGCTGCGATCGTCGGCTCCATCCGGCCGATTGACGACAATAATCGCAAAACACTTGAGCAAGATCGTCGCTGAGGAGAGCGAACAATGCTCTTCTGTTTAATATGTTATGCCAGGCCCGAGTTTAGGCCATCAGACGTTTGTGGTTGATGAACCATCAACTGCCGTAGCTTGCCGGAGACTCGCATAGAGCGCCGCGGCTTGGGCCCGATTGGTCAGATGCAGCTTGTCGAAGATGTTGCTGATGTAATTTTTTACCGTTTTTTCAGTCAGCCCGAGCTTCTCTCCGATGCCTTTGTTCGTGAGCCCCTCTGCGAGCAGAGCGAGCGCGCGGCGCTCCTGCGGCGAGAGCACCGACAGACGTTCGACTGTCGTTGGTTCGTTGCCATGTTTCATCAGCTTGACCATCTGGTCCGTGAGTGATGGATCTACAACGGAGTGTCCGGCTGCCACCCGGGTGATTGCGGCGACGAGCGAGGCCCCGTCGTTCTCCTTGAGCAGATAGCCATGGGCGCCGAGGGCGATCGCCTCATGGACGCTGCGCTCATCCGTGGCCGAGGTGAGAATTAAGACGCGGGTGTCCGGACGGCGTTTCAGGATATCGCTGCAGACGGTGAGACCCGAGCGGTCCGGCAGCCGCAGATCCAGCAGCACCACGTCGGGCTTGTGCTGCATGACCGCGGCCAATCCTTCCCCGGCCGTGCCGGCTTCACCCACGATTGCGACTCCGGGATAGCTTTCCAGGACCGCCCGCAATCCCGCGCGGATAAGCGGACTGTCATCAATCATGACCAACCGGATGGGGGGAGCAGCGGAGTGGCTCATGCCGTGGTATTCATCCGTGTTGATCCGTGCAATCCGTGGTCAAATTGTCTGCTTCGATTTTAACCCGAAGAAATCGGAAGCGTCAGCAGAACGCGAGTGCCTTTTCCGGGAGCGGAGGTGATCTTAAGCGAACCGCCCATGGCGGCGGCCCGCGCCGGCATGTTGGCCAGTCCATGACCCTCGCCGGCTGCCGCCGCGAGATCGAAGCCCCGCCCGTCGTCTCGCACGGCGAGGACCACGCATTCTTCGCCCCGTCGCGCCTGCAGCGTGATGGTTTGCGCGCGGCCATGCCGGACGCTGTTGCTGACAGCTTCGCGGAGAATGCTGATTACCTCGGCGGTCTGCTCCGGCGCGATCAGGTCGGTCGCCTCCGGCGCCAAGTCCTGGACGAATTTCGGGCCACCCGCTTGGGACTGGGAGTTGAGCATGGCCGCGATTGCCTCGGTGAACGGCTCGCGGCGAATGGCGTCGGGCTCCAGATCCTTGAGGTAGGAGCGAACCTCATGATTGAGGCGGCGCAACTCCGCGATGCACTGGTCGAGTCGTGCGCCTGTCGGGGCGGCCCCTTCGCCGGCGATCGTTCGCCTGACCGCTTCGAGGGAGAGGCTGACGGCGTAGAGAGTTTGACAGATGTTGTCGTGGAGGTCGCGCCCCAGTTGCATCCGCGCTTGCATCGAGCGATCCAGCAACGTGCGGCTGACCTGCAAGTTTTCCTCGGCTTGGTGGCGCGCCCCGGTTTCTCGTTTAAGCGCTTCGCTGTGCTCGACCGACATGCGGGCGAAATGCTCCACACCCAGCATTTCCGAGCGGAGGTCGGACGAGTGGGCGGCTGAACTTGTTTCGCGGGCGGGCCGGTAACAAAAAGGGAGCAGGGCCGAAATCACGATCAACACCAGCGCCAACAGAACGACGGCGGCGAACATTCGCTGGTGCAGGACGATCAGCCGGTTGGCGGCCGGCGCGGGGAACGTAACCCTCGCATGAAGTCCGGCCGCGCCGGGAAACGGATAATCGAAACCCAATTCGCCGCGTGGCACGGGTGTCCCTCCCATGATTTTGGAAGTTCCCTCGGACACGGGCAAGATGCCCATGCCACTCCCGTGGACCAGGGTCACGGTCCCGCCGAGCAACGCACCCAGATCCCGCTGAAAGGACTCGTCCCAGGTCTCCGGCGCCCGGTGCGTGATCGCCAGAGCCTGCACCAACTGCGCCTGTCGCGCAGCGACCGCATCGGCTTGGAGACGGCGCGTCTCCCTCTCAAACCACGCCTGTCCGGTTACGGCCACTGCAAGAAAAGCCAGGAGTGGAATAAGCGCAAGGCCGAGGTAACGAGCGAAGGGCGGCATGGGAGTAACCGGAATGTTGATATACGGGGACGATGCGGGAGTGCAATCCGCGGCTTGCCCGGATTGGCGTGGCACGGGCGTCCCGCCCGTGGTTCGGAAAGGTCCTCAGATATGGGAAGGATGCCCAGACTACATCGGGCAACCGACAATTCGGAGATGCAGCGCAGGTCCCCAGGCGCATCTCCCGATTGACGGTGATGCAGGCTGGGAAGCCTGCGCTACCTTCGGCGAGCCTCCCAAGCCGCCGTCAATCGGAAGGTGCGCCCCAGGCCAACCGCGGGTCACGGCGAGATCGACATTTCCCTGCTGCGCACTACCGTCGAACCCTTTCCGCCATGAAGTCGTTCTACATCACCACCGCCATCGACTACGTCAACGGGTCGCCGCATATCGGGCATGCCTATGAAAAGGTGCTGACCGACGTGATCGCGCGTTTCCGGCGGTTGATGGGCGACCCGGTTTTCTTCCTCATCGGCACCGATGAGCACGGCCAGAAGGTGCAGATGGGCGCGCGCAAACGGGGCATTCCGGCCCAGCAATTCGTCGACGCCACGGCGGCCGAATTCCGGGCGCTTTACGACCGCTTGGGAGTTTCCTACGACGATTTCATCCGCACCACGGAAGACCGGCACAAGCGGGTCGTCCGCGAGATCCTGCAGCGCCTCTTCGACAAGGGCGAAATCTATCGGGCGGAATACCGCGGTTTCTACAGCACGCGCCAGGAACAGTTCCTCCAGGAAAAGGATCGTCTGCCGGATGGGACCTGGCCTGAGATTTTTGGCGAGGTGACGGAGATAATCGAGCCGAACTATTTCTTCAAGCTGCGCGCGTACCAGGACTGGCTCGTCGACTACCTGCGGACGCACGAGGACTTCATCTTTCCGCGCTTCCGCCAGAAACAGGTGCTCGAATTCCTGAAGGAGCCGCTTAACGACCTGTGTATCTCGCGTCCGAAGGAGCGGTTGGAGTGGGGCATTCCCCTGCCGTTCGACGATGCCTTTGTGACCTACGTTTGGTTTGACGCGCTGGTCAACTATGTCTCGGCCGTCTGGCAGGAGGGCGCGCCTCGGGCCGACCGGTGGCCGGCTGATTTCCACGTGATCGGCAAGGACATCCTCGTGCCGCCTCATGCGGTCTACTGGCCGATCATGCTGCAGGCGGCGGCCATTGCCCTGCCCAAGTCGCTGCTGGTGCATGGCTGGTGGTTGCTCAAGGGCGGCCAGAAGATGTCAAAAAGCACCGGCGAAACGGTCAATCCGCTCGACCTGATCGACCGCTTCGGAGTGGACGCTTTCCGCTACTTTCTCATTCGCGAGATGAACGTCGGCCAAGACAGCGAGTTTTCGGTCGAACTCTTCCTCAGCCGCTACAACAGCGACCTGGCGAACGACCTGGGCAACCTGGTCAACCGCACCCTCAACATGGCGGGACGCTATGCGGGCGGAGTCGTCCCGGCGCCCGAGGCCGGCGCAGAGCCCGAGCAGGAATTGCTGGCGCTGTGGAACCGGACCCGCGACGAGGCCATCTCTCTGTGCGAAGGATTCCAGTTTCACGCGGCGCTCGAGCGCACGCTGACCTTCATCAAGGCGATCAACGGCTATATCGAGAAGCGGGCGCCGTGGAAACTCGCGAAGTCGGCCGAGGCGGCCGACCAGGCCTTGCTGCGCACTTCCCTGGCCACGATGACCGAGGCGCTGCGGCTGGGGGTGACGCTGCTCGCGCCGGTGATGCCGGGCACCACCGCCAAAGTCCATGCGGCCTTGGGCCACACGCCCGGGCCGAAATGGAGCGATGAACTTCAGTGGGGCTCGGGTCTCACCGGGGCGAAACTGCAGCCCGGCCTCGTGTTGTTTCCGCGGCCGGAGAAGCCGCCGGCGGGCCCCAAGCTCTAGGGCGGATGTTTCCCAGCGCGGCAGAGCCGCAACCAAAGGTGGCGCCGGTCTCCGACCGGCGATCTCGCCAGTCCGCGACTGGCGCTACTTGGCTGTCCGGTTTCGTCGATGAAAACGCAGAATCAGCGACCGATCATCGCCCGCCCCTCGACACGCTCGGGGCCCTGAGCCGTAACGATGCAAAATGTAGGAGCCTGCTTGCAGGCGATTCCGAGGGTAGAATCGCCTGCAAGCAGGCTCCTACTTCGATCGCCTGATGGCGTGATGCCTACGAGTGATGGTGGGGTTTTTTGAATAGATACGACTGAGCCGGTCGAATGGGCGAGCGGGCTTCCTTCACCGGAACACAGATCGGTTCGCTGGCGCCGAAGGAGAATGGCCGGCAATCGCATGAATCCGGCTGAGCTTGAAGCTTTGCGCTTAACGCTTAACGCTTAGCGCTGCGCATGACCATCCTTCCCCTCGACCCTGCCGCCAATGCCACGCCGGAGGCGTTGCGGGCCTTTCTGGCGCGCTGCCGGACGGCGGCGGAGCAGGATGCCCGGCCGCGGCTCGCCAGCATTTCACTCGAGGTCGCGCCGCTCGATCCCTTGGCGGTGTTGGAATCCATTTTCGAGGAGGGGGAAATGCACTTCTACGCCGAGCGGCCAGCCGAGGACTGGGCGGTGGCGGGCGCCGAGGCCGTGCTGACATTTGAGGCGGGCGGGGCGGACCGCTTCGTGGCCGGGCAACGCTTCATCGATGAGGTGCTGGCCCGCACCGTCGCCGTCGGCGACACGAGCCGGCCGTTTGGCGGGCCGCATTTCTTCGGGGCGTATTCCTTTTTCGACGACGTGGAGATCGGTGAGCCGTTCCCGGCGGTCCGGCTGTTCGTGCCGCGCTGGCAGGTATCGCGCGCGCACGGGCGCACGCTGGCCGTCGCCAATCTCCTGGTGGAGCCAGGTGCCGATCTCGATGCCTTGACGTCCAAGGTCTGGCGCGCCCATGGCAAGTTCCGGGCATTTGACTATGGGGAAAGAAGTGGCACGGGCGTCCCGCCCGTGGGATTGGAAAGTCATCCTGACATGGGCGAGACGCCCATGCCACTCAATGCATGGGCCACGAACAGAGACCACGGGCGGGACGCCCGTGCCACGGCCAACGCTCCCACGACCAGCGAGACGGGCGATTACCGCGCCGCCGTCGCCCGGGCGGTGGGGATGATTGCGGAGGGACGGTTCGAGAAAATCGTACTCGCCCGCTGCCGGGTACTGACCGCCGCTGGCACCCTGCATCCCTTGAAGGTGCTCAACGCGCTGCGGCAGCGCTTCCCCGATTGCTACGCGTTCTCTTTCGCCAACGGCCGCGGGCAGAGTTTCATCGGCGCCAGCCCGGAGCGGTTGCTGCGGGTGGAGCAGGGGACGTTGCTGACCGAGGCACTCGCGGGCTCGGCGCCGCGCGGGCGCACGGCGAGCGAGGACGCGGCGCTGGGGGGAGCGTTGCTGGTCGACGACAAGGAACTGCGCGAACACCGCCACGTGGTTGCGTCGATCGAGCGGCGGCTGGCGCCGCTCGGAGTGCCGTTGGTGCATGCCGACCGGCCCGGACTGAAACGCCTGGCCAACGTGCAGCACCTGCACACGCCGGTGAGCGCTGCGTTGCCGCCGGGCGTGCGCCTGCTCGACGTGCTGGCCCGATTGCATCCCACTCCGGCGGTGGGAGGCTCGCCGCGCGAATCTGCGTGTGCGCACATCCGGGAGCTCGAGGGATTTTCGCGGGGACTCTACGGCGGCCCAGTGGGGTGGGTAGATCACCGCGGGGGCGGCGAGTTTCTCGTGGGCATCCGTTCGGCGCTGATCGACGGCGCGCGCGCCCGGCTCTACGCGGGCGGCGGCATTGTGGCCGGTTCGGACCCCGAACGGGAGTTTGCCGAGACGGAACTGAAATTCCAGGCGCTCGTCGAAGCGTTGGCCGATTGAGGAGGGACAGGGCAGTTGGACCGCGACCGCCCTCGTCATGTCGCAAACCGTTTGGCGCATGATGTAGGAGCCTGCCCGCAGGCGATTGTCCTTCAGCAATCGCGAGCAAGCTCGCTCCTACAACTGCATCGTTCGAACTAAGGCGAGAGCGCGGGAACGGGACGGGCGATGCGGGCGGACTGATCGACCGCCGCGTCCTTCAGCAGGCCCTGGTAGGCAGGTGACTCGCGCAGGAGGCGTTGCCCGCCCTCGATCAGCCGGTCGGCCATGTCCGGCGGTAGGAAGAGACTCGTCGGAACCGTGTCGAAAAAGGCGCGCTCGGCGGAATTCTGACTCGCGTGGAAATCCACGCGGATAAAATAGATCCTCGGCTGGTCATCGGTCCCGATCCGTTGCGCCGCCCGCTGCGCCTGCCAGAGGGCCAGGCTGTCCTCGACCAAGGCGACCGTCTGCTTGTTCGTACGGTTGATCGACGAGTTGCTGAGCGCCATCACAACCGAAACGATTCCGGGGATCTCCTCGCGGTGCGCCCAGTCCTGCCGGCCTTCCACCGAGGCGTCGACGACGATGATCGCGAGTTTGGTGATTCCCCGCCTCCGCAGGCGTTCCAGCACGGATTCCCAGCCCCCGGAGAGCGTCACCGCATCCAGCAGATTCCGCAGGGACAGGTTGTCAGCCAGCCCGCCGTCCATCAGGTGGATGTAGGGCTGTTTCACCACATTGCGATAACTGCGGGAGGTCTCGGTGAGCGCGGCCCGGTAGCCGGCAAAGACGTCGGACCCACCGGTCGACTGGAGCAGAAAGGAATCGGCGGCCGGCACCTGATCGGCGTAGTTCTTGAGGGTAATAGGGGTGAACAGCAGCGGCACGGCGGACGAAGCGGCCACGGCGCGCGAGATCGGGTAGCGGCTGAGATCGGAACCGATCAGGTCGAACTGATCCTGCGTGAACTGCAGCGGGGTGCTGGTGGAGATATTGGTGGCATTGATGACCAGGAATGGCCGGGCCCCGCCAGTCTTGGCGAGGTCGCCGAAGGTGGCGCCATGGAAGAGCAGTTCGTCGTAATACTCGGCCGCCAGATCGCTGCGTCCGAAGTAATCCGACAAGAGTCGCGCACTGTTGATCGGCGACAGACAGCGGCGGAACAGGGTGCCCTGAACGTTGCGCTTGAGGAAAAGCGTTTCGTAATCCTTGAAGATCCGGTCGCCATAGAGGCAGTAGTAAGCCGCCGTGAAACTCCCGCCGGAGACCGCGTTGATCGTAGTCACCTCATCGAGCATCCGGCGGTCGCTGGCGACGCGGGTGGCCGCGAGTTCGCGGAGCACGCCGTAGGAAAACGCCGCCGCCCGGGTGCCTCCGCTAGAGAAGAACAGGGCCACCATCAAGCCGGAGCCATCCGACCGACCGAGCGCGGTTTGGACCCGGTAACCCGCCGTGGGATCGCTGCGGACGAGCGGGACATTGCGCGGGGCATGGGCGCAGCCGACGAACAGGCTCGCCAGGATTGCCAGGGCGGACCAGGAGGCGAAAAGCCGGCCATGGGGTAACGGCAGGGCAGGGGAACCGGAACGCATTGAAGCGAGATGGGGCGAAGGTTGGTCGGCGCACACCGCTTGACTATTCCTTGAGGCCGATTGGCAGCTAAGGCAGCTAGCGCCCGGCGCCGCCTGAATCGAGAGAAAAAATGCCGCAGGCAGTCTGCCGGCAAGGGTCTTTTGTTTTGGAACGAGTCTCTTCTG
>Ga0182027_10016341_pt1 | contig 10141 bp, 4 predicted proteins | sample 712E1DmetaG_FD_121300 | JGI IMG/M metagenome (GOLD analysis project Ga0182027, IMG submission 121300) | Permafrost microbial communities from Stordalen Mire, Sweden - 712E1D metaG (Illumina Assembly) | ecosystem: Environmental > Terrestrial > Soil > Wetlands > Permafrost | place: Sweden... | reverse complement strand
GTCGGCTAATCGCGCGCGACCGTGCTCCAGCGGCTGGCGCAGACTCACCAGTTGCGCAGTGATGGAGGCGGCCAGCGGCCCGCTCAGGCGCACGATGCCGATGCCGCCACGGCCCGGAGGCGTAGAGATGGCAGCGATGGTGTCAGTCGTCGCGGTGGAGTCGGTGTTCAATCTGTAGATAGTGTAGAAGCTGCCCGGCATGTAGCACTCCGGAAGGTTTCGTATCGTCCGCAAAATCCATTTACCTTAAGTGCTCCGATATAATCCAATGCGGCGCGGCGAGAGCAATTTACCTGCTACCGAAACTCCTTCCGGCACTGGCGCATCCGGGTTCAAAGGTCGAACGCAATTGAAAGTCATGTTAGTAAACGGGCGCGGGCAGAGTGGATCAAAGGAGAAATACAAAGGGAAGTTCTTCCGTATTTTGCTGCTTTTGGCGTGGCTTTTAACCGCGGGAGCAGCATGTGCGCAGCAGGCCATCTGGCAGGGAGTGCTGCACAATGCTGCCGGCGCGCCAATCGCCTCCGCCAAGGTCAGGCTTTCCGGCAACGGCACTCAGGCCGAGGCTGTCTCCGGCGCAGACGGGCAGTTCCGGCTGGCCTTTCTGCCGCCAGGGCAATACCGGCTCACCATTGAAGCGAATGGCCGGACGATCGAGTATGCCCAGCCGGTTGACCTTGCTCCAGCCTCGCCCGCGGTGGCGCTCACGCTCTCCGGCCGCGGCGAACTCAGTGTAACTGCCCTTAAAGGTCAGGCCGCAACCGGCGGCGAGGAGTTGTCGAGCCAGGCGGTCAGCGAACTGCCCCTGAACAAGCGCGACTTCAGCACGCTGCTGCTGCTGGCCGCCGGCACCATGACTGACACCAACGGCGCCACCAATTTTACCGCCCAGTTCGCTATCAACGGGCAGCGCGGCGTCGAGGCGACCTTCGCCATGGACGGCGCCGACATCAGTGACCCGGAGATGGGCGGTGCTACCTTCTCGAACTTCAATGTGGACGCGGTGGAGGGAATCGAATCCAGCTCGGGCTGGATGCCGGCCGAGATCGGACGAGGCGCGGCGGGATTCACCAACATCCTCACCCGCTCTGGCAAGAGCGGCTTTCACGGATCGCTCTTCGAGTTTGTGCGCAACTCCGCATTCGATGCGCGCAACTACTTCGACCACCCATCGCTGGCCTATCCGGGCAGGATTCCTCCCTTCCGCCGCAATGAGTTCGGCTTTACCAATGGCGGACCGGTATTTGTTCCCCGCGTTTACGATGGCCGCAAGCGAAGCTATTACTTTACGCAGTACCAGGGCTTTCGCCAGGTGCTGGGAACGACGCAGGTGATGCCGGTTCCAACCGCCGCCGAGCGCACCGGCCAGGATACGGTCACGTATCCCGACGGCTCCGTCGATACGCTCACGGTCCCCGTCGATCCCGGCGTGGCGGCCGTGCTGGCGCGATATCCGCTGCCCAACTATGCCGCCGGCCCCTTTCAGGCCCACACCTACGCAACGGCCTCGAAGGTGGCCACCGACGCCGATCAATTCTCGCTGCGGCTGGACCATGCGTTCTCCAGTAAGGACCAGTTCTTTGCGCGCTTCAATCTGGACAACCTCACTGGTCCCACCACCAATCCCGACCAGACGGCCATCGATCCCTCCTTTGGCATCCAGTACATCGACCGGCAGCGCAACGTGGTGGGCACATACACGCGCACCGTCACGCCACGGCTGACTCTGGAATCTTCCATCAGCATTACGCGCTCCACGCCGGGCTTTCCCACGCCCAACCGCACCGACCCGGCGGTCAAGTTCATGGATGGTCTCTTCGAACCTTTCAATGCAGCGGGAGGATCGGTGATGCAGGCCTATGGAAATCTCTTTCAGGGCCGGCAGAATGCAGTTTTTACTACCGCGCGCCATGCCTTGAAGGCCGGATTCGAGGCACGCCTCAATCGCGACACCACGTATTTCGGCATAAGTCCGAACGGGGAATACGACTTTGGCGGTGGAGCGGCGTATGCCACGGAAAACATCCCTTCGCGGAGCGGAAGGCATAATCTTCATCCCGGCGATCCCCTGCCGGACACGCTGTCGAGCTTCCTCTCAGGCAGTCCGTTCATCTACACCGTGGCGATTGCGCCTCCCGAAGTCTCCAGCGGAGAACATATCGGCCCGGCCGCCATTAGCCGCAACAATTTCAGCTTCTATGTGCAAGACACATGGAAGGTTACCAGCCGCTTCACGCTGGACTATGGTATCCGCTGGGATCTCTACCAGCCCATCACCGAGCGCGCCCACCGCACCTCCAGCTTTTTAAACATCAACGGCGCACAGGAGTTCGTGATCAACCCGCAGCCAGGCTACCTGACAAACTGGAAGGCGTTGGAGCCACGAGTACAGGCGGCGTGGCAGGTCGGCAAGGCGATCTCGGCCCATGCCGGCGGTAGCATCATGGTGATCCCTCCCAATCTCTGGCAGGATAACTACCTCACCGGCTCCACGCCCTTCGCCGTCTATCCGCGTCTGCTCTCCGCATCCAATGCACCCATCCAGTATGGCTTCCAGCTTACTCCGGCGCAGCTTCCCAAGGCCTACACGCCTGCAGGAGCCGACATCCTGGCCGGACCAACCAAGGCTATCGCGCCCAATACTGTGATGGACGTTGACCGCTATGAGAAAGATATGGCGGCGCTAACCGCAAGCCATGTCGTCAGCGCGCTCAACTTGAGCGGCATCGACCGCAACTTCGGCAACGCCACGCTCTATACCTGGACGGCGGGGCTGGAGCGCAAGTTCGGCAATCTCACCGCGGACGCGAGTTATGTTGGCACGGCCGGCGTCAAGCTGCCGCGAACCACCTTCCCCAACGCCTATCCGGGGGCCTCTCCAGCCTTCGCGTCCCACACCACCTTCGACGCCAATGGAAATGTGACCGGCGGCTTTGGCGTGGAGAATATCATCGCCGCAACCGCCCATTCGACCTATCACGCGCTGCAAACGTCGCTTTCGGGCACCTTGGGACATAGCGGTCCAGGCATCCAGGCGAGTTATACCTGGGGCAAGTCGATCGACGACACCAGCCAGGCCGGAACGGGGTTTTCTCAAAATCCCTTCGACACTCACGCCGAGAAAGGCCCCTCTTCGTTCGACGTCACGCACGGCTTTGGCCTGAGCGCGGTTCAGGACATGCACCTGGAAAGCGTGGGATTTCTCCGCCCGATCAGCAAAAAAGTAACTGATGGATGGGAGCTGCTGAGCATCTCGAGCATCAGCTCGGGCTCGCCATTTACTGTCTATTCCGGCATCCAGCAGACCGGCGCAGGATCAAACGGCGTAGACCGCCCGGACCAGATCGCCAGGCCGCATCTCTCCACCGCGCGCAAGCTTCGCCAGGACTACTTCGGCGAGGGCGCCAACAACGCCACTGCGTTTTTCTCTATTCCGATTCACGTCGCCGGGGGCACGGGGCCGAACCAGGGCCGCTTCGGAACGCTGGGGCGCAACACCTTCCGTGGGCCGGCCTTCTACAACTTCGATTTTGCGCTCATCAAAGACACTCCATTCGGACGCCGCAAGAGCGGAGCGGAACGCATGGACATGCAGTTTCGCGGCGAGTTCTTCAATCTCTTCAATATCGTCACCATGGGCCTGCCGGCGAATATCCTCACCGGTTCCGGCTTCGGCGAGATCAGCAAGACCGCCGGCAACTCGCGGCAGATCCAGTTTTCGCTCAAGCTGATCTACTGAGCGCCGTGTGTAAGGCGAGCCGTTCCTCGCATAGACGCGCCGAGAGCGAATGGCGGCAGTTCGCGCCTGGACGGTTCACCAGAGCAGTTTTCCTGATGGTGTAGAGGGAGAAACCATCCCTCAGGGGCTAAAGCCCGCTCATTTCATCCTCATTTACGGCACAGCTAAAGCCGTGCCCTTTCAAAGCCTCTCTATACCAACAAGGAATTTGCTCTAAAACCCAACGGATTGTTTCCATCATGGAACCAAAGTCCGAGCTCTCTCGTATTGCATTCCCATAGGGAGCGGAGGTATGCTGCTCATATGGGTTGGCAATAGGAGGGCAGGATGGGCGAAAAAACGGATGTCTGGCAGGGCACGCTGGCGTTGATGGCGCTGCGCACGCTGGAGACCATGGGGCCGCTGCACGGCTACGGCCTGGCGCGGCGCATCGAGCAGATTAGTGGCGACCTGTTGCAATTGAACTACGGCACGCTTTACCCTGCGCTGCTCAAGCTTGAGCAGGAGGGGTTCATCCGCTCACGCTGGGGCCTCTCAGACAACAATCGCCGCGCCAAATACTACGAGCTGACCAAAGCGGGCGAGCGCCAGGTAAAGAAGGCCGCTGCCGAGTGGGAGCAGACCACCGCGATCCTGGCGCGCTTCCTGACCCCGGCAGAGGAGGCCTGAAATGATGATGCCGCGCAAGCTCAGAGCATTCTGGATTCGCCTCCGTGGCATGATCGGCGCGCGTCGCAACGACGACGACTTCGCGGCCGAACTCGAAAGCCATGTGGCCTTACACACCGACGACGGCATTCGCGCGGGCCTGAGTCCCGAAGAAGCGCGGTGGCAAGCGCTCATTCGCCTGGGCGGCATGGAGCAGACCCGGCAGGCCTATCGCGAGCGCCGCGGACTGCCCTGGCTGGAAACGCTGGCGCGCGACTTCGCTTACAGCTTGCGCCGACTTGGCAAGCATCCCGCCGTCACGGCCATTGCCATACTCTCCATCGGCCTCGGCATCGGCGCCAACGCCACCATTTTTTCCATGGTCAGCCGCTTCCTTCTGTGTCCCGCGCCGGTTGGCGATCCATCCAGCCTCTTGGCCGTCTACCCAGGTTCCGGAGTAGGCGGCTTTTCGTGGCCGCTCTACAAGGATCTTCGCGATCAGGCAAGGTCTCTCTCAAATGTTGCGGGCTACCTCCCGATGGTACCGGCATCGATCGTTGGCAACGGAGAGCCGCAGCGCGTGTGGGGCCAGGCAGTCACGACCAATTTCTTCGACGTTGCTCAACTGGGCATGGTGCATGGTCGCGGCTTCAAGAGCGGCGAGGATCACGACCCTGTGGTTGTGGTGAGCGCCGGCCTCTGGCAGCACCAATTCCGCGGCGATCCCGAGCTTGTCGGTAAGACGGTCACGATCTCCGGTCGCGCATTTACCATAGTAGGCATCGCTCCAGCCGCTTTCCATAGTATTGACCAGCTATTCTATGGCCAGTTCTGGGTTCCGCTCGGCAGCGCGGACCAGTTGGCCCCAACCTTTGGCGAGAGGAATGACCGCAATTCATCTTCTGTGTGGGTTGTTGGACGGCTGCGGTCCGGTGAAACTCGCACGCACGCTGCCGCGGAGCTGAATGCACTTGCAAAACGTGCCGCTCTCAGTTATCCAGAGACCGACAAAGACGATGCATTTGTCCTTGAGGAGGCAGGCATTCTTCCCCCGACTTCGCGAGGACTACTGATCATCTTCCTGACTGCTCTATCCATCGTGGCGCTACTGGTGTTGGCGATTGCGGGAGCGAATGTCGCCAATCTACTGTTTGCACAGGCCGCGGGCCGGCAGCGGGAGATGGCTGTGCGTTTGGCGCTGGGAGCCACGCGCGGCCGGCTGCGGCGTCAGATGCTGATGGAGAGCGTATTGCTGGGCCTGGGCGGCGGCGTTCTGGGCGTGATTCTGTCCGTGTGGGCGACGCGAACGCTCTCCGCACTCCACCTGCCCGTCGCGATTCCTATCGATATAGGTTTCCGCGTGGACTGGCACGTACAGCTCTTTGCCTTCGCATTAAGCGTGACCAGCGGGCTGCTGCTGGGAATGGCCCCAGCTTGGGCTGCTGTGCGGCCCCTGCTTGCCAATGCCCTCAAGGGCGAAGATGCGCTGGCCCGACCGGGCCGCCGCTGGACCTTGCGCAATGTGCTGGTGGTGGCGCAGATCGGCATGTCGGTGATTCTGCTTTCGATGACGGGACTCTTTTTGCGCAGTCTGCAGAGCGCGGCCAGCATCGACATAGGCTTTCGCACACAAGGATTGCTGATGATGTCTGTCGATCCGCGGGTTCATGGCTACACGGCGGAGCGGACAGTCGACTTTCTCAGCCAATTGCAGGAACGAGTGGCGGCTTTGCCGGGGGTGATCTCGTCGGTGACTACGGATACCGCGCCGCTCTCCACGCTGGGCAATGCCGACTCATTCCACGTCATCGGCCAGAAAAGTCCTGATAAGAACGATTCCAGGGCTGTGCTTTTCGCGGTGACGCCGGGCTACTTCGAGACCATGGGAATTCCGCGCATTGCCGGCCGCGATTTCGGCGGAGAAACAGCAACCGGCCCAAAGACCGCCATCGTCAACAAAGCATTTGCGGAGCGCGTCTTCGGCGGCGCAAACCCTATCGGTCAGCAAGTGGCCGACAGCAATGCAACCTACTCGATCGTCGGCGTGGCCGGCAACGTGAAATCGCTCAGCCTGGGCGAGGACCTTCAACCCGTGCTCTATCGTTCGCTCCAGCAAGACATCGCCGCCGAGCCCTCCTTCATGGGTTACACATTGGTGGTCCGCACGTCGGGAAACCCCGCAGCAATGATGGAACCCATCCGCCGCCAGATCCACGCGCTCGATCCAACCATGGCCATCTACAACGAGGAGACTATGGAAGAGCATATCCGCGCCGCCTACTTTCTGCCCCATCTTGCCGCAACTCTTTTTGGCACGTTCGGATTCATCGGCCTCGTTCTTGCCGCGGTGGGCCTCTATGGCGTCATGAGCTACGCGGTCAGCCGGCGCACGCGCGAAATCGGCATTCGCATGGCGCTCGGCGCCAAGCCCGGCGTCGTCGAACGTCTCATCCTGCGCCAGGGTCTGGTGCTTACGCTCATCGCTGTAATCCTTGGCTGGCCTGCCGCCTGGATGTTGTCCAGGCTCGCTTCCAGCTTTCTCTACGGCATTCAGCCGCACGACGTCATCACATTTTCAATCGTTCCGCCGTTTTTGATAGCGGTGGCTCTTGTTGCCTGCTGGATTCCCGCACGCCGCGCGGCATCCATCGATCCCATGCGGGCGCTCAGGACAGAATAGGAGACCTCATGCGCCAATTTAGAGCCTTCGCCACTCGCCTCTGTAGCCACTTCCTCATACGGGAAGCAGAAGACGACTTCTCCGCCGAACTCGAAAGCCACATGGCCATGCATACAGAGGACGGCATTCGCGCCGGCCTGACTCCCGAGGAAGCGCGGCGGCAAGCGCTCATCCAGCTTGGCGGAGTGGAGCAGACGCGGCAGGCTTATCGCGAACGGCGCGGATTGCCGTGGCTGGAGACGCTCTGGCAGGACATTCGATTCGGCGTGCGCATCCTCTGCAAGAATCCCGGCTATACGGCCGTCGCAGTCCTCACTCTTGCGCTCGGGATTGGAGCGAACTCGGCTGTCTTCACGGTGGCGCAGGCTGCCTTGCTGCGCTCCTGGCCGGCCAGGGAGCCAGACCGCATGGCCAGGCTGATCGCCATGACGCCGCAAGGCCAGGACTACAATTTTTCCTACGCGGATTACCAGGATCTTGCCGGACAAAGCAGATCGCTCGAAGGAATTCTCGCCTACAATCGCCGCGCAAAGATACTTCGCGTGGGTGCGGAAACCCAGGCGGTGCTGGATGACGTCGTTTCTCCCAACTATTTTTCGGTCCTGGGGATCGATGCCCAGCTCGGCCGTTTCTTCTCCGCGGAGACTCGGCCAGACGGTGAACTGGACGTCGTAATCAGCGACTCGCTCTGGCATCGGGTTTTCAATGCGGATCCGTCGCTGGTGGGTAAGCAAATATGGCTTACGAACCGCGCCTTCACGGTTCTCGCCATTGCGCCGCCGGGTTTTCGCGGCCTCGAGCGCGGGGTTCCCACAGACCTGTGGCTCCCCGTCGCGACCGAGTACGCAAACAAGGAGCTTGCCGACCGGAAAAGCCGCGAGTTTGAGGTGCTGGGGCGCCTGCGGCCCGGCGCAACCCCGGCGGAGGCCAAGGTTGAGCTGGATACTCTCGGAAACCGCCTTGCGCTGGCTTATCCGGCCATCGATAAAGCCAGAAACGTTTCCCTGATCTCCGAGCGCGAGCGCCTGCGCGAAGCCATGGCGCCAACACTTTTCCTGATGACCGCCGTCGGACTGGTTCTGCTGATCTGCTGCGCCAACGTCGCCGGACTGGTGCTGGCCCGCTCCGACGCGCGCCGCAAGGAGGTTGCCATGCGATTGGCGCTGGGCGCGGGACGCCTGCGCCTGCTGCGTCAGTTGCTTACTGAGAGCCTGTTACTCGCTTCGCTGGGCGCGGCGCTTGGCCTGCTTCTGGCGGTTGGACTTCTCCGGTTGCAACCGGCGCTGATGCCTCCGGCACAGTTTGAGCTTGGGCTTGCTCTGCACCTCGATGCATCCGTCCTTGCCTTTACCGCAGCCGCCGCCCTTCTGTCGGTCCTGGTGTTTGGATTGGTGCCCGCAATTCAGGCCTCCAAGACTAGCCTCGTCTCGACGCTCAAGGGCGAAGGAGTGGGCGCAGTGCGCGGTGCGCGGCGATGGACGATGCGAAACGCGCTGGTGCTGGGCGAGATTGCGCTGACGGTGGTGCTGTTGACTGCGTCAGGGCTGGTGGTGCGCAGCCTGCTCTACAGCCGTTCGCTTCCTCTCGGCTTCGACCGGCAACGGCAACTGATCTTCTTCGACCTCATCCCTGGAATCGCTGGATACAACTCGGAGCGCAGCGCGGCCTTCTTTGAACAAGTGCAAGAGAAGACGGCGGCGCTGCCGGGGGTTCGCCACGCAGCTATGGCGCGGCGCGTATTGCTCTCCGATTCGGGAGGAGGAATGTCGCAGCGCGTTTCGATTCCCGGCGTTGAGTTGCCGCAAGGACAGCTCAGCGTTCCCATCAAATACGACGCGGTCGACGGCAACTACTTTCGCGCCATCGGAACGCGCCTAATCGCGGGACGCGAATTCAATTCCGGCGACATTCCTTTGACTGCCAGAGTCGCGGTCATCAGCCAAACCATGGCGGAACGCTTCTGGCCGGGCCAGGAGGTTGTGGGGCGGCAGCTCGTGGCTGACGGGACGGTTTGCCAGATCGTGGGCGTTGTGGAGGACGCAAAGATCAACAGCGTCCATGAAACCCCGGAACCCTATATGTACTTTCCGTTTGCGCAGATGCCCAGCGAGGAGGGAACGCTCATCGTTGAGGCGGAGAGCAGCCCCAAGGCTCTGACGGCAAGAATACTGAGCGAGGTTCAGCGGGTGGATCGCAATGTACCTTTCTCGGTTCGCACCGTGGATTATCTGATGAAGCAGGCCTTCTGGGCCGATCAGATAGCAGCGGGCTTTGTAGGAGCCCTCGGACTCCTCGGAATCTTCCTCGGGGCCGTTGGACTTTATGGTGTTGTAGCCTACGTGGTGAACCGGCGCAGCCGCGAAATCGGCATTCGCATGGCGCTCGGCGCTGAGCGGGGGCAAGTTCTGCGTCTGGTGCTTGGCCAAGGACTTGCGCTTGCCGCCATCGGCGCGGGGATCGGCCTCGTGGCTTCGTTCGTGGCCATGCGGTTCCTCTCCACCATGCTCTATGGCGTCAGGCCCACCGATCCGATCACTTTTGCCGGTAGTTCAGCCGTGGTGATCCTGGTAGCTCTGGCGGCCAGTTGGATTCCCGCGCGACGCGCTGCTTCTATCGATCCTATGCAAGCGCTCAGGACAGAGTAGGAAGTGCTCCGCGGATTCGAACACGATCTCAAGCACGCAGCTCTTGTGAAAGGCTCACTGCGCGCCCTTCTCCCTGAGTAGCGCCGCCACCTCAGGCTTGTTGTTGCTGATCGCCAGCTTGAGCGCGGTCGTTCCGTCGTTCCGTCGTTACTCTGGGCGTCGATGCGCGCGCCTTTCGCCAGCAGCAGCTTCACCCGGCGCGCAACAGAGGAGCGCACTTGAGACGCGGGTGCGCAAAGGCCCAATTTTTGGGCACGACAAAGGGGAGGAGCGGCGAGCTCCTCCCCTACTGTCCGTTGTTTGGAAAAGCTACTTCTTTGGGGGGGCGATCACGTCCTTGGCGGCCTTGGCCACGCGGAACTTGACCACGGTCTTGGCCTTGATCTTGATGGCCTCGCCAGTCTGCGGGTTGCGGCCGATGCGGGCCTT
>Ga0182027_10016340_pt1 | contig 10141 bp, 12 predicted proteins | sample 712E1DmetaG_FD_121300 | JGI IMG/M metagenome (GOLD analysis project Ga0182027, IMG submission 121300) | Permafrost microbial communities from Stordalen Mire, Sweden - 712E1D metaG (Illumina Assembly) | ecosystem: Environmental > Terrestrial > Soil > Wetlands > Permafrost | place: Sweden... | reverse complement strand
CGGCATTGTTTTAATTCGTACGTTGGCCGCTGAATGGTCGCTGATAGCTACGCTGATATTGCCGCTGAATCTTCAGGTATCATCCCGAAATTTTTTGCGTTGATGGACATCACTCGCCGCAAAAAATATCCGGGATCCAGAATCATGTATATATTATGAAAAAATACTTGATAATCGGAATTATTATTATCGCGGGCTTGTTTTTCTTTTTGCGGACGGTCTTTTCCGGCCAGCTGATTTTACCCCAAACCTTTCAACTCGTGCCGCTAACTATCCATTACTATGGCCTGATAATGGCGCTTGCCGCGGCGGCCGGATTTTGGCTGGCCGCGCGCCGCGTGCGTAAATTTGGAATTGAGCCGAAACAGGCGGAAGACATGTTGTTTTGGGTAATCTTGGGCGGCTTTATAGGCGCGCGGCTGTATCATGTTTTATCGTCGTTCGGATATTATTTGGTTCATCCGATTGATATCTTTAAAGTGTGGAACGGCGGCCTGTCCATTTATGGTGCCGTCCTCGGGGGAATTTTAACTTTATGGATTTTAAAAAAATTCATCATTCATAATTCATCATTCCTAAATCTCTTGGACTGGCTCGCCCCCGCCGCCTTACTCGGCCAAATCATCGGCCGTTTCGGCAACCTGTTTAATTACGAAGCATTCGGATATCCGACCGATTTGCCGTGGAAAATGTTTGTGCCCCAAATGTTCCGACCCGTCCAGTATATATCGTCGGCGTTTTTTCACCCCTGGTTTTTATATGAAGCCCTGGGCAACGCGGTAATCTTGTTTTTCCTTTTAAAAATGGGCAAACCTAAGCATCCGGGAAAGGTTGTTTTATTCTATATTTTATTGTATAATAGTTTGAGGTTTTGCCTGGAATTTTTAAGAATTGACAGCACGTTTATTGGAGGATTTAGGCTTAACGCGGTTGTAAGTTTAGTCTTAATTCTCATAGCTGTCTTCGGTCTTTTTTATGCGAGTAGGCATATTAAAACATCATAAAATAATTTCTTTTGTCCTGGCGCTGCTGTTTTTGGCGGTTATGCAAACATTCGCCATTCCCCAGCCGGTATTCCGGTTTTTGGTGCCCGCCTTTTCGGTCTACGCGGCTTTGGTAACCTGGTATAACCATTGGTATTTAACCCAAAGCCAAAAGTATAGTTTTTGGCTGTTGATGCGGCCGCTGTTAATGTTGTGCGCCGCTTTTGGATTGTTTTTAATTATCCCTTCCATAGGTTTGCGCGGCCTTTTCTTGCTGTCGGTGGCGGCCGTAATTTTTTTTGTAGAATTGATTTTGGGCAATCTGGCGGAAAATATTTTGCTGAACGAAACTTTGCTGATAGCCTTTGGCCTGTTTTTAACCTGTTTTGCCGCTTATTTTTATCTGCCGCAGTACGAGCCGTGGTATTTGGTCGGGGTGTTTTTGTCGGCTGGACTTTTGACCCGATCTTTTTATGAGGCCGTCCCCAAGCCGGATAACGTTAAGACCATTGGTGCCGTGGCTATTGGGCTTTTTTGTAGCGAGCTTTACTGGGCCCTGAATTTTTTACATTTCCATTTTAGCGTCTTAAGTTTGGTGCTGTTTAATATTTTTTATTTGTGCCTGATCCTTAATTATTATCATTTATTCCATCTTTTGAATTTTAAAAAAATCCAGTTTCACTTGGTGTTAATCGCGGTATGCGTGCTGTTGGTGATTTTTTCCACGCCGTGGTCCATTTTGCCTCAATAGTATTTATCCCGTTGGAAGTTTTTGATAAAGCATCTTAACGGGATAGCCATTAATTTAAAAAAATCATTAACTTTTGTTAAGCTAAACTAACTTCTAACGGGATGAACAAAAAACAAGCCGTTTTTATCATCTGTGTTTCGGTAATTTTAACTCTGTTGGTCAACATTTTTTTTGGCCGTTACATAATGGCCAAAGTTTCTACGTGGCCGGTGCTTAACCGTTTGCGCCTGCTCAGCCCCGAAGCGCCGATTGTGATTACCAACAACCAGACCGTCCGTATCAGCGACAGCGGTGACACAGGGCAAATTGCCCAGCAGGTAAAATCCAAACTTGCCAGCGTGGTTTTGGTAAGCAACGGTTCGGCCTCGGTGGCGGGCGTTGCCGTTAACCTGACCTCCGACGGCAGTTTTGTTACCGCCGCCGTAAGTTTTAACCTAAAGGCGCCCAACGGCTATTTTGTGGCCCTAAATGACGGCACCCAGGCGCCTATTAGCCAGATTACCTTAGACCCGGCGACTTCGCTTGCTTTTTTTAAGGCTGATTTAAACGGCGTGCCGGTGCAAAATTTGGGCAATTCGGCCAATGTTTTAGCGGGTGATAAAATATTTTTTGTGCAAAATTCCCTGCAAAATTTTACCGCTAAAGTGGCGGAAGGTATTGCCGGCTCCGGCCAGGCCGATGTGGAAGGGCAGGTTTTCATAGCCGACTATCCCAGGCGAAGCTTTGGTTTAAGTTCCGTCCCCGATCTTTTAGGGGGAGAGGCGATTTTAGACAGCTCGGGAAACATAGAGGGGGTGTGGAGCGGCAGCGCGGTTATTTCCGCAGATGTTTTAAAAACGGCGATGAATTTGTATTTTAATAATCCCGTCGAAATTATCCGACCCAGTTTTGGTTTTAATTATTCCATCGTAACCCAAAACGACGGTCTGTTGGCAAACATGCCGCAGGGCGCTTTGGTTAAATCGGTCACCGCTACCGGCGCCGCCCATTTGGCGGGACTGGAAGCCGGCGACATTATTACCTCTATAGATAACCAATCAATCGGCGAGACCAGTACTTTGGAACCGTTGCTGGAAAAATACAAACCCGGAGATACGGCCACGCTTACAGTCAGCCGCGGTAAAAACCAATTGACCTTAAAATTAAAGGTAGGACAGCTAAAGTGATAAATTTCTAATTGCCCTAATTATTCTAATTTCTAAATAAATCCCAATGCCGGAATTTAGAAATTAGATATTGGGATTTGGAAATTATTTAGGTCAATTAGAACAATTAAAATAATTAGAAATTATAAAATGGAGATAGATAAACTTAAAATTGAATCCGCAAAAAAAATTTCCACGACTAATCATGAAGGTAGTTATAACGGCTGGTTGATGGAACTTTATAAAGACGGGGACAAGACCGAAGTCTACTTAACCGCGGCTTTGCCCGGCGCGTTTAAGGGCTACCATCTCCACCGCGTCCGCGCCGCGAGATATGTCGCGATCAAAGGCAAGATGAGAATCACCTGTTACCAGCTAAAGGAAGGCAAATGGGAACCGTCAGAATTCATTTTATCAGCCGACAACCCCCAGCGCCTTTTTATTCCAAAAAACGTGGCCACCGGTTTGGAAAACATCGGCACCGAAGAAGCCTGGCTTATAAATTATCCGGATCCGGCATATGACCCATCGTTAAAAGATGAACAAGTTGAGTATACGAAGGAAGAGTTGGAAGAGGGGATTGTAAAATGACAATTGACAATTAACCTTTAACAATTGACGACTGCAAACGCAGAATGTCAAATGTTAAATGTCAAAGGTAAATGTAAGAATGAAAGTGCTCATCACCGGCGGAGCGGGGTTTATTGGCTCAAACTTTGTGCATTATTGGATCAAACATCATCCGGACGACGAAATAGTCGTTTTGGATAAGTTGACCTATGCCGGGAATTTGGAAAATATAGAATCGGTTAAGGATAAAATTAAGTTTATTAAAGGCGATATTTGCCAGGAGGCGGATGTGGAAAAGGCGATTGAGGGTGTAAGCGTACTAGTACACTTTGCCGCCGAGAGTCACGTGGATCGTTCAATATTGGAGCCGGATGAATTCATCCGCACTAATGTTTTCGGCACCCATCAGCTGTTAAAATCAGCGCTACGGCACGGCATTAAGCGCTTCCATCACGTGTCTACCGATGAAGTCTTTGGCAGTTTGACTTTGGAGAGTAAAGAAAAATGGAACGAACAAACGCCTTACAACCCCCGCAGTCCGTATTCGGCCAGCAAAGCCGCGTCCGACCATCTGGTGCGCGCTTACTATCACACCTATGGTTTGCCGATAACAATCAGTAATTGCGCCAACAACATTGGCCCGTTTATGTTCCCGGAAAAATTAATTCCGCTGGCCATTACCAATTTATTGGAAGGCAAAAAAGTGCCAATCTACAAACCCGGCAATCAAATCCGCGAATGGTTATATGTGGAAGACCACTGCCGCGGCATTGAAGCGATATTGGAAAAAGGCAAATCCGGCGAAACTTATTTTTTGGGTCCGGACAATGAGGAGTTGGGCAACCTGGATGTCATCCACAAACTTTTGGCGTTAATGGGTATGGGCGGGGACATGATTGAATTTGTGGGCGACCGCCTTGGGCACGACCAAAAATACGCGCTTGACCATTCAAAAATCACCAAACAGCTGGGTTGGTCTCCAAAATTTAAGTTGGATGAATCTTTGCAAACAACCGTCGATTGGTACAAACAAAATCAGCCGTGGTGGAAAAAGTTAAAAAATTCTTAGTATAACATCACTCGTGGCCGTTAACTATATTAGACATGCCAAAGAAGGATTTTACAATCACCAGCAAGATACTTATGACCATGCTTGCTGTTGGGGATGTGTTTATTGTTACGCCGCATGAATTGCGAAGAAGGCTCTGGAAAGGGAAACCGCTTGGCGACAATAAAAACTTTTATACAATGGTTGGCTATCTGGCCAAAAAGGGCTGGATAAAATACGTAGATAAAAATAATGAACGTTTTGTTAAACTGACAAAAAAGGGTCAGCTCGAGGCTTTCTTGGCTAAAGCGAGGCTGCCCGGCAAATCCATTAAATGGGATGGGAAATGGAGAGTAATTATTTTTGATATCCCTGAAGAGAGTGAGGAAAAACGCGACTTTTTCCGTTATCTGCTAAAGAAAAACGGGTATGTTCAGCTGCAACAAAGTGTTTATATAAGTCCTTATCCAATGAATAGGGAAGCGATTATCTATTTGCGCGAGACAGGATTAATTAACTATATCAGAATATTGAAGGTTGAAGAGTTGGACAGTGATAAAGATTTAAAGAAAAAATTTAAATTATCGTAGTATAACATAGCTCGTGGCCACGAGCTATGTTATACAAAAGTTTATGAGCAATGTTTTAATTTTAGGGTCGCAAGGCATGCTCGGCGGGGAACTCAAACGGACGTTCTCCAAGGCTTTGGGCTGGGACCGCAACGAACTGGACCTCGGCCAAATTGACAATTTGGCGGGCCGCCTCGCCGCCCTGCCGCAAATTCCGGCGGCGGTAATTAACTGCGCCGCCTACAACAACGTGGACGGAGCCGAACAAGACCCCAAACAGGCTTTTTTGATTAACGCTACGGCCGTTGGCAAGATGGCTTCGGCCTGCACCGGTTTGGGTATTCCGCTGGTGCATTTTAGCAGTAATTACGTGTTTGACGGGGAGAAGGGCGAGTACGCCGAAGATGACAAACCGGAGCCCTTGTCGGCTTACGGCAAATCCAAATACCAGGGAGAAAAATTATTGCAGGAAAACTGTTTTAAATATTATCTTATTCGCACTTCGGTTTTGTTCGGCCAGGAGGCCGAGAGCGAATATGCCAAAAAAAGTTTTATTGAAATTATGTTGGAGATGCGGGAGAAAACTGATACTATTAAAGCTGTCAACAACGAAGTTAACAGCATAACTTATGTTTCCGATTTAGCCGCGGCTGTGGAAACCCTGATAACAAAAAAGTACCCTTACGGTATTTACCATATTGTTAACAGCGGACAGGCCAGTTGGTACGACTTTGCCGGGGAGATTTTCAAGCTTAAGCAAAAAGACGTCCATTTGGTACCGACAGGAGCTTCCGAGTTTCCGCGCCTGGCGCCCAGACCCAAAAAGGCGGTGCTGATAAATACGAAATTTCCGCCATTGCGGTCGTGGCAGGAAGCTTTAAGGGAATTTTTGAATTAAGAATTAAGAATTAAGAATGATGAATTATTAATTCACAACTCATCATTCATCATTCATCATTCATCATTCATCATTCATCATTCACAATTTTTACATGAAAGGCATTATTCTCTCCGGCGGAAACGGCACCAGACTCTACCCGCTGACCAAAGTCACCTCCAAACAGCTGTTGCCGGTTTATGACCGACCGATGGTTTTGTATCCCCTGCAAACACTGCTTAAAGCGGGGATTAAGGAGATTTTAATTATTGTGGCGCCTGAGCATGAAAGCAGCTATGCCAAGCTTTTGGGCGGCGGCAGGGAGTATGGCGCAAAATTCAGCTATAAAATTCAAAAAACACCCGCGGGTTTGGCGCAAGCTTTTGTTTTGGGAGAAAAATTTATCGGCCGCGACAATGTGTGTATGATATTGGGCGATAATATTTTTGAAGACGATTTTTCCGATGTAATAAAAAAATTCAAAAGCGGCGCCCAGGTTTTTGCCAAAAAGGTAAAAGATCCGGAGCGTTTTGGCGTGGTTAAATTTAACCGGCGAATGCGGGCGGTTAAAATTGAGGAAAAACCGAAAAAATTCCTGTCCAATTATGCCATTACCGGCTTATACGTTTATGATAATCGCGTGGTAGAAGTTGCCAAACAAGTTAAGCCTTCCGGGCGCGGCGAGCTGGAGATAACCGATTTGCATAACTGGTATTTAAAAAATAACGAACTGAAAGTCGATTTGGTAAAAGGGGAATGGATGGACGCCGGCACTTTTGAATCATTGTTCCGCGCTTCTGAACTAATGCGCCGCAAGGCAAGAAAATGATGCATATCAGGACACAAAAAATTATTACATCCGTTCTGATAGCAATACGCGCGCTTGGCGGTTTTGAAGGGTTAATCTACATTTTGAATTTAAATCAGACCGACACTTATGTGCGGGTGGCAATTTGGATTTTTGCCTATTTGATGCTGATGATTGTTTTGCTGTTTGACCTGCACATTAAACAGCCCGGCAGTTTAAACCGCGCCAGGCAGAAGCACGCCCATTTGCCCGAAACCTTAAGCAGAAACACAAAAGTGGTGTTCTCCGCCCTGTGGGACAGGTTTGAGCATTTGCGCAGCTGGAAATATATTAAGCAATGGCTGCATTTTTTGCTGCTGCCGGCGTTTATTTTTTGGGCAACCGTTACCTTATTCTTTATTAATTTAGGGGATTTAAAAATCCAGCAGCTACTGGCCGTCCAGTCCGCGCTGGCGCTGGTTTTGGACTATTGGTTTTTAAAGGAATCTTTCCAGCGCGGCAAGGAACTGGCCGACCAGGATATTTTTGTCACGCTTAGCATGATAAAAATTTATGCCATAGCGCTGGCCTACGCCGCGGCTTTGGCCTATTTGCGTTATTATTGCTTAAACCCGCTTTATTTTTCGCTGGAAGTTTTTTGCTATACTTTTTTGCTGATTTTCCAGGCGCTGTATTTGCACCGCCGCGCGGGCGGAAAAAATATGGCCATTGCTTTGCTGATTGCCGCGGTTATGGGTGTTTTAGGCCAGGGCGTGTATTTATGGTGGGGCTATAATTATTTTACGGCCGCCGTGTTTATGGCCGCGGTTTATAATTTAATGTGGGGCACTTTCCATTACCACATAGACCACGCCCTAACCTGGCGCGCCTTTTGGGAAATTCTCATCATCAGCGGCCTGGTAGTCTATATGCTCCTCTCCATCACCAACTTCTCCGCCCGCATCTCCGGCGGGTGCGAGTATTATTTGGGTTTTTGATTTAGGGTTTCCAACAGTTCAGAAAAAATAACTAAATGAAATTAAAACAAATTGTTGACGTAAGAAGATGGCCGCAAAGGAATATGCAGGTTGGATATGGCACGCGCGAGAAAATCGTCCTCAAGCAAACCAAGCGCGGCAAGGTTTACTTTATGGCCAAAACTTACAGTAAAGACATTGGCGAATTACGATCAGAACTTTGCGCTTCAACCATCGGCAGGGTTTTTGGTTTCCCCGTTCAAAAAACCTGGTTTTGCATGCTTCCAGCCTTAAAAATGTTCCCGCACCCTCTTGGTGTATTAGTTCAGTTGGATGTCAGGCGTCAAAGGGATACGAGAAGAAATCAGTTTAAGGAAAATTTAATTCACGGAGCTGATTTGATTGGTTTTGTGGATAAAAATTTTACCAGATTAAAATCGCAACCCGAACGGAGAAACGCCTACACTCTGGATGTGGTAATTAAAGCATTTAGAAATTATGTTAGAAAGCATCCGAGAGCAAAAATTGTTTGGGAACAATTTTTTGAACTTTTAGTTTTTGACGCTTTAATCGGCGGAACAGATCGGCATTACAATAATTGGGGGATTTTGGAGAAAGCGGATAATTCCCAATTTATTCGTCTTGCTCCCGCATTTGATAACGGTATCAGTCTTTTATGGAAAATTGATGAATACGGGCCGAAGTTTAATCAGGATTTGATTGCCCAACGTTTTGTTAGACGGCCTGAATCAATGTTTAAGAAGTCAACCGGCGGCAAATACGATTTATACGAGGTTTTAGGGGCTCTCTATTCTATACCGGAATTCCAAGGATCGGGTATTGCGAAAAAGGTTTTTGAAAGACTTTCCAGCGTGAAAATAGGTTTGCTAAAAATGACGATGTTAAAAAATATCCCACAAAATCAGGAATTTCGGGCAGAAAAAAAGGAGCTACAAATTGTCTGCCAATATGCTATTATTAGGTTAGGGCTTTTAAAGACAGAGTTACTCAAAATTGATAAATTATACAAGTGATGAATTTATTACGTTATCAAGTAGTATATAAGAACGGCGACAAGACCCCTATAGCGGAATTCCAGCGAAACATAGAGGGTAAGTTTATTTTTGAATATTTGGATAATCCCAAGTATGAATTTCCCGGCTTTGACATAAATACAAAGAGGCATACGAGCGATACTTTATGGGAACAGATAGCTTTTCGTGTTCCTAACGAAATCCGCTACGACCATCCCGGCACTCCACTTGAAGAACTTCTGGGTCTTACAAATGGGCAATTAGTCACAGATCACTTTGAGTTTCAACTACTGGCTAATTCCTAACCTGGCGCGCCTTTTGGGAAATTTTTATCATCAGCGGCCTGGTAGTCTATATGCTCCTCTCCATCACCAACTTTTCCGCCCGCATCTCCGGCGGGTGCGAATATTATTTGGGTTTTTAAGATAATTAACAGGGGTACTACTAATATGAGTCCAAGGTTACCAGGTGAGGCAGTTCCTGATAGTGTTATCGATCCAGGCGAACTTAAAAAATGGCAGCAGGATCAAAAGTTTCAAAGACGTTTGCCCGGTGAAGCAGTTCCTGAAAGGGTTCTCCCTATTACTGACCCTGAAGAAAAAAGAAAGTTTAGGGAACAACAAAGACGTCAAGACGAACAACAGCTTGCTGATGTTCGGGCGTCACTCGGAGCCCCAAATAAGGATGAAGCTTACTCAAAAGCGTATTGGGGATCTTTAGAAAAAAAATTAGATCGAAAAGGAATCGATTCGATGAGGCAGACAATCAGAGAGTATATTGAGGAAGCTGTCAAAACGACAGGCTCAATCAGTCTATTAGTAGATAAAACTATTGACGAAAAGGATAAGGCAAAGATGTCAGCATATAGAGCTTTGGCTGCAGAAATGGGTTACGAAGTTGGACAATTTTCAGTCAATAAAAATTCCGGTACTGCAACTGCTGAGATCAAGACAAAAAATAGTGTCAAAGGTGACCTTTGACACTATTTTAAGTTTAAATCTAAAACCAGTACATAAACGCCACGACCAAAAGGGTAATAACCATCAACACCAGGTTGTTGGTTTTTTTGTCCAGGGCGCCGAGCTTTTTTTCTATGGCCTTTTTTAGGTCAAACAGCATTAAAAGCAAAAGGGCAATACCGGCGGCTAAAATCAGGTTGCGGTTGGCCTGGTAATCGCTAATTACGGTTTGGTCGTTGCCGCCGATGAGCGCCGAGGCGGAAGCCGATAAATTTTTACTGCCGGCCGGAATTACCACGGCCGAAGATGAGGCGGTGGTTGAGGTGCTTTGCTGGGGCAGTGTAAAACCGGAAGAAGGGGAGTTTATGGCCACAGGCGGTGTTTGCCGGGGCAAGATGGGGGAAGTATTAGTTGCGGGCGTTGTGGAGGGGATCTGAATTT
>Ga0182027_10016339_pt1 | contig 10143 bp, 12 predicted proteins | sample 712E1DmetaG_FD_121300 | JGI IMG/M metagenome (GOLD analysis project Ga0182027, IMG submission 121300) | Permafrost microbial communities from Stordalen Mire, Sweden - 712E1D metaG (Illumina Assembly) | ecosystem: Environmental > Terrestrial > Soil > Wetlands > Permafrost | place: Sweden... | reverse complement strand
CGTGTCACATCGTCCATTCAAATACCCTCCGCAAACGCCGAACAACTAATAGCCTGCCAGTAGAACAACCCGCCGTTAAGGATTGTCGAATATGCTGACCACAACTACCGTGGCATTATCCTGGCCATCGCACCTAACCGCTTCCTCAATCATTCTGGTAGCTATCGTCTCTGGGGTGCTGTTCTGCGCCAGCACATCATGAATGTCCGAAGACGACAGACCCCTGCCCAAGCCATGCCAGCCATCACTCCCGATAAGGTATGTATCCCCAGACTCCCATTTGCTTTCTACGCTAATCTGCACTTCAGTGTTGCCGACGATACCCAGTGAGCGTGTCAAACCACCGACCGATGCTCCAGCCGCGATAGCCTGTTCCTCCGTAATGTTGCCCCCCGCAAGGTCGGCTCCAACGGCAGTATGATCGACGGTCAATGCCCTCGCATAGCCTGCAGACGCTCGTAGTACCCGGCTGTCACCGACATGGAAAACTGCAACCAAGTCTGGAGGGAGAAGCGCAATCCCGGCCAGAGTAGTTCCTGCATCTTTGAACTCTGGAGTCCGTCTAAGAACACCCTCCAGTAGTTGCTGGGTCTGCTCGAAGTAATCCGTGAGTCGCACTGCGAGTTCCTCTGCAGTAAGCCCTGTATTCTTGTTTTCGAAAAAGAGGGCGCTGAGTGCATCAAGGATTGTTCGACTTGCAAGCTCGCCTCCCTGGTAGCCTCCCATGCCATCCGCTACTGCCGCCAGAAAACCGTGCTCCTGGAACGTCCTGGAGTCCGTCGTTAGATGCACTGCTGTCATTGAGCTCTGATCAACCAGCGGACCGATGCAGTAGAAATCCTGGTTGGCTTCGCGTACATTGCCAATATTGCTAGACCCTACAGCCTGAATAATCACCTAATCCTCCTCGAGAATCACCCGAAAGCCGGTCAGCGCTAGAAAGACAATATAGTTGTTGTAGATCGCCACCTCATCATCGCCTCGATACTTGACGCCATCAACCTTTATGAAGTTGGTCGTTCCAACATGTTGCACATACCATTGGTCGGCCCGCCTAAAGAATCTCGCGTGCCTTGAAGAAATACAGTCCAAGTCATGGGTGCCCGTGAGAACAACATCTGATGCGCATGTCCTCCCAACAGTCAGTCCATCGAGGATGCCGAACCTCAAAGCGGGGTCATCCAACGACTCCAGAATACAAACGCTATCCACACGCCGTGTCCCGACATTGTCACCTTCTCTCGCAGGTTCATCTATCTGCTGTGCAGTTGGCACCTCTTGCTGCGTCCTTCTGAATACTGCCCGAACTGTCGATAGATCAAATCCGCACTTTAGGCAGACCGACGCCTTCTTTACGTTTTCAGCCTCGCATTGCGGGCAGTACCTGACCATGACAATATCACTCATTGAGCACTCTCCGTTTAAGACCCCTCGATTCCAGAAGGTCATGGTAGAGATCGATATCTCCCCGACGAGGTATTCCAATCAGCCGAATCGTATCGTTGCCCAGCACTTGGAATTGCAGTGACCGCACTTCCGGCATTCTGTTGTCCACTATCTCAGCATATGCGAGCGAGCGTGCGCTGAGCAAGCGCACTCGTTGGTTATCCGATCCTCTCCATTGCAGGGTATTGGGCTGATCCTGAATGAATGGACCGTCTATCAGGATGTCAGTCATGCCTAGGAGCTTCCTGCGAGGACCTTTGAACGAGTGCAATTCCTCCAGCAGATAGCCCGTATAGATGAGTACTTCAGGATCTCGATACTGTTTCAATAGACCAAGCAGATGGCAAAGTGCTTCCGCCTGATCAAATGGTTCACCGCCGGAAATGGTTATGCCGTCCACTTCGCTAAGATGCGCAGTGATCTCGCGTGCTACCTCCTCCACGGCAACAGGGTTTGTCGGTCTATTCAGCTCATCGGCCATGCAACCGGGACATTTCCTGTTACAGCCTTGAACCCAAAACACCAAACGCCTGCCTGGTCCTAGTCCTTCTATCGGGCAGGCGAAGCCTCCGTATCGGATGCATTCACTGGATCTCATAGGCCAAGTCAAAGCGATGCCTCGTCTCCGTCTCAATGATCTTCTGGACTGTAAGCGTTTTGCCGGACAGGTCAGTATGCGTCGTGAGAAGGCTGAAGATAATCCTCGCCAAGGGGTTCAGAATTGCTGTCTCGGCCAGGTTGCCAATCCCTCTTCCCCCGGAAGCGACATCTCCACAGACCCGTTCTAGCATGGTTTCTATGACGGGATCGGCAAAAGCGATTTCTAGATCCCAGAGTTCCTTGATCTGATCGTGTATCGACTTGAGCACCTTTTGACTGAGGATCTCGCGCATGGTCGCCTCTCGCACGAAATCAAACACCACGATATTTTGCCCGATCCGATTTAGTAGTTCCGGCCTTCCCAAGAAATCCTTGAAATACGCCTCTACCCCTTTCAGCACCTTTTCACGAACTAAAGAATATTCCTTGTCCGCATCAGGGTCGACACGCAAAATAGGCTTTTGATCCGCAGGATTGATCATCGGGCGACCGGTCTGCGGATCTATTTGATAGATGCCCGCGTTACTGGTGAATACTATAATGGACTCTGAAAAATAGACCGTCTCGCCTTTGCCATCGGTCAGTCTGCCATCTTCGAGTATCTGCAGAAACTTGTCAAGTATGGTCGGATGCGCCTTCTCGATCTCGTCGAACAGCAGCACGCTGAACGGGTTAGATCGGACGGCCTTTGTAAGTTGGCCGCCTTCCTCGTAGCCCACATATCCGGGAGGGGCACCGAGCAGGCGCTGATCACTATGTGACTGACTAAACTCGCTCATGTCAAAGCGTTCGCAGCGCTCCTCCTCACCAAAAACCAATTCTGCGATTGCCTTCGCCAGTTCGGTCTTCCCTACGCCGGTCGGCCCGGCAAAAAAGAGGACACCTCGCGGCTTCGTCTTGCTGGAATGCTGTGCGCCAGAGAGATGGAGATGTGCACGGCGCAGTACATCGGCAACTGCTGCCACGGCCGCCGGCTGGCCAAGCACTCGCTTTGAAAGCTCGGCCTCAGCATTCACAAGGCGATCCGGAAACATTGGATCGTCCCATTCGCTCTCAACAGGACCATACTTATATTTGTCCACAAGTGATTTGGTATCTTTGTAGTCGCCTCGAGTAGCCAGAGCGCGGATGCTGCACAAGTCCCGATAGCTCATACCGTCCGTCAGGTCGACCAGTTCTTTCATATCCATCGACACATCTGAAGCCGCAAGGACAGTAGCAAAGTAATGTCGCCGCTCCCGACTTCTTGGAGGGTCGATTTCAATAGCGGCGGCGAAGGGATTGTTCAGGTATAGCCAAGCAGGCAGGTCCGTCAGTTTATCGCACAGTAGGATCAACAAGTTCTGGGCCAATTGCCCAGTGGCTTCATTCTTCGGCTGCTGGCTGTCGAAAGATGATTTCAACAGCCGAATGAAACTTGAGCGCTCTGTTGGCGACAGACTTGATGGATTGGCCACAAGCTGAGAGGCATAGTTGATTATGAATGCGCACGGATGTTTATCGTTTTGCAGGCAAATGCGCATTTGATCGAGCACGTGTTCCATTGGATCCTGCGAAGGTGCGGGTTTTGGTCTGCGAGCGCAACCAGAAGACCCAGGTTTTGTCTCCCCGCATTTTAGAAGTTCATCGTAGAGAGTTCCCATGCGTGCAGACTCAGGTTCATCAGCGAAGCGAATCCCGTCAACGGAATCGTACAAGGCCACGATCTCATAATTGCCGATAGGTTCCTGCAGCAAATTGAAGAGCGCCTCATGCAACCAGCCAAGCTCCCACAGTTCGCCTTGTGCATCGACTGGATAGTAGACCGTATCTTTGATGTTGCCGCACAGGTAGATCTGTGTCTTGGACGACGAGAGCCTCTCCATCTCTCGCATCCACCTGGGTTTCATCTTTTCATCCATTCTGGTCCCTCCTCAACAGTCTTGGCTCGCTGATTGCGGAGGTCTGCTGATCATTGGCCGCGATAGGAGATTCAACTACACGAAGGGATTGGCCAGACTTTTTGTGGCTACGAAACTTTTCTCTGACCCCCAACTCCCGTGAGCGCAGCTGTCTCATCAAGTCATCCGTAATAGCGCAGACCTTCTCCTGCTTACTTAAGTTAACATCGGCGGTGGACTGAGAAAACGCCACCATTTCAGTGACGAGATTGCCCACTCGATCCATACGCACCTCAAGCCCCATGCCAGGATCAATCTCAGCCAGGATTGCCGAATTATCCGATGCAGCAGGTCTCCCGACTTTATAGCCCATGCCGAGCAAGACCTCGCGAACTTGTTGCTCGATATAAGCAATTTGAACTTGACTTTGGAGGAATCCCTGACACTCGTTGTATAGCGATTCTGCCGAATCAGCTAGTCCGGTGATGCTTCTGACAGAAAGGTCCGGACTGGCCAACGCCGCCACCAACTTCTTTCGTATTGTGGCCGCTTGCTGATGGAATCCGGCCAACTCAGGAGCCTTCTCTACAGCCGTGAGGTGTGCCAGAATGCTCACGGTTGCCTTTCGGATCTCTAGAGAAGCCTGAGCCTGTTTCCGGCTGCAATCGATCTGATCTCGTAACTCACGATGTATCCTTTCCCTTAGCGCCTTCACCCCCTGGGCGGCCACTTTGGGTTCCCGGTCGACAAGGTGATCGAGCGCGTCTAGGCTGGCAAGGAAGCCTTGCCGAATCCGAGCGCATGGCGGGGAGTCTAATGCGGGTGAAAGAACCTCGCTACGCAAAGTCGTCAGCGCATCTCGGAGTTGAGCTTCCGGCCTTCGGGTGGCGACGATAGGAACGGTTTGCAAGGAGCCAATCTCCTGAGAAATCCGAAAGTATTCATCCAGGACCGTCAAGGCATCCTCTGGTCGATTTGCCAGTGCTGCAAGAAGACTCTGACACCTGACAGTCAAATCCTTGGACACAACCGGCATTGCTTGTAGACGTTCAGCGAGCTGGCGTATAGAGTTTTCAATCATCGTCAGAGTGGCATTGTCACTGTCTTGGAGCTTGGTGAGTTCCGCGAGACGGAGCGCAGCTTGGGATGCTTCGCGATCCTGGATAGCGGCTTGGCTTCGAGCAACTTCCTGCAGCATCACCCGTGACTTAAGCTGGGATGTAGCCTCATGATAGTCATCCTGCATCTTCTTGGAGACGGCTGCAAGCGCCAGGACTGGTCCTGCCAGAACTGCACCTGCGACCAACACAGGAACGACTACAACCACGGAAACATTACTACTCAAGGCTCACTCCCTAGCCACACAAATTTGATTTCGATCCTGAAAACATGAAGCAGAGTGAGCATGTCTCACATCTGGACATGTTTCTACTTCTTCTTGAAACTTGGACAACTCATATCCTTGCTGACTTCCTCTTGTGAATATTGCATGTGGCCCTGCTGGTATCTGTGCCTACTTTTACGCTACTCCTCGAACCAAGTATGGCGCATCAGATATTACCTCCTCGAAAAGCCCCACCAGTTTAGTTCGCAGATGGGTCGTTAGGCAACACGCGCACGCCTTATGTTCCTTTAAAAGTATACTCACCCACCGCCATAAAATCGCTGGATAGCGGCAAGCATCATCGGCCTGGGTGCAATCAACTGTGCAACACCCGGACCGATGCACTCGTAAATTCGGATGAAGCACCGACCGAGCGGATTATGGTGAAGTATGTCATCACGGAAGTCTCTAAGTACTTGGACTCAATCGCCATTGGTGAGCCGTATACAGCAGTGGCAACGAAACAATGACCACCCTTCTTGCCATTCTGCTCCGTTTACACCTGGGATTATTTGCCCGCCGCTTTCTTACTCTTGAGATCGTAACCCATACCAATATGTCCATGAAGCTCGTCCAAATGCTTATCGAAGTCCTGTCCCAACTTCCTCTTCAGTTCTCTTCCCTGGTTTAAGTGCTTTAGCGCTTGGTCGTATTCCTGCAAAGTTCCTCTCTGGTACATATCACCAGTATTATCGTAGCGTGCTATGATCTCTAGTGCAGCCTCTATATGGTATACAGCGTTATCCGCATCCGAAATCGCCAAGATTTCCATCACTTTAAGAAGCCGCCCAGCGTTCTCCAAGTCGCCCTCATTGCGGTAAGCTTGAGCCTCCGAAAATGCATTTTGCAAGAGTGAACAGCCTTCAGCATCCAGAACAGAAATATCTGCGCCATGCTCCAGTAGAAGTTTCACTGCCAATACATGCCCCTGAATCGCAGCAAGCTGCGTCGGAGTCCAATGATGCTCATCAACGGTGACCACATTGACCTCTGCATCATGTTCCAAGAGTATCTTGACGGTCTCAGCATAACCTTCTGATGCCGCAGAGTGTAATGCTGTCCAGCCTGCTACATCATCTTGGGTGTTGACGTTAGCACCAAGTTTGAGCAATAATTCCACGGCTCGTTCATGACCATTCATGGCTGCGTAACGCAGTGGACAGCATCCCATGTCGTCTGTCGTATTTATGAGTGATGGATTTGCAGAAAGTAGATCGCTGAGTCGCTGAAGATCTCCCTTCTCAGCAGCATCGTGAATTTGGCGCAGTTCAGGTTCTATTGTCACTGGAAATACCTCCTTGTGAAACGATTAGTTCATCCCCAATACGTATTAGGATTCTCTCTGCGAACGACGACAGCATTGACCTCATGCCATCACAGTCGCGGACTAAACACGTAAATAATCGGAACTTCCATCCATCTCCGGCCCATGGACAATCATCCCATATCTTGCAGCTACAAGGCTGTGAAAGCTATTGAAGTGAGTTGCTATACCTATACCGAATTGTAAGGTCTAGTAGCTTTTTCATGAGTGTCGATCCAGTTGAAACTCAGTCACCACATCTTATAGCCTCGATAGTAAGCTACTTCTTCTTGAAGCTCTGACAACTCATATCTTTGCTGACTTCCTTCTTGTGGATATTACACGTACCCTTACTGCTGTAGCCCCACGCCCTAAACCACGTACAATTGTAGCACTTCTTATCGTCTCCAGCGCCCATGCCAATCACCTCCTTCATGATACATTACGGTTTACCTGTACCGAGACAGCGGGGTTGAATCAAGAAAAACGGTGTAGGCATCTCGGTCTACCTGAAAGAATCTAGTATCACTATTCGACTCATCGGGTCTGCAAAACTCAGGAAAACCAATCTTGTCGCATATGCGATTCATCACGATGTTATCCGAATGCACCCACCACCACAGCCTGTCAAGTTCAAGATGTTCAAAAGCTAGCTTCAGTATGAATGCAAAGAGCCTCAAACCAATTCCGTGGCCTCTGCTCTCACCAAGCCACGCAACTGCTTCGCCCTGCCTAGCTCCGCCAAATTCTCCAATGGAACGGATTTCTGCTAAACCTAGTCTCCGGTCACCCTCCCATAGTGTGAAAGAAACAACACCGACTGACTCTGTACCTGCCCTATATTGCGATATGAGCGAATCCAGATCCTGAGCAATGATGCATCCGGCTAATTGAGAAATGTCTGCCTCCATATACCAGCGGTAGATGTAAGGTAAATCAAGTTCTGTCGTTGGTTTCAGGTACAACGATGGACAAAGCGCACCGAAAGTGATAGATGATTGTTCTGACTGGCTAATCATATATTAACTTCTTGCTCTTGGCGAATCGTCCGGAAGTCTCAGTTTCGCGGCCAAGGAAAGACTTCCGCGGCTTTTGCTGCAGAACAGCCTCAAGTCCGCCAGCCACATCATTGTAATGTGTTACCATCCGCGTCCTTCGAGATAGTCCCTGTAAAGATCAGAATACCTTCGACAAATCCCCAGAGTCCTCCGAAGCCACCATGATTCAATGTGATGAGCGTAACTACTATTTGCGCAATTCCTATGACAGTGTAGCCAAGATAGAAACGGTGTATGCCAATGCCACCGAACAGTATTCCTAATATCCCAGCGATAGTTTTGGATCGCGAAGATTTTGCAGTGATAGTCTCTTTCGCAATCTGAGGTGTTGTGGGCTGACCTGCAACTTCTGCCGAGGGTACTGATGGTGATGCAGAATATCCAGGGGGCACAGGAATATCCTTAAAGCTCATCTTATCAGCTTCTCTCCGTATCATCGCTTTTTGTTCCGCGTTGTGGACCTTGGATGCATCTTCAACTCTTACCATCGCTTTTTTAGCCGTTATTCTAATCTCCTCATCATCAGACTGAGCGGCCTGTTGAAGAGCGCTAATAGCATCACCCCATCTGTACATATCAGCATAGACTAAACCGAGTTGATAGTACGATTCCGCAGTCGGAAGACAGGCAATAGACTCATTAAAGGCATCTGCTGCGAAGTGTGCCCAAACGTCGGAAGGCGTGCAGATAACCATTCCTGTGTACGCAGTACGCGCGATTAGGCCTTTCGCATACTGTGCTCGAGCAGAGATATCAGCAACGTCAAACTGTTTAGCTTCGGCTTTCTCTATCTCCAGTTGCGCATTCTTAAGATCCCCTTGGATAAGTTCGATGCAGTATTTCGCACGATAACTGTCCGACTTCGTCTCGCGCAACTTCATCGTTTTCTCTGCTACATCAGTGAGCAGCGATTGCGCAACTTTCAACTCGTCAGGTATTTCTATCATGATATATCCTTTCCGACGTGCCCAGATGGTACCCAACGCATTTGGCTACATCTTGCTTAGCACTGTCTGGCCAACTCATTTGGCAATTGCGCCGATCGCACGACGGCGCAAGTTGTAAAGCAGATATCCTGCTTCTCGTCGCATCCAGATTCCTCACGTAAGATCGTATCGACGAGTTCAATCCGCCACATTGTCGCAGTGCTTCAGACGAATTGAGTTCACTAGGCCGATTGTTCATCCTTTAGCCTCTAACTCAAGGCTACCTTAAGCGGGCCGAAGATGCTCTGGAATACTGTTGTAGTCCTGCAAAATGCCTTGCGCTTGCTGGTAGCCTGGCAGAAGATCGACAGCCTGGCTCGCCCAATCATGGCCCGAATTGATGAGGTCCTTCCACCGGCCCCATTCTTCGGCGCAATCCTTCTTTGCCTCTCCCCGCTCACCACGGGCGCATGACAAATAGTACCTGTTGGCGTACAAGATAACCAAGGACATATAGTGGACTACGAATCCTATACATCTGGCATAGTTTGGATCCTCTTGGTCCGTTACTTTGATCAGTGTCCTTGTTGCCTCCAGATACGCTTGATCGTAGTTGTCCTGATCGAGAAATGAATTGACACGCTCTAGCATTTCTCTTACCTGATCCGCTTGTCCCATGCTATTGGCCTCCGAGTCGGTTATTTTTCTCTTGCCGCCACAGCTATCATCACTGTAATGACGGGCTGCAAGTTTGCTAGCCACTCTTCCTGAAATACATATCCACGCGACCTCTCCCCGTGTGAGTCTCTTTACTGTCTCTTTACCCGGCCTTGGCTTCTAATGCCAACCAAGTACCTAATGTCTGAAACCGCTAATGACCTTCGAACCGTCACTCGCAAATGCTCTCTCGAAATCGATGTTCGCGTAGTGCTTGTCGTGACCATTTCGCGTCCCTGGGTCGTTGACTATTATGCTATCCAGATCATAACCGACGACCACTAAGTAGTGTGCTTTATCGTAATCATAGCCCCTGATTTCCCTTGGAATATCTCCGGCTGTTACCCCGGCAATAACCGGGTGACCCCCTGCTACCTCTGACTTTATTTGATCGATTGACCAGGTATTCGAGGCTAGATTCAGTTCATACATTTCTTTGCCCGCTTTGATAATGTTTCTGGCTGTGGAAAGGTCACTCCCATCTTGATTCAGCCCCAGATGCTGCAGTATCTTCACATTAGTCTCCATCGACGGCTGGAATCCTAGGGCGTAACCGGCAGCCATGCTGAGCGATGCATATCCACAGATGTTATTCTTCATGCCTGAAGTCGGCAGTTCCTGCTTGTTGAATTGAACATCAAGAAGGGCTTGACGCGATGGCGATTCGTTGGACGGTTTCGATTGGGCTGGTGGCTGGTTGCCCGGCAACTTCGGTAGTTTCAGGGCACCTGGGGCAAAAACGTGAGACAGTCCGTAGGCGAACACGAGCACTGTGACCAAAAGCGCAATGATGCCCTGCAGTATTCGACTAATACAGCCGACCCCTGGG
>Ga0182027_10016338_pt1 | contig 10143 bp, 8 predicted proteins | sample 712E1DmetaG_FD_121300 | JGI IMG/M metagenome (GOLD analysis project Ga0182027, IMG submission 121300) | Permafrost microbial communities from Stordalen Mire, Sweden - 712E1D metaG (Illumina Assembly) | ecosystem: Environmental > Terrestrial > Soil > Wetlands > Permafrost | place: Sweden... | reverse complement strand
CTAGTATTACTTTGTTAAGTTATCTCGGTACGAGGTGCACGAATGTCAATGAAACCGGCTCTATCAGCGTAATTTGAGCCTGTCCGGAAACGGGTGTCGTCCAAGTCGTTCTGACCCGCATTTCAAGGGGCTTACGCCGAAAACCTAACAAAGTAATACTAGGTGCCCGCCCTTTTCGTTTGGGGCGTGCAGCATACCATCACCAGCCAAGCGCGGAACTTCTGCTCCAGTTGACCGACCACCTTGAATCCACCCACATAAGTATGAAATATTAGTGCCTGCGGGCTGATACGGGCACAACAAACAACACAGAAGCGGGGTCAACGTGGACCCTGGGCTAAATCCTGAGAATAACCGTTGAAGGAGGAGACATGGTATCGAACCGATTTGTGGTGATACCCGGTAGTAAGCGCGATCCGCTGCCTGGCGCGACGAAGACCGGTCCTTGCAATCCCAAAGATCCCGTGCGGGTAACGGCGGTACTGCGACAGCGGCAGGCAGGCAAAAAGGTGAAATCCCTTAAAGAGTTGATAGCCAGCGGGGAGCACCTGACTCGGCCCCAGTTCGAGGCGCGTTACGGGGCTGACCCTAAGGACGTGAAGCGGGTCCAGGCGTTTGCGCGCGCCCATGGGCTCAAGGTCTCCAGCGTGAACCGGAGCGCACGCACAGTCGCGCTCTCTGGTCCCGCCGCTGCCTTCAAAGAGGCTTTTCAGGTTGACTTGATAAATTACCAGACTCCCCAGGGAACATATCGCGGGCGCACGGGGTCTGTGTCCATTCCAGCAGGATTGAAAGGCGTGATTCTCGCCGTCATCGGCCTCGATAATAGGCCGCAAGCGCGACCACACTTTCGCATAGCGCCCAACCCTCCGCAGAAGACCAAAGCTGGGGCTCAATCCAAGGCGTCCACGACAAGCTCCTACACCCCGCTCCAGGTGGCGAAGTTCTACGATTTCCCTGCCGGAGCAAGCGGCCAAGGCCAGACTATCGGCATCATTGAGCTGGGCGGGGGATACGCGCAGGCTGACCTTGATTCCTACTTTAGCACCCTTGGGATCTCCCCCGCTCCCAGCGTCTCGGCGGTGTCTGTTGATGGCGGCCAGAACCAGCCCACGGGTAGCACCGATGGTCCCGACACCGAAGTCCTGCTCGATATCGAAGTAGCCGGGGCCGTTTCGCCAAAGTCGAAAATCGTGGTCTACTTCGCGCCCAACACCGACTCCGGCTTCCTTGACGCCATCAATCAGGCGGTGGCGGACAAGAAGAACAATCCTTCGGTGATCTCGATCAGTTGGGGAGGTCCGGAATCCACCTGGACCCCACAGTCCTTGCAGTCCTTTAACAGCGCCTTCCAGGCTGCGGCAGCGGTGGGGGTCACCGTCTGCGTTGCGGCCGGCGATGACGGCTCCACCGATGGCGTTACCGACGGCCTTCAGCACGTCGACTTCCCCGCCTCCAGTCCTTATGCCCTGGCCTGTGGTGGGACGCACCTGGTTGGGAGCGGCAGCACGATCTCCAGCGAGCAAGTGTGGAACGACCTTCCCAGCGACGGCGCAACAGGAGGCGGCATAAGCGCCACCTTTCCGCTTCCCACTTATCAGGCGGGCGCAAACGTACCGCCCTCCGTCAATGCGGGGAAGTTTGTAGGTCGCGGGGTGCCGGATGTGGCCGGCGACGCTGATCCCGGCACAGGCTATCAGGTGGGCGTGGACGGCAGCAATATCGTGGTGGGGGGAACCAGCGCCGTCGCCCCGCTGTGGGCGGGCTTGATCGCCTGCTTGAACTCCCAATTAAAGAAGTCCGTTGGCTACTTTAACCCCTCCCTTTACCAGCAAATTGCGGCCGAGGCAGGGACATTCCGCGACATCACCTCGGGCAATAACGGCAGCTATAAAGCGGGACCGGGATGGGACCCGTGCACCGGCTGGGGTAGTCCCAACGGGGCGGCAATTTTACAGGCTCTGGAGGGCACTGCGACAACACCCACGCCGCCTGCGAAGAAGAAACGCAAGCCCAAGAAGGCGTGAGCTGGTGAAAGGGCGAGACCAAACCGAAGCCAGAAGTGAGAACCAAAAGCAAGCGTAGCGCGGACCGGTAGGTCAGCGCGTGCGTATCCCATGGCATCGCCGCACCTCCAACTTGACGTCACAATTTTTGACGTCAAGTTGGAAAAGCTTCTTGCGTGCGGATAACAGCCGATAGTTCTTTTTTCAGCCAGGGACCAAAAAGATGAGCGCTTGGGAATTGCACTCTGCGACCTCAAAAGGGGGCGCGCCACTTGAGATTAAGGACCGGTTCTGATAAGGTACGCACCTCGTGCAGATTCATTGTTGCCAAACCTGTGCGCCAGGACATGGCCTATGGCGAGCAAGACATCGATCATTCTGGCTGAACGTATCGATAGTGCGATCCATTTTCTTCGCGGGCAAAAGGTCATGCTCAGCACGACTTGGCTATGCTCTATGACGTTGAGGCACGGATGCTGGTTCAGGCCGTGAAGCGGTGACCGCTGCGTCAAGCCCTGCGCGATCCACTACACGACGCCAAAGGGCTTGATCTACCCTTTCTGCACTTACAGCTCGGGCCCTTGCTTCCGGGAGAAGATTGAGAAGGAGTACTCCGTGCCCTTCAAGGAGATTCCTTCTAATCACGACGGGCCTGTGAAGATTCTACAGGCCTGAGCCGTATTAGGTGAGTTGGACTGGAGGACTGCCGTGGTTCGTAATCTTGACTTTCGGAAAGAATTATTTGCCATAGCAGGGTTTCCTACCAACGGAGATCAAAGGAGATAGCGCAGAATGTGTCCAATACAAAGGAGGCTCACTCCAGAGCAACGGAAGTCGATAACCGAGGGTCTATCGCGAGCGGATTTTAATGCTAAGACCCCGACCCTGCAACTCGAGTACTCAACGTCAGATGAAGAAAGCCGTATCTACGCATTAGATTTTAAGAATGCCATTAAGGCCGCTGGTTGGAATGTCAGTCCGCTAAGTGGTAGCATGACCGGCGGATTGCCCGAAGGTGTGTCGGTTCAATTTTGGAAGGGCATAATCGAACCCGCCGCGGCAGTTATTCTCGCTGAGGTTTTACAACGCGCTGAAATAAGTTTCCAACGCATGACTACGATAGCAGTGCCTGCCGAAAGTTGCCGGTTGATTATCGGTCCCAGCCATTAGTGGATAAACCAAATCTAATTTCCGACACCGTAGCCCCCTTGAATCTATGCGCCCTGAAGAGCTCTTCACAAATCTAAGTCCGAGTGTATTCGTAATCCAAACCCTTAATGCAGATAGGAAACTCATCGCCTTTGGGAGCGGCGTTGTCGTCAATTACGACCATGTTGCAACCAATAAGCATGTGGTATCGGGTGGCGTCACGTTCCTAGTCAAACATGGCAATCAAACATGGCCGGCGTCAATAACCCACTTGGACCCTCGCCACGATATATGCCAACTCAAAGTTGAAAATCTTGGGGCTCCACCGTTGTCTTTACGGGACTACTCGGGATTAGTGGTGGGGGAGCGCGTCTATGCGCTCGGTGCGCCGGAGGGATTCGACTTAACCCTTTCGGAAGGCCTAATTTCAGGCTTGAGACGGCGGGGGGGAACGAATGTGATCCAGACGACAGCTCCGATATCACATGGGTCGAGTGGGGGGGGGCTGTTTGATCTTGAAGGGAGGCTGGTTGGAATAACGACATACTACATCGAGGACGGCCAGAGCCTTAATTTTGCTATCGCTGCTGAACTCGCCTCCTCCTTGGTCCAATATCCGTTTACTGAACAACCCAAGCCTTTTGAGGAGGAACAGGGGGCCAAGTTATCGGAGATGGAAGAGCTTGCATCCCAGAAGGTCAAGGAAGGTAAATATGGAGAAGCGCTCAAGCTCTATCGTGAATTGCTCAGCATCAAGCCAGAAGACCCCAATATATGGCAGTTGCTTGGAATGTGCTATTGTTTTGTGAGTTTGTTCGAAGACTCCATAGATGCCTGCCATGAAGCGCTGCGCTTGAAGCCAGATTTCGCACATGCTTGGCACTGGTTGGGAAAAGCCTGCGCCGAGATAAAACAATTCGATAAAGCCATTGAAGCCTTCAAAAAAGTTATCAAGCTCGACCCAAATGACTTTTACGCTTGGTTGGACCTGGGAGATACGTACAGACATATTCGCGCAAACAACGAGGCACTAGCGTCATACAAAGAGGCGGCTCGCCTAAAACCAAAAGAGGCATCCCCTTGGGAAAAGATGGGAAGACTTCATTTAGAGGGCAACAAATACACCGAGGCGGTTGCTGCCCTTCTGGAAGCAATTCGACATGAACCCGACGAACCGTGGAATTGGTACTTCCTTGGGGTTGCATACCACCATCAACGTGATTTGGAGAAGAAGCTCCAAGTCTTATCTCGATTAGAACAATTGGATCCAAAGAAGGCCAGGGATTTTGCACGCACGTACGTACGGTAGCCCTCACGGTTACTGCTCGTGCGTCCGTGGCTATGCGATCGAGCAACAAGCGAACTGCTTTGGAAGCGGGAGGTCAGAATGAATGCAGTGAATCCGTTGACGCTCGTGCCAGCCCTCTTGGCCCTTCAGTTTGCGGTTTTCGGATGGCGGATTGCAAGAGAGGTTTCGCTCGGGGATGAAGGCCGACGTACCTGGCTGCTAGCTTCGGACCTGCTGAACTTCGTGTCCATGCTTGCCGTTGTTATCTTCTGCGTTGTGTCGCCACTCAGGACCTTGACCTTCACCGTCCTGTCACGCGCGATCATTGGAGCTGCATATGTTCTGATTTGCTTCACTCCGCTAATGATTGCTTGTCACTACCGCCTTTTTTCACGGGAAGGGCGTGCAATTTATTCCCGTGTCGGCCGTGATTACCCGCGACTGACTGGGCAAGAGGCATTATTGGTATGCGTCGCGGTGCTCTCGGCAGCATGTGCTGCTTATCTTATTGCTTCGACCTAAACAGCCTTACACAATAACGTGTTACGCCCCAGCCGACAGCCGCCGCCCTCCCGAACTACCCCACCGCAATTTTCCACCCCACATGTTTACTCCTGCTATTCCATCTCCATCGTATGCTTCCCCTGCGGAAGCACCACGCACACCCGCCCGTTATTGCTCAAGACCTGGGCCACGCCGGGGGCGCCATCAACGAGCACCATTGCCGGGGTCCGATTGAGCATGACATAGCAGCGCCCGCGGGATTCATAGGTCAGCCTTACACGCTGGCCGGACCGTTCCGCACTCAGGATTGTGCCGTTGATACCCTCGATGCGCAAGGGGCTCTGGTCTGAAGACATGGAATCCGGACGTGTCGCGACCCGGTGCTCGCCGGCGGGAATCAGCACTTGTGAATCCGACCGGAGGGGCCATTCCTTGCCGTCGAGGTAAACCTTTCTCCCGCGCGTATCGGTCTGCCAGAGGAGCTGGCGCTGTGCCAGGACCCTTCCATCCTCCGTCATTCCCATTGTCATCTGTTGGGCGCCGAGAACGAAGGGGGCCAGCCGCATATCATCGGCTGAGAAGGTACTGAAAGCGTAGAGCGTAATCAAATCCACGCTGGAGGCAACATTGGCAAGCAATTCGTAGAGCTCCAGTCCGCGCGGCCTGTTGAGCGGGCGTCCCGGTGGCATTCTATCCACGACGTTAACATCCATGGAAAAGGGCGTGCCCGGTTGGAGCCGGGGGCGATAGTATTCACCGATGGCCCGGTAGCGGTCAGGGCTGGAGTTCCACACCGTATACGGGTCTTCAATCTCCACGGCAAAGCCGAATTTCTTTTGCAGCGCCAGCAGGCGGGCAGGATCGACGCCGAACCGTTCGGTTACAGTGGGATCGCGCAGCGCGTCAATGAAGGTGAGCGTCGTCTGCAGGTAGGGCTTTTGCGACTGGCAACTCGTCAAAATACCCAGAAACTTTTCCGTCAATTGCGTGATCAGCTCAACGCGAAAGTCTTGCAGTTCGCTCCGCAGCTCGGGGTTCTGCGGCCCATACTGGGGCGAATCGGGATCGAACATCTTGAGCGGGTCCACCCCGTAACGTTCCTGGAACATTTTCCGGAACGTGGGATGCATAGGGGTGAAGTCCCTCGGACGTTCGAAGATTTTGCGCTCCCCCTCAAAATACAATTCGGCAAAGTCCACCCCGTCCCAATCGTAATCGAGCACCAGGCGCCGGGTGAGTTCGGCCACAGCTTGAAAGCAGGCGGGATCTTCCAGGGCCATGTGCAGGCGCCAATCCATGACGGCCGGATGGCCGTTGGCCGCCACTTCGCGCCATGACGGATGCTGGTCCCAGAACTCCTGGCTGACCATGGGATATTCCAGCCAGGCATACACGGCGATTCCTTCCTGATGAGCGGCAGCAAGGAAACGCGGGACAAATTCCAGAAAGCTTTCCGAGCCATAGAAGAAACCGAGATGGACCTCCCGGACGGACCAACTTTTCAACTGCCCCACGATCACCGATGGATCAACTTTGGGCTCGCCGCCGACGTCGAGATAGACACAGAGATTGTCCGCGGCGAGCGTTGGGGCGACGTGCAACTCATCAACGATCGCCTGCGTCAGGAAGGGCAAGTATTGGAAAACCATCCCGTCCACCGGTTCGAGAGGAATGGCGCTGTAAATGAATCGCCCTTGCCCGCGGCTTCCCGAAACCACCAGCGGGGCGTTGTGCTTGAAGTCAAAAGCCAGCAACTGAAGTGAAGGGGTGGCGCGGAATTGTGGGTAGGACAACTGCCCTGGCAGCCGCACGGGACCCTCGGCATACCGGCCCCAACGATACTGGGTGATCTCGGCACGAGCGCCGATTCCCTTAACACCCAACTCTGTGGTCATCGGTGTAGATCCATCCAGGAGCAGCGGCATCCCGCCTTCCACGTCTTTGAGGATTGTCTGAACCAGGGTGGGATTAAGCTGCTGCCCTTCCTTCTCCGGAATAACCAGCAACAGTGGAAGCCCGCGCGAGAGTGAACCGTAAGCTTCGGGCGAGACCTCCCGCACCTGGAACCCAACCGTGGATAGCGCGCGCGTAATGCCGGGATAGTGAGTTCCGGTTACGGACAGGATCAAGGCTTGCGGCACGAGGAGATAATGGACGCCCGTCGTCTCTTGGCCACAATTGGCTGAAACCGCAGCGAGCAAGGGGCCAAGGATAATACCGAGAAACAACCTGTGAGTTTTGCGCATCGGCGGGATTATACTTGTCGGGAGCGGGCTTGTGTCAAAAGATCGAGAGATCAGGTGATCGGGTGATCGGGTGAACAATGAGTAACCCTCTGTCAAATCCGTCTCTTACTCACTCGCTCGCGAGATAGGAAGATCCGATAATTGGGAGGTCGGGTGAACGCAGAACAACCCCAGTCGAATCCGCCTTTTGCTCATCCGATCTCCCGATCTCCCGATCACCCGATCGGCCCATCGTCCAGCACTCCTAGCTTCACTTGGCCGCTCACCCGCCTGGATGTGGCCGGGGCTTTTGGCGACATCGGGGTGCTCTTTCCCATCGCCATTGCCCTCATCACACTGAACCATCTAAATCCCACTGCACTGTTTCTTACGGCGGGACTCACCTATTGCCTTGCGGCGCGATACTTCCAGATTCCCATCGCGGTGCAACCCTTCAAAGCGGTGGCCGCCATTGCCCTTGCCCAATTGCTTTCGCCTTCCGAGGTTGCCAGCGCCGGTCTGTTGATGGGCGCGCTCCTGCTCTTGGTAGGGGTTACCAACGTCGCGGGTTGGCTGGCGAAACTCTTCACCCTGCCCATTGTCCGCGGAATTCAACTGGGGCTGGGCCTGGTGCTGTTGCGCGAGGGATTTCGATTGGTAGCCGGGTCGCAGGGTGGGAGTCCCTTGCCCGGCGGCGAGCTTTCAACATGGCTCATCGCCCTCACCGGAGCCCTCCTATTGCTGGCCCTTCGTGATTCGCGGCGTTTCCCCGCAGCGTTGGTCTTGCTGGCTTTGGGGATCGTATTGGGGATCGCCATGCACGGAGGGAAGGTTCCCGCCTTGAACTTTGGTCCCGTAACGCCGCAATTGCTCCATCCACACTGGACCGAATTCAAAAGGGTTTTGCCTCTGCTCGTCTTACCGCAATTTGCCCTGACCTTTGGTAACTCCATCGTGGCGACGGAGAACACGGCGCGAATTCTCTACGGTGACCAGGCACGGCGCGTCACTGTGCGCGCGCTCAGCCTGAGCATTGGTATGGTAAACCTGGTGAGCGCGGCGATTCAGGGCGCACCGTTGTGCCATGGTTCTGGCGGCATTACGGCGCACTACCGGTTCGGCGCGCGCTCTCCCAAATCGAGCTACGTCATCGGGGGTGTTTGCATCCTGCTGGCCCTGTTTGGCGGCGCCGCCGTCGGTTTGCTCCATCTGATCCCGCTGGCGGTCCTGGGAGTGTTCCTGGTATACGTGGGAATTCAACACGCTGCCTACCTGCGCGACCTCATCCAGCGCTGGCCACAACTCTTGATTGCCATTGCCGTTGGTGTGGTTTCGTTCGTTACCAACCTGATGTGGGGCACACTGCTGGGGTTTGCCATGGAAGGGATTCTGTGGATGTACAGGCGCGTTCGTGGCCCGGGCATCCTCCCCGCCTGAGGTCATAGCCAGGATGCCCATGCCACATCAAAATCGAGCCCATTATGAAGAACTATCGCATAGCGCTTCTTCCCGGTGACGGGATTGGCAAGGAAGTCATTCCCGCGGCGGTTCAGGTTCTCAACGCCGCCGCACTGGGATTTACACTTTCGTATGAGCCCTTCGAGTGGGGCTGCGAATACTATCTCCGCCGGGGCCGCATGATGCCTGAGGACGGGCTGGAAACGTTGCGCCCGTTCGACGCCATTCTGCTCGGCGCCATTGGCCATCCCACGGTTCCCGACCACATTTCTCTGCGCGACCTTCTGCTGAAGATCCGGTTCGAGTTCGATCTTTACATCAATCTCCGGCCGGTGGAAATCCTGCCCGGGGTTGAAACGCCTTTGCGGGATAAGCGTCCCGAAGACGTCAACATGCTCTTCGTCCGCGAGAATTCTGAAGGCGAATATTCGGGCGTGGGCGGCAGATTCAAACGCGGCACGCCGGACGAGGTTGCCATTCAGCAGTCGGTCTTTACGCGCAAAGGCGTGGAGCGCGTGATTCGCTATGCCTTTGAGCAGGCCCGGCGGCGGCCCCGCAAGCGCCTGGCCAGCGCCACCAAATCCAACGCCATGCAGTACACCATGGTGTTGTGGGACGAAGTTGTCCGTGAAGTTGGGCGCGAATATCCTGACGTCACCGTGGCCCAGTACCATGTGGATGCGCTCGCCGCGCGGATGATTACTCACCCGGAAAGCCTGGATGTGGTGGTGGGTTCAAACCTCTTCGCGGATATCCTCACCGATCTTGGAGGCGCGTTGCAAGGCAGCCTGGGGCTTGCTGCCAGCGCCAACATTAACCCCGTGGAGCGCCGCGGGCCGCCGGTGTTTGAGCCTGTACACGGCAGCGCGCCCGACATCGAGGGACGGGGCATTGCCAATCCCATTGCCGCCATCTGGGCTTCCGCAATGATGCTCGACAACCTGGGTGAACCTGTGGCAGCCGCAAGGATAATGAGCGGGTTGAAAACCGTAATGGCGGCAGGCCACGTGCGCACGCCCGATTTGGGCGGCAAGAATACTACTCAGGAGTTCGCGGCGGCCGTGGCGAGCCAGGTTAAGTCGTAATGTCGTTGGGGTCTTCCTTATCGCTTTCGTCTTTGGCGATGCGGCGGAATTGCCCAAAGTAATAGAACAGGATGGCAATCGTTCCCCCTACCATGAGTATCAGAGGGAAGACCGGGTGGATGTGGGGAATAGGCTGCGCGGCGGCCCGAACGATCTCAAGGAGCATGAAGACGAAGAATAGGTTTATCACGATGCTCATGTACCCGGCCATGTCATTGAGCATTGAAACCATCCGCGCGCGTTGCGCGAGGGGGAACGAACTCAGACGGCGCGATCCGAAATGAACTGCGCCGGGGTTCCTTTGGCCTACTGATTCGGCCCTAAACGGATGTAACTTTTCGAGTGTTCAAGCGTCTAATAGAGCATGGAGAGAATCGATTCGCGGAAGTTGCCTGAAGCAGCGTTGAACGAGCGGCGGCGGCGAGCGG
>Ga0182027_10016336_pt1 | contig 10144 bp, 4 predicted proteins | sample 712E1DmetaG_FD_121300 | JGI IMG/M metagenome (GOLD analysis project Ga0182027, IMG submission 121300) | Permafrost microbial communities from Stordalen Mire, Sweden - 712E1D metaG (Illumina Assembly) | ecosystem: Environmental > Terrestrial > Soil > Wetlands > Permafrost | place: Sweden... | reverse complement strand
TGCGCTGGATGCGAAAAGCGCCTCGCAATCCCGAGCCGGCAAAACGGTGGGCGGCGTTCCTGAGCAACCATCGTGAGGCGATTGCCGCGATGGACTTCTTCACCGTTCCGACACTCACCTTCGGCGTTCTCTATTGCTTCTTCGTCATCGCGCATGATAGGCGGCGAATCCTCCACTGCAATGTGACCAAGCATCCGAACAGTTCCTGGGTCATCCAGCAGTTGCGCGAGGCGTTCCCTTACGACTCTGCGCCTGGCTATCTGATCTTTGATCGGGGCAAGCAGTTCAATGAAGAAGTGATCGACACGGCGAAGAGATTTGGCATCCAGCCCAAGCGAACTAGCTTCCGAAGCCCATGGCAGAACGGCGTCGCTGAGCGCTGGGTCGGCAACTGCCGCCGCGATCTGATCGATCATGTGATCGTTCTCAACGAACGGCATCTGAAACGCCTGATGAACGATTACGTCCGGTATTATCACGAGGATCGAACGCATCTTGCGCTGAGCAAGGAAACGCCGTCTAGTCGTGAAGCAGAGAGCAATCCCGGCGCAGGCTGTGGAGTCGTATCCACACCAAGGCTCGGTGGCCTGCACCATCGCTACGATCTCGCTGCCTGAGTTGCCAGCGCGAGCATTTTGCACCTGGGTCGAAGAAACATCGCGGGAGAAGTGTACCCTTCGACATCTCGCCGCCTACTCAGCTTTCCTTTCGTATCGGTTCGTGGTCACTGTCCCGTGGCTCCTCCGTCAAAAGAACACTTCCGATACAACCGCACAGTTCAAAACCCAGCCGTCATTCCACCCGGATGGCATTTTGGCGAGGGACCGCAATGACGGTCATGACCTTGCACTTCTGGTCGTGGATCAGTGGGGATCGGACGCAGCGCGGAAAGACGGCTGATTCTCTGCTGTGAAAGTGCTCGGCTGCGCCATCTGCGGTTCCTGGGGAAAATTGATCTTCTTCACCAACGCTTTGTACCTTGGCTCATCCCTCAGCGTGAGCAGGTCCGGTTGCGACACGCTCGAGAGGACATTGGTTTCATGGCGGTCATAGGCCTCGTCCAGCAGTTGCAATACTTCCTGCTTCTTTCCCATATGGATGCAGGTTTTCGCCAGGACAGTTCCCGATAGTTTCCCCGCCCGGTAGTACTCCTCTTGCTTGGCGTACAGATCCTTCAACAGTCCGCGCTCACCATCCCGCTCGTATCCCGTCCGTGCCGATGCGATGATGTCCTTCAGCACTGCATCGTTCTCCGCCTCCGCTGTCTTCTTACCTTCCTCCAGGTAGGACGGATAGTCTTTCAGCTCCAGGCTGATGATCATGAGGTAGTCGTGGGGAGAGAGAAACCCCGGGGCGGAGCGTTCCACTTGCTTTAGAAGTGCGATTCCCTCCTCCTTTCTGCCCGCATTGAACAGCATCAAGCCCCTGTCGGCAAGAATCGAGGGTGAAGAAGGATCAAGCTCCTGGGCCTTGCCGCTCTCCTCCAGACTCTCGGGAAGTCGCCCTTGTACCGCAAGCACATTGGCATACCATTTGCGGGCTACAGGGTCTTTGGGATTCAACTCGATGGTGCGACGAAACTCCTTTTCGCCGTCTACAAAATCCCATTTGCCCCACCATTCGGAAAAGGCCAGCGCACGATGCGCTTCGGCAAGCGAAGTGTCCAATTCGATGGCCTTCCTTGCCGCTGCAATCGCGCGCGCGTAAGCCTCGTTGTCCGGCATGGTCGAGTATTCCCGAAGCAGGTCGTAAGTGTCCGCCATGCCTACATAAGCCTGGGCATAGCCCGGATCATGCACAATCGCCTGGGTGAAATAATCCAAAGCGCTATTCAAACTATCTGGAGTCCTCTGGTTCCATTCGTAGCGGCCCTTCAGGTAAAGGTCGCGTGCCTGACTCTTCTCAGAATCGGAAGCGCCGATCGAAGCCCGCGGATCGGACTCCCCATGGCTCTTGGCGAACAGGCCCTGGAATGCCTGGGATAACCGCTGGCCAGTTGTCCGAAGACCAACGAAGTAGACGGCTGTGCCGACGACGCCGGCAAGCAGCAGTCCACAAAACGCCAGCAACCAGTTCCGTCTCAGAACCGATCGCGGGGCGGATGCTTCCGGGGCGCGGGAACTTGCCATCGCAGATGCGTCTGCCGCGACGAATGCTGCGCCGGAAGACTCCCCCAGCGCGGCATCTTCCTGGGATGCCTCCAGGGCAGCTTCCGATTCCAGGGCCTTGGTCGACTTCAGCCATTTATCCAGCTCAGCCGTGTAGGCGTAAACCGACGCACGCCCTCCGCCCGGCACGCGATGGATGGGCAGACCACGACCCGCATCCCAGCGCTTGACGGTTCTTTCCACCTTGCCAAGATAGGCCGCGATTTCCTTCCAGGAGTCCAGGCGCCTGCCGAGTCTGCGATCTTCCGCATTTGACCGGGATGTTGAGGGCGACGGCATCAACTGGCCTCATTTCAAGGGCTGGTGTCACGAACTGTCCCTATAAGTCCCGATCTTTCACTTGCCACGGACTCAGTGTGGACCTGATTATCGCATCTACCGGAACCAGAGGCAACGCCTTTGTGAGGTCCAAAGACGTTTGTTTCAATGCGGTTACTTTCTGCCGGCGCTTCGCTCTACGGTTAGGTGGCGATGGGCCAACAACCCGCTCATGTAAACAGGTTGAGGCATTTTCCCGAAGATTGACGCGATTCAGAGTAGGAGCTTCCCTATGAGCTCAAAATCGTTACACCGCGTAGGCTCGGCGTCTGTCCTTGCCTCGATATGTGCCACCGCCATTGCCGATACACGGCGCAAGCCGCTTCCCCCAGGAACTGCGCCTTCACGTTTTCGCTCAGGTTCGCAACCGTCAGGTCGTGCATTGTCCTGCGGATTTCCCCTTTAGTCCCTCAACTGAAAGTTCTCCGGAGGTTGTTTCGTGACGATCAAGCGGCTGTTTCCTTCCCATCCGAGTTTTGCCTCTGCCTGCCGTCGCGTGGCACTCTCGCTGCGCCTAGCCACAACTGTTCTTCTCATGGGCGTGGCCCTGGGCGCTGCCGTGCAGGCGCAGACCGCGCCGAACGAATGGACATGGATAGACGGCAGCAGCACCGTTGGCACGGATTGCTATACCGGTTATCCCTGCGGCCAGCCCGGTGTCTACGGGACAAAGGGAACAATCGCTTCCGGGAACATTCCCGGAAGCCGCACAGATGCCATGTCATGGACGGATAAATCCGGGCGCAAATGGCTCTTTGGCGGATTTGGTTACATCGCCGGCGGCGGCCTGGGCGATCAAGACGATCTTTGGCAGGCCAACTCAGCCGGTACAGCATGGGAGTGGGTGAGCGGACACAACGCCCCGGGCTACGCGGGAACTTACCCCGCGACGCCGGGCTCAGCCACCTCCACGACCGTACCCGGGGGGCGCGAAGGGTCAGCGACCTGGGTGGACAATAACGGGAATCTGTGGCTCTTTGGCGGATTGGGCTACGACGGAAGCGGGACCAGTACCGGTTATGGATATGAAAATGACCTGTGGATGTACAACCCCACCACCAATCAATGGACGTGGGAGAGCGGTAGCTCAACGGTGCCTCCATATACGACTGACCCAGTACTTGGCACGACGACGCTAGGCAGCTCGTCCGGCGTATATGGCACGAAGGGTACGCCCGCGACCGGCAATACTCCGGGCGGAAGACTCAACGCCACAGCCTGGACAGACTCGAGCGGTAACCTGTGGCTGTTTGGCGGCGGATATACAAACAACAATGGCATATCCAACGTAGACACGCTCTTCAACGATCTATGGGAGTTCAACACGTCCACGATGCAGTGGACCTGGGAGGGCGGAGGGCAGACGAGCGGCAACTCGGGTGTCTATGGGACCCTGGGCGCCGCCGCCTCCGGAAACATTCCCGGCGCCAGGTATCAGGGCGGCAGTTGGACAGACTTAAGCGGCAACTTCTGGCTCTTTGGCGGGTACGGGACCGATGTCAATGGCTATTCAGCCAGCTTGAACGACCTTTGGGAGTTCAACCCTACCTCAGACGAATGGACATGGGAGAGTGGCGCACAATCCGTCGCTGGATGTTTCAGCATTATTTTCGGCGAGTATGCGTGTGATCAGGCTGGGAGTTACGGCACCCAAGGTACTGCCGGTGGATCGAATAATCCCGGCGGACGCAGCTCCCCCGCAACCTGGACGGACTCTTCAGGCAACCTGTGGCTCTTTGGAGGGAGTGGCGCAGACGCGAATGACAACGCTGCCTGGCTGAACGACCTTTGGGAGTTCAATCCGAATACACCCAACTCCACTACGAATACAAATGGCGAATGGACCTGGATGGGCGGCGGCAGCACGATTCCAACATCATGCACCACAGGGAATTGCGGCCAGCCCGGCGTATACGGAAGCCTGGGCACAGCCGCCTCGGCAAACGTGCCGGGCGCGCGCCTGCAAGGCGTGACCTGGACCGACCTGAGCGGCAACTTCTGGCTCTTTGGCGGAGCGGGCGTAGACGAAAACGGAGCAGTTGCCTACCTGAACGACATGTGGGAGTACCAGCCAGCCGCCACCACGACAACCCCTCAGGCCGCGACTCCTGCCTTCACTCTGGCGATTGGCACATACGCGACGACGCAGTCGGTGAGCATCACCGATTCAACGCCGAATCCAACCATTTACTACACCACCAACGGCACCACGCCGACGACAAGTTCCACGCTCTACAGCGGCACGGCCATAACCGTCTCATCGACGGAGACCATCGAGGCGATTGCAACGGCTAGCGGCTACACGCAGAGCACCGTTGCTTCGGCCACATACACGATCACGCCGGTGGTGAAGACAACACCGACGGTGACGGTCTCGCCGTCTCCTGCCGGCATCACCACCGCCCAGGCGCTATCGGTCACCGTAACAGTCAGCGGCAGCCCAACGGCCACTGGCTCAGTCGTGCTCACCAGCGGCAGCTACACCTCGACCTCAGCTACCCTGTCCAGCGGCAGCGCGACCATCGCCGTTCCCGCTGGATCGCTGGCTACGGGTACAGACACGCTGACGGCGAGTTACACGCCCGACTCCAACAGCAGCGCAGCCTACAACTCCGCCACAGGATCGAACACAGTGACAGTCGCCACCGCTCCGACCGCGTCAAACGATTGGACCTGGGTAGGCGGAAGCAGCATCGACCCAGCAGGCACGGCCGGGCAGTCGGGAGTCTATGGCACTTTAGGAACGGCTGCGGCTGGGAATGTCCCCGGAGGACGGTCTGACGCTATGAGCTGGACCGACAGCAGCGGCAATCGCTGGCTCTTTGGGGGCATTGGTCTGGATGCCAATGGAAAGGTCGGAGAGCTCAATGATCTTTGGGAGCTCAACCCTTCCACAAATATATGGACATGGGTGAGCGGTAGCAACTCGGTAGGCAGCTTCCTGGGTACAAACGGAGAGTACGCTGGTCAGCCGGGAGTGTACGGCACGCTGGGTGTTGCTGCCGCGGGGAATACTCCCGGAAGCCGCGAGGGAGCATCAACCTGGGTAGACAGCAAGGGAAACCTGTGGCTCTTTGGAGGCTTTGGCTGGGATCAAACTGTCCAATTCGAATCCATCGAATTCAACGACCTTTGGGAGTTCAATCCCTCCACGAATCAGTGGACATGGATGGGAGGCAGCAATACGGCTGAAACCGATACTGGCCAAAACGGAGTGTACGGCACCATGGGAACGCCTGCTGCCGGGAACATCCCCGGAAGCCGATATAACGCTGCCAGTTGGAAGGACAGCAGCGGCAACTTCTGGCTGTTCGGCGGCTATGGCCTCTTGAGTAACGGAGATTTGGGAGATATGAACGACCTCTGGGAGTTCAGTCCTTCGACCGATCAATGGACGTGGATGGGCGGATCGCCGACGGTCTCAAGTTGCATGCGCTACAGTAGTGAAGACATCTTCTGTGAACAGACTGGATCGTACGGTACGTTGGGGACGGCCGCTCAAGGGAATATCCCTCCGGGCCGATCGAACGCTTCTACCTGGACGGATAGCACCGGCAACTTCTGGCTCTTTGGAGGCAACAGTTGGGATCAAAGCCAAGTCTTCGCGGGCATCATCTACAACGATCTCTGGAAGTTCAATCCGGCCAGCGGCGAATGGACGTGGGTAGGGGGGAGCAGTGTCCCTCCCAATTGCGTAACCAATTCAGCCGACGAGTGCGCAAAGTTAAGCGTTTACGGAACGCTGGGAACGCCTGCCGCCGGAGACACTCCCGGAAGCCGCAGCAGCGCAGTGACGTGGACAGACAGCAGCGGTAACCTCTGGCTCTTCGGCGGATCGGGGTACGATTCCGCGGGAACTCTGGGAGAACTTAGCGATTTTTGGGAGTTCAATCCATCGACCAATGAATGGACATGGATAGGCGGAAGCAACATTGCTAACCAGAATGGTGTGTACGGCACGTTGGGTACCCCGGCTGCCGGGAACGTCCCCGGGGGTCGAACCGAGGCAGTGAGCTGGACCGATCTCAACGGCGGTTTCTGGCTCTTTGGAGGTCTTGGTTTCCCGTCCGCCGGGGGGCAGAGTTATCTCAATGACCTTTGGGCTTATCGGGCAACTACAACCACGTTGCCAACCGCAGCTACGCCGACAGTCACCGTTTCTCCGTTGCCGGCAAGCTTCTCCACCACACAGTCAACCACGGTGACGGTTGGTGTAAGCGGCGGCAACAGCAACCCCACGCCGACCGGCTCTGTCATCTTGAGCGGCGGCGGATACACATCAGCTTCAACGACCCTCAGCGGAGGCAGCGCCACGATTACCGTGCCCGCTGGTTCGCTGGCAACGGGGACAGACACGCTCACGGCGACTTACACGCCGGACTCGAGCAGTTCGTCGACTTATAACTCCGCCACGGGATCGAACACGGTGACGGTAACTTCGGCTACGGTGCAGGTCACGGTGGGAACCAGCCCGACGGGGCTCTCGTTCACCGTGGACAACACAACCTACACTTCGCCCCAGACGCTTTCATGGACCGTCGGCACCACGCACACCATCGCTGCCACTTCGCCACAAGTTTCGACCGGAACACAGAACACATTCACCTCCTGGTCCGATGCCGGAGCGCTTTCCCACTCCGTCACGGCAAGCTCAAGCGTGACCAGTTACACGGCCAACTTCAGCACCTCCTATCAACTCACTCCATCCGCCAGCCCGCTCGCCGGCGGAGGCGTGACGCCGACCGCGGCCACTTACTACCCCGCAGGCACGGTCGTGAACCTGATTGCCACGCCTAACTCGGGCTATAACTTCTCGAGCTGGACGGGCAACGTGGCAAGCGCAGGCAGCGCATCCACCACCATCACCATGAACGCGCCGCAGAGCGTGACCGCCAACTTCACTTCAACCTCGGCGATCGCCACGCTCACTCCGCCCACGCTCACCTTCACGGCAGTGACCGGAACAACGAGCGCCGCGCAGGTGGCAACGCTTTCGAACACCGGTACAGCAACGCTGAACATTACCGGCATCACCGTCACCGGGACCAACCCGACCGACTTCACCATCACGACCGGCGCAAACGCCTGCGGCACAACGCTCGCAGTCGGCGCGAGTTGCTCGATCTACGTGACGTTCACGCCAGCCTCGGCAACCAGCTTTGCAGCAACACTGCTGGTGGCCGACAACGCCAACACGCAGGCGCCAGCCGTTGTGCATCATGCTGGAACCGAAGCCACACAGGCCGGCTCAACGCAGAGTCTTTCGCTGGTCGGCAACGGCACTGCGCCAGCCACGCCCGCGGCCACGCTGACGCCGCCTACGCTCACCTTCGCATCCACAACAGGCACGACCAGCGCGCCGCAGATTGCAACGCTCGCGAACACCGGCACTGCGACGCTGAACATCTCCGGCATCACGATCACGGGAACTAATCCAAGTGACTTCGCGATAACTGCCGGCGCAAACGCCTGCGGGACGACGCTGGCTGCAAGCTCGAGTTGCTCCATCTATGTAACGTTTACGCCGGCTTCGGCTGCAAGCTTCGCGGCAACTCTATCGGTTGCAGACAACGCATCCGGCTCGCCGCAGACGACTGCGCTCAGCGGAACCGGCACAGCCGCAGCCGCGCCAGCAGCGACGCTCACGCCGCCTACGCTCACCTTTACTTCCACCACCGGCACAGCCAGCGCGTCTCAAGTTGCAACGCTCGCGAACACCGGCACTGCGACGCTGAACATCTCCGGCATCACGATCACGGGAACTAACCCAAGTGACTTCGCGATAACTACCGGAACCAACGCCTGCGGAACAACACTGGCCGCAAGCTCCAGCTGCTCCATCTATGTCACCTTCACGCCGGCGTCGGCAGCAACCTTCTCCGCAACGCTCTCGGTTGCCGACAACGCATCCGGCTCGCCGCAGACAAGCGCGCTGAGTGGAACCGGCACTTCAGCGGTGACGCCAACCTTCACCGTGAGCTCAACAACAACTCCGCAGACCATCCAGCCCGGCTCAAGCGCCCAGTACACCATCACAGTCGCCGCGCAGAACGGCGCCTTCTCTAACCCGGTCACACTCGCGGCCATCGGACTGCCGACTGGTGCAACGCCAACCTTCTCGCCGGCGTCAATTACACCGGGCAGCACATCGGCTAACTCAACACTTACCATCCAGACCCCGGCCATCGCCATGAACACGCCGCCCAGGAATCCGCGCTGGCCGTTGACCTTGCCTGTGCTTGCCTTGATCAGCTTCCTGTTCCTGCCCGGTAAACGCCGCCGCCGCTGGATAACACTCGGAGTTCTGCTAATCGCATCGCTGAGCGCGCTCACGGCTCTCTCCGGATGCGGCGGCGGTTTTGCCATCACGAAGTCATCCCAGAGCTATACCATCACCGTCACCGGAACCAGTGGCGCCGACGTGCAAACCACCACCGTGCAACTCACGGTGCAGTAAGAGGAGACCTCATGCGAGTCAGTAAATATTCTTTTGCTCTTCTGTTGGCCTTCGCTGTGGTCTCCACTGCCTCAGCCGTCGCGCAAGCACCGGCGCCCGCACCAGCACAAGCCGCTACCGCCCAGCAGCCACGCGCCGAACTGGCGTTGGACTACAGCTACCTGCGCAGCAACGCCCCGCCCGGCGACTGCGGCTGCTTCAACCTCAACGGCGGCAGCGCCACCTTTGCCTGGACGCTCAAGCCGGAAGGTCATTTTGCCTTGGTGGGCGACATTACCGCCGCCCATGCAGGCTCGATCTCCAGCTCCGGCTATGACCTTACGCTGAGCTCCTATACGGTGGGAGCCCGCTATCGCTTCAAGGTGCCCCAGCCGTCACTGCAGCCCTTCGGCCAACTGCTGGTCGGCATTGCGCACTCCAGCGGAAGCCTGGTCGAAGGCCAGAGTCCGGCCACCGCCAACGCCGGTGCAGCCTTTGCCGCAAACTTCGGCGGAGGCCTCGACCTGCGCGCGAACCGCCGGTTCTCGGTCCGCCTGGTCGAAGCCGACTACCTGCTGACCACCTTCGATAACGGAACCAATAATCACCAGAACAACCTCCGCGTCAGTGCCGGCGTGGTGATGCACTTCGGCGAGAAGTGACTGGGACCGGAAAAAGGGAAGAAATAGCGAGTTTTGGCTATCTTACCTTGATCATTTGGAAACCATGACACATTTTCAGAGCCCACGACGCGTTCCAATTGGAGGATCGGATCGTTCCCTTTCAGGCAGCCGGTCTAGCTTATCGACGAGGAGGTTGCGTGATGGGTACTACAGAGTTTCCGGCTCCCGGGCCGGGTGCAGGCATCAATTCCCAGATCGAAATCAATCGCACCCAGCCGGTGGTCCTGCGCAATAGCAGATTTCTGGTCGGGGTAACCATGACCGGAAGCCTCTTCGCCGCTGTCTTTGCCGTGTGCATGGTACTGATGGTCATTTCGATGCTCTTTCCGCTGAGCGATCTCACCACAGACAGAGAGTGGAGCGTTTTCAGATGGGCTATCAGCACATTGGCTTTGGCTATATGTGTCCGCGCTTGTGGAGCCTGGCTCGCAACACGGCAGGTTACCAAGTCCGGCTCGATAGCCGGGGAGTGAACTCCAACCTGGGCACGAAGAAGAAGCCTTCAGATCTGTTTCTCACATGGGACTAGGTGTCCGCGA
>Ga0182027_10016335_pt1 | contig 10144 bp, 11 predicted proteins | sample 712E1DmetaG_FD_121300 | JGI IMG/M metagenome (GOLD analysis project Ga0182027, IMG submission 121300) | Permafrost microbial communities from Stordalen Mire, Sweden - 712E1D metaG (Illumina Assembly) | ecosystem: Environmental > Terrestrial > Soil > Wetlands > Permafrost | place: Sweden... | reverse complement strand
GGCCGGACCGCGTTGTCCCATTCGATACGTCATTCATGATGCGGAGCGGTTGCCTTGGGCCGATGCCAGTTTCGATTCGGTGGTCAGCGTGAATACTTTTCACCATCTGGAGCGCCCGATGCGAGTGTTCAAGGAAATGCTGCGGGTGTTGAAGCCGGGCGGGAAGCTCGTCCTGTGCGATTTATCGCCGCGCGGTTTTCAAATTTTCGACCGGATTTTCCGGTTTGAAGGCGGAACGCATCCCCGCCTGAAGCATGGTTTGGCCGAGTTTAGGCGCTTGGTGCGCCGTCCCGGCTGGAAAACCAGACGATTCAAAGGATGCAATCAGGAAATTCTGATGGCGACCGCGCCATCCATACCAACGAAAGAAAATATACACACATGATTACCATCGCAATTCCCTCGACCGAAGGCCGGCTGCACGGACACTTTGGCGGCTGCCGAGAATTTACGCTCGTGCAAGCGGACCCCGAGCAACGGAAAATTATCAGCATCCAAACAGTGGCCGCGCCACCGCACCAGCCTGGCCTTTTTCCGCGCTGGCTGCGCGAGCAGGGGGCGAAAGTCATCATCGTGGGCGGCATTGGCGGACGCGCGCTGGCCATCTTTGCCAAGGAAGGCATTGAGGTCCGGGCGGGTGAGCCGGATGCCACGGTGGAGGCGCTTGTTGCTGCGTATCTCGACGGCCGGTTGGTGAACGAACCCCAGGGCTGCTCCCATCACCATGAGGACGGGAGCGGGCACCATCATCACCACGGCGAAGACCATCACTGTCACGAATAAATTTCCACGCACACTCTCTCCAAACAATCAACCAAGAAAGGATCAAACCTATGTCAGACCGAACACTCGCATTTTTTGAAAAATTCAAAGGCGACTTCGAGAATATGAAAACGTCCGCGCCAGAAATGGTGAAGGGTTTTGGCGGCTTGTTTCAATCCATCATGAAGGACGGCGCGCTCAAGAAGAAGGAGAAGGAACTGGTGGCGCTCGGGATCGCCGTCGCGCAACGCTGCGAACCGTGCATTAATCTGCACGTCCAGAAAAGCCTCGAAGCCGGAAATTCCCCGGCGGAAATCCTCGAAGCGGCCAGCGTGGCGGTGATGATGCAGGGCGGCCCGGCTTACACGCACATTCCCGTCGTCATTGACGCGCTGGAGTCGCTGGCACCGAAACCTGAGTAGAAATGAAAGCATCCTCGTTCGACAAGGCCCTGGCGAGGGTCTGCGCGAACTGCCTAGTCTGCCGACATGCACGAAAGCGGCAACGCGGACTCGCGTTCTGGCTGGTGAAGCATGTCGAAGCCAGGCTGTGCCCGTTCTGCCGTGCCTATGAACGGGTCTATGGACGCCCGGCGCACGAGTCATCAGCGAGCCAGCAATCGTCCCCACAGGTCGGAACTCCAACACCATGAGCATTTTTCAAAAAAACCCAAAGGCACAACTTGTAACTTTTTCCAACCGCGCGGCTCAATTAAGGTAACATGGAAAGCTTAATTTGGATTTTGGCAGGCGCGCTGATACTCATCAGTGTTTGGGCGACTCAATGGGTCAGTCAATGGTGGCTGTTGCTTGCGATCCTTGTTGGCGGATATTTAATTGTGTCAGGCTTCGCTGGCTTTTGTCCGGTAAAGAATTTTTTAAGAAAACAGCAAGGTGAAAAGGAGAATGATGATAACGCCATTGATGATTAGCGTACTGATTGGCGGCGGATTGGGAGCGTTGCTTGGCTATTTCGGCAAATTTTCCACCGGCGCATGCCCATTGACCGCCAATCCTTGGCGTGGGGCAATTTACGGGGCATTGTTGGGTGGCTTGTTTTATTATGTCTCCGGTGGAAGCGGTTCCGCTTCCATGAATAAATCCACGGCGAACATTAAACTCATCAAGGAAGGCGAGTTTGACGCGGAAGTTGTTCAATCGTCTTTACCAGTGGTGGTGGACTTTTACGCGACCTGGTGCGGCCCGTGCAAAATCCTGTCGCCCAGACTGGATGAACTGGCTGGGCCGCTGACCAAAAAAATCAAATTCGTCAAAATCAACGTGGACGAGGCTCCTCAGTTGGCACAACACCTGGAGATTCAAGGTTTGCCGACGCTGGTCTTTTTCAAGAAGGGCAAGGTAGTGGATAGTTTGGTCGGATTACCTCCGGCTGATACGTTGAAAATTCGACTGGAATCCTTTGCGGGACCAGACACTCCTATTAAAAGGTAGGGTCTTAATTTGAAATTAAATCACATTCCAAGCTGAAAAGTGTTTGGCTTTTGAATATGAAGTGGATATTTGCCTGCAATCGGGGTTTTGCAAAACGACGAACGCACGCGCTTCGTTGCCGTGTTGGAAGTTCCGCCAGTAGTATCAGCCGAAACTGCTGTGCGGGTTCAAATTGTAAAAGATTTCAAAAAGCCTAGCAAATTGAGCCACAAACATTAATCTAATCAATAAATGGTTTTAGCCTACGTTGATCCAGGGTTGGGTGCGCTCTTGTGGCAGACCGCAATAGCAGCGTTTGTCGGCTTCGTGTTTTATCTCAAGAAGACGCGGCATTGGGTCATTGGCTTCGTTCGTAAAATTTTTAGGATTCGGACAATCGAACCAAAAACACCACCCTCCGTGGTTAAAAAAGAGGAATCTAAACACCCGAAGGAAGACCACCTAATTTCAAATTAGGATACTACCAAAACTCTGGTTGAATGGCAAGAACCGGGTAAAGTCAGCACGCCGGTGGTGCGACCAGCACCGCGACCGTTATGAGCAGCAAATTCATCCAACGCGGGGGGCTGTGGGTTGTGGGCCAGAGTGTGCTTCTGTTCGCGGTTGTTATCTCCGGCGTGGTCTTCCACGGCGACGGAAAGAACCTTCCGATCATGGCTGGCGGTGTGGTCTTTTTCGTAGTTGCCTTTGGCTGCGGCCTCGCGGGTAAAGTTGCGTTGGGCCGGAACCTCACCCCATTTCCCAAACCGTCCACGCACACGCAATTGGTTCAAGGCGGCATTTACGGTCTGATGCGCCATCCCCTTTACACCACAGTTTTTTGTGGATCAGTCGGCTGGGCGCTGTTTTGGCAAAGCTGGCCGGCCTTGGTGGTTTCACTGCTGCTGGCTGTATTCTTCGACGCCAAAGCTCGACGGGAAGAGCATTGGCTGCGGCAGCAATTTCCAGATTACGCCGGCTATGAGCGGCGCGTGCGGCGTTTCATTCCATGGATTTACTGACCCTCAGCTTCGCTCTGATTTTGTCCGCGCTGATCGGTCTTTCGCTGGGACTGCTCGGCAGTGGCGGCTCGATCATCACGTTGCCAGTGCTCGTGTATGTCGCGCGAGTTCCAGCACAGCAAGCAGTGGGCATGTCGCTGGCCATCGTCGGCGGCACGAGCGCGCTCGGCGGGTTTCTCAACCTGCGGCGGGGCGCTTTCGATTTGCGGGCAGCCACGTTTTTTGCGTTGAGCGGAATGGTGGGCGCATTTATTGGAGCGAAATTCACCCACTTGGTTTCCGCGCCGGTGTTGCTGTTGTTGTTCGGCGCGCTGATGCTGGTGGTGGGCACGCGAATGTTGCATAAAAATGAAACCGACATGCAGCCGCAGCAATGCCGGTTGTGGCGGTGTCTGGGCGTCGGTGTGACGGTGGGCGGGCTGACCGGATTTCTTGGCGTGGGCGGCGGATTCCTCATCCTGCCCGCGTTGGTGCTCTTCGCTGGCCTGGAAATGAAGACGGCTATAGGCACGTCGTTGGCAGTCATTGCGGTCAATTGCTTCGGCGGCCTGCTTGGACAACTGCGTTACGTGAATTTCGACTGGTGGCTCACGCTGGGCTTCCTGCTGGCGGCGATGGCTGGAATGTTCGCGGGAACAAGGCTGGCAAGATGGTTGGCAGCCTCCACTTTGAGGCGCGGTTTTGCCTGGTGTGTGGTCCTGCTGGGCATTGCCCTGGTCACACGGAATCTGATGATTCTGATGCGTCCGAACTGAGCGGTCTGAGTCCCGAATGGGCGGCAGACTGGACGTCATGTAACTTTTTCCGCCTTCCCGGCTCAGTCATAGCAGAGACGAATAAGGTCAAAGCTATGAAGAACATCATCGAACTGACGGAAGCGAATTTTGAGCAGGAAGTGCTGAAGGCGGCAGGCCCGGTCGTGGTGGATTTTTACGCGCCGTGGTGCGGCCCGTGCAAAATGCTCGCGCCACTACTTGAACAACTGGCGGGGGAACTCGCCGGCAAGCTGAAGTTCGTGAAGTTGAACGTGGACAATGCACCGGAATTGTCTGCCGACCACGAGATCACCGGCATACCAACGCTGATGTTGTTTCGCGGCGGCAAAGTGGTGGACCGGGTTGTGGGATTCCCCGGGCCACGTATGTTCAAAACGTGGCTCGACAAAGCGGTCGGCGCGGCAGTTTCAGCTTAATGATCCAATGAAAGGACGGACCATGATCTTGCGTATTCTCATCGGAGCAATAGTTGGAGCCGGACTTGGCTTCGGCTGGTACAAACTCGTCGGCTGTTCCACCGGCACCTGCCCGTTGACCAGTAATCCTTACGTCAGCACGCTCTACGGCATGGCCGTGGGCGCGTTGATGGCAGGCAGTTTTCACTAAACCCAACCAAACGAAACTTCCATTATGAAAAGAGAACTCATCATTCGCATGTTTGCCGGCACGCTCATTCTTGCGAGTCTGGCGCTCACGCACTATCACAATCCGAACTGGCTGTGGCTCACGGCATTTGTTGGCTTCAACTTGCTGCAATCGTCGTTCACAAAATTCTGTCCGCTGGAAATCATTCTGAAAAAACTTGGCGTAGGCGGCTCATGCTGCTCATAGTTAGGTGCTCAACGCCTTCATCGGGATCATCAGCGTCGGTGCATCGGCGCGGTGCCCGGCAGAAATGGATTTATGAAAATACGCTTCGTCTCCTGGGCCGCAGGCATGACCCTTTCCGGCCTGCTCCTTTCCGGCTGCGGCCGGGCGCCGGAATTGCCTGCGGCTACAAACCTTCCACCTGCCACCGTTCGGGTGCAAACCGTGGAGAGCAGGCAACGCGTGGCTACCGAGGAGGTGGTGGGCACGGTGCGCGCCAAACTGCACTCCATCATCGAAGCCAAAATCAGCGGCCGGATTGAAAAAATGCTGGTGGTGCCCGGCCAGAATGTGAAAACGGGCGAATTGCTGGTACAACTCGATGCGCGGGAAGTGCAGGCCCAACTCGACCAATCGCTCGCCTTGCGCCAGCAGGCGCAGAACGATTTGAAACGCGCCACGGACCTGATTCAGCAAAAAATCCTTTCGCAATCCGAGTACGACAACGCCCAATCGAAGTTTCGCGTGACCGATGCGGCAGCGACGGAAGCGGAAACCATGCTCGGTTATACCAAAGTCACCGCGCCGTTCGGCGGCGTCATTACTCGCAAATACGCCGACGTGGGCGATCTCGCCTCGCCGGGCAAACCACTGCTCGAAATGGAGGACGCCCGCGATTTGCGGCTTGAAGCTGATGTGCCGGAAGCGGTCATCGGCCATCTTGCCTTGGGCGACAAACTGGAAGTGCGCGTGTCCGGCGTGACGAATGAACTCGATGGCGTAATCAGCGAAATCGCACCGTCTGCCGATCCCAACAGCCGTACCTTTCTCGTCAAACTTGACCTGCCGCCGACACCCGGATTGCGGGCCGGCCAGTTCGGGCGCGCGGCCATGCCGGTGGGCGAGACTTCCGCATTGCGCGCGCCTGCGTCCGCCGTGGTGCAACGCGGGCAGATGGAACTGGTTTTCGTCGTGGTGAACGGTCACGCGCAATTGCGCATTGTCAAAACCGGCAAACGCATCGGTGATGAGGTGGAACTGGTCTCCGGCGTGGATGCAGGCGAGCAGGTAGTGATGGATGGCGCCGGCACTCTGGTTGATGGACAACCTCTAACCATCAAGCCATGAAAGCCGGTTCCGCCAATTCATCAGCCGAGCATCCCGGCATCGCCGGCCGTATTGCGCGGGCGTTCATTGATTCCAAGCTTACGCCGCTCATCATCATCGCATCGGTGTTGCTCGGCGTGTTCGCGGTGTTGCTGCTGCCCCGCGAGGAGGAGCCGCAAATCAAGGTGCCGATGGTGGATGTGCTGGTTTCGATGCCGGGATTCAGCGCCAAGGAGGTCGAAGAACGCGCCACCCGGCCAATGGAAAAACTGCTCTGGGAAATTCCCGGCGTCGAATACATCTATTCGACTTCGAGCGAGGGACAATCGCTGGCCATCGTGCGCTTCAAGGTCGGCGAGGACATGGTGCGCAGCCTGGTGAAGCTCAACCAGAAGCTGCAATCGAATTTCGACAAAATCCCGCACGGTGTTTCACCGCCGCTCATCAAGGCCAGATCCATTGACGACGTGCCGATTCTGGCGCTCACGTTCCACAGCCCGCGATACGACCATCTCACCCTGCGCCGACTCGTCGCGCAGGTGGACGACGCTGTGAAACAGGTGCCACAGGTGGCCGAAACCACTCTCATCGGCGGCGCGCTTCGGCAGGTGCGCGTGTTGCTCGACCCGGCCAAGCTGGCTTCGCGCAACCTCAGTCCCGCTGGTTTGATTCCGATGTTGCAGCAGGCGAACCGGCAATTCACCGCCGGCGAATTGACCAGCAACAACAAGGAAGTGGTAGTTGAAACCGGTGCATTTCTGACCAATGCCGGGGACGTGGGCAACGTGGTTGTCGGCGTGTTCAGCGGGAAGCCGGTTTACCTGCGCGATGTTGCTGACATCGTGGATGGCGCTGAAGAGCCCAGCCAATACGTTTTTTTTGGAACCGGCGCGGCCAAGGGGACGACAGCCAATGATCAACCCGCCGTCACCTTGAGCATTGCCAAGCGGCCGGGGGCAAACGCCATCACCGTCGCCAACGAGGTGCTCAGGAAAATTGACACGCTCAAAGGTCGTGTCATCCCCGCTAACGTGCAGGTGTCCGTCACGCGGAATTACGGCCTGACGGCGGAGGAGAAATCCAACGAACTGCTCTGGCACATGCTCATCGCCGTGGTCGGCGTGTCGCTGCTGATTCTGCTGACGCTAGGCTGGCGTGAATCTCTCATCGTCGCGATTGCGATCCCTTCAACGCTCGCACTGACATTGCTGGTGTTTTACCTGTATGGATTTACGTTGAACCGTATCACGCTCTTCGCGCTGATTTTTTCCATCGGCATTCTCGTGGACGACGCCATTGTGGTGATTGAGAACATTGTCCGCCATTTTCATCTGCCGCACAACCGGGGCCGGCACTGGTCTGCCATCGCGGTAGAAGCGGTCGGCGAGGTCGGCAACCCGACCATCCTGGCCACGTTTGCGGTGATTGCCGCCGTGCTGCCAATGGCGTTTGTCGGCGGCTTGATGGGGCCTTACATGAGGCCGATCCCCATTGGTTCCAGCGCGGCGATGCTATTCTCGCTGGCCATCGCGTTCATCGTCACGCCGTGGGCCAGCATCCGCATTCTGCGCTGGGGGCGGAAGTATTCCTGCCTTACCGCGGGCGCGGTGTGCGTGGCCGAAGGTAACGGGCCGCCAGCGCACGAAAAGCCCGAGGAAAACTTTTTTACCCGCCTTTACCGCCGTTTCATGGGGCCACTCATTGCGCACCCACGCCGGCGTTACGTCTTTCTGGCCGGTGCCACCGGGCTTTTGCTCGTTGCGATGGTGCTGGTGGGCATCGGCTGGGTGAAGGTGAAAATGCTGCCGTTCGACAACAAGAGCGAGTTTCAAATCATCCTCAACATGCCGGAAGGCAATTCGCTCGAACGCACCGCGGAAGCGGCGCGTGAAATTGCCGCCACTGTCCGCACCGAACCGGAGGTGACAGACTACGAAGTTTATGCCGGGGTCGCTTCGCCGTTCAATTTCAACGGTCTCGTGCGCCATTACTTCATGCGACGCGGCGCGAACGTCGCTGATATCCAAGTCAACCTGCTGCCGAAGGGGAAACGCCGGGCACAGAGCCACGACGTCGCCAAGCGCGTGCGTCCACGCGTAGCCAACATCGCCGCGAAATACGGCGCACGGATGGCCGTGGCCGAAGTTCCGCCCGGCCCGCCGGTGTTGCAAACCCTCGTGGCAGAAATTTACGGGCCTACCGAGAAAGACCGCTTGGCGCTGGCGCGAAAGGTCATTGATATCTTTCACAATACCCCTGGCGTCGTAGACACGGACTGGTATATCGAAGCCGACCAGCCAAAAGTGAATTTCGTCATCGACAAGGAAAAGGCTGCGCTTCACGGCATCAGCGCCGAAACCATTTCCGAAACGCTGCGCATCGCCGTTGGTGGCGAATCGGTAGATTTGCTCCACGTCCCGCGTGAGAAGGAGGACGTGAACATCGTCCTGCAACTGCCGCTTGCCAGCCGGACCAGTTCCGAGGAATTGCTGGCCCTGCGTGTCCGTTCCGGTGACGCAAACGCGTTGCCTGAACCAGGTTCAACGACGGGAGTTCCTCCATTGATTCCGTTGCGTGAACTCGTGACCATCGAACCGACAATCACGGACAAGAGCATCTACCATAAGAATCTCATGCCCGTGACCTACGTTATTGGCGACGTGGCGGGCGTGGTGGAAAGCCCCGTCTATGCCATCCTGAAAATGAACCAGGCGCTGCGGGTGCTCGATACACGCGAATTTGGCGGGAGCGGTGCAAAGTTGAAGATTCTCAACGCCGTCCAGCCTTTCACGGACCAGGAACCCTCCATCAAGTGGGACGGCGAATGGCATATCACCATTGAAGTGTTCCGCGACCTCGGCCTGGCCTTCGCAGCGGTGCTGGTACTGATATACGTTTTGATGGTCGGCTGGTTTCGCTCATTTCTCACGCCGATGATAGTCATGGTGGTGATTCCGTTTTCATTGGTCGGCATCCTGCCCGCGCACGGCGCGTTGCACGCCTTCTTCACGGCAACTTCGATGATCGGCTTCATGGCCGGAGCGGGAATTGTGGTGCGCAATTCGATCATTCTCGTGGACTTCATTGAACAACGCCTGCGCGAAGGACTGCCGCTGGCCGAGGCGGTCGTCGAGGCGGGCATGGTGCGATTTCGCCCGATCCTGCTCACCGCGCTGGCGGTGGTGGTGGGTGCGAGCGTGATCCTAACCGACCCGATTTTTCAGGGGCTGGCCATCTCACTGATGGCGGGCAGCCTGGTTTCAATGATCATCGCGCCGGTGGCCGTGCCGTTGCTTTATTTCATGGCCCACAATCGAAATCTCAGCCGACGACCGTAGAGTACTGTTTGTTCTGTTTGATCAAGGAGTGGCCCCCTTTTTGGAGAGCCGCGACCGGCTAGGACTTCCGCATAAAAGGTTTCACTATACATGGCGGGCCGCGCTCTTACCGGCTGCGGAATAAATCACCTTGAATTTGCCACGCGCGGGCAGGAGACTTTTGCTTTTGCGATATGGAGATCCTGGTTCGTCACCTCCAAAGGCTGCCAAAACAGTCCCGCGCCGTATTGCAGACGTGTCTGTACGGCCTGGGTGCCGGTGCGTCAGCGGTGTTTTTTCAATTGGGCATCAACTGGGTCTACCGGCTCGGGCTGGGCAAGTTGTCACAACAGTCAATGTCCACCTTCCTCATCGGCAGCCTGGCCATCATCGTCGTTTCGTCCCTGCTGATGGGCTGGTTGTTGAATTCTTTTTGCCGCGCGGCGGCCGGGAGCGGCATTCCGCAACTCAAACTCGCCTTCTGGAAGGATTTCGGGACGGTGCCGTGGCGCGTGGCTTGGGTGAAATTTGTGGCCGGCATTGTCAGCATCGGCGGCGGCCAGAGTCTCGGGCGCGAAGGACCCAGCGTACAACTGGCCGGTGCGGTTAGTTCGAACCTGGCCGGCCTGGCCGGCGAAGCCAAGCAGAACCGGCGACTGGCGGCGGCAGCCGGCGCGGCGGCGGGGCTGGCGGCGGCCTTCAACACCCCGCTGGCGGCCACGACGTTCGTGCTGGAGGAAATCATCGGCGACCTGAACAGCCGGTTGCTGGGTGGTGTGCTGCTGGCGTCGGTGCTGGGTGCGCTGGTGGTGCATGGTGTCATCGGGGCGCAGCCTTCCTTCACCCTCACCGGCGCGGCTGCGCCGTCGTGGGTGGGTTACTTGTTGACCCCTGTGGTCGCGGCGCTGGCGGGACTGGTGGGC
>Ga0182027_10016334_pt1 | contig 10144 bp, 5 predicted proteins | sample 712E1DmetaG_FD_121300 | JGI IMG/M metagenome (GOLD analysis project Ga0182027, IMG submission 121300) | Permafrost microbial communities from Stordalen Mire, Sweden - 712E1D metaG (Illumina Assembly) | ecosystem: Environmental > Terrestrial > Soil > Wetlands > Permafrost | place: Sweden... | reverse complement strand
GAGAATAGAGCCTGCAGGATAAATTGTATCGACCCAGGCAAAGTGTTTTTCTATATCATTAGCGTTCATTTTCCCTTTTGCAATACTATTCATAACATAATGAAATCTCCAGTCATAACTCATGTCGTAGGCATTCAAATGAAGTTGCGGCTGGTCGGCTTCGGCAAGAAAAAAAATTGGTTTCACTTTATCCAGTTCCATTCTACAGGAATCCCAAAATTCAATCGGGACCATGTGTGCCACATCGCACCTGAAGCCGTCGATGTTGGTTTCTATAAGCCAGTACTTCATGGTTTCAATCATCCATTTTCGCATCCCGGGGTTTTTATAATTGAAACGTACAACATCTGTCCAATCGAATGGTGAAACAAATTTTCCGAGCGAATCTTTCAAATAATATTCGGGATGTGTTTGCAGCAATTCATTGTCCCATGCAGAGTGGTTGGGCACCCAATCAATAATAAGCTTCATCCCAAGTTTATGGGTTTCGTTTACCATATTTTTGAAATCATCAAGATTCCCATATTCCGGATTTATTGCCTTATAATCTTTAACTGAATAATAACTTCCCAGCTTGCCTTTCCTGTTCTTTTCTCCAATTGGATTGATGGGCATTACCCAAATAATATCTATTCCCAGTTCTTTCAGCCTGGGCAAGTCTTTAGCAAATGCCTTGAATGTACCTTCAGGCGAATATTGCCTGATGTTTGCCTCGTATATTACTGCATTTTTTGACCATTCTACATGTTTGACATTAGAAAGCTGTGGCTTTGTTGCCGGTGCTTTCCTGGCACAGAACACTAAACTAAAAATACCTGTGAATGCAATAATTGCAAATAAAAGGATGTAAATAATGTTTTTCATATCAATTTTTTTTCAATTAATAGTTTAATATTTTCTTAGAGGACTGTTTTGGAATTTATATTTTAATTGTTTATGTATTAACCCCAACCCCAAAATAAGGGACTATAACAGTGCACCCTTCGACTGCGCTCAGGGTTCGGCACTTATCCCTCCTTAAAAAGGAGGGTTAGGAAGTTTGAAAAAAAAGATTACAATATTTAATAATCAAATAATTAAAGCTATATACTAATATTCCAAAACAGCCACTTAAAAAGTATTTCTGGTCATAATCCTTGTTTGCTGCCCCGGAATAAGCGTAACATTTTCATTATAAACAAAAATATTCAATGGGTTGGTCCCGTTAAAATTTATATTGACAAACTCTTTGTTTACACTTATATGCAGGCTGTTTTCCCTGAAAAGGATACTGAATGAATATTCTTTCCATTTGTTATGAATTAAAGGGTGAAGTTCAAGCTTGCCATTTTTAATCCTTTTCCCGCCAAACCCTTCAACAATTGACATCCAGGTACCAGCCATGCTGGTAATATGAAGGCCTTCGTGAACTTCGTTATTATAGTCGTCCAAATCGAGACGAGACGTACGAAGGTACAATTCATAAGCTTTTTCAATATTACCGATCCTTGTTGCCAGAATAGAATGAACACAAGGCGAAAGAGAAGACTCGTGTACCGTGCGCGATTCGTAGAATTCGAAATGACGTTTAATAAATTCAGTGTCAAACCGCTCTTCAAACAAATAAATTCCCTGCAATGTATCGGCTTGTTTAATGAAGCAAGAGCGAAGGATACGGTCCCAACTCCAATGCTGGTTAATTGGGCGTTCCTTTGGCGAAAGCTTATTTGCCGGCATCAGGTCTTTATCAAGATAACCGTCCTGTTGAAGAAAAATATTCAGTTTTTCATCAAAAGCGAAATACAGGTTGTCAATAATATCTTTCCAGAAAGTTGTTTCCGGGGTTTCATTAAAATATGTCCTTATTGCAATTTCATCGAACTGCTGTTTGTAATTAGCTTTAATTTTCTCTATTGTTTCAATTGTGTATTCGAGGCACCATTTGGCAAGCGTGTTGGTGTACCAATTGTTGTTGATATTATTTTCATATTCGTTCGGGCCGGTAACGCCAAGAATGACATACTTATTTTTTTCTTTTGAAAAATTGACACGTTGGCTCCAAAACCTTGCAATCCCGATCAGGACTTCAAGTCCATATTCTGCCAGATACTTCTCGTCGCCTGTATGCCTGATATAATTATAAATTGCAAAAGCAATTGCCCCGTTTCTGTGGATTTCTTCAAATGTAATTTCCCACTCGTTGTGACATTCTTCGCCATTCATTGTAACCATCGGGTAAAGCGCAGCACCATTTTTAAACCCAAGTTTTTGGGCGTTCTCTATAGCCTTTTGTAAATGTTTATATCGATAAAGTAACAAATTACGCGTAACCTTAGATGGTGCCGTAGAAATAAAAAACGGTATGCAATATGCCTCGGTATCCCAATAAGTACTTCCTCCATATTTCTCGCCGGTAAATCCTTTGGGGCCAATATTAAGCCGCTCATCTTCACCTGTGTAAGTTTGGTTTAAATGAAATATATTGAAACGTATGCCCTGCTGTGCTTCAATATCACCTTTTATTATTATATCGCAATGGTCCCAGATTTCAGCCCATTTTGTTTTATGCTCATCAAAAAGTGTTTCAAAACCAGTTTTACAAGCTATATCCAAAACTTCTTCTGATCGGTGTTTAAGTGTTTCAACAGGATAATTAAGACTTGTTACAACGCTACCATATTTATAAATTGTCGCAGTTTGTCCCTTTTCAACCTTAAATTTTATTTTATTTCCGACAAGTTTATTGTCCTTAATGACGTCCGGAGATACTTGAAAAGGCTGACCATTTAAAGCCAGGTTATATTTCATTCTGTATGCGGCATGAAATTCAAGTTTTTTGGTTTGGGCAATTAATAAACTTTCACCGGCATCCGATTCTGTTTCCAGTATATTCCAGAACTTCTCGTTATAATTTGAGTCTTCATTTTTTACATCTCCATCAATATAAGGTGTAAAAGTCAATTCAATATTTTCATTGATTGGAGTAACAGAATATTTAATCGCGCCAATTTCAGGATTTGCCATGCTTAAGAACCTTATCGACTCAACTTTTATTTTCGGGCCTTCAGGCATTGAAGCAATAAAACTTCTCGAAAGAAAACCTTCTTTCATATTTAATGTCCTTATAAATGGACCGACAGGGCATTTACTCAAATCAAGGTAATTTTCGTTTACCTGAACGTCGATCCCAATCCAGTTTGGAGAGTTCAATACCTTGGCAAAATATTCCGGGTATCCGTTTTTCCACCAACCGACACGGGTTTTATCCGGATAATAAATTCCGGCAATATAACTTCCCTGCAATGATTTTCCCGAATATCGTTCTTCAAAATTTGCCCTTTGCCCCATGTGTCCGTTTCCAAGGCTGAAAATACTCTCAGATGCTTTATGGTTTTTTGGTTCGAAACCTTCTTCTATAATGCACCATTCATCACTCTTCAGGTATTTATTCATTATTGAAAGATTTATCTTTATTTAAATATTAAATTAGCTCTATTAGTTTTTCAATAGTAAAATCCATGAATCCGGGAATCACTATGTTGGCTTTTCCAAGAATCTCAGGCTTCCCGATTCCAACACATTTCATGTTTGCAGCGATAGCAGCTTCGATACCAGCTTCAGCATCTTCAAATACAATACAATTTTGATAAGGAATATTAAGAGCTTCGGCGCCTTTAAGGAAAATCTCGGGATCGGGTTTTGCTTTCGTAACTTTTGTTCCATCGATTACTGCATCAAAGAGATCAGCAATTTGCAAACGGTTAAGAATAACCATTGCATTTTTACTGGCTGAACCTAATGCAGTTTTTATTTTGAAAAGCCTGCATTCCTTTATAAATTCTTTAACTCCTGGCAATATTTCACCGGGATCCATTTTTAAAATGTACTGTACATAATTGTTATTCTTTTTTTCAGCAAGAAGAACTTTAGTTTCTTCATCTATAGCTATTTTACCTATTTCTAATAGTATTTCAAGTGACCGCATTCGTGAAATACCTTTAAGCCTTTCGTTATGGACCTCGGTAAATTCAAATCCCAATTCCCGGGCAATTTCCCGCCAGGCAATAAAGTGGTATTTTGCCGTGTCGACAATTACGCCATCGAGATCGAAAAGGCAGGCTTTAATATTCATAAATTATTGAAATTAATTCTAATGCATTTCTAATGTGCAATGTTTCCGGTTTTTATTTCGTCTGCATCAGTTGTTTTCGAATAACTAACTACCAGATAAGTAAGGATTGATGCAATCCCCATACTGATCCCTCCAAGTAGGATAGCATTCATAGGTTCATTATTTAAAAATATTTTCATAACAAAACCCAGAAGACTTGAGGCAATAATCTGAGGTATAACAATAAATAGGTTAAACATGCCCATCATAACCCCAATTTTATCTTTTGGAAGTGCTGAAGTCAGCATAACATAAGGCATAGATAAAATGCTTGACCAGGCAATCCCGATGGCAATCATAGAAATCAATAAATAATATTGGCTACTAAAAAAGGACACGAAAATAAGGCCCATAGCTCCGATCAGCAAACATATCGAATGCATCAGCTTTGGCCCTAAGAATTTTGTGACCCATATCAATACAAATGAAAATGCAAAGCAAACTGCATTATAAACTGCAAAACAAAATCCAGCCCAGGAACCTGCAGCTTCCATTTCTACTGATCCTGGTACAGCTTTAAAAATGCCTTTTGATATTGCAGGCAGAAAATATACCCACAAACAGAACATACCAATCCAGGTAAAAAATTGGACCAATCCAAGCTCCCACATACGTCTGGGTAATTTCAGGAATAATGCAAATATATCTCTAAGGCCAAGTGACCAGTCAAATTTTTTAACTTTGGCTTCCTTAAATTCATCGATTTCGGGCGGATATTCTTTTGTTGTAAAAACAGTCCACAATACAGCACCCATAAAAGCAACAGCACCAATATAAAATGAAAGTGTTACCGAAAAAGGTATATGGCCTTTTCCTGCACCTTCGGCAGTAACGCCAAACCAGTTGGTCATCATCCATGGCATGGCTGAAGCAATTGTTCCTCCTAATCCTATAAACAAAGATTGAATTGCAAAACCTTTAGAATTTTGTTCTTTAGGAAGATTATCTGCAACTAAGGCACGAAAAGGCTGCATACTTGCATTAATTGTTCCATCCAACACCCATAGCAATCCGGCAGCTATCCAAATTGAAGGAGAATTGGGCATAAGTATCAAAGCCAAAGATGCCAAAACAGCGCCTCCCAAAATATAAGGGCGCCTGCGGCCCAACCTTGTCCATGTACGATCGCTTGCCTGTCCGATAATTGGTTGGATAAGGACTCCCGTCACAGGAGCTGCAAGCCACAAAATTGCTATATTAGAAGCATTGGCGCCCAAGTATGTATAAATAGCGCTCATATTTGCCATTTGCAAGCCCCATCCGAATTGAATACCCAGGAATCCAAAGCTCATGTTCCAGATCTGTAAAAAACTTAATTTTGGTAATGATTTCACAACAATTGATTTAGTTAATAATTAATAGTATCCAATAAATTGAAAACTTACATTCGTTGAGAATGAAAAATAATTCAAGATAATAAATAATGAATGATGCCTTTAAAGGATCATCAAGGCCAATAATGAAGATGAAAGTCTTTTTAAGATAACCTGAAAAACTATTGTAAAAGTAAACTTCAAATTAAATATTTACAATGTTTTTATAAATAAAATATATACAAATATCAGATTATCAATATTCAAACGATTGCGTTAATTAATTTCGTTTTGTTGAATCGCGTTTAACAAGTGTAGGAAATATAACTTTAGTTTGAAAGTTTTCAGAGTTATTTTCTTTTTCAATTTTATCGAACAAAAAACTAACTGCTTCAGTACCTATTTCATAACCTTTTTGTTCAATTGTAGTAAGCGAAGGTACAGCAATTAAGGCATTAGGTCCGTCACCAAATCCAACAACTGCAACGTCTTTGGGGACTTGTTTCCCAAGTTTGTTTAGAATCTGCATTACTGCTATTGCAGTTGAGTCATTGACTGCAAAAAGTCCGTCAACTTCAGGATGTATATTAAAAAAAGGAATAGTTTTTTCCAATGCCAATTCCCGGGAATCACAATGCAAAACAAAATGTGGATCGTATGGAATATTATATTGCCTTAAAGCTCTTTGATAACCAGCAAGCCGGCCTTGAGCAATAAGAAGGTTTTGCGGGGCGGCAAAGTGAACTATTTTTTTGCACCCAATCCTTATAAGGTGTTCGACTGCTAAAAACGCGCCAACTTCATCATCTATAATTACGCGATCTGTGATGATATCAGGGCAAATTCTGTCGAAAAAAACAATTGGAATTCCCTGATCAATAAAATTTCTGAAATGGTCAAAATTGAAAGTAGTTTTTGAAATTGAAACAAGTACACCATCTACCCGATTTGAAAGCAAAGCCTGCGCATTCATTACTTCGCGTTCGAATGTCTCATTACTTTGGCAAACCATAACATTATAACCACGATCGTAAGCAATATCTTCTATTCCGCTAATAACCGATGAGAAAAAATGATGAACAATTTCTGGAATTATTACCCCTATTGTATTCGATTTATTTTTTCTTAACCCAAGCGCCATTAAATTTGGTTCATACTTGAGTTGACGTGCTTTTTCCTGAACCAATCTTTTGGTTTCTGAACCTATGTCCGGATGATTTTTTAATGCGCGTGAAACGGTTGAAACTGATAATTCCAGCTCTTTTGCAATATCTTTTATTGTAACCTGATGTTGTTTCATTGCAATTTTGTTTTCGATAAAAATACAAAATTATTATTGCAAATCAAGTATTAGCAAGGAATTTCGAAAAAAATCATCAATTCTTTATTTTTTTCTTATTTTATGTTGTACAACATAAAATAATTCATCAAACGTTAGTGTAAACGATTGCGAAACCGTTTGCAAAAAAAACATTTCAAAACATAATCCATTCATACTTTAAGCCTGCATTTAAGGCACAATAATATAGTAAATTTGCAATAGCCGATAACGAATTTTAATTTCAACCTGAGAAACTTTTAATTGAAATTAGTTATTTGTAATTAAAATATGAGGAACATTGCATAAGATGACCTTCAAATACTAAAAAACCCGATAAGGCATGCTTTGGCATGCCTTCTTTGCAAAAGTCTGTTAAAATAAATATTGTAAATCTCATGAAGAACTATATTTTCTCATTATCAATTTGTTTTAGTTTTTTAGTACAGATTAATTCCCAGATTATTACGGTTAATCCGGCTTTACCTACTGACTTAGATTCAGTAGTTGTTACTTTTGATGCCACTCAGGGCAATGCAGCATTAAAAGGATATACAGGTGATGTTTACGCCCATACCGGTGTAAAAGTTGAAGGTAGCGATTCATGGGCTTATGTAATCGGAACCTGGGGCAATAATAGCACACAACCAAAACTTTCACGGACTGGTGTAAATACTTATAAACTTGCTATTAAACCGGACATTCGTACATTTTACAATGTTCCAGCTGTCCAAAATATTACCCAGCTGTGTTTTGTTTTTCGAAGCAGTGACGGTACCAAACAAACAAGTCCTGATATTTTTTATAATGTTTATTCATCCGGGTTGAATGTTAGCTTTATTAATCCTTCTATGAAATTTTCGCTTTTTAATAATAACCAAAAAATACCTATTCTCGTTAGTGCATCGGCAAATGATTCTATTTGCCTCTTTCTCGATAATGTTAAAATTAGAAGTATAGCCGGAGATTCACTAATTGATACAATAATTGCTACTGGCATAAATGTACATACCTTGATTTCTCTTGCTTATAAGGGCACTGGATCAGTTGTTGGCGATACAATAAGTTACCTGGTACATGGAATTACTAATATTGCGTCCCTTCCTGCCGGCATACGTGATGGCATAAATTATGTTAATGACAGTACAGTAACATTTGTATTATTTGCACCTTATAAAAATTACGTTTATTTAATTGGCGATTTTAATAACTGGATGCCCGGCAATAGCAATCTTATGAATGAGGATACCGGTGCTTTCCCGAACACCACACAATATTCAGCAATTATTGATAACATTGGTACAAAGGGATCTGCGACTACCTACAAGGATAGCGCTCGTTTCTGGATCACTGTTACCGGACTTGCTCCGGGCAAGGAATATATTTTCCAATATTTGATAGATGGAAACATCCGTATAGCCGACCCATATGTAGAAAAAATATCAGACCCGGGCAACGACAACGCTATTCCTTCAGGAATATATCCAAATCTTATAACTTATCCTACCGGCAAAACCACTGGAATTGCCGGCGTGATCCAAACTGCCCAGGTTCCTTATAACTGGATGGTAAAATCGTTTACCCCGCCGGATAAAAATAAATTGGTAATATACGAACTGTTAATCCGCGACTTTACTGCCAACAAAGATATTAAAACAGTGACCGATAGTATAAATTACCTTAAAACATTGGGAATAAACGCAATTGAACTGATGCCATTTTCAGAGTTTGACGGGAATGACAGTTGGGGATACAACCCATGCTTTTACTTTGCACCCGATAAAGCATATGGAACAAGGGATGATTATAAGAATTTCATTGATGTTTGCCATCAAAATGGCATTGCTGTGATACAGGATATGGTACTTGATTTTTCAACCGGGAATTCACCATTGGTACAAATGTATTTTGCAAACGGAAACCCTTCAATTCAGAATCCCTGGTATAATGTTGTCCCGCCTGTAGGTTCTTATACCGCTGTAGATAATTTTGGATACGACTTTAACCATGATAGCCCATATACAAGAAAATTGGTTGACAGTATTACTTCTTTCTGGATGACCAATTACAAAATAGATGGTTTCAGGTTCGACATGGCAAAAGGATGGACCAATACTGCCGGTAGTGGCGATAATTCTTATGATGCACCACGTATTACTAACTTGGAACTAACAGCCAACCACATGTGGAAAGTAAATCCTAAAGCCTATGCTATACTGGAACTCTTTACAGGCAATTCTGAAGAAAATTTATTGTCTAATTATGGGTTGATGATTTGGGGAAACATGAATAATAATTATTGCCAGGCTGCAATGAGCTTTAATGATGCAGGTGGTTCATGGGACCTTTCAGGAATATATTATAAAAGTCTTGGATGGAATAACCCTGGTTTGATTGGATACATGGAAAGCCATGATGAAGAAAGGGTTGCTTATAAATGTGAAACCTGGGGCGACTCGTTAGGTGCATATAAAATAAAATCAATACCTATAATGTGTCAACGGGTTGAAATGAATAATTTGTTTTTTCTTACCATTCCCGGCCCAAAAATGATCTGGCAATTTGGTGAACTGGGTTACGATTCAAGTATAAATTCAAATGGTGGCCGGACAAACGACAAAGTTGTACTTTGGAATTATTATAGTGATATCAGGCGCAAAAATATATATAACATGGTACGAACGCTTAATACTTTAAAACAAACAGAACCAGTTTTCAATTCAGTTTCTAATTTTAGTGCAAGCCTCACCGGTGCAGTTAAAACCATCACGCTCGATAGTGCAGATGACAGAGTAGTTATTATTGGGAATTTTGATGTTAAAAACCAATCCCGAACAATTAGTTTTCCCGTAAATGGGAAATGGTACGAATTTTTTAGCAACGATAGTATAATTATTTCGGGGGATACATTATCCATTAACTTGAATCCCGGCGAGTACAGAATGTATTCAACCAGGAAGTTACAAAATAATTATTTAGTTACCCCGGTAATAAAAATCAGTATCCGGAATAAATTACAGGTTGCAGCCTTTCCAAATCCATTCGATAAATCATTGCTGGTAAATATTGATAATGAAACCGGTTTACTGGCCCTGTATGATGTTACAGGCCATTTGATTTTGCAAAGTACAATCAATGGCAGTAAATTATTAAATACTGAGAATATCAAAGCCGGGATTTATTTTTTAGACGTGCGGTATAGCAATGGTGATATTAAGGTAACCAAAGTAATGAAATTATAGATATTCAATAAGATTGGTAGTTAGGTTAATTAGTTATTTAAGTATTTTGAAGAAAAACCGTCTCAATAAAATGAGATGGTTTTTTTATTATTATTGCTGCTGAGCGAATTAACATCAATTC
>Ga0182027_10016333_pt1 | contig 10145 bp, 5 predicted proteins | sample 712E1DmetaG_FD_121300 | JGI IMG/M metagenome (GOLD analysis project Ga0182027, IMG submission 121300) | Permafrost microbial communities from Stordalen Mire, Sweden - 712E1D metaG (Illumina Assembly) | ecosystem: Environmental > Terrestrial > Soil > Wetlands > Permafrost | place: Sweden... | reverse complement strand
TCGGGACCGCATGTGGCTCGCCTCCGCTCCGTTTGTGCTGTTTGCATCATCGCCAATTTCAACTTTCAAAATCTGCAAACTCGCACCATAGTTCGGCTTGAAGAGGTAATCTAATATTTCATTTCGCTGTTGAGCAGGGTAATCCCAAAGCAGGCGGGAGGTCCCGCCTCCTCCACTCAATCCGCCGACACCGTCGAAAGCTCGACCTGTGGCTGTACTGCTAATGCCAATATCCGTTGTATCTTGCGGGGCCGCCTGTGTGAGGTTGTACGAAAACAAAAAAAGCAGAGCGCAAAAGAAGAAAGACTGCGAAAGGGCGGGGTAAAGAAATCCCTTGGGAATTGACACGAATATCTGATATCTCATTTGAGGATCCTCACTAGATATTGTTACGTCGTCTCCGCCTCGAAATGCACGGGTTCTTTCTCCTCTCGATGTTTCCATGGTACTTTGACGAAAGCCCGTCAACAATATCTGGACCCCCGAAACAAGTTCATTTTGACTGAACGAGCACGGTCGACCCTTCCAATCCGTCCGATGCCGCCTCAAGCGTAATCGTTCCCGCCTTCCCGGTCGAATGTAACACGACGAGAGCCAGGCCGTTGAATGCGTTTCGGTGATCTGCTTTGAACGTTTCAAGGTCCGTCTCGGAGCCGTTATCGACACCGGCTATTTTTCCTTCGCCCGAAATTTTGAAGCGGACAAGATTGGAGGCATCCGGTACCAGCGTCCCCTTATCGTCGAGAACCTTCACGGTTATGAATGATAGGTCCCTGCCGTCTGCTGAAATTACATTTCTGTCCGGCTGAAGAACGATCTTCGCCGGCACGCCCGCAGTCTTCACTTCCTCCGTCAGGACATTGCTCCCTCTTTTACCGACAGCTTTCAACGTTCCGGGTTCGTACGTGAGCCGCCACATCATATGCAGTTCATCGCCTGTCTTTTTCCTGACTCCCACCGACTTGCCGTTGAGGAATAATTCCACCTCATCGCAATTCGTGTAAGCCCAGACATCGATTGTCTGTCCTGGTTTCCAATTCCAGTGAGGAAGAATATGCAGCACCGGTTTATTTGTCCACTCGCTCTGGTACATGTAATAAACATCTTTCGGGAAACCCGCCAGGTCAAGGATGCCGAAATAGGAGCTGCGCGAAGGCCATACGTACGGCGTTGGTTCGCCCAAATAATCGAAGCCTGTCCAGATAAACATCCCGGAGACGAAGTCGTTCTTCTTAACGAGGTTCCAACCTTCTTCGTGGGTCGCACCCCATGGTACGCTGCAGTTGTCGTACGCGGAGACGGTGTTGTCCGGGTTGCCGTCTTTCATCGGAATATCCCAGCGAGTGGGCCAGCGGCGAATGCTGTCGGAAGGCATATCATAATGTCCCCGTGATTCAAGGGCCGAGGTTGCCTCGGAGCCGATCAGTTTTTTCCCCGGATACGTCGCCGGAAAAAGGTGATAGTCGTTATGGCCATAGCTGTAGCCAATGAGATCGAGCGCGCCCGACCGAATTACGGGATTGTCGGGCCGGTCGTCGTTGCAGTTTGCAGTGATAGGACGAGTCGTATCGAGGCCCCTGATGATACCGGCTAAATCTCTTGCAATGGTTGAACCGCTGTTGTCGCTATGATCCCATTGTTCACTGACTTCATTCCCGATGCTCCAGATAAAAACGCTCGGATGGTTCCTGTCGCGTAAAACCATGTCCTCCACGTCCCGTTTGTGCCATTCTGCAAAATCGAGATGATAGTCGTATTTTGTTTTTTCTTTCATCCACATGTCGAACGCTTCATCCATCACGATGAAACCCATCTCGTCGCAGAGGTCGAGAAGCTCGGGTGCGGGCGGGTTATGCGATGTGCGGATGCCATTGCATCCCATTTCTTTCAAAAGCTCGAGCTGCCGCTGCAGGGCGCGGGTATTGATCGCGGCACCAAGACAGCCGAGATCGTGGTGATCACAAACGCCTAGAATTTTCAGATGCTTGCCGTTCAGGAAGAATCCTTTGGCGGTGTCGAATGCAAAAGTCCGGATTCCAAATGTCGTCGTCGACGTTGCGCTCACCACGCTTCCGCGCTCGACGGTTGATACTGCACGGTACAAAACGGGAGTGTTAACCGACCAAAGCTGCGGGTTTGCGATCGTGAGGTTTTGATCAAACTCGAATGCGAGGCCTTTCGGAATAATGGCGTTCGATTCCTTCGTTGCTACATTCTTGTCGTTTTTGTCGATGATCGTCGTTCTCAGAGTGACCGGCTGATCCTGCTGGAGCGCATTCATGACTTTGGTTTTGACATTCACCGTGGCAGACTTTTCGGTTACCACGGGTGTGGTCACAAAGGTGCCCCAATGCTCCACGAATACCTTTTCCGTCGTCACAAGCCAGACATTCCTGTAGATTCCCGACCCGGAATACCAGCGCGAGTTTGGCTGCTGAGAATTATCAACTCTGACCGCGAGAACGTTTTTTCCGACCTGATAATTAAGAAACGGCGTCAGTTCATACTCGAACGATGAGTAGCCGTACGGCCGCTTGCCAAGATAGTGACCATTGATCCAGACCTCGCTGTTTCTATAGACACCGTCGAACCGGATGAACGTCAGTTTGCTGGTGTCAGATTCGGACACAGTGAATGTTTTTCTATACCATCCTATCCCGCCGGGCAGGGCGCCTCCACTAACTCCTGAAGGATTATCAGAGCTGAATTTCCCCTCGATGCTCCAATCGTGCGGCAGGTCGAGCATTCTCCATTGCGAGTCATCCAATGTAGGGCTTTCGCCATTCTTAACATCCCCAAGGAAAAAGCGCCAATCATTACAAAAGAGCCAATTCTTGGAAAAGGGCTCCGCCTTTCCGGGTTGTGCCGATAAGAGACCGCCTGTGAACAGCACGACGAGCGCTACAAAAACGCTCAGGATGCCGAGGCCCTTTGCGACTTTCAATAACAGTGTTTTCATGGACGACATTCCTTATCAATGAATCTCCCCGACGCAAGCGTCGAGGTATCTTAGTTGAATAAAAAATCTGATCGTGCTTTATGACCCCGATGCAAGCATCGAGAAATTCTTTAGATTTAAAAACGCCTGCAGTTCAAACGAACTGCAGGCGCGATGCGTCTTTTAGAAGGATTTGTTACAACATGGTCAATTGCGTAGCATTCTTTCAGACTACATTGTCAAGTCGCTGAGTGTCGTGTAATACCATATCCGGGATTTGCGGGAGGAACGCCTCTTTCTCCCGCACCCGGATATAGATTACGAACAGCTTTGCTTCACACTTACTTCATCAACAACATTTTCTTCACTTGCGTGAACGATTGTGTCTTTCCATCCACAGGAGCGGCCGTAATGCGGTAGAAATAAACGCCGCTGCTTGCCATGGTGCCCTTGGAATTTGTTCCATTCCACACGACCGAGTAGTAACTCGGACTCTGGACACCATTCACGATCGTTGCAATTTCCTGGCCGAGCACTGAGTAGACTTTGACGGTTACGTGACTCTGCGCGGCGATGCCGTACAGAATGGTCGTTGAGGGGTTGAACGGGTTCGGGTAGTTGTTTTCCAAAACGAACGATGTCGGAATACCCGTGTAGGCGTTAGCCACTTTCGTGACCGTTATATGCACGAAATCTGACGTATCACGCGGAAGAAGCTCGTAACCTCCGTTCACTGTCGTGCCGGAAGAGTATTGACCTCCTATGAAGACGGCATTTACAGGATACGCCGGTTCGGTCGAGCCGCCAATGTCCGTACTCGCGTTGACGTATATCTGAGCCGTATCCGCTTTACTTCTGTCGGTCACGTAAATGGATGCACTAGAAGCTGCCGCCGGCCATGTGCCAGACGCCTTGTAGAGTGTGTCGATCTGGATCAATAGCCCTTCGTAGTTCTCAGCGTTCTTTACATATTGGCTGAGCGTCAGAAGTTTTGCCTTCGGAAGCACCGCTTTATGTTTCAACAATGTGAAGTGGGCGGAATCCAATACAAGGGGCGTAAATTCTGTCAAACCGTGGTACTGAGCAACCTGTCCGATAACAAGCACGGAATCGCCGACTACAAAGGTTGTTTTCCCCAAACCAGTGGCGAAGACTTCTACGCCTGCCGTCGCGTCCTGTATGAAATATGCAGTGCTGCTTACCTGAAGATTCGGCGATGTGACGACCCCGGATATTATGAGCGTATCTTTTGTGACCGAATGGTCGGGGATGAGGGGATTGTTGATCTGCTTCCGCGCTTCGGCGATCGTTGTCCACCGTGTTTTGATCCTGTTCAATCGCACGTTGTCGAAGTCAATCCAACCGCCTGAGTATTCATTCTCAAGCAGAACCGCTACATTGTGACCGATGCTTTTAGGAACTGAATCTGCATAGAAAATCATTGAATTGTCCGTATACAGGGTAAAAGCTACAGCAAAACTGATATTGGCTGAGTCGCCGGTATGGTAGGTAGTATCGTAATACCCTATCTCCAGGTGGAACGTCGGTGCATTCCAGCCGTTTGCTGCGTCCACTCTTAGCTTGAAAACGTCGCCTGGCCTAATGACGTAGCTTGCAACGTCAAAGATTGGTGGATCGGGTGTTCCCCCCATGTACGCGTCGTATGCTCCATCAGTCACATAGCCCCCCTTCTCGATGCCTGAATCAAAAGTTCCCAAACTGTCGTCAGTCCAGCCAGGAACATTTATTCCATGCTGACCTTTCGACGGATCTGTATTGGTGCCGTCGTTATCCCATCCATTTATTTTTCCCGAGTCGGGCAGCTCGAAGCTGTAATTGGGCAATTCGATGATGGTCGAATCCACGTTCATTAACCGCACGTTATCGAGATTAAGCCACGATGCCGAGTCAGGACTCGAATTTTTCAAGTAGATGCCGATATGATGGCCAATGGCTGCCAAATCAGCAGAGGCATTTATCGAAATTGAATATGGCGCTACGGCACTGGTCAATGTCATCGTATCCTCGACCATCACAACTCTTGGCGCCGTTGCCGAGTCGCCGTTCATATAGAACAATTCCATCACCATCTTTGTGGCTTGCCAGTTATTTACTGCGTCTACTGTCAACTGGAGCTGATCGTCGCTTTCTACACGCCGTGTGAGAACCTGGTATATTCCAGGATCATAGCCCATGAGATATGCTCGATATTTTCCCGACATGTTGGTCGCCGGTTCGACACCCGAATCAAATGCTGACGAATCCGGTGAATCAACATTCCAGCCCGGGATTGGAATGACTTTGTAGCCGGTTCCGACATGTGTAGTTTTTCCATCGAAACCTTCTATCTTACCTGAGTCGGGCTTCTCAAAACCCGGATTAATAACCGTGATATTCCTTTGTGCATACGTCTGTGTTGAAACAAATGCAAGCACCAATGCGAATAAAAACAATACCTTAAATGGTTTCATTTTTACTTCTCCTTATTTTTTTCCATACATTTGTCATCCAGTCCTCAAAGAAACTGGATTTTTTAAAATGTGTGTATCGCCGATTATTTACTAAGGCAACCGGCTCAGACTTCGTGATAAAAATTAAACGGTCCTTCGTCGAACCGTTATTTATGATCTGCCCTCGCTTTCTTTAAAATAATCTCCTGATTTTGTGAGTTGTGAAATTGAGACGAGAACAGCGGCAATACAGTAATGCACCAGGAGATTTGTATTAGCAACCTCTCTCTCAAATCTTTTATTAGATTGAATCAACAAGACTGTAAACCCCATGTGGTATACCACCTCTTACCACTAACCACCGCACCGAAGAAAATCCCTCAAGCGTTATTTCAAGAACAATGACATCAAAAGTAGCAATACGACTGTTTCTCAAGCTTCTGGCAAATCGTGTTTGTCCTGGAATGAAGCACATTCGCGATTTTCTTAATAATGGAGACAGACTTCGCTACTTCATTACCACTAATTTCTTCGTGATCTGGATGTTGCCGGCTTGGAGACGATAGAAATAAACGCCGCTTGCAAGCCTGCCGGCATCAAAGAGGGCGGTATAGTTGCCTGGACGCTGCATCCCCGAGAACAATGTCGCCACTTCCTGTCCGAGAACGTTATATACTTTTAATGATATAAAGCCGAGCTGTGGTACCGAGTATCCTATTGTCGTCGTCGGGTTGAACGGATTCGGATAGTTTTGATTCAGTTCAAACGTCTCGGGGGGCGGAGCGTTCTTCCCTTCAACCGCGGACAGGATATTCTTGCCAGCATCAAGCAGAACATACTCCACCGAAAAAGGGGGCGTGTTGAAAACTATGCTGTTTCCAATCGGGTATGCGACCGCTGCGATGTTCGGCAAGTCAGTATTCGGTCCCCAGACTGTCCCTGTGCCAGAATCTCCATTCACAACAACCGACTGCGGCAGTGTGGCGGTACTTCCCCCGGTGAGGGTGTACACATAGAAGCGATTGCCAACTCCAATATTTGACGGCTGTACCTTCACAACCTGGTTCGTGGACCCGATATTCAACACCACTACCGCGGTGTTTCCGGAGCTAAACGTGCTCGCATAAGCAACGATATTGCTGCTTCCCGTGATGGAAGAGCCCACCATGCGGTCGCCAAGAAATTGGCGCAGATAATAGAGATAGTAAAAATCGGGCCTCGGATTCCACAGCGGTATAGCGGGATTGTCTGGACTTATGTAATAGAACATTCCATCCGTATCCCAATTGGAAAGAAGCCAACGGCACGACATTCCCACATTGCGTTCGGCCATTTCACAAAAAACGGCCACGGCCTGCATCCCATTTGCAATTGAAGTTTCAGCCGAAGCAGGTCCGCCTGTGTTCCACTCCGTCAATGTCAGCGGCCGCTTGGCGCCCCCCTTGGTGGCAATGTCGCTGGCCATCGATGTCATATCGGCCTTCACCTGGATCCGCCCGTTGTACACCTGGCCGCCGACCGATGTATAGCCGCCCGCGTAGTAATCGTGCCACACATAGAAATCTACCGAGTCGCCTACAGTATTGAAAAGTTGTTTGTTCCAACCCTTGTTTCCGATGTTGCTGGAATTATCATCATTGTACTGATCGATGATAGCGCCAACGTAGACCGTGTCTCCCATTTCCGCCGCGGCAGCTCTCATGGAATCCCTGAAGACTTTGAAGTGCTGGCCGTAGAGATTTCCCGATATTATTGCCGGCTGTCCATCTTTGTTCAGCGCCGTATCGATCAGCCAACCCGCTTCCCACGGTCCTGAAACCTCGTTGCCGACCTCCCAGAATTTAGTGCGGCCGGCATCGTAACGAACCCAAGTTGCCGCGAGATGGGCAGCTTGTTGAACTGGATGCGCGCTGGTACCGTAACGGGCATAAGCATAATTAACCGTGATCAATCCCTGGGCGCCGGTCTTGTTCCGCAAATCATAATATCCCGCAGGTGTCAAAGCTTGGTTCGCACCGAACGCGGGAGAAAGCGAAGCCTCCGTATATGCGCCGGTGGTGTAATTGTATGTCGTTCCGCTGGGAATGGAATTAGGCAAATCACCGGGATCACCGTTCCAGAAGTAAACATCTGACCAGCTCCCGCCCGGAAAACGAATTAGACTGGGAGCCAACATCTTCACCCACTTTATCATCACCGTGTTATCCAGGTCCTGTCCAACCCAGACTGCGACCGCATTTCCAAGAAGGTACGGCGACACCTTCCCAAGAGTATCTGCCGCATTGACAATCACCGTGGCGGTAGGTGCAGCAGTTGGCGCGGTAGAGTCGACGTAAGAAGGAATCTCAGCGATTTTCGGCTTGAAATCATTGAGGAAACAATTTGTGCTGTCCTGTGCGAAAAGGGAAGCCGATGAAACGGCTAATACCGCGCATGTTAGAAATAAAAATTTGGTTCTTGTCACGTTGGTTACCTTTTTCTTGTCAAGGCGTTTCAGCACTCACCTTAGACATCAGAGAGTATTTTGAATATGGTTCTGAACTCCGCAAGAAATCATGAGTCAGATGGAAGAGCCTGCAGTCCGTGTGGGACTGCAGGCGTAATCCATCACTTCAGGAGGAGAAAAAATGAACGACTTATTTAAGAAGAAGCATTTTTTTCGTTAACGAGAAATTACCAGCCTGGATCTGATAGAAATAAACCCCGCTTGATAATCTTGAAGCATCGAAGCTTACCGTATACTTGCTGGCCTTTTGTTCTTGACTAACCAAGGATGCAACTTCCTGGCCTAACAGGTTGTACACTTTAAGAGTGACAAAACTAGCGCGAGGAATACTGTATTCAATCGATGTCGTCGGATTGAAAGGATTCGGATAGTTTTGGCTTAACTCGAAATTTGTCGGCAAGGAACTGGTTTTTTCAGAGACGCCTGTCGCGAGTTGTTCCGGGAACCAGTTCAGGTCGCCCAGTGCTTTTCCGTCTGTACCTGCATGTTGAAGGGCCGTATTGGAATAGCGCAGATTCTCTTGAACAGGGTAGCCTTGTGTTTTCGCCCAATTGCTCGGAACATTCGCAAACTTATTTGAAGGATCGGTGCTATACAAGAAGGGACGATCACCGCTGCCGCCTCCCGTATTCCAGATCGTATTGACAAAATGGACCATGCTGTCGGCGGCATTTGTTACCAGCGAAGCATTGAATCCCGGATCGGTACTGTCATTGTTCGTTATGCTTATGCCCGGCCATCGAGTGCGGTCGGTGAGGATGGCTGGATCTGTTGACGCCTGCCAGATTGTTGGCACAATCTGACCGTAGGTGGTGCCGGCGCCGTTCGCATTAAGCGTCTGCCAGTTAGCAATGACAGCCTGCGGCCAGAAATAGGCGTTTTTCGTAACGGTGACGTTCCTCATCGCTTCCGTTATGAAGTAGGGAGTTCCTTTCAGCGTACTTAATGAGTCCAACTCGATCACCGCCGGGGCAGTATAGAAATTGGCGTTATACACAGCCGCGTCATTCACATGCGCAGAATCCAGGCCGGCTGAATTCACGCCATAGTAAATGTTGTTTCTTATTATTGCGTTCCATAGCTGCGGTATGGTAAATGCTCCGCCTTTTGTTGTCATAAACACGGTGTTATGTTCAAAGCGAATATACCCGCAGTATCCGCCGGAGCCGATGCAGGTTCCGCCGAAGATAAAGAACGTGTTATTGACGAAGACGGCCGTATCCAACGGATATGTTCCCGGGTCTACCCACGCGATTCCAGGATTTTGCGGTACGTCATCCTGGTTGTTCCTGAATTCACAATTCGTAAAATACAGGTTGATATGCTGGGTATTCCAGGTATTGACGATGTTCGGAGTACCGCCAGACCCGATATTTTCAATCACACAATGGTCGGCATAGTACGTAACACTATCTCCGCCCGCGCCAAAGCAGATACCCGTGACGGATGATCCGTCAGTTCGTGTACCTAAGATGTACAGACCTTTAACAGAAACTGTGTCGCCGCCCAGAGGGTTGAAAAAAGTCCCGACCGAGGAGTTGTCTGCGGCAATCATCGGCTCAAGCACAGGAGGATGTCCTGTATTAGGATTAATTTTTCCAACAAGATGCAAGTTTGCTCTCATCTGTATGGCGGATGTCAGAAAATAAACGGTATCTGTCGCGCCCGTCTGTTGCAGAACGTACACACGGTTAGGGTTCACTCGCAGCCCGTTTGCAAGAGTATCACCCATAATGACGCTGTTGAGGTTTCCCGGCGGCAGTGCTGCCACAACGACAGAATCAACGGCTTGCGCAAATGATACGGATGGCGCCATGAACAGCACCATCACCGCAATCAAAAACGTAAATATTAATTTTGTTTTCATTATATGCATCCTTTCGGTTGAAGTTCATATTCGAATTACCCACAGCATATTGTTCCATAGATCTAGTAAGCTCTTCTTGAGTACCACTACCGAATCGGCACGTAGATACTTTGTGAATAATACTGCGTCTAACTGGATGTTGTTTTCTTCATGCCCTTCCTTTCTGTTTGAGTTCATGTTTCGTTGATTAAAGTAGTTTCCACCTGAGTCCTATGTCGGCAGTCAACCCGTAATCCTGTTCCGACGTTGGAAAGCCGGAACCTCGAATTAGGTAGATATCATTTTCGCTGTTGAGGTTATTAACGTCTACGTAAAGCTCAACCCCAAACCAAGGCAGCCCTTGTTTCGCGGAAAGGTCCCATCGCACATACTTTGCTTTGTCAG
>Ga0182027_10016332_pt1 | contig 10145 bp, 9 predicted proteins | sample 712E1DmetaG_FD_121300 | JGI IMG/M metagenome (GOLD analysis project Ga0182027, IMG submission 121300) | Permafrost microbial communities from Stordalen Mire, Sweden - 712E1D metaG (Illumina Assembly) | ecosystem: Environmental > Terrestrial > Soil > Wetlands > Permafrost | place: Sweden... | reverse complement strand
TCTGCCCTGTGGGAGAACTATCTGATTTAGCTAAAATCTATCCGTATTCAGAGTCTAGTGGGATGCAAAGAAGGATTGCAGACAATTATCTTGTAGATATTCTAGCACACCCAGATGAAGGTTCAGAATTTGATAAAAAGATCGGGCCTTTTAAAAAAATCTTCAGGATACCTGTAGTGCAAGACTTATTGGTATCAGTGGCCACAAAGTATCTTTTGACAAAAGGATATGATCTGCTGATGTTATCACATGAAGACACTGTTATAGGACATTATGCATTTCAGATACATGATGATTCCCTTCATGTTTTTTCTATCAGGATAGATCCAAAATATCGCGGTAATGGATTGACCAAGAGATTTGGTCCAGAAATAATTAATTATGCAAGAAACAGGGGGATAAGGAGAATACGTGATGGTGCAGGAGGAAATGAGTTCATAAAAAGAGATTATGCGCTCATATGTTTAAATGCATCTTCGTTGGGTGTTAAACCATTAGATAATTATTGGCTTGAACTAGAGAGCACTGTATAAGTCCATTCTTGGGTCTAGAATTTCCATCCTTGGTTCACATTCTTTGCATTCGTCTCTGAGTCGAAATCCCATTTCTTATAGGTCGGGAAGCTCTCTCTCGTCACTTCGACATTATCGTCCATAGATACAGATATTTTATGGAATTGCCATAATGCGACTGCCATGAATCCGAATGATACTACTGTGAATATAGCACTCATGTTGAATATGAACATTGCAAATGGCCAAAGCAATCCTATACCGAATGCGCCAAATCCTACAAACGCTCTTATGACTATTATCCTGCTGTTATATATGCTCCTGCTGTTTGTGGCATTTGCGAATATGTCGCTTAATGATTTGATTATCTTCTGCGCCTTGTATATGAGATAAAACATCAGGACACTTAGTACAGCGAGTGTAGCAAAATATCCTGCACTGATATAAAGCTGGTCTATATTATACATCGTCAAGATACCTGATAATTTTCTCCATCCAAATATTGTGAGTAATATTACTAATGATCCTATCAATGCTGCGAACACATTCTTTTTCAATCCTTTACTGTGTTTGTTGTCCAGATCCAGTTCTTCTGATATGGCCTTGATATAGTTTGAAAACTTGTCAAGTTTCTTTCTTATAACATATGGTATGTGATCTTTTGTCGGCTCATATAATTTATCGCTATGGTTCAGTGTGAGAGACATCATTATAGCTGTTATGAATATTATCGCAGCGCTTATACTCATCAGATCGATCCCTACATTGAAGCTTTGTGCTTCTTGAGCGACCAGCAGGGCAAACTCTCCTATGCTCAGCATCGCCATGCTTGAGAAGAACATCTTGTCCCCTTTGAAGTTTGCAAATAAGTACACTACAAGCCCGAAAGTGAACATCCTTGTCAATATCACTGTGAGCACCAATACTAATATTATCATCAGGTTCACTTCTATTGATGCAAAGTTCACAAGTGTCCCGACAGCAATGAAGAATAAAGAGCCTACTATGAGATTGTATGGAGCTATGACTTTCTCAAAATTCTTTGCATCCGGCAGCGAAGCGACAATCGATCCTGCCAAAAATGCTCCTGATGCTGGTGATAATTTAAGATAATATGCCAGATATGAAAATCCTGCGCACATCGCAAGGGCTGTGAATGCTGTTATCTCTTCTCCTTTTGTCGTCTTCAATATCCACGCCAGTACAGGTTTTATAAGTTTCACAAAGAGCAGGTAGACGATGACTAATACCACCATCGATATGACAAGATTCTGCATCGTGCCTATCATCCCGTCTGCTTTGTTCTGTATACCAGAAAAAAATGTCAGCATTATTACTGCAAGAATGTCCTCGATGATCAGTACAGCGATCAGCAATGGTACTTCTTGCCTGTCAAGCATCTCTCTTTCTTCTAAGACCTTGACGATGACTACTGTCGAGCTGAATGCCAGTATTATACCTATGAATAATGATGCCACGACTCCAAGCCCCAACAATAATCCTACTATAAATCCTATGAATGCTGCAATCCCGCTTTTCAAAAATCCTACTACTATGGCTTTCAGGCCAATCTTTTTTAGTTTTGATATGTCGAATTGCAGTCCTATCATGAATAACATCAATATTGATCCAAAATCTATCATCATATTTATGGCGTTAGTGTCTTTGACAAGTCCTAGCATGTGCGGACCAATCAATGCTCCTACTAGAATCATCCCTAACAATACTGGTTGTTTGAATCTTGATGCAAGTATTCCTCCCACTAGGCCGAAAAAGAATAATATACCTAATGTGATGAGTTCTTGTTCCATTTTAATCTAAGTGTGCTCTTTTTGTATCCAACGATTCAATATCTTCCGTCTATGGTTTCTAATCTCTTTAAAACACGCAATTAATATAGCTTTTCATATACTAGAATATAGAAAGGTATGTTGGAATATATAAATGTTGTGAATTATTCGGGAATTGTGCTTAGCATTGTATCTTTTTAAGCATGAGAATTAATTGACAGTCCTTCCAAACATTAATGGAGACCTAATGATCTTATTGAGACTCAGTTATTTATTGCAAGCTTCCATTGACTATACTCATTAGTACGAATCCTCCTATGACATGTCCTCTTGAATCAAATGTTACATTGCCATTTAGGCCATTCCAATTCTTGATGTTGTCAAGAAGATATTGCCTTATCTTTGCACCATCATGACCAGAATTCATTGCAGCCTCAACAGACATCCTGATAGCATCATATGTGCCTGTTGCATGAAAGATTATCGGAGGCTTTGTCTTGTATCTTGATTCATATTCTTCAAGGAATTTATCAGCTGCTGGATTGTCGCTTATCTGAGGATAATATACTTTCACATTATCCATACATGATCCAACCATCTTGATTGCATCCTGATTATATAATATGAAGTTCCCATATATTGGTTTTGTATTGCCTTGTTCACATAGCTGTTTTATTATATACGCTCCAGACTGTCCTGTTGATGTTAGTATTAGTATTGCATCATAGTCTTGCATCTTAGCAATTGTTGTATGAAAATCGGTGCTGTCTGGGGATACTATAGCGTCAAGAACTATCTCTCCATTGTATGACTGCTTGAAATGTCTTGAAATATCTAGAGTATATTCTGCATTGTCTGTAAACAGTGCTATCTTCTTATAACCTAATCTTTCAAAATCTTCTGCAGGCTTTGTCCCTGCATAAATATCAGATGGGCCGTTGCGTAGCAGGTAATCAGATGCATTATCTATATTCTCTCCTCCTGTAACAGGAGTGATCATCACCATCTTATCTTGTGAGAGGAGGCTTGATACAGCCATTGTCCCGTCAGAACTCATACCATCTATTATAATGTCAACATTGTCTATATCGACCAGTTTCCTGTATGCGCTTATCGATTCGATGTTTCCTCCAACATTCCCTGCATCTTCTACAATCAGTTGAACACTATCATTATATCCAAGATCATCTACTGCAAGCTCTGCGCTTCTAACTATATTCTCTCCAAGAAATGATAGCTGTCCTGTTGTCGGCGTGATTATTCCTATCTTAATTTTCTTTTGCTCTTGGACAATCCTTCCAGTATTGGTTACAAATACTGTCAACAGGATTATTGAAATGATTATTGCTAGATAGATTATGATACTCTTTTTGTTCTTTATCATTTTTTCTCCTCATTTTTTTCAAGAGCATCTAGCTTCTCAGTATTTTTGTGACATAAAATATTATATGCATCAAGAAGGCGATCTACATCGATTCTATGTTTGATAGAAAGCATCATGCTGAAATCATCTTCATATCCTTGAGTGTGGATTGTCTCTCTTATGTATTTCACTTGCTGAATTACAGAAGATGCATACCCTTTTATTTTTTCCATTTGAGCATTCCTTTTATCAAGGAGCGGCACAAGGAGTGTGTCATATCTTTCATTTATTGGTGTAAGCATAATCTTAAGGCGATCCTGACTGATTGCGCTCTCAGAAGTAGCTTCTTTTTCCTCTAGCTTGGATAATATATTATCTTTTAAGAAATATTGTTGTTTTAGATTTGTGATTTCTGTTTCTCTTTGTTCTACCAGATCAGATATTTCTTTATCTGTACGTAAAGGCTCTCGATAAAGTACATCTCGCAAACCCTGGATATGATAAATCTGGAAACAACTATCATCTCCTGTAGAAAAATATATTGCCGCGACTCTTAGATTAGTGTCGTTGCCTATATGTTCTCGAAGCAATTTAAGATTCTTTTCTAGCGGCGAATCTTTTTTATCTTCTTCATCTTTCTCTTTAGCTTCTGATTTGCCAAACAATTTTTCTAATCTTTTCATTCTGTATCACCTGATTTTTTGTTATTATCCTTAGCTCTCTGCTGTAAGTTCAGGAGCGAGTCAAGGATGACTTTATCTCTTTTACTATCAGAGAGTAGTATTATTATATTAATATTTATCCTCCTAAAAGAGACTATATAGAAAGATTTATATACAAATCAAGCACAAAACTAGCATGGACACTGAAGTCTTGCAAGAGCTTGGACTGACAAATTCTGAGATAAAGACTTATATGACCTGCCTTGAATTAGGCTCGAGCACTGCAGGGTTTATTCTTGAAAAATCTGGATTGCAGAATTCTGTTGTCCATCGAGCATTGAATTCTTTGATAGAAAAAGGTTTGATAAATTATATCTTAGAAGGCAGAAGAAAAATATATCAGGCAACAGATCCTGAGAACTTTGTGACATTCATAGAACAGAAAAAGAAGAGATTCATGGAAATCCTCCCTAAATTGAAAGAGAAACAGAATTTTCTCAAAGAGCAGGAAGCAGCTACGATATACAAGGGCAGGAGGGGAATACAGGAGGTCTATTATAAGCTGATAAGCCTCAATGCCAAAGAATACAATACATTCGGCGGCGGGGAGGAATGCGCAAATTTCATGGGCACACATTGGTGGGTGAACATGCACAGGAAACGTGTCGAGAATAAGCTTCCATCAAGGCAGGTGTTTGATGACTCTGTCAGGCCTGCTGCAAAAGATATAGAATCGCAGAAACTAACAAGTATAAGATATCTCTCAAAAGAATTCGCCCAGTTCCAGGAGACAGTCATTGTGGATGATTATGTCGCAATCAATGTGTTTGCAGAGAATGTGTATAGTTTTCTGATAAAAGACAAGAAGGTCGCAGAAGGCTACAAGAAATATTTTGAATTGTTATGGGAGATGGCAAAACCCTGAGAATATAAACAAATATTTATAAACAATAAAAAATAGGTGTTTTATTATGGAAGAGAAGAGTGGTGGATTATTTAATTGGATTAGAAGGACCTCTTTTCTACGATTTTTTGTCTCATGGCTCATATCGATAGTGATATTCGCACTGATATACTGGATAATCGCATTGTTCTCTGGCTCTATTGTCTTAGAAAACCAGGCAATATTGTTCAGCATCGAAGGATTGTTCAGAAGTATCTATGCAAGTTTTCTGATAGCGACAATATTCGGGATTGTGAAGATAGGCCATTTCGGCTTGCTTAGCGTCATAGTATATATACAGATGGCATTTACAATCATCGTATTATTCATACTGATAGACAAACTTTTGCAAAAATATGTCGCTCCAGATTATCATGCATCAACTTCTCAAGACAAGAAGATAAACACTGTGATGCTTATGATGTCGATATTTAGGCAGGATGCAGACAGATTGATGCATGAGTTCAAGTCTAAAGGCTCTGGACACATCAATCTGAAAGAGATAGAGGCGATGATTGATGGGTTATACGTCGCTATGCTTGATGTAGAGAAATTAGTGTCTATAAAAAATATCCATAGGCACAAGATAAAAAATATCCAGTACTTGATGCTTACTGAAAATATCGACGATTCCCTAGAAAAATTATCCATACTCATAGAATTCTTGGATAAGCATAAGATAGAATGGAAGGATAAGTCGATAGAATTCTGGCTGCGATATATCCTCGAGACAGCAGACAAGATAGCAGCAAGCGTCGATACCTCTGAGATAAAGAACCCGAAAGTGATAATAGCTATAGAGAACATAAAAGACTACACAGAAAAGATAGAGGATAAATTATAGATTAGATTCTAAGGCCTCTCGGAACTTCTTCGTCCTCTTTAATTCCCATATCATGCTTCCATTTTTTCAAGAGCTCTGGCAAATTTGTAAAATAATCTGACCTGAAATTCGGATCTGGATTGAATATGTCTACTTCTATATATCTTGACGCAGTAGTGTCACGCTCGATGATGGATAAGGACCTGCTAACCAATTCTTCTGGCCTGAGCCAATATCTTGTATCTGCATAAGGCCTGCCATATTTTTCAAAGTCTGTAGCCACGCTGCTGACATTTAGGAATGTGCTAAACAGTTCTGGCGGTTGTTCTTTCATGAATCTTCTTATCTCGTCCTTTGCTCTTGAAAATGATTGCCAAAACATGACTTTATATATGTCGCTGATGGAACCAACATTTACGATGTGTATTCTCTTATTGTATTCTTGTGCTTTTGCAATAAGTGGTACTGCAAGATTTTTGAATGTCTCAAAATTTGATGCTAGTACTCTATCATCAATCCCGTCTTTATCTTCATCAATCTCTGGAATACCTTCTGGCTCGAATTTGTCCAGGCCGATAAGATGCATATATAAGATGCTTGATACATTCTCCGGGTTTAGGTTCTTGGCTACAGACTCTGCATGCTCCTTATCTAGCAAGTCTGCTTTTATGTGATGTGTATTATTGCTGGATTTTCTTCCTATTCCATAACAGATAATATTTTTCTGCCTTATATAATGATCAAAATATGCTCTTCCGATGCCTGCGCTCGCACCTGCTATTAAGACGAGTTTTTTATTCTCTGCTGTACAGGTCATTTCCGTTGTCCCTCTCTCATTTATCATCATTAAGTGGTGTTCAAGAAAGATATTATATTTATTTGGTTCAATTAAAATTAAACCAAAAAGTTTAAAAATACAGTTGAACTCTTGGGTTAAATGACACTTCAAATCAGTCTGCCTTTCGGTAGAAAAGACAATGTTAAAAATCTGGTGTTCACGATACTTTGCAATGAGTATCCCTTGAAGATAATAGAATTGACGAATTATATAAAAAAGAGATATGGAAAATCTGTGACATTCCAGGCTGTAAGGAAGGCGATAGTGGAGCTTGTAGAAGAGGATGTACTCGTTAAGGAAGATAATGTCTTCTCTATAAACAAATCTTGGGTCAGCGATGCAAAACATTCTTTAGATGTATTATACAGCAATCTGAATCAGAAGAGATCTTCAGATATAAAATCCATAGAGGGGGAAGTGACTGTCTTGACGTTTGATTCTCTCAATGACCTGATGAAATATTGGCAAGATATAATTGATGACTGGTTCAAAAAATTCAAAAAAGGAGATTATGCTTTTAATTGTTTTCAGGGTGTCCATGGATGGGAGGCATTATTGCATCCAGACAGGGAGAAACAGCTAATGGGGCAATTGAAGAAGAAAGCCATAAGATCATATTCGGTATTCACAGGAAATTACGTGCTGGATAGGTATTTGACGAAATTCTATAATAAGGCAGGGCTGAAGGCGGTTTTGAATCCAAGCACCAAGCATTTCGACAAGGGATTCTATGTAGCAACTTATGGAGACTTAATAATCCAAGTCCATTATCCTGATAGGCTCATATTTGAGCTGGAGAATTTCTTCAGAAAAAACATGACTTTAGAGGATCTTGATCTGCATAAGCTATCAGAGATAGTGAATAGAAAGATAAAGATAAAACTGACCATAATAAGGAATCTTGATATGGCAAAGCATATTAATCAGTCTATAATATCTCAGATAGAATAGTAAAAAATATAAACCAATTGATAGTCTTATTTCTTGTTTTTATAAACTTATTATAAATTAAGGTGATTGATATGGATGATGAGAATTTATTGATTATATGCAGGACATGCGGCAGAAAGGTATTGATGCATAATATGCGTCCTGATGATGATGGCCAGCACATGATCTGCAATGATTGCTGGAAAAGAAAGCAGGGTGCCAGAAGCGCAACATCCTCAAATGTCTTTGGGAAAAAGGATGTAGAGAACACTCCATATGAGCCTTCTAAGAGTGTAAAGAAAGTCGAGAAATCTGAGAAGATGATAAAATATGTATGTACAAGCTGCAAATACAAGTTCTCAAGAAAGCAATCGCAAGAGGTCGCAAAGTGTCCATATTGCGGAAAGCAGACGATAATCCAGGATTCCCAACTCGGCGCAGATAAGATGATCAAGGATTCATTGGACAAGAAATATGAGTGGTAATTTTTTTATTATTTTATTTTTCTAATTTTTTAGGTTCTTGACAAGACGTTGTAGATAGTAGTCAATGCTGGCAGCATTATAGATGCTTTGCCAATCTTACTAATGTGTTTTCCAGCCCTTCATCTCTTGTCATCCCATATACTGGTTGATAGTAAAATGTATTTTTCAAATATCCGTCCATCCCCTTTGATTTGATGCTCTCTATTGCTGATCTTAATTCTTCTCTTAATTTTTTGCTTGGATTATATGATTGCATTACTGTATCCACTACCTCTTCTATCTCGAGTCCATAAAGAAATCTGCCTATATCTCTTTCTTTGATGGTCTTTCTCACTTCTCTTGGAAGCCTCGCTCTATATACTGCTGATATTGTAAATCCTATAAGGTCTCTTGCTTTCAAAAAATCGAATGGTTTTACTGTATTAGGAGCGAATGCAAAATTGTGAAAATACTGTTTACCTCTTACATAGAATGTATTGACGAGCGAAGGATCTCCCCATATTGTTTCATAGTCTTCATGCAGACTTTTTAATATTTTAGCGCCATCTGCGATACATGCTAAGACGATGTTTGGGTCTTTTCTGAACAATCCATTTAACATAACATCGATTGTATGTGTCGGATCTCCTATCTTTTTCGTCAATAATACCCCGGGAACCTTTATATTGCCGTGCATATCATGCAATAAGTGCTGCATCGGTTGTGGCGTAGGGAATCCTCCATTAAATAATTTCTCTGCAGTTTTTGCCTCTCTTTCGAATGCATCTCCCACAGTTTCAGGAAGGATGAATCTATCATTGAATTTTCGTTCCTGATATTGCCTGATTTTTGTGGCAAGCATCCCTATTCCTGTCAGGACCTTGACGTTTATTTTCTCTCCATCGTAATCTATTGATTCATGATAATGAAGCCAAGAATAGCTTACTTCACCTGGATTTTTTGATCCTATCATTAATGGTCCTATCTTGAGCTTTTCTCCTGGAGAGAATTTCATCAAAGCCTTTAACTTGATTAATTCTACAGCTTCTATAAGTTCAAACTGATGTTGTATATTAGGCATAAATAGGTAAAAATTATACAATTTAAAAAGTTTGCGAATTGTTACTAAGAAGTGGTATAAAATAATAACATTTTTAAAATAGGTGTATATTTATCCATGATGGATAGAGCAGTAATAGATAATATAATGCCAGAGAGATTAAAATCAGAGTATCCTTTAGGACACACCTCGATAGGGAGCAATATCACTTCTTGGATGGGTCATGCAATAAATCCCAAGACTCCAGAATTGTATACTCCAATAGGAACTTTATATTATATGTTCTGGGCGAACAATTTTGCAGCATCGCATAATCACAAGCATACTGCTATCATTGTAGATCTGCCTCTTTCATACGACGGACTTGATGCTAAGACTATAAAAAGTAAAGGCGATGAGAAACGAAAGCTGCTAAGAAACATTGCCAGCAAATTCAAACTCGGAAATGTCGAGGTCGAGGATTGGAGCCTCTTTCACCAAGAATGCATAGAGGACATATTCAATAGATATTTTGCAGGCATAAAAGATTTCATAGCAGTCAATCCGCAATTCAGGGAAAATCTCTTGAACAGCTGCATCCCGGAAGCTTATAGAAAAAATCCTCATGCATTAAATTATGTCGTGGAAGAGATGGCGTCAACCCTGACGATGGCTGAATTAGGAAGCCCGATGAGAATTGGTCATTTGCTAGAAAAAAAACTTGATAGGATTGTTGCAGATTATATTGCAAAGTCAGGAATGCTCATCAGCGAGAAGCCTT